>CHCFC05602__coassemble_248_pt1 | contig 30249 bp, 24 predicted proteins | sample CHCFC05602__metabat2_high_PE_021 | metagenome-assembled genome bin CHCFC05602
GCCTTGTTTTCAAAATAGCTGCCCTCCGGGCCCAGCCCGTCGTGATCGCTCATGAGGCATCCTCCTTCAGCCGGTTTCGATTGTTTGTCAGGGGTATCTTACCATGCTTTGCCGCCGAAAAAAAGGGGGCGGCGCTCAAAAACCGGTAAATGCCGGATGAAAAGCGCATGAGAATTTGATGAGAGAGAATTGCGCCCCTGATTCGGAAAAAATTCTTGCAAAACGCACAGCACTATGCTATAATCACTTTTGCGGTTTAAGACAACCCACAGCATGCGCAAAAGAGGTGAGAACGCGTGAAAGAAAAGATCCATCCCAAATATGGCAAGTCCATCGTCCGTTGCGTATGCGGTGAGACGTTTGAGACGGGGTCGGTCAAGCCCGAGCTGAAGGTTGAAATTTGCTCCAAGTGCCACCCTTTCTTTACCGGCAAGCAAAAGCTGGTTGATACCGGCGGACGCGTTGACCGCTTCAAGAAGCGTTTCAACATGGAATGAGCCATTCAAAAGAGCGCCTTTTCGGCGCTTTTTTTGATTTTTCCCAAATGATGGCGCCCGCGCCGTCGCGGCAGGAAACAGGCCGGGGCGCGTCGAAATATAGGATTTGCGCGTCTGTGCCTTTCTCGGGCGCGCAGAAAGGAACAGGAGATTTTATGGCAAATCAGAAGCAGAGCGCGTGCGGACGCGTGGATATCGGCGGTCAGGCGGTGCTGGAGGGCGTGATGATGAAGGCCCCGGACGCCATCGCCATCTCGGTGCGCCGCCCCGACGGCACCATCGTGACCCGGCGCACCCCCTACGAGCCGCTTTCCAAAAAGCACCCGTGGATGGGCTGGCCGGTGATTCGCGGCATCGTCAACTTCGTGACCATGCTCTCCATGGGCATGAGCGTATTGCAGCAGAGCACCGACATGCTGGGCATGCTGGATGAGGAGCCCAGCAAGTTTGAAAAATGGCTCTCCAAAAAGCTGGGCAAGGGCATTGACAAGATCGTGATGGCCGTGGCCATCGTGCTGGCGGTCATCCTCTCCATCGGGCTGTTCTTCGTGATTCCGGAATTGTTCGCGCGCCTGCTCAAGGCGTGGATGCCCGACCCCTCGGTCAACTGGCTGATCAACCTGCTCAGCGGCATCCTGCGCATCCTCATCCTCATCGGCTACATCCTCTTCTGCGCCCGCGTGCCCGACGTGCGCCGCACCTTCGAGTACCACGGGGCCGAGCACAAGACCGTCTACTGCAACGAGCACGGCCTGCCCCTCACCCCCGAAAACGCGCAGCCCTTCACCACGCTCCACCCGCGCTGCGGAACCAGCTTCCTTTTGATCGTGTTCGTGATTTCCATTGTGCTGTTTACCCTGGTGGGCTATCAGGGCGAAAACTTCTTCCTCAGGCTTGGCAGCCGGCTGCTGCTGCTTCCCTTTGTGGCCGGCATCAGCTATGAGGCGCTCAAGGCGCTGGCCCACAGCGAAAGCCGCCTGGCCCGCATCCTGCGCTGGCCCGGCATGCAGATGCAGCGCCTCACCACCCGCCCGCCCACGGACGAGATGCTGGAGGTGGCCATCGTTTCCATGAACGTGGCGCTGCACGGCCTGCCCAAGGGCTGCGAAACCACGCCGGAGGGCTATACCGTCATCCGGGACTACCGCGTGGCCGATCCCTCCTACACGCCGCCCGCCGGGGACGGCGGGGAAGCCGCCGCCGAAGCTGTTGCCGAAGCCCCCGTCGAAGCCGGGCAGCCCGCCGAACCCCCCGCGGAGCAGCCCGCCGGGGCCGCCGAGTGACATGGCGGACGTTCGTCAGACCTTGCTTGAGGCCGCCCGCGCCCTGGAGCGGGCGGGCGTGCCCGACCCGCGCCTGGACGCCGAGTGGCTGCTGGCCCACGTGCTGGGCATGGACCGCCTGTCCATGCGCATGAGCGGCGCGGCCCAACTGACCCCCCAGCAGGAGCAGCGCATGGCGTCGCTCCTGCTTTCGCGTACCCGGCGCGCGCCGCTGCAATATCTGCTGGGCACGCAGGGCTTTTACGGGCTGGAGATCCAGACCGACGCGCGCGCCCTCATCCCCCGGCAGGAAACCGAAACGCTGTGCGAAACCGGCATCGCGCACCTGCGCGCCCTCGGCCCCGCCCCCGCCCCCGAAGCGCTGGACCTGTGCACGGGCACCGGGGCCGTGGCCCTGGCGCTTGCGCACGAGTGCCCCTTCGCGCGGGTCGTCGCCTCGGATCTGAGCGGCGAGGCCCTCTCGCTGGCGCGCGAAAACGCGCGGCGGCTGGGGCTGCCGGTGGCCTTTTTCGCGGGGGATCTCTTTGCCGCCGTCGGGGAGCGGCGGTTCGACCTGATCGTGTCCAATCCGCCCTACATCCCCACGGACGAGTGCGCCCGCCTGCAGCCGGAGGTATGCTTTGAGCCGCGCATGGCGCTGGACGGCGGCGCGGACGGGCTGGATTTCTACCGCCGCATCGCCCGCGAGGCGCCTGCGCACCTCAGCGCGCGCGGGATGCTGGCCGTGGAGGCGGGCGACGGGCAGGCCGCCGCGGTGGCCTCGCTGTTTGAGGCGGCGGGGCTGCGTGACGCGGAGGCCGTAAACGACCTCTACGGCCACGCGCGCGTGGTGCGCGCCTACGCGGCCGGCCACGACTAGCGGAGCGTTTCCCCCCTCTGCCCCATCCACGAACCCAAGGAGGAAAACGGCTTCATGTTTGAAAAATTCGACTGGATGCTGGCCCGCTATCAGGAATTGTCCGAGGCGGTGAGCCAGCCGGAGATCATCGCCGACCAGGCCCGGTGGCAAAAGCTGCTCAAGGAGCACGCCTCGCTGGAGCAGCCGGTGGAGGCCTACCGCGCCTACCGGAAAACGCTGGCCGATCTGGCGGAGGCCCGCGAGCTGCTGGAGCAGCCGGATATGGCCGAGCTGGCCCGGGACGAGCTAAACCGGCTGGAGGCCGAAAAGGAACGTCAGGAGCACGAGCTGCGGCTGCTCCTTCTGCCCAGGGACCCGGACGCGGACAAAAACGTGGTCATGGAGATCCGTCAGGGCGCGGGCGGCGACGAGGCGGCGCTGTTCGGCGCGCTGCTGCTTCGCATGTACACGCGCTACGCCGAGCGCCACCGCTTCCGCGTGGAGCCGGTCAGCTACAACATGACCGAGCTGGGCGGCGTGAAGGAGGCGGTGTTCACCATCGTGGGCGAGGGCGCGTTCAGCCGCCTCAAGTTTGAAAGCGGCGTGCACCGCGTCCAGCGCGTGCCCTCCACCGAGTCCGGCGGGCGCATCCACACCAGCACCTGCACCGTGGCGGTGCTGCCGGAGGTGGAGGACGTCGATGTGACCATCGACCCCAAGGACCTGCGCATCGACGTGTACCGCTCCACCGGCCACGGCGGCCAGTGCGTCAACACCACCGACAGCGCCGTGCGCATCACCCACCTGCCCACCGGGCTGGTGGTGACCTGCCAGGACGAGAAAAGCCAGATCAAGAACCGCGACAAGGCCATGCGCGTGCTCAAGAGCCGCCTCTACGACAAGCTGCGCGAGGAGCGGGACAGCCAGTACGCGCAGAACCGCCGCGGCCAGATCGGCACCGGCGACCGGAGCGAGCGCATCCGCACCTACAACTTTCCCCAGGGCCGCGTGACCGACCACCGCATCGGGCTGACGCTCTACAAGATCGACGATGTGATGGACGGCGATCTGGACGAGATCATCGACGCGCTGCTGTTGGCCGAGCAGGCCGAAAAGCTCAAGGCGCTTACGGAGGGCTGACCCGCCGCGAAGCGCAGGAAGCAAGGAGTCTTTCATCATGGAAACACGGATTCTCGCCCCCACGGAGGAGGCCGTCGCCCTGGCCGCGCGCATCCTTGGCGAAGGCGGGCTGGTGGGCCTGCCCACCGAAACCGTCTACGGCCTGGGGGCCAACGCGCTGGATGAGGCCGCGGTGCGCGCCATCTTCGCCGCCAAGGGCCGCCCGGCGGACAACCCGCTCATCGTGCATGTGCCCGATTCCGCGTCGGCCGCGCCCCTGTGCCACATCAGCGACGCCGCGCGCGCGCTCATGGAGCGCTTCTGCCCCGGCCCGCTCACGCTCCTCATGCCCAAGAAGCCCTGCGTGCCGGATGTCGTCAACGCGGGCCTGCCCAGCGTGGCGGTGCGCATCCCCTCGCACCCGGTGGCCCAGCGCGTGCTGCGCGCCTGCGGGGCGCCCGTGGCCGCGCCCAGCGCCAACACCTCCGGCAAGCCCAGCCCCACCACGGCCCTGCACGTCTACCATGACCTCAAGGGCAAGCTGCCCCTCATTCTGGACGGGGGCGAGTGTCAGGTGGGGCTGGAGAGCACGGTGGTGGACATGACCGGCGACATCCCCACGGTGCTGCGCCCCGGCGGGGTCACGCCGGAGATGCTGCTCACCGTGCTGCCCGAGGTGCGCGTGGCCGACAGCGTGATGCGCCCCCTGCGCGAGGGCGAGCGCGCCCTCTCCCCCGGCATGCGCTACCGCCACTACGCGCCCGGCGGCCAGCTGACGCTGGTGAAGGGCTCGCGGGAAAACGTGCGGACGCTGTGCCTGGCCATGTACCGCGAGGCCGTGGCCGCGGGCAGGTCCGCGCGCATCCTGGCCTTCGAGGAGCACCTTTCGGACTACGCGGGCGCGCAGGCGCTGTCCATCGGCAGCCTCGAAAGGCCCGAAACCGTGGCGCACCGGCTCTTTCACGTGCTTCGGCAGATGGACGAGGAGGGCGTGGAGGCCCTCACCTGCGAGGTGCTGCCCGCCGAGGGCATCGGCCTGGCCATCATGAACCGCCTGAGCCGCGCCGCCGCCTTCCGCGTGCGCGACGCCGACGAGGAGGCCGCCCACGGGGACGCTTCTATTGCGGGGGCAGGCGAATGATGACCTCCGTCCCCCGGCCGATCGCGGTATAAATCTTGAGGGTATAGCGGTCTTTATAGAGAATCTGCAGGCGGTGGTTGAGGTTGGAAAGCCCCACGCCATCCGCCTCTACGTTGAGGACCGCCTCCACGCGTCCGGGCTCAAACCCGCTCCCGTTGTCCTTGATGCGGAAGACCCGGAAGCCGTCGTCCTCGACCCGTCCTTCCAGGAGGATCTTTCCCCCGGCATCCATGTCCTCAAATCCGTGCACAATCGTGTTTTCCAGCACCGGCTGAAACATGGAGCGCGGGATGCGCGTGTGGATGAGCCGGGGGTCCATTCGGATATCCACAGCAAAGCGGTTTTCAAAGCGCAGGTTCATGATGTAGAGATAGTCCCTGAGCCAGTTGAGATCTTCCTCCACGGTACAGGTGTCGCATTTGTTCCGGAAGCTCTGCTGGAGCATGTTGGACAAATGGCTGATCGCCTCAACGATGTCGTCCTGTCCCGCGTCAACCGCCATCCAGCTGATGGTGCTGAGCGTATTATAGAGGAAATGCGGATTGAGCTGAAGGTTGAGCGCCATAATCTGCGCCTCCTTCTCCCGCAGCTTGATTTCATAGTTTTCCACGATCAGGGCATGAATCCGCTCATCCATCTCGTTGAAGCGGCGCGCCAGAAAACCAAATTCGTCATTCTTCGCTTCCGGAAGGTGAATCATGAATTCACCGTCACCCAGGCGGGCCATGCCGGCGATGACCATTTTCAGGTTGCGGATGATGTTGCTGGTGGTGACGCATACCAGCACCGTCAATATGGCGGCCAGCAGCGCCGAAGCCGCCAGGGCCATGCCGGGCAGCGCCGACAGCGAGCCCGTATAGGCGTGGTTTGGAACGGCCACCAGCTGCTTCCAGCCCGTATAGGTCAGGGTATCATAAACGACCAGATACTCCTGGTCGTTGAGCCGCATGCGGGCATTTCCGCTCTCGGAATTCTGGTCCGCAAGCGCTGAAAGCAGCGCGCCGCCCAGCTCCCTGTCCCCCTGCGCATAGATCATTCCCTGATCCTGGGAGACGATGAAGCAGGAGGCTCCATCCGCTTCGAGGGCCTCATCCCGCACGATCCCGTCGAAAAAATCCGGCAGAAAACTGACGATCAGAATCGGTTCCTCCCGGCTGGAATCGTCCAGGCAGTTGATCTGCTTCACCGCCGAAAACAGATAGGGATAATTGTAGTCAATATTCCGATATTCCTCCAGGCCATACATGCTTTCATATTCATAGGTGGGATGCCATACCAGCTTGCCCCCGGCCTCCCTGGCCGCACGGTACAGGTCCGACTGCGCAAATTCCTCATAGGGCACGTACATGCTGGGAACGGAGTTGGGAATGGCCGGGTCAGCGATATTTCCGGCCATCATATAGCAATCCGTATACATGTGGCAGGCAAAGATCCCGCTGATGCCCATAAAATACCGGTCCAGGATTCGCTTGATCTCACGGCTGCCGTGCAGAATCCCCAGGTCGCCGGGGGGCTGCGCAGGGTTCATCAGGCTGTGGAGCTCCTGGTCCACGGTGAGCATCAGCGCGGCCTCGTCAATGCGCTTGAGCTGGCTTTCCACCAGCTCATTGTTTTTGGCCGTGATGGCCTGCAGATTCTCGGTGGCCTTTTCCAGAAGGATGTTGAGCGACAGCTGATAAAACGCGCCCGCCAGCAGCATGACCGGCAGGATGCCGAAAAGCAGGTATAGCCCGACCAGCTTGCTGCGCAATGACAGTCGCGCAAGCTGCGCGCGCACGGCCGCAATCATCGCTCCTCCCCCTTTCGTGCGCTCTTTCGATAGGCGTGGGCGGGCATGCCGTACTGCCGGACAAACAGCCGGTTAAAGTACTTCGGGTCGCTGAAGCCCACCTGCTGTGCAATGTCCGCGTTTTTCCCATTGGTCGTCAAAAGCAGCTCGCACGCCTTTTCCAGGCGCAGGCGGTTGAGATAGGAAACAAAGGTCTCGCCCGTCTGCGCCTTGAACAGCGTGCTGAAATAGCTGGTGCTGTAATGGCAGCTCTGCGCCATCTGGGCCAGGCTGATCTCCTCCATATAGTGCGTTTCCAGATAGCGCAGCACGCCCGGCAGGGGCGAGGACTGCTTCCACGCCTCCCGGCAGAGCGCGCACAGGCGCACGGCAAGCCTGCACGCCTGCTCAATCAGCTCCCGGCACGTTTTGACATCTCTGAGCGCCAGGAGCTCGTTGTCGAAGGTTTCCGCCCCCTGCGGCGCATGAACATCCCGCACGCTCTGACGCAGGTGCAGAAGAATCAGAATCGTTTGATCCTTGAGCGCCCTGGGCAGCGGCCGGGTCCGGGCGCAGTGCCTCACAAGCGCCGACAGCATGGTCGTCACGCTCTCTTCGTTTCCGGCCAGCATCGCCTGTTTGGTTTCTTCCAGGCTCCGCTCATCAAAGGGCGGGACCTCGTCCGGCATCGGCGGCAGCCGTTCCCCGCGAATGAGCGCGCCCGGCCCGAAATAAAACCGGTATTCCTCCAGAAGCGTCAGTTGCTCGCAGGCCTGGCGGACCTGTTCATCCAAATGCTCCCAGTATCCGCCAAGCAGCAGGTCCGGCGCAAACCCGTAGTCATCCCTGCACAGCCTCTGGTATTCCTCCAGCTTCCGCTCAGGATCTTCCCCGGAAAACACGGCAGCCGTGAGCGTATAGGGTTTGAGCGCGGTGATGGCGGCCGTGATGTGGGCGGGCTCAAGCGTATCGAGCAGCCACTGCGTCAGCGTCTCGTGGATTTCATCGCACTCGGCGGCAGAGTACTGACGGCGTGTATCCGCCGGGTCGGGCAGAATCACGCGAATCAGGCGTCCCCCCTCGCCCTGAAGAAGATGCCCGTCCATTTCCAGACGCTGCTGCGCGCTCAGTTCGCCCGAAAGCCAGACCTGGAACAGGCGCTGCTGACGCTCCGACAGGCAGGCGTCCCGCATGCGGATGATGGCTTCCTCACGCCTGCGCTGCTCCAGACGCTCCAGCGCCTTGTCCAGCACCTCCCGCACCGCCTCGGGCTGAATGGGCTTGAGCAGATAGGAAAACACGCCCAGCTCGATGGCCTTGTGAGCATACTCGAATTCCGAATAGGCGCTGATAAGAATTACCAGCGTATTGGGCATCCGCTCATGGACGTGCCGGGCCAGGTCCAGACCGGTCATGTGCGGCATGCGGATGTCCGAAAAAATGATCTGCGGCGGCTGAACGCCAAGGACATCCAGCGCCTCCTTCGCGTTTCGGAACGCCAGCACCTCCGCCTCGGGCTGCAGGACGGCGATCAGCTGTTCCATTCCGCGGCGCTGACGAGGTTCGTCGTCAATGATGGCAATTCGTATCATCTTCCGTTCCTTTCCCGCCGGTCGATTCAAGCGAAACTTTGTTCAGTTTACCGTCACGGTGGAAGCTTTGTCAATAAATCAATTCTCCATGCGTGCCGGATTTCCACCGCCGCCGGCGCAAGTTCGAAAAATCGGACCCCCTTTTGCGAAAATTCTCCTCCTTTTGTCTTTTTGTGCTTCCGTCCGCGGGGGAGAGAGCGAAAAATCGTCCGGTGATTCAGGCGTTTTCTCAGTATGCAGGCTTCTGTTTCCATGCTTAAATAAGTTCAGAACAACCGCGTATGAGAGCGCGGTGGTGAAAATTGAAGGAGGTAGGTTCCACATGAAGTTTACCCGTATGCTTTCTTTCCTGCTGGTGCTTTGTCTCTTCACCGGCCTTGCATCGGCTGTGGCGGAGGAGGAAAAGATCACCCTCCGCTACGCCTACTGGGGCTCCACCTATGAAAACGAGGCCATGCAGAGCATTGCCGCCAAGTATGAAGAAGAAAACCCCAATATTGATATTGAATGCATCTACATTCCCAATTCCGACTACACCACGAAGATGACGGCCATGATCGCTTCCGGCGATGAGCCCGACATTGCCAACCTTTTCCCCAGCGACTTCATCGGCTGGGCTGAGCAGGGACGGTTTGTCAACCTCTATGAGATGCTGGAAAACGACGAGCGCTATTCCGTGGACGACTTCATTCCCAACTGCTTCTTTGAAACCGCCGACGGCGTGGCCGGCGGCCGCAGCATTGCAAATGAGCTGATTCAGCTCTACTACAATGTGGACCTGTTTAACGAGCTGGGCGTTGATCCCCTGCCCGCCAATCCCGATGAAGCGCTGACATGGGATGAGTTCGTCGATGTGCTCTGCCGCCTGACCGTAGACGCCAATGGCAACAATGCGCTCAGCGAGGATTTCGACCCCAATCAGATCGTGACCTACGGCTTTGATTTCGCCAAGAACAACATGACCTGGGGCTCCTTCGTCTATCAGAACGGCGGCAGCATCCTCACCGAGGACGGCAGCGCCTACAACATGACCGATCCCAAAACGGTGGACGCCATCCAGAAGCTCAGCGATCTTATCAACGTCTATCACGTTACCCCCGATCCCCTGACCTCTTCCACCAGCAACATGAGCGTCACGGCGGCGCTTCAGTCCAAGCAGGTGGCCGTCATCTGCGACGGCACCTGGACCAACCTGGACCTTTCCTCCATCGACATCAACTATGACGTAGCCTGCCTGCCGGACATGGGCAGCGAGCACTGCTTTGAAACCACCGCCTCCGCCTGCGTCATCTTCAACTCGACCGAGCATCCTCAGGAGGCCTGGGATTTCATGATGTACCTGTGCGATCCCGCCAACGCGCTAGATCTCTACTCCTCCGGCCTGTGGATGCCCATCATGCAGGCGTGGTATGATGACGCCGAGCTGCTGGCCAAGTGGGCCGATCCCGAAACCACCTCGCATACGGCAGGCTTCCACGACTCCGCCGTGAACTACACCGCCTACAACTACCGTCTGGCGCCCGAAAGCTGCGTGGTTGACTGGGCCAAGCTCGACGCCATCATCGAAAGCGCTCTCGACTCCGTATGGCTGGGCGAGGCGACCGCTGAGGATGCCCTGACGGAGATCGCCACACCGGTCAATGCGCTGGTGAAGGGCTTCATCACCTTCAAATGATCCGATTTTCGTCTCCTGCGCGGAATGGGCAACGGGCATTCTCCCGTTGCCCATTCCCCCATCCTGGTCGATGAAGGAAGTGGACCACTATGAAAACCCATCGTCAGCCTGAAGGCAAGATTAGCGCCGCAAGGGAGTATCCCCTGGCCGGCTGGCTGTTCACGGCGCCGGCCACGCTCGGCTTTCTGCTTTTTACAGTCGGGCCCATGCTCATCAGCCTCTACTACAGCTTTACCAGCTTTGACGGCATCACCCAGCCCGTCTTCGTCGGTCTGGCCAACTATCGCCGTCTCTTTGACGGTTCCGATATCTTCTTCCCCAAAGCCGTCGCCGCCACAGCCAAGTATGCGCTGCTGGGAACCCCGGTTTACCTTCTGTTTTCCCTTGCCATGGCGCTGCTGATTCACTCCATGAAGCGCGGCCGGGGCTTTTTCCGCTTCTCCGTCTTTCTTCCCGCGGTTATTCCCATGATTGCCAGCTGCCTGATCTGGAAATGGCTGTGTGACCCGTCTCTGGGGGTCATTAACAATACGCTTAAGGCCATGGGGATCGTCCCGCAGACCAAATGGTTTTACAGCGTGGAATCCTCGCTGCCCACGATGGTGCTGATGTGGATGTGGGGCTGCGGAACGACGATGATCGTTTTCCTGGCCGGCCTGCAGGATGTGCCGCAGGAGCTCTATGAAGCCATGGACGTGGATGGGGGCAACAGCCTTCACAAGCTGGCTTTCATCACCCTGCCGATGATCAGCCCCTCTACAATGTTCTGTGGCATCGTCAGCTTCGTCACCGCCATTCAGTGCTTTGTTCCGGCCTATTCCATCACCAACGGCGGCCCCAACAACAGCACCCTGTTTTATATCTTTTACATGTACCGGGAGGCCTTCTCCTTCCGCAACATGGGCGGCGCCTGTGCCATCGCATGGGTCATGTTTGTGGTTTTGCTCGTTTTGACTCAGATCCTCTCCCGCATCTGCGGCAAATGGGTCTATTATGGTGGTGAGTAAGCGATGAGACACAGCCTGAAAATAAGACACCCGGGCACGGCCGTGCGCTATCTGTTCATGGTGCTGATTTCCCTTCTGTTTCTGTTCCCCTTCTATTGGATGCTGCGCACCTCGGTGATGCCCCTGGATGACATCTTTGAAATTCCGATTGTCTACTTCCCGCGCGAAATTCAGCTGGAGCCCTACACGGCTGCTTTCACCGTCTTTCCCCTGTTGCGCTATCTTTTCAACTCCCTGTTTATCACCATCCTTTCGACCATTGGCGCGGTTCTCACCAGTTCCCTGTGCGCCTTCGGTTTCTCCCGCATCGCCTGGAAAGGGCGCGAGACGGTTTTCACCATCGTCCTCTCCAGCATGCTTCTTCCCTCCGCCGTAACGCTGATCCCGACGTTCCTGGGATGGAGCGCGCTGGGCTTTTCCGACACCTACGTGCCCCTCATCGTGCCCTATTGGTTCGGCGGCGGCGCAATGAACATCTTCCTGCTGCGCCAGTTCTTCCGCACGATTCCCAAAGCGCTGGATGAATCCGCGCTCATAGACGGCGCCGGCTTTTTGAGGATCTATGCCCGAATCATTCTTCCGCTTTCCAAGCCGGTCATGATTGTGGTGATGCTCTTTGCCTTCATGCAGTCCTGGAACGACTTTCTCAATCCCATCATCTATCTCAACACCCAGGATTCCTACACGCTCTCCATCGGCCTTCAGCTCTTTATGACGGCGTATCAGACCTCCTGGAACCAGCTCATGGCCGCCGCGGTCGTGTCCGTTGCGCCCTGCGTTCTCCTTTTTGCACTGGGCCAGCGCTACATCGTGGAAGGCATCAACCTGACCGGCATGAAAGGATGAGGGCCATGAACATTGAGCGTACCCGCATCACGGGCGGATTCTGGTATGGCCGGATGAAAAATGCCGCCAGCCGCGTACTCTGGGAGCAACTGGCGATTCTCAAGGGAGAGCGGCCGGAGCTTGCGCATCCAAGCCCGGTCGTGGAAAACTTCCGCATTGCCGCGGGAATTTCCGACGGGCCTTACCAGGGCCGCGTTTACAGCGACAGTGAACTGGGAAAGTGGATTGAGGCCGCGTCCTACAGCCTGGAGCGCTTTGAGGACCCGGCGCTGGAAAGGGAAATCGACGCGCTGGTTGAGCTCATGATCAGGGCGCAGATGCCCGACGGCTATCTCAATACCTATTTTCAGGTTCTGCGTCCTCAGGACCGCCTCAAGCACTATGCCTTCAGCTGCGAGCTTTATAACATGGGGCACCTGATGGAAGCCTCCGTGGCCTATTATCATGCCACGGGAAAGCGGCCTTTTCTGGAGGCCATGTGCCGGGCGGCCGACCTGCTGTGCCAGCGCATCGGCCCCCTTCCCCATCAGCAGCACGTCTATGACGGCCATGCCGAAATCGAGCTGGGGCTGCTTCGGCTCTATGAAGCCACAGGCTGCCGGCGCTACCTGGATCTGGCCCGCTATTTCGTGGACGAACGCGGAAAGCAGCCCTGCTTTTTCCTCACCGAAGCGCTTCTGGGCGACAACGACGAAGGCGCCAACGACAAATGGTTCGGCCCCGATCACCATCAGGCCCACATGCCTGTGCGCCTCCAGCGCAAGGCCGACGGGCACGCGGTAAAGGTCACCTATCTTTACAGCGCCGTGGCCGAGCTGGCGGCGCTTTGCGAGGATGCCGACGGGACGCTGCTCAACGCCTGCCGAAGCGTATGGGAGGATATGGCACGGCACCGGATGTACCTAACCGGGGCAATCGGCTCTCAGGGCTATGCCGAGCGCTTTACGGTTGACGATGACCTTCCCCCTGACAGGAGCTATGCCGAGACATGCGCCTCCGTGGGGCTGTGCTTCTGGGCCAGGCGCATGCTGACGCTGGATCGCGACGCAGGCTTTGCCGATGTGATGGAGCGCGCGCTCTACAACGGCATGCTGGCCGGATGGTCCCTGGAGGGCAACCGTTATTTCTACGTGAATGTTCTCCATTGCAAGCCCTCCGTTACCGGATACCGTGAAGACAACAGGCATATTGCGCTGGAGCGCCAGCCCTGGTTCGAATGCGCGTGCTGTCCCTCCAACCTGCTGCGCGTCGTCTGCCGTCTGGACACCTACCTTTACGGCGCCAAGGATGACACGCTCTATGTGGACGGCTATGCCCAGGGCAGCGTATGCTTCCGGCACGACGCGCAGCTATGGACGCTGAGCGTCAAAACCGACTACCCCTATGACGGCCTGGTCCGCATGACGCTCTCCGGCGGCGTATCCGGCCGCTTGCGCATCGCCCTGCGCAAGCCGGACTGGTGCGATTCCTATGCGCTGTCGGTCAACAACGTCCCCTTTGCCGCAACGCTGGAAAAAGGCTACCTGATTCTGGAACGCCTCTGGTCGGCCGGAGATGTTGTGCAGCTGCAAATGGACATGCCCGCGCAGTACATTCAGGCCGATCCCCGCGTATGGGATGTGGAAGGCCGTGTGGCACTGACAAGGGGCCCGCTGGTCTACTGTCTGGAGGGCAGGGACCACGGCGGAAGCCTGTCGGGGCTGCGCTATTGTCGGGATGCGCTCTTTCAGCCCGTCCCGGGGGACGGCGTTCTCGCCGGCGAGGTTCTCCTGACAGGCCCCGGCGCACGCCGCCCTGCAGCGGACCGCCTCTACTCGTCCCACGCCGGGGAAACTCAGGCCTGCAGCCTGCGTGCCATTCCCTATTTTGCCTGGAACAACCGCGGTGCAGACGAGATGGACGTCTGGCTTCCGCTGCAATAGCCCCGTCCCGCCGGGCCGCCCGATCGGGCGGTCCGGTTTTTTTGTTCAAATTCCCTGTCCCTTTCTGCGGGGAAGTATGATAAAATGATAAGTGATTGAAGTGTCTCGTTCGAGCCAGTCCCGGGAGGAAAGAAACGCCATGAAAACCGTCCTGTTCGTCTGCACCGGCAACACCTGCCGCAGCCCCATGGCCGAATGCCTGTTTCATGCGTTGGCCTTCTCGCAGGGCGCGCAGGTGCGCGCCGCCTCGGCTGGGCTGTGCGCTCCCGACGGCGCGCCCGCGTCCGAGGGGGCGCTTTTTGCCATGCGGCGGCGCGGGCTAAGGCTGGAGGGGCACCGGGCGCGCACCGTGACGCGCGAAATGCTGGAGGGGGCCGACCTGGTTGTTTGCATGGGGCAGAGCCACCTCGCCGCCCTGCGCGCGCGCTTTTCGGGGCTGAGCACGCCCCTTCGCGCCTTTGACGACCCGCCCGTGAGCGACCCCTACGGCGGGGACGCCGCCGCCTACGAGCGCGCCGCGCGCGACATCGCGCGGCAGCTGCCCGCGCTGCTGGCCGCGCTCTGCCCGGACAGCGGCCACGGGCACGAAGCCCCCTGAAAACCCCCGGCGCCCGGCGGGCGCCGCATCCGCACTGAACCGCAAGGGAGGGATCAACGCATGAAGCTCACCTTTCTGGGCGCGGCCCGCGAGGTGACGGGCAGCCGGTTTCTGCTTGAGGCCGCGGGCAAGAACATCATGGTGGACTACGGCATGGAGCAGGGCACGGACCTGTACGAAAACGCGCCGCTGCCCGTGCCCGAAAGCCGGATCGACTATGTGTTTCTCACGCACGCGCACATCGACCACAGCGGCTACCTGCCGCTGCTTTACAAAAACGGCTTCCGGGGCGCCATCTTCGCCACCGACGCCACCGCCGACCTGTGCCGCATCATGCTGCTGGATTCGGCCCACATTCAGGAAAGCGACGCCGAGTGGCAAACCCGCAAGGCCCAGCGCCAGGGCAGGCCGCCCGTGGAGCCGCTCTACACCCAGGAGGACGCGCTGGGCGCGCACGGGCTCATTCGCCCCTGCCATTACGGCCAGCGCGTGGAGGTGTGCCCCGGCGTGAGCCTCCGCATGGTGGACGTGGGCCACCTGCTGGGCTCGGCCTCCATTGAAGTGACCGTGACCGAAGGGACGCAGACGCGCGTAATCGTCTTTTCCGGCGACATCGGAAACCTGCACCAGCCCCTTCTGCGCGACCCGCAGTACCTCACCGCCGCCGACCTGGTCGTGATGGAATCCACCTACGCGGGCCGCTCCCACGGCCCCGCGCCCGACACCATCGGCGCTTTGGCCCGCGTCCTGCAGGAGACCTTCGACCGGGGCGGCAACGTGGTCATCCCAAGCTTCGCGGTGGGCCGCACGCAGGAGCTGCTCTACTTCATCCGCCAGATCAAACAGGAGGGCCGCGTGCACGGGCATGACGGCTTCCCCGTCTACGTGGACAGCCCGCTGGGCATCGAGGCCACCACCATTTTTAATGAAAACACCCGCGAGTGCGCCGACGAGGAGACCCTCGCCCTGCTCAGGGCCGGGATCAACCCGCTGGCCTTCGACGGCCTGCGCGTCGCCCGCAGCGCCGAGGAGAGCAAGCGCATCAACAACGACCCCATCCCCAAGGTGATCCTCTCCTCCAGCGGCATGTGCGACGCGGGCCGTGTGCGCCACCACCTCAAGCACAACCTCTGGCGGCCCGAGTGCACGGTGCTCTTCGCGGGCTACCAGAGCGTGGGCACGCTGGGCCGCAGCCTCGTGGACGGCGCGAAGGAGGTCCGGCTCTTCGGCGAAACCGTGGCCGTTCACGCGCGCATCGAAACGCTGCCGGGCATCAGCGGCCACGCCGACGACGCGGGGCTGATGCGCTGGATCTCCGCCTTTGAGGAAAAGCCCCGCCACGTCTTCGTGGTGCACGGCGAGGACGAGGCCGCCGCCGCCTTCGCCAGCCGCCTGCAAAGCGAGCTGGGGCTGGAGGCCAACGCCCCCTACAACGGCGAAAGCTGGGACCTGCTGTCCCTGACCTGCCTGGCCGGGGGCAACCGCGAGCGCCTGCGCAGGCCCTCGCGCGAGGCCGCCGCGCTGGACGCGCTGCCCGGCCGCAAAGCGCCCGCGCATGCCGCCGCAAAGCCCGACGCCTCCACCGCCTACGGCCAGCTGGTGCTGGCGGGCGAGAAGCTCGCCGCGCTCATCCGCCGCATGCAGGGCCGCGGCGCCAGGCAGCAGAGCCGCCTGGCCCGGCAGATCAACACTCTCGTCAAAAAATTCAGCCGCAACTAAGGCGTCCTTGCGGGGACGGCGCAAGCCGTCCCCGCAGACTGTCAAAAAACCCTTTGGGGAGGCTCGGAGGGCCGCAGCCCTCCGAATGGAATCCGAATCCAGCGACATGTGCGGTGGATTCGGAAGCCTTGCGCAGCAAGGTTTCCTTGCACGTTTCCCCGGCCGCGCCGCAGGCGCAGGGGAAACGTGTCCTGGCGGAAAAGATCGCCGCAGGCGAGCTTTTTCGACACGCTGCGGGGACGGCGCAAGCCGTCCCCGGCGTTTTGTCTTTCCGCAGTCTCTCAATAGACAAGCTGACAAAAAAATGCTATACTTTTTGAAAAGATATTTGCGCGCTGCCGGGAGCTGATCGCCATGAAACGCATGAAAGCCGTGTTGACCGTGTGCCTTCTGGGGGCGCTGCTTTGCGCATGCGGTCCCACGGACGGCGCGCCCGAGGCCGCCGCGCCCACCGCCGCGCCCGTGCTGCTGGGCTTTTCCCAGCTGGGGTCGGAAAGCGCCTGGCGCGTGGGCAGCACGCGCAGCATCGAGGAGGCCGCCGAGCGCCACGGCGTCAGCCTGATGATGCTCAACGCCTACCAGAAGCAGGAAAAGCAGATCGACGCCATCCGCTCCTTCATCTCCTACCGGGTGGACGTGATTTCCTTCGCGCCCATCGTGGAGGACGGCTGGGACACCGTGCTCACCGAGGCCAAAACCGCCGGCATCCCCGTCATTCTGGTGGACCGGCTCATCACCACGCAGGACGAATCGCTCTACGCCTGCTTCGTGGGCGCGGACTTCATCAAGGAGGGCCGCAGCGCGGGCGAGTTCCTCCTCAAAAAGGCCGACGCCATGGGCGCCAGCCACCTCAACATCGTCGAGATCACCGGCACCGAGGACTCCACGCCCCAGCGCCAGCGCCATCAGGGCTTTCATGAGACCATCGAGGGCGACGAGCGCTTCACGGTGCTGGAGAGCATCTCCGGCGATTTCCTCGTGTCCAAGGGCGAGGAGTGCATGCGTTACCTCCTGGACAAGTACGGCGAGGACATCGACGTGCTCTACTCCCACAACGACGGCATGACCCTGGGCGCCATCGACGCCATCCGCGAATACGGGCTTGCGCCGGGCAGCGACATCATCATCATCACCGTGGACGGCGAGCAGGCCGCCATCGACCTGCTCAAGGCCGGGGAAATCAACTGCGTGGTCGAGTGCACCCCCAACCTGGGCGACGCGGTCATGGAGCTGGCCAAGAAGCTCGCCGCGGGCGAAAGCGTGCCCAAAACGAGCCATCCCGACGAAGAGGTATTCACCGAGTTCGACGACCTGAGCGACCTGGCGCCGCGGGGGTACTGACCGTGAAGCGCCTCAGAAGCGGACAGAGCATCACCGGCCAGGTCAACATGGCCTCCCGCACGCTCACGGCGATTCTGGTGCTGCCGGCGGTCATCAGCCTGGCGCTGATGCTGGTCAACGCGGCGTGGTACCAGGCATCGGTTTCGCGCATGGAGGAGGTGGCCGCGCTCAAGCCCATCGTCTCCACGGATATCCCGGAAATGGTCTGGGTCACCGTTTCGGGCCGCGCCACGTTTGAAACCTGCGGCGTCTACGAGGCCATCGAGCAGGTCAACCAGGCCCTGGACGCCATGACCGCCAAGGACGGGGCCGGCGCGCGCCTGGAATTGACCGTGGCCCGCCGCACCATGGAAACCCTGACCCAGTATGTGCGCCAGATCGAGGAAAACCTGAGCGGCAACGTGCCCGTGGTGGAGAGCGAGCGCGTGCTGGAGGAGGTGCGCGACGTGGCCGCGCTGGTGGATTCGATGCTGGAGGACTACATCTCCGCCCAGATCAGCCTCTCGGCCCAGAGCAACCGCCAGATGACCCGCGTGGTGCTCTTCTCCGCCGCGCTGGAGGCGCTGATTCTGCTGGGCGCGCTCCTCCTCTCCGCGCGCATGGGCCGGCGCATGGCGCGCCTCATCCGCAGCCCCATCGAGCGCCTGGAGCACTTCGCCGGCATGATGGCCGGCGGCAACCTCTCCGCCCGCGTGCCGCCCACGGACCTGAGCGAGCTGAAGAACCTCACCGAGGGCATCAACGTCATGGCCGACCGGCTCGAATCGCTCATGGAGCAGAGCCTCAGGGAGCAGGAAAACCTGCGAAAATCCGAGCTGCGCACCTTGCAGGCCCAGATCAACCCGCACTTTCTCTACAACACGCTCGACGCCATCGTCTGGCAGGCCGAGGCCGGGCACAGCGCCGAGGTCATCCATATCACCCGGGCGCTGAGCGACTTCTTCCGCATCTCCCTGTCCTCCGGCGCGGACTGGATTCCCCTGGCTCAGGAGCTGAGGCACCTCTCCGGCTACCTCTCCATCCAGAAGGCCCGCTACCGCGACATCCTGAGTTACCGCATCGACGTGCCTCAGGAACTGGGCGAGGTGTATGTGCTCAAGCTCCTGTTGCAGCCGCTGGTGGAAAACGCCATCTATCACGGCATCAAGGACAGGCGCGGCGGCGGCCTCATCACCGTGACGGGCCGCGAGGAAAACGGCTTTCTGTGCTTCTGCGTCCAGGACACGGGCCGGGGCATGACCCCCGAGCAGCTGCGCGACGTGTGCGCCCGCATGCGCGGCGAGCTGCCCCCCGCCTACGCGCCCTACGCCAACGCGGGCACGGGCTTTGGCCTGAACAACGTGGACCGGCGCATCCGCCTCTACTACGACCAGGAGGACGGGCTGAGCATCGAAAGCGGGCCGGAGGGCACGCGGGTGAGCTTCCGCGTGCCGCGAAAAACACGAGAGGAGATTGTGGATGGTTAAGGTCTTTCTGGTGGACGACGAAATCGTGATCCGCGAGGGCATCCGCAATTCCTTTCCCTGGGAGGAAAGCGGCTACACGCTCGTGGGCGAGGCCCCCGACGGCGAAATCGCCCTGCCCATGATCCGCGACGCCAACCCCGACATCCTCATCACCGACATCCGCATGCCCTTCATGGACGGCATGCAGCTGTGCCGCGAGGTCAAGCGCCAGATGCCGTGGCTGGGCGTGGTCATCCTCTCCGGCTACGACGACTTCGACTACGCCCGCCAGGCCATCTCCCTGGGCGTAAAGGAGTACCTGCTCAAGCCCATCACCGCCCAGGAGCTCAAGGACGTGCTCGACCGCATCTCCGCCCGCCTCGCCGAGGAGCGCCGCGCCCGCGAGGACATGGCCAGCATGCGCAGGCGGTTGCGCTCCGGCAGCCAGTTCGTCCGGGAAAAGCTGCTGTCCTCCCTCTTTACCGACGAGCCCATGGAGGAGGGCGAGGCCGCCGCCATGATCGAGCAGATGCGAACGCTGGGCATCAACCTGGCCGCCAAGTGCTACGCGGTCATCGACATGGCGTTTTCCAGCCCCGGCGGCTCCCTCTCGGTGCCGCGCGCCGCGCTCTACGCCCTGGCCGAAAGCAGCGGCGGCATCGTGCAGGTGTGCGCCGCCAGGCTGGGCGCGCGCGCCCTGGTGCTGGGCGACAGCGAGGACGACACCGAGGAGCGCGCCTATTCCTTCGCCAGCTCCGCCCTCAACGAGCTGGAGCGCTCCGGCTGCACCGGCATTTTGCTGGCCATCGGCGAAATCGTCAGCCGCTTTGCCGATATCCGCCTCTCCATGCGCTCGGCCCGCCACACCCGGCACCTGATGGCCGCGCGCCCGGACGCGGCCATGCGCATCGTGGGCGTGCGCGAGGCCGCCGACACCCCCGACGCCCTCAAGGACCTGGACCTGCGCCCCCTCAACGAGCGGCTGCAGTACGCCGCCGCCGACGAGCTGGACCAGGTCTTTGGCGAATACGTGGCCTCTTTGGGCGCGGCGGACCTGCACAGCGCCGTGGCCGCCGACTACCTGCATGTGGAGGCGCTGATGACCGCCAGCCGCATCATCCGCGAGGCGGGCGGCGACCCCGCCCAGGAGCTCAAGGCCGAATGGTCCGACGGCGCGGGCGAGGACGCCGCCTACGAAATGCTGCGCACCGCCCTGTGCTACCGCGACCAGCACAGCCCCAGAAGCGGGTCCTCCGTGGCCAAGGCCCGCGCCTACCTCTCCCAGCACTTCGCCGAGCCCAACCTCATGCTTCAGGACGTGGCCCGCGCCGCCTGCATGTCCAACAGCCGCCTCTCGACCGTCTTTGCCCAGGAGACGGGCTACACCTTCACCGAGTACCTCACCGCCCTTCGCATCGGCAAGGCCAAGGAGCTTCTGCGCCTGGGCGGGATGCGCTCCTCCCAGGTGGCCTTCGCCGTGGGGTACAACGACCCCCATTATTTCAGCTATCTGTTCAAAAAAACCGTCGGCATGACCCCCAGCGAGTACCGCAGGGAAAACGAAAATCAACCGAAGTAAAACGATATTCAACCTTTTGGCGGATTTTGGATAGCAGAAAAGAACGATTTCCAACCAAATCGGAAATTCGCTTTATTCTCATCCTGTGCAAAATGGTGTAATTTTAACCACAGAGGCGAGAGCCCAATCGAATAAATGGAGGTTATATCATGAAGAAGCTCCTTGCGATCTCCCTTGCTCTGATCCTTGCGCTGGGCATGGTTTCCATCGCCGCCGCCGAGGACGTCATCACCATCGGTTTCGCCCAGGTCGGCCATGAGAGCGACTGGCGCGCCGCCAACACCCTCGACTATCAGAACACCTTCACCGCCGAGAACGGCTACGAGCTGCTCTTCGTGGACGCCGACAACGACCACACCGCCCAGATGGAGGCCGTGCGCAACTTCATCCAGCAGGAAGTGGACTACATCGTGATCTGCCCCGTGCAGGAAGCCGGCTGGGACGTGGTGCTGCAGGAGGCCCAGGACGCGGGCATCCCCGTCATCATCGCTGACCGCACCGTGAGCGCCGATCCTTCCCTGTACTCCTGCTTCATCGGCACCGACAGCAAGGCTGAGGGCGTGCAGGCCGGCGAGTGGCTGGCTGAGCAGCTCGACGGCGCCGAGGCCAACATCCTGGTGATCGAAGGCTCCGTGGGCGCCTCCGCCGCCATCGGCCGCACCGAGGGCTTCAACCAGGTTGCCGCCGAGCATCCCGAGTGGAAGATCCTCGACAGCCAGTCCGGCGACTTCACCCAGGCCGGCGGCCAGCAGGTCATGGAGAGCTACCTCAAGTCCTACCCCGACCAGTTCAACGTGGTCGTGTGCCAGAACGATAACGAAGCCTACGGCGCCATCGACGCCATGAAGGCTGCCGGCGTCACCTACGGCGTGGGCGGCGACGTGATCCTGATCTCCTTCGACGCCACCAAGCAGGGCCTGACCCTCACCCTCGAGGGCGAGATCAACTGCAACGTCGAGTGCAACCCCCTGCAGGCTGAGGGCGTGGCCGACCTGATCGCCAAGCTGGAAGCCGGCGAGGAAGTCCCCGCCATCACCTACGTGCCTGACTCCGTGTTCGTCGCGGGCGGCACCGAGTCCGAGCTGGGCATCACCATGACCCAGGAAGTGCTGGACGGCCGCGCCTACTAAGAAGCGCCCGCAGCAAGGCATCAGGGGTCTGACCTGAAAAAACGGGGAGAGGCCGCATGGCCTCTCCCCCCTAGTCCGTCGAAAAAGCCCGCTTCGCGGTCTTTTCCGCCGAAACGGAAAACCCTTGTTCGCTTCGCTCTCGGCCAGGGTTTTCCGCAAGGAAGCCTTGCCTGCGCAAGGCTTCCGAATCCACCGCGCATGTCGCTGGATTCGGATTTTATTGGAGGGCTGCGGCCCTCCAAACCTCCCGAAAAGGGATGTGCCCGTACGCTGCGGGGAGCGGCCGCATGGCCTCTCCCCCTCTCGACGTTTTCAGGCCGGCATGACGGCCTGCGAGCGATTTGATGCATCTGATCAATTCCATTATTCTTATGAAAGGACGTGGGGCCCTATGGAAAACAACGTCGTCCTGACCATGCGCGGCATCACCATGACCTTCCCGGGGGTCAAGGCGCTGGACCATGTGGATTTTACCCTGCGCAAGGGCGAGATCCACGCGCTGATGGGCGAAAACGGCGCTGGCAAGTCCACGCTGATCAAATGTCTGACAGGCGTAAACGATTTTGAGGCGGGCGAGATCCGCGTGGAGGGCATTGAAGGGCCCGTGCGCAACCACTCCACGCTGGAGGCGCAAAAGCGCGGCATTTCCACCGTGTATCAGGAGGTCAACCTCTGCCCCAACCTCTCGGTGGCGGAGAACCTCTTCATCGGCCGCGAGCCGATGTCGAAGCTGCACACCATCAACCGCAAGGCCATGATCACCCGCGCGCGCCAGCTCATGGAGCAGCTCCACCTGCCCGTGGACGTGACGCGCGACCTGGAGGAGTACTCCCTGGCCATGCAGCAGATGATCGCCATCGCGCGCGCGGTGGACATGGACTGCAAGGTGCTCATCCTCGACGAGCCGACCTCCTCCCTGGACGATGTGGAGGTGGAAAAGCTCTTTACCCTGATGCGCAGCCTGCGCGACAAGGGCGTGGGCATCATCTTCGTGACGCACTTCCTGGAGCAGGTCTACGCCGTGTGCGACCGCATCACGGTGCTGCGCAACGGCACCCTCGTGGGCGAGTACCCCATCGCGGACCTGCCCCGCGTCAAGCTGATCGCCGCCATGATGGGCAAGGACTTCGACGACCTGGCCTCCATCAAGCCCGAGGGCGGGCTGAACGTGTCCAAGGAGGAGCTGATCGACGCCGAGGGCCTCAGCCACGCCGGCAAGATCAAGCCCTTTGACTTAAAGCTCCGCCGCGGCGAGGTCATCGGCCTCACCGGCCTGCTCGGCTCCGGCCGCAGCGAGCTGGCCCGCGCCATCTACGGCGCCGACCGCGCCCAGACCGGCACCCTCAAGGTCAAGGGCCAGGAGGCCAAGATCCGCCACCCCATCGACGCCATGCACCTGGGCATGGGCATGCTGCCCGACGACCGCAAGGCCGAGGGCATCATCGGGGATTTGAGCGTGCGCGAGAACATCATCCTGGCCATGCAGGCCAAGCGCGGCATCGTGGACCTGATTCCCATGAAGGAGCAGGAGGAGATCGCGGATAAATTCATCGACCTGCTGCAGATCAAGTGCGCCAGCCGCGAAACCCCGGTCAAGCAGCTCTCCGGCGGCAACCAGCAGAAGGTGATCATCGCCCGGTGGCTGGCCACCGATCCCGATTTCCTGATTCTGGACGAACCCACGCGCGGCATCGACATCGGCACCAAGACCGAGATCCAGAAGCTGGTCATCCAGCTGGCGCAGGAGGGCAAGGGCGTTTTGTTCATCTCCTCGGAGATCGAGGAAATGCTGCGCACCTGCAACCGCCTGGCGGTTCTGCGCGACGGCGCCAAGGTGGGCGAGCTCAGCGGCGACATGACCCAGGAGAAGGTCATGAAAACCATAGCGGAGGGGTGAGGCTACGATGACATTTGTGAAAAAGGTAACCAAGAACCAGCTCTTCCTGCCCCTGTTTTCCATGGTGCTGGTCATGCTGGTCAACATCATCTACGACGTGGCCAACGGCAACGCGATCTTTAACTTCTTTACCATCTCCATCAACAACGGCATCCTCTACGGCCGCCTGATCGACATTTTGAACCGCGGCAGCGAGGCCGCCATCCTCGCCCTGGGCATGACGCTGGTCGTCTCCGCCTCCGCCGGCACGGACATCTCGGTCGGCTCGGTCATGTCGCTGGCGGGCGGCGTGTGCTGCGTGCTGTTGGCCGGGTTTGGCAACGTCAACGTCAACGAGTACGCCATCCCCCTGTGGCTGGGCGTGCTGGCCGGCATCCTGGTGGCCTGCCTGTGCGGCGCGTTCAACGGCTTCCTGGTGGCCGGGCTGAAGATTCAGCCCATGGTGGCAACGCTGATCCTCTTCTCCGCCGGCCGCGCCATCGGCCTGCTGCTTTGCAACAGCAACATCGTCTACGTCAACGTCGAAAGCTTCAAGTTCTTCGGCGGCTACTGCTGGATCTTCCCCACGCCCATCCTGATCACGGTGCTGTGCATCGCCGTGACGGCGCTGGTCCTCAAGTTCACGGCCCTGGGCACCTACGTGCAGGCCGTGGGCATCAACAAGGAAGCCGCCCGCATCTCCGGCTACAAGTCGGCCGCGATCATCTTCATCTGCTACGTGGTGTGCGGCCTGTTCGCGGGCATCGCGGGCATCACGGCCACCAGCCGCATCTACTCCGCCGATACCAACAACATCGGCCTCAACCTTGAGATGGACGCCATCCTGGCCGTGGCCCTGGGCGGCAACAGCCTCGGCGGCGGCAAGTTCCGCCTCTCCGGCTCCATCATCGGCGCCTACACCATCCAGGCCATCACCACCACGCTCTACGCGCTGGGCGTATCCTCGGCGCAGGCCCCGGTGTTCAAGGCCGTCATCGTCATCCTGATCGTGACCATCCAGTCCCCGGCGGTCAAGGCCTACTTCGCCAAGCGCGCCGCCGTCAAAAACGCCATGATGACCGCCGGAAGGGAGGCGCAGGCATGATTCACGCCAAGCCCGCTGTGAAAGAAAAAAAGAGCATGAACAGTAACACCATTCTGCTGCTGCTCACCATCGGCCTGTTTGTGGTGATGTACGCCGCCGGCTGCATCGCCTACGCGGACAAGGGATTTTCCAAGCTGCAAACCTTCCTGGACATCCTCAAGAACAACGCCGGCCTCATCTGCGTGACCTGCGGCATGACGGCCGTGATGATCACCGGCGGCATCGACATCTCCGTGGGCGCGGTGATCGCCATGGAGTGCATGTTCCTGGCCGTGGGCGTGGAGTCCTGGGGCCTGCCCGCCCAGCTGCTCATCCCGCTGATGCTGGTCATCGGCGTGGTGTTCGGCATCATTCAGGGCTATTGCGTGGGGTACCTTGGCATCCAGCCCTTCATCGTGACCATGGCGGGCATGTTCTTCGCCCGCGGCATGACGGCCGTGATCTCCACCCAGCAGGTGTCCATCACCTCCAGCCCCCTGATGACCCAGCTTTCCACCATGAAGTTCAACATGCCCTTTGAAATCGGCGCGTACCTCAACAAAAAGGGCAAGCTCATGGTGCCCAACGTCAGCATCTACGTGATCATCGCCATCCTGGTGCTGATCGCCACCTTCCTCATCCTGCGCTACACCCGCTTCGGCCGCAGCCTCTACGCCGTGGGCGGCAACCAGCAGAGCGCCGCCCTCATGGGCCTGGATGTGCGCCGCACCCGCTTCAGCGCCCACATCTTCTGCTCGGTGCTCACCTCCATCGGCGCCATCTGCTACGTGCTCAATACCATGTGCGGCACCACCCGCCAGGCCCTGGGCCTGGAGATGGACGCCATCTCCTCCGCCGTCATCGGCGGCACGCTCCTCACCGGCGGCGTGGGCAACGTGTTTGGCTCCTTCTTCGGGGTGCTCATCAACGGCACCATCTCCTCGCTGGTCAAGACCAACGGCAAGCTCAGCTCCTCCTGGCCCAACGTGGTCACCGCGCTCCTTCTGTGCTTCTTCATCGTGCTGCAGGCGATCTTCGCCAAGGTCAAGGCGCGCCGCAGCTGATTCCCAGGTCCCCTCATGCCCCTGCGGGCAGATCCCGCAGGGGATCTGTCTGTGAAAGAGGAGCGGCGGGGGTATCCATCGAATACTATATGGGATAACCATCTTTCAAGGAGGGAACAGAATATGCAAAACCAGGAGCAGGCCGCGTGGGTCCGCGAGGGACGCTGCGCGCTGGGCATCGAGCTGGGCTCCACGCGCATCAAGGCGGTGCTGATCGGACCGGATCACGCGCCCGTGGCCATGGGCGCGCACGACTGGGAAAACCGTCTGGAGGACGGGGTGTGGACCTATCATCTGGACGACGTATGGGCGGGCATTCAGGACGCGTATGCGGATCTGGCCCGCAATACGCTGGAAACCTGCGGCGAGCCCCTCACCCGGCTGGAGGCCGTGGGCGTCTCGGCCATGATGCACGGCTATCTGCCCTTTGACGCGGCGGGCAACCAGCTCGCGCCCTTCCGCACCTGGCGCAACACCATGACCGCCAGGGCCGCGGAGGAGCTGACGGCGCTGTTTTCCTTCAACATCCCGCAGCGCTGGAGCATCGCGCACCTGTATCAGGCGATTTTGAATGGAGAGGCGCACGTCAAGGACATCGCCTTCCTGACCACGCTGGCGGGCTATGTGCACTGGAAGCTCACGGGCGTGAAGGCGCTGGGCGTGGGCGACGCGTCGGGCATGTTCCCCATCGACAGCGAAACCGGCGACTACGACGCGGGGATGCTCGCGGCCTTTGACGAAAAGATCGCGGCAAAGGGCTACCCGTGGAAGCTGCGCGAGATTCTGCCCGCCGTGCTGGGCGCGGGCGAGGACGCGGGGTGCCTGACCGATGCGGGCGCGCGGCTTTTGGACCCCACGGGCGCGCTGCAGGCGGGCGCGCCGCTGTGCCCGCCGGAAGGCGACGCGGGCACCGGCATGGCCGCCACCAACAGCGTGGCCGAGCGCACGGGCAACGTATCGGCGGGCACGTCGGTGTTTGCCATGGTGGTGCTGGAAAAGCCGCTGAGCAAGGTCTATCCGGAAATCGACATGGTCACCACCCCCACCGGGCGGCCCGTGGCCATGGTGCACTGCAACAACTGCACCAGCGACATCAACGCCTGGGCCGAGGCGCTGCACGGCTTTGCCAAGGCGGCGGGGGTTTCGCTGGGCAAGGGCGACGTGTACACCACGCTGTTTAACACCGCCATGCAGGGCGAGAAGGACTGCGGCGGCCTGATCGACGTGGGCTACCTCTCCGGCGAGCCGGTGACGGGGCTGGAGGAGGGGCGGCCCATGCTGGTGCGCCTGCCGGACACCGCCCTCACCTTTGCCAACCTCGCGCGTTCGCTGGTGTACGGCGCCATCGTGACGCTCAAGATCGGCATGGACATCCTCGCGGCCGAGCACGTGCGCATGGACGCGCTACTGGGCCACGGCGGCTTCTTCAAGACGCCGGGCACCGCGCAGAAGCTCCTGGCCGGGGCGCTGAACGTGCCCGTGTCGGTGATGGCCACCGCGGGCGAGGGCGGCCCCTGGGGCATGGCGCTGCTGGCGGCCTACCGCGTGCGCCGCGAGGCCGGCGAGACGCTGGAAGCGTATCTCCAAAACAAGGTCTTTGCGGGCGCGAGCGGCTCCACCCTCGATCCCGATCCCGCGGATCACGAGGGCTTTGAGGCCTACACGCGGCGCTTCACGCAGGCGCTGGAGGCCGAGCGCGCCGCCGTATCCCATCTGAAATAAGCGGGGCCGCGTTCCCTGCATACGGAAAGGAAGAACATCCCCATGAGCATGAAGCAGTACGAATTCTGGTTTGTCGTCGGCAGCCAGTTCCTCTACGGACCCGAAGTGCTGGAAACCGTCGCCCGCCGCGCCGCCGAGATGGCCGACTGGATGAACCAGTCCGGCAAGCTCCCCTGCAAGGTCGTCTACAAGGTGACCGCCAAGACCCAGCAGGAGATCGCCGACGTGGTGCGCGAGGCCAACTATCAGCCCGTGTGCGCGGGCATCATTACCTGGTGCCACACCTTCAGCCCCTCCAAGATGTGGATCAACGGCTTTGTGGACCTGCAAAAGCCCTACTGCCACTTCGCCACCCAGTACAACCGCGAGATCCCCAACGAGGAGATCGACATGGACTTCATGAACCTCAACCAGGCCGCCCACGGCGACCGCGAGCACGGGTTCATCGCCGCCCGCCTGCGCATGCCGCGCAAGGTGATCGCGGGCTACTGGCAGGATGAGAAGGTCCTTCGTCAGCTGGGCGACTGGATGCGCGCCGCGGTGGGCGTGGCGTTCTCCAGGCAGCTCAAGGTGATGCGCTTCGGCGACAACATGCGCGAGGTGGCCGTGACCGAGGGCGACAAGGTCGAGGTGCAGGCCAAGCTGGGCTGGCAGGTGAACACCTGGCCCGTGGGCACGCTGGTGGAGACGATGAACGCCGTCACCGACGTGGAGATCGACGAACTGATGAACCTCTACCGCGCCAGCTACGACTTTGCCACCGACGACCTGGAAACCGTGCGCTACCAGGCGCGCGAGGAGATCGCCATGAAGAAGATGCTGGACAAGGAGGGCTGCATGGCCTTCTCCAACACCTTCCAGGACCTCTACGGCATGAAGCAGCTGCCGGGCCTGGCCAGCCAGCACCTGATGGCGCTGGGCTACGGCTACGGCGGCGAGGGCGACTGGAAGGTAGCCGCCATGACCGCCATCCTCAAGGCCATGAGCGAGGGCCAGACCGGCGGCACCGCCTTCATGGAGGACTACACCTACCACCTGGTCGAGGGCCAGGAGTACAGCCTGGGCGCGCACATGCTGGAGGTGTGCCCCTCCGTGGCGGCCGAGAAGCCCCGCATCGAGGTGCATCCCCTGGGCATCGGCGACCGCGAGCCGCCCGCCCGTCTGGTCTTTGAGGGGCACGCGGGCAAGGCCATCGTGGTCAGCCTCATCGACATGGGCGGCCGCCTGCGCCTGATCTGCCAGGACATCGAATGCGTCAAGCCCATCATGGACATGCCCAACCTGCCCGTGGCCCGCGTCATGTGGCGCGCCATGCCCGACCTCACCACCGGCCTGACCTGCTGGATCACCGCCGGCGGCGCGCACCACACGGTACTGAGCTACGACGTGACCGCCGAGCAGATGCGCGACTGGGCCCGCATGATGGACATCGAGTTTGTGCACATCACCAAGGACACCACCGTGGAGGGGCTGGAGCATGACCTGTTCCTCTCCGACCTCGCGTGGAAGCTGAAATAACGGTTCCAGCCCCACTTTTTTACCTGTCCGGACGCGCCCGCCGGGCCCTTCCCCCGGCGGCGCGTCCGGACAACATCGCAGGAGGCTTTTATGCTAGAATCCCTGAAACAGGCCGTCTATGAGGCCAACATGGAACTGCCCCGCCGGGGCCTTGTCACCTACACCTGGGGCAACGTATCCGGCATCGACCGGGAGAAAGGGCTGGTGGTCATCAAGCCCTCCGGCGTATCCTACGAGGACCTGACCCCCGACAAGCTGGTCGTGCTCTCCCTGGACGGCGAGGTCGTTGAGGGCACCCTCAACCCCTCCTCCGACACCAAGACCCATCTGGTGCTCTACAGGGCGTTTCCCGAGCTGGGCGGCATCGTGCACACCCACAGCCCCCATGCGGTGGGCTGGGCGCAGGCCGGCCGCGACATCCCCTGCTACGGCACCACCCACGCCGACTACTTTTACGGCCCCGTGCCCTGCGCCCGCAGCCTGACCCCTGAGGAGGTCGACGCGGGCTACGAGCACAACACCGGCGTGGTCATCGTGGAGACCTTCCAGACCCGAAACATCAACCCCGTCCACGTGCCCGGCGTGATCTGCCGCAACCACGGCCCCTTCGCCTGGGGCAAGGACGCGGCGCAGGCCGTGTACCACGCCGTCGTGCTGGAAGAGGTCGCCCGCATGGCCCTCTACACCGTGCAGGTGGACCCCCAGGCCGCCCCCGCCCCCGCGCATGTGCTGGAGAAGCACTTCCAGCGCAAGCACGGCCCCAACGCCTATTACGGGCAGCGGTAAACGCAAAAAAGGCCCCCGTCTCCCGCGCGTTCTGCGCGGAGGCGGGGGTTTTTTGCGTCAGTCCGCCGTCAGGGGAACGAGGGCGAGGAGGGGCACGCGCAGCAGCAGGCACGCGTCCTGCTCGAAGCGGAAGCCCAGGTCCTCGTTGACGCCGAAATACAGTTCCACCTGCGCCTCCCCGAACGCGCTATCGACGGGCACCTCGAAGGTGTAGGTCATGCTCCGGCCCCTGCGCGCGGTCGTGCAGCGGTACTCCATGGCGAGATTGCCGCCCTTTTCGTCCGTGAGGCCGCAGATGTCGCACACCACGCCCAGCACCCTGTCGCCCAGCGCGGCCGCCGTCTCCTTTTCCTGGAGGAACCAGCTGTCCTCCGGCGGCAGCTCCACCTGGTTGTCCATGAGGGCCGTGTCCTCGTCGTTGGGCGTCAGAAGCACCTCAAGGGTGAGAACCGCCCCGTCATACGCCGCCTGCGTCACGGCAAACGTCACGCCCCCGGTGGTCTCCCCCTCCACCCGGCACGCGGCCAGATACGTCTCCGGCAGGGCCGCCGCCGACGCCGCCCCAAAGAGCAGCAGCGCCGCCAAAAGCGCGCAGATGCTTCGTTTCATGTTTTCAAATCCTCCTTTGTTTTCCCGTTTGTGCGGAAACCCGCCATGCATACAACGAACGGGGCGGGCGAAAAGCCTGCCTCCTTTTTC
>CHCFC05602__coassemble_254_pt1 | contig 29885 bp, 30 predicted proteins | sample CHCFC05602__metabat2_high_PE_021 | metagenome-assembled genome bin CHCFC05602
CGCGTAGGTATAGCCCTCCACCGTCGCCTGATAGCTAGCGGAACCGTAGGTGTTGGGCGCAAGCGTCTGCTGCGTATCCTCGGTGATGGCCGCGCCGTCGCACAGGTGATGGAAGGTCACCACCGAGTCGAGCTGCTGCACGACCTTCGTATAGTTCAGCGTCACCTCAATGGCTGCGCCGCTACCATCCACGGTGAAGGATTCGGGGCTGGCGCTCGCGTAGGTATAGCCCTCCACCGCCGCCTGATAATCGGCCGCGTGATAGGTGTTGGGGGCAAGTTCCTGCTGGGTGTCGCCGATGATGGCCGCGCCGTCGCACAGATGATGGAAAGTGACGACGGAATTTACCGGCTCCGGCTGCTTCGCCTTGTAGGTAAAGACGACCGTTTCCGGCTCCACGGTGCCGTCATCGTGCACGACGACCTCCTGCACGTTGACCTGGGCCGGCTCATAGCCCTCGGGCGTATGGATGGCGAAATCGGTCACCGGGTAGGTGCCGGGGTCGCGTTCAAACGTCTGCGGCTCGGCGACGGGCTTCTGGTCCTCGTCCACATAGGTGGCGCTGACGGTGCCCTTCACCGCCTGCTGTTCCTTGGCAAAGGTGAACACGGCCTCCGCCGGGGTCAGCGTGCCGTTGGCATCCGCGGACACCTGCACGCTGGCCTCGCTCACGAGCGTATAGCCCTGCGCCTGGCTCAGATCCACCTCGACGGTCACGCTGCCGCCCTTCATGCACTGGGCGGTGGCGGTGTAGAACGCCTCGCCAGTGGCCTGGTCCACGTATTTGACGGGCACCTCCACGTTCAGGTACTGCTGCATCTCCTCCTCGGTGAGCAGGCGGAAGCAGTCATCCCGCACATAGCAGTCCGTTCCGTTGTAGTTGACCCGATACCAGCTATAGCCATCGTTGTCAAGGCCCTGAACGCGCTGGGTGGCGGGCATGATGACATCCTTGTTCACGCCCTGCACTACCTTGTTGTTTTTATCCTCGGTGGTCGGGCTGGAGCGCAGATTCAAACTGCCCTTGGTGGTGATGCCGTACTGGTTGGTATACTCCTCCAGCACGACGGGCTCGGTGGGGGCATTCTGATTGTAATACAGCGTTACGTCAACAGGCGTGCCCGTCCCGTCCACCGTAAAGCTCTCCTGAGCGGCCGAGGCGTAGGTATAGCCCTCGATCTCCGTTTTGTAGTCCGCGGAGGCGTAGGTGTTGGGCGCAAGCTCCTGCTGCGTGCTGGTCAGCTCCTGATCGGTGGCGGCGTCCTTGTGATGGAACGTGACCGTGGAGTTCACCGGCTCCGGCGCGTTCTGCGCGTAGTACAGCGTCACCTCGACGGGCGTGCCCACCCCGTCCACGTTAAAGCTCACGGGGTCCGCGCTCTGGAAGGTATAGCCGTCGATGCCGGTGGCGTATGCCGCCGAATCATACGGCCCCGCCGGGAGGCTCTGCGTCGTGTCGTCGGCGAGGGTCTTGCTTCCGTCGCCGGCGTCCCTGTGATGGAACGTCACCGTGGAGTTCACCGGGTCCGGCGCATTCTGCGCGTAGTACAGCGTCACCTCGACGGGCGTACCGGCCCCGTCCGGCGTGAAGCTTTCCGGGTTCGCAGACGAATAGGTATACCCTTCCACCGGCGTCTGGTAGATCGAGGAATAGGTCTCCATGCCCGCAGCCGCTTCCGCCATGGTATCGCCGGTAATCTGCTGATTGGTATCCTTATCCAGATGATGGATCGTCACGGGCGAGTTGACAGGCTCCGGCACATTCTGCTCATAATACAGCGTCACCTCGACGGGCGTGCCCATGCCGTCCACCACGAACGGATCGGGGCTGGCGGACGAATAGGTATATCCCTCCACCGCCTGCTGATAGGTGGAAGCGCTGTAGGTTTCGGGGGCCAGCTCCTGCCAGGTGTCGGCGGTGATCTGCTGGCCGGTCACTTCATCGAGATGGTGGAAGGTCACCGTGGAGTTGACCACCTGAGGCGCGCTCTGCTGCACCTCAAACACCACGGGGTTGGGGCTGGTGGTGCCGTCGGGGTTGAGCGTTACAAGCACCTCGCCGGTGGTGACGAGCTCATAGCCCTGCGGCACCAGCGCGGCGTCCGGCGCAAAGCTGCGGCCCTCTGCCGGCACCGTCTCGTCAAAGCCGTACACCTCGGTGCCCGCAAAGCTGTAGGAGATATGCACCGTGCCGCTGGTGGGGCCGACCGGCTGATACGGCGGCAGTTCCTGCGCCGATAAATACAGCGGATAGGAGGCGGGGTCGGGAACGCCGTTGCGCAGCACCTGAATCCAGGTGGCGGGCATGCCGTCCACCGCCGTGGAATTGCCGGTCACAGGCGTTCCGGCGGCAGGCGCGTACGTCACCGTAGGGTCCTCCAGCCCGGCGGGGGGCGTAATGGCGGCGACGGTTACGCCGCTGACGCTCTGCATCGCCTCCGGGGGCAGCATGGCCCAATACACCGCCTGTTCGCCGTACTGACTGGGCGTGACGGCGAGGGTCTGCACGGTCACGCCGTCCGCCGCCGTCCACTGCAGCGTTACGGTGGGCAGCATGCTGATATCCTGCGCCAGAGCGGCCACGGGCAGCACCAGCTGCGCCGCGATGAGCAGCATGCTGGTGACAAACGCCAGCATCCGCCTGAAAGCTCCGGGAATCTGCTTTGCCATATACGATATCCTCCTTCGTTGCAACTGAGGCCTGTTTCTCCCTGCCGGACCGCGATGGATGATCTGCGGCCCCTCTCATTGTACGGGGTTTGATTTATGCTGTCAAGGAAGGCGAGGCGGCAGTTTCTGTCGCTGCGGGGCAGTTTTTACAAGTAAGAAGCTGTTCTTTTCCCGCGCTTTTTCTCTTTCCACAAGGGGGAACGCCTCCTTGCGGCGAATACACAAGGGAACGATATTTTGGAGGCGACCCGCTATGTGCGATCATCCCGACCTGCGCGAGGTTCCCCTGTCCGAGAAAGAGATGTTTCACGGTGTACTCATCGACGTTAGCCACATGCAGGTGCGCCTGCCCAACGGCCATACCGCCCTGCGCGAGGTGGTGCGCCACAAGGGCGCGGCGGCTGTGGTGCCCGTGGACGGCGAAGGCAACGTATACCTGGTGCGCCAGCACCGCGTAGTGGTGGACCTGATGACGCTGGAGATTCCCGCCGGCAAGCTGGACTACGTCGGGGAGGACCCCCTCGCCTGCGCTCACCGCGAGCTGGAGGAGGAAACGGGCCTGCGTGCCGGGAAAATGGAAAAGCTCACGCATGTGGTGACCACCCCGGGCTTTTGCACCGAGCAGATCGGCCTGTACCTGGCCACGGAGCTGAGCCAGCATGAGGACCACCCCGATCCCGACGAATTTCTGCACGTGGAGAAGATGCCGCTTTCCGAGGCCGTCAGCCGCGTGATGAGCGGCGAGCTGCGCGATGCCAAGACCGCGCTGGGCCTGCTCATGGCGTGGCAGAAGCTGCACGCCTGACGTGCGCTTTACACCTCATCAAAAGTAACGATTCATCCGCCGGAAAGGTTCCCGACTTTTTCAGTCTTTTCCAGAAAAGCGGATGAAAAAGGAGGTTTTTATGTCCCGGTCGCGTCGTTCCCCCGCTTTCTGGCTGCTGATGGCGGCGCTGCTGCTGCTTCTGGCGCTGGGGGTGTACCTGCTCGTCCTGGGCCTGACCCGCCCGCCCTTTGCCCAGCCGGGTGGCTGGATCATCTGATGTCAGCCGTTTTTTGAAAGAAGGGTCTACCCTGCCATGCAGACATATCTGGAGGTCTTCGGCCGCCTGCCCACCATGCTTACCCGGCGGCTCATCCTGCGTCCCGTGCGCATGAGCGACGCGCAGGACCTGTACGAGTATTCGCGCGATCCCGAGGTGGCGCGCCATGTCCTGTGGGACGCGCACCGCTCCATCCATCAGACGCGCGCCTATATCCGCTACCTGCTGCGCCAGTACCGCAATTGCGCGCCGGGCACCTTCGTGATCGCCCTGCGCGAAACGGGCAAGGTGATCGGCACCATAGGCTTTATGTGGGTGCAGACCGAAAACCGCTCCGCCGAGGTGGGCTACAGCCTCAGCCGCGCCTACTGGAACCGCGGCTTCATGACCGAGGCGCTCATCGCCGTGCTGGAATTCGGCTTCACCCGCCTCAACCTCAACCGCATCGAGGCCCAGCATGAGTGCGACAACCCCGCCAGCGGCCACGTGATGCGCAACGCCGGCATGACGCACGAAGGCACCCTGCGCCAGCGCATCTACAACAAGGGCCGCTTTGCCGATGTAGACCTGTACGCCATTTTGAAAAGCGAATTCCATCCCCCACAGGAGGAGGTGCATGCATGAACCGTGCGCGTCTCGGAGCGCTGCTGGGGCTGTGCGCAGCCGTTGCGCTGTGCCTGTCCGCCTGCTCGACGGATTACAGCCGTTCCTACAATCGCGCCCTGGACACCTTCGCTTCCGGCGAATACGCCGAAGCGGCCGAGGCGTTTGAACGCCTGGGCGATTACGCGCAGGCGGCCGGCTACGCTGCCTATTCCCGCGGGCTTGTGCTCTATGAGCAGGGCCAATACGCTGAAGCGGAGCCCTACTTTGCCCAATCGCGCGAGATTCTCTATGGAGATGAGCGCTATCAGTACTGCCACGCCCACGTCCTGGCGCAGGAGGGACGGTTTGCCGAAGCCGCCGAGGCCTTTGAAGCGATCGGAGAGTTTGAGGACGCGCCCCTTCGCTGCCAGTACTGCCTTGGCCGCGACGCCGAGGCGGGCGCCCGCTATGATGAGGCGCTCTTTGCCTATGAGGCGGCCATCACCATTGACGACGCCGAGGCGCGCCTCTACAACCTGCGCGGCCAGATTTACAACCGTGCCATCGCCCTCAAGCAGGAAGGCGATTACCAGACCGCCATCGACCTGTTCATGCTGCTGGGCGATTACCTCAGCAGCGCCGACCAGGCCGTGGAATGCAAGACCTACCTGCGAGACGCCGAGTACGACCAGGCCGATGCCCTGGAGAGCAGCGGCGATCTGCAGGGCGCCTACGATCTTTTTTCCTCCCTGACCGGCTACCGCGACGCGGCGCAGCGTGCCGAAAATCTCGCGGCGCAGCTGGGAATCGAATAATCCTACTATTTTTTCCCGGAGGCTGATTCTTCCATGGCCAAGCTCTACTTCCGCTACGGCGCGATGGGTTCCAGCAAAACCGCCAACGCCATCATGGTGCGCCATAACTACCTGGAACGCGGTCAGCGCGTTTTGATGCTCAAGCCCCGTCTGGACAACCGTGACGGCGAGACCATGATCGCCAGCCGCAGCGGCCTGAGCTGCCAGTGTCACTTTGTGGAGGACCTGGACCGCTTCAACGTGCGGGATTATGACTGCCTGATCGTGGATGAGGCGCAGTTTCTCACGCGGGCGCAGGTGGAACGGCTGGTGCGGGTGGTGGATATCGACAACGTCCCGGTGATCGCCTACGGCCTGCGCTGTGACTTCCGAAACGAGCTTTTCGAGGGCAGCCAATGGCTGCTGGCCTGGGCCGACACCATCGAGGAGGTCAAAACCATCTGCTGGTGCGGCAAAAAAGCCGTCTGCAACGCGCGCGTGGTAGACGGCAAAATGGTGCGGGAGGGCGAGCAGATTGTGCTGGGCGGCAGCGAAAGCTATGTGAGCCTGTGCCGCCGGCATTGGGCGCAGGGCAAGCTGGCGCCGGATCAGCCGGAGACGGACGCCTGATAGGGCAGCGGCGCGGCGGGGTTCTCCCGCCACTTTTGCAGGGCAGCGGTAAATGCCTCCGGCGGCGGCGCCGTAAAGGTCAGCCGCTCGCCCGTCCGGGGGTGCGTAAAGGACAGCGTGTAGGCGTGCAGCATCAGTCTGGGCGCCTTCACGCCGTTTTTTTGTCCGTAGATGGGGTCGCCGGCCACGGGATGGTGCAGGCTCTGCATATGCACGCGGATCTGGTGCGTTCGGCCGGTCAGGATATGCACGTCCAGCAGTGCCGCATTTTTCAGGTTTTCCAGCAGCGTCCACTCCGTCACCGCCTCGCGCCCGGCGGGGTCCACGGCCATGCGCTTGCGGTCCTTTGTGCTGCGGGCGATGGCCTTTTCCACCCGCCCGGACGGCTCGCGCATGCGCCCGTCCACCACGGCCAGGTAATGTTTTTCCATCGTGCGGGCGCGCAGCTGGTCGCTCAGTCCCTGATGCGCCAGGTCGTTTTTGGCCACCATGAGCAGGCCGCTGGTATCCTTGTCCAGCCGGTGCACAATGCCCGGCCGCTTCACCCCGCCGATGCCGCTGAGGTCCTCCATGTGGTAGAGCAGCGCGTTGACCAGCGTTCCGCTTTCATTGCCCGCGGCGGGATGCACCACCATCCCGCAGGGCTTGACCACCACGGCCAGATCCGCATCCTCATAGAGGATGTCCAGCGGGATATCCTCCTTCTCCACGGGGGCTTCCCCGGCATCGGGCACGGTCAGCTCCACCACGTCCCCCGCGCTGACCTTGAAGGCGGGCTTCTGCCGCGCCGTGCCGTTGACCAGGCACAAACCCTGCTCGATCCACCGGGCCGCCTGCGACCGGCTGGCATCGCCGGCCTCTGCGGCCAGCAGATCCAGGCGCATCTCCTCCCTGGCTACCGCCGTGATCTTTTGCATATATCTTACGCTTCCTTCCAGTCCTGCGGGCGAAACAGCAGGCTTGCCGCCAGCAGCACAACGCCCGCGCAGATGGCGATATCCGCTATGTTGCACACAAACCAGGGCAAAAACGGAAAATAGATCATGTCCAGCACCCAGCCGTGCCACAGCCGTTCCAGAAAGTTTCCCAGGAAGCCGCCCAGCACCAGCCCGCATGCCGTCTGCGTAAAGGGGGTCAGCCGGTAGCGCCTGAGCAGCAGCCAGCCGCAGATAATCACCGTGAGGGGCAGCAGCATGCCGGCAACGCGGTTGCCCGCAAACAGCCCCAGCGCCATGCCGTCGTTGCGGGTCAGGCGCAGCTCCAGCAGCCAGCCAAGCGACACCGTGCGCCCGGTCAGCGCCACGGAGGCCAGCCATTTGGTCCCCGCGTCCAGCGCGAGCGTTGCCATCAGGACCCCCATGATCCGTTTCATTCGGCACCCCTTACTCCAATCGTTTCTGCACCACGCTGACGATCTGCGCCAGCATATCCCCGATCAGCGGCAGGTTATGCCGCGCCAGGTCCTGCAGCACAATGATCAGAATGGCGCCCAGAATGGTAAAGCCTACCGCCATGCCCACCCCACGCGCCACCCCGCTGAAAAAGCTGGTCCAGAACAGGCGCTTGCGGTCGTCCACGTAGCGCACGTAATCCGCCAGGCGCAGCCGCTCCATCGAGGCGATCCACCGGTCGATCTGCCGGACGATCAGATTGGCTTTCTCGCCTTCCGTCATCGCATTTCCCGAAGGCTCCATGTCCATCTGGGCACGGTCCTCGCTGTCCGGCGGGCTGACACAGGGCGTTTCCTTGCGCCAGCGCCGCCAAAGCCTTGCGTTCATGCATCCCACCTCCGTGGTAGTTTGTACCGGAGGTGGTGAAACCATCAACCGATTCTGTTTTTCAGCAGGCGCATCGCCCGCGTACCCAGATCCGACAGGCCCGCGCCGCTGTATACCAGCCAGATCGGCACATGTGACACGCCATAGCGCGGCAGTGGCGCGTAGATGGCGGTGACCAGCGTCGCCACGAGCAGATAGACCGCCGGCGCGTAATATCCGCGCTGCGCACATCCCCCTGCGCGCGGGCACAGAAGCCCCCACGCCGCCAGGGCCAGACAACCCCACCACACAAGGGACACCAACCTGTCGGGCATCAGGTCCACCGTGCGCAGGTGGGAAACCGTCAGTGTCAGCGGCTTGTAGATCAGATGGCTCGCCACGAAGGCCAGTGGATTTTCCGTAAACCACTGCCACAGGCGTTCCTTGCCCATCTCGCCCCGCCGGGCAAAGCGGCGCTCCATGTCATCCTGATACCCCTGCTCCCAGGCTTCGCGGTCTGACTGGAGCACAGCTTCCTCATAGGTTCCCTCCGGATAGCCAAAGCCTATGTAGGACCCCATGAGCTGTATGTCGCCCCGATTGGCGGTAAAGGGGACAAATTCGCCCGTAAGCAAACCGTTTCGCACCCACCAGGGGATAAACAGCAGGACGAAGGCCACCAGTGCGGCGCCTGCGCGAAGCAGCCACGGGCGCAGGTTTGTTCCCCGGCGAGCGAGCAGGGCGACGGGTGCGATCAGCACCAGCAGCCCCAGGCCCTTGAAAAAGGCCGCGCCGCACATGCACAGCACCCCGGCCCAATACCGGCTCCACCGCCACTCCCGCACGCTGGCCAGGAGAAAATACATGGCGAACAGGTTCAGGCACATATATGGCGTTTCGGTCAGAAAAACGATGTTGACGGACAGCAGCGCCGGCTCCAGCACGCACAGCGCCGACGCGATCAGCCCCGCGGTGCGCGAGCACAGCAGCGTCCCAAGCAGATATGCCGCGATGGCCGTCAAAAGCCCGATGCAGGAAAAGGCGATATGCGTGGCCACCAGCCCGCCAGGGTCTGCCCCCAGCAGCGCGATCAGCCCGCCCAGCAGCACGGGCATACCCGGTCCGATAGCCGTGGTCTGAAGCCCCGGGTCGGCGTAGGCGATGTAGCCCGTGCGGGCAAAGGTGACGCCGCTGGTGAGATAGCCGTTGTCATCGGAATAGGTGTTGGGTCCCATGGCATAGGGCAAAATGGCCGCGCTGCGCAGCGCAAGCCCCACCGCCAGCAGCACGGCAAGTACCAGGGCGGCGCGGCGGGGTGAGAGACGGTCAGCGTCCGCGATTGTGTTCACCGCATGCTCACCTCCCAGTCCGCCAGCGTGAGATATCCGGCATCCATTTCCCCCTCAAGAGGGGTCACCAATACGCTTGCCTGCACCTGGCAGGGCGCATCCGGCTCCGCGCGCACGCTGAGAGCACAGGCGCGGGCGCGTTCCTGATCGCTCTCCAGCGGCAGTTCGATGCGCGCGGCGTCGATTACGCGCCCGTCCGTCTGCGACAGGCACGCCCATTCCAGCCATATCTGATAGCCCCGGCGCGCCTTCGCCAGCGCGTTCTGCGCGCCGGAGGCATAGACCGTCAGCGTGGCCTCGCGCACGCCCGGCTCCAGCGGTATGCCGGCAGAAACGGCGCTCCGCTCCACGTCCTCCCCCGCCTCCCAGCGGAGGGTCAGCGTGTCGGGCAGGGCCTCCGCTGACAGCCCTTCACCGGCTTCAAAGCCCATCCCGCTCACATCCAGGAAGCGCGTCTCAAACGCCGCGATCCTCTGCGGCTGTTCCTTGAGGTACACCCAGGCGGTTACAGCCGCCGAAACCAGCGCCAGACATCCCAGCAGCAGCGCGGTGAGGCGCCGTTCCCGCTTTTGCATCTCCCGCCCTCCTTTGGTCAGATATTCCCATTATACCCCATGCCCGCCAACCACACAAGTGTGCAAAAAGCCCCGCCGTTTCAGGCGGGGCCTTTGCAAAGCCAGCGCATCAGATAATCTCGATCACGCACATCTCGGCAGCGTCGCCGCGACGGGGTCCGAGCTTGTAAATGCGGGTGTAGCCACCGGCGCACTTCTTTTCCTCGTTGCGCTTTTTGAACTTGGGGCCATATTCGCGGAAGAGCTTCTCCACCACAGGATACTTGACGTCCTTGGTGCGCTCCTTCCAGTCGGCCTTGTCCTCGTCCTTGCGCTGCACATCCTTGAGCTCATAAAGGTAGCTCATCATCAGGCGGCGGGCATGCAGCTTGCTGGGGGCGTCGTTGACCACATTCAGGGTTACGAGCTGGCCCTTGTCATTGTGGGTTTCCTTGGTCACTTCCACGTTGTTATCGCACTCATTGACCGCAAGCGTGATCAGGCGCTCGGCGGCGCGGCGCACTTCCTTGGCGCGGGCCTCGGTCGTCTCGATGCGGCCATACCAAATCAGGTTGGTCACCTGATTGCGCAAAAGCGCCTTGCGCTGATCGGCAGTACGGCCCAGTTTCCGTTGTGCCATGGTATGTTATCCTCCTTTTAGGGAATCGGTCGGTTATTCGTCGCTGGGGCGCAGGGACAGATTGAGCGCTTCGAGCTTCTGCTCCACTTCCTCAAGGCTCTTGCGGCCGAGGTTGCGCACCTTCATCATGTCCTCCTGGTTGCGCTGCACCAACTCCGCCACGGTGTTGATACCCGCGCGCTTGAGACAGTTATAGGCGCGAACGCTCAGGTCCAGCTCCTCGATGGTCATCTCGAGCACCTTTTCCTTCTTGTCGTCTTCCTGATCGGTGAAGGAAATGGTGGTCACCTGATCGGTCAGGCCGACGAACAGGGTCAGGTGCTCGGTGAGAATCTTGGCGGCAAGGCTGATGGCCTCGTCAGGCTGAACGCTGCCGTTGGTCCACACCTCCAACGTCAGCTTGTCATAGTCGGTGATCTGGCCCACGCGGGTATCGGTCACCGTGTAGTTGACCTTGCGGATGGGGGTGAAGATGGAGTCGATCGGGATGACCCCGATGGGCATATTGGGGTACTTGTTCTTTTCCGCGCTCACGTACCCGCGGCCCTTGTCGATGGTCAGCGTCATTTGCAGGTGGGCGTCCTCGTTGAGGGTGGCGATATGCATCTCCGGATCGATGAACTCAAGCTCGTCATCAATGGCGATATCCTTGGCCTTGACCTCGGCGGGGCCCTTTACATCGAGCATGACGGTTTTGGGCTGATCGGAATACAGCTTGGCCGACAAGGTCTTGAGGTTCAGGATGAGCTCGCTCACGTCCTCGGTGACGCCGGGCACGGTGGAAAACTCATGCTGAATGCCCTCGATCTTGATGCTGGTCACAGCCACGCCGGGCAGCGAGCTAAGCAGCACGCGGCGCAGGGCGTTGCCCAGCGTGTTGCCAAAGCCGCGCTCCAGAGGCTCTACGACAAACCTGCCATACGTGCCGTCCGGGCTGAGCTCCGCACAGTCGATGCGCGCCTTTTCGATTTCGATCATTCGTTTTACCCTCCTGTTTTAAGCCAATGGGTTGAGGGAGGAACGCCTCATCCTAACGAGAGTAGAACTCGACGATCATGTTTTCCTGCAGGGTCAAATCGACGTCATCGCGCTGCGGCAGGGCGGCGACGGTGGCGGTGAGGTTTTCCAGGTCGGTGGTCAGCCACTTGGGCACCACGCGGCCGGAGCCTTCCTTGGCGGCCTTGAAGATGGCGATGTCCTTCTTGGTGGACTTGACGCCGATCACATCGCCCTGCTTCACGGTGTAAGAGGGGATGTCCACCTTCTTGCCGTTGACGGTCATCAGGCCGTGGCAGACGAGCTGACGGGCCTGAGCGCGGCTGGCGGCCAGGCCGCTGCGGTAGACGACATTGTCCAGGCGCAGCTCAAGGAGCTGGAGCAGGTTGTCGCCGGTGATGCCCTTCATGCCGGTGGCGCGGACAAAGGTGCGCTTGAACTGGCCCTCCATCAGGCCGTAGGCGCGACGGGCTTTCTGCTTTTCACGAAGCTGGAGGCCGTACTCACTCGCCTTACGCTGCCGGGCCTGTCCATGCTGGCCGGGAGGGGTGGGGCGGTTCTGCTGCGCGCACTTGGACGAGAAGCACTTCTCGCCCTTGAGGAAGAGCTTGGTGCCCTCGCGGCGGCACATACGGCACACGGAATCGGTATATCTTGCCATGTTGATTGTACCTCCTCGAAATCCTTACACTCTTCTACGCTTGGGCGGACGGCATCCGTTGTGCGGAATGGGTGTAACGTCTTTGATCATGTTGACTTCCAGACCCGCGGCCTGCAGGCTGCGGATGGCAGCCTCACGCCCGGAACCGGGACCCTTGACATAGACCTCGACGGTCTTGAGGCCAAACTCCATGGCGGCCTTCGCGGCGGTCTCGGCGGCCATCTGCGCGGCGAAGGGCGTGGACTTCTTGCTTCCGCGGAAGCCCAGGCCGCCGGCGCTGGCCCAGCTGAGGGCGTTGCCGTTGGTGTCGGTCAGGGTAACGATGGTATTGTTAAAGGAAGAACGGATATGCGCGGCGCCACGCTCAACGAGCTTCTTTTCACGGCGCTTGCGCGTTACCTTCTTAAGCTTTTGCTTGGGTGCCATGTTTGTTCATCCCTCCATGCTGCTTGCGTCTGGTTAACGGGTGGCCTTCTTCTTGCCCGCGATGGTGCGCTTGGGGCCCTTGCGGGTGCGCGCGTTGTTCTTGGTGTTCTGTCCGCGGACGGGCAGGTTGCGGCGGTGGCGCACGCCGCGATAGCAGCCGATCTCCACCAGGCGCTTGATGTTGAGGGACACCTCACGGCGAAGGTCGCCCTCCACCTTGACGTGATGCTCGATGTACTCACGAAGCTTGCTGACTTCGTTTTCGCTGAGGTCCTTGACGCGGGTATCGGGGTTGATCTCGGTCTCGGCGAGGATCTGCTTGGACGTGGCCAGGCCGATGCCGAAGATGTAGGTCAGGCCGATCTCCACACGCTTTTCCCTGGGCAGGTCTACGCCCGCAATACGTGCCATGTGTGGTTACACCTCCATGTAATGTGCTCTCTTGAGCCGAAGGGGCTCTTGAAGTTGGACGCGTCCGCGTAGAGAGAGCGAAGCGCATCCCAAGCCCCCGCACGGCCTCATGGGGCCGCGCTTTGTCAGTGATGATGTTTCCGCCCGGCCCGTGGTCACGCGCCTTTTGAGCGCATGCAGCCGCCCACGGCTCCCGGCATACTCCAACTTTTGAATTATAGCACAGCTTTGCGCAACTTGTAAACTCTTTTTGCGGGGATTTTTTTCAAGAATTTTGGGAAATTCAGGGGAAGGTGGCGGGGCAGCCGGGGTGGTCTCTGCCCAACATGAAAAATCCCTGCCGGACGGCGAGCGCAGTTTATTGCACAATCGCCACCTGCCCGGCAGGGCTTCTCCGTTTTTTTCGCAGGAAACGCCTCCTGCCATGTACCCCCGGACGCGGGGAGCCCGCCCCGACACCCGCCACCTCCGGCGGAATTGGGTCCAGGGCGCCAGTCCTGGTTAGAGGACCTTGCGCAGGAAGTCCTGTGTGCGGGGGTTTTTGGGAGTTTCAAAGATTTCTTTCGGCGAGCCTTCCTCCAGCACACGTCCCTCGTCCATAAAGAGGACGCGGTCGCCCACCTCGCGGGCAAAGCCCATCTCGTGCGTCACAACCACCATGGTCATGCCCTCGGCAGCAAGTTTCTTCATCACGTCCAGCACCTCGCCCACCATTTCGGGGTCCAGGGCGCTGGTCGGCTCGTCAAAGAGCATCACGTCGGGGTTCATGCAAAGCGCCCGCACGATGGCGATGCGCTGCTGCTGGCCGCCGGAAAGCTGCTTGGGATATACGGAGGCCTTTTCCAAAAGGCCCACGCGCGCCAAAAGCTGAGTCGCCTTGTCGGAAGCTTCTGCTTTGGACATCTGGCCGGTCTGAATGGGGGCCAGCGTGAGGTTCTGCATCACGGTGAGGTGCGGAAAGAGGTTGAACTGCTGAAACACCATGCCCATGCGGCGACGGATCAGGTTGATGTCACATTTGGGGTCGGTGATATCGGTGCCCTCAAAGAGGATCTGCCCTTCCGTGGGCCGCTCCAGAAGGTTCAGGCAGCGCAGGAAAGTGCTCTTGCCCGAACCGCTGGGCCCGATGATAACGACCTTTTCGCCGGGGGCGATGTGCTGGTCGATGCCCTTGAGGACCTCGAGCTGCCCAAAGGATTTTTTCAGTCCCTTAACGGTTATCACCCTGACGCAGCCTCCTTTCCAGCTTGCTCACCATATGGGTGAGGAACATGACCAGAATCAGGTAGATGATCGCCACCGCGATGAGCGGCATGAACGGCGAATAGGTGACGCCGCGGATGCGGTTGCCCGCGAAGGTCAGATCGCTCACAGCCACATAGCCGGCAACGGAGGTCTCTTTCAAAAGGGTGATGAACTCGTTGGCCAGCGTGGGAAGCACGTTTTTGAGCACCTGCGGCGCGATGATGAACCACATGGTCTTGATGTAATTCAGGCCCAGACTGCGTCCCGCCTCCATCTGGCCCTTGTCGATGCTCATGATGCCGGAGCGGAAAATCTCGGAAACATAGGCGCCGCTGTTGATGCCAAAGGCCAGCGTGGCCACCATTACGCCATTGTCCGACGTGGCGAAGATGATGTAGTACATGATCAGGAGCTGGATGACCATTGGCGTGCCGCGGATGATGGTGGTATAGATCAGGCACAGCCGGTTAAAAAACGCGAAGGCCAGACGCGCCGGACCCTTGCGCATGCTGGAGCCGGCATTGTCCCACGTGGTGCGCACAATGGCTACCACCACGCCCAGCACAATGCCGATCAGGCAGGCAAGAAACGCAATCAGCAGCGTATTGCCCAGGCCCGTCAGCAGCATGCGCCAGCGGCTCTTGTCAACAAAATTGAGGATAAATTCGGCCTTTACGCCGTCAAACCACGCCGCAAGGTCTGTCAGAAGCGTCACACGCTCAGCCTCCCATCAGTCTTTGGTGCGAAGAAAGGGGGGCGGCGATGCCGCTCCCCCGATGCATCCGGTTGGATTATTCGGCCGGGATATACTTCTCGATGATCGCCGGGATGGTGCCGTCGGCGGTCAGCTCTTGCAGGGCCGCGTTGAACTTCTCCACCAGCTCGGTGTTGTCCTTGGCGAAGCAGGCCGCGTAATCCTCCACCACATAGGTGCTGTCCAGGATCTTCAGGCCTTCGTTGGCTTCCACATACGCCTTGGCGGGCTCGTTGTCGATGATCACGCAGTCGATCTTGCCGTTGACCAGCGCCATCACAGCCTCATTGCCGTTGGGGAAGGCGGCCACGGTGCCCTTGCCGGCATCCTCGATATCGCTCATGGCGTAGATGTAGCCGGTGGTGGCGTTCTGCGTGCCGACGGTGTAGTTGGCGCCGTCCGCCAGCAGGTCATCCACGCTGGTGATGGGGCTGTCTTCCTTGACGATGATCACCTGAACGCCGGTGGCGTAGGTGTCGGAGAAGCTGACCATCTGCTTGCGCTCGTCGGTCACGGTCATGCCGGCCATCACGAAATCATACTTGCCGCTGGCCACGCCGGAGATCAGAGAGTCAAATTCGGTATCCACGATTTCAAGGTTGTAACCCATCTTCTCGCACACGGCGGCGGCGATCTCAGGGTCGATACCCACAACCTGATCGCCCTCGACGTACTCATACGGCGGGAAAGAAGCGTTGGTCGCCATGGTCAAGGTCTCCGTAGCTTCCGCGCACGCGGCGGCGGCGGTCAAAGTCAGCGCAAGCGTCAGCGCAATAGCCATAATCTTTTTCATGATGGTTGCCTCCATTCAATCGCTCGTTCGTTGGGGAACGTGCATAGTATACAACCGATTATGCAGGATGTCAAGCATTAAATGCATAAATATTCAACTTTTTTCTGCATATCCGAATGAATAATGCATAATCCTTGATTTTCAAGGCGTCGGACACAGCTCGCGGTAGCGCGCCGCGCCCATGGCGTAGGCGTCGCCGCCCTGGCCATCGAGCGCGACGGTGAGCGGCAGATCGCGCACGACCAGGCGCTTGATGCTCTCGGTGCCAAGGTCGTCATAGGCGACGACTTCCAGCGCCTCCACACAGGCGGCCATGTAGGCCGCGCAGCCGCCGATAGCCGCAAAGTACACCGCGCCCGTTTCCATCACGGCTTCGCGCACCGTTTCTCCCCTCTCCCCCTTGCCGATCATGGCGTTGACGCCATAGCGCAGCAGCCGGGGCGTGAAGGCATCCATGCGCATGCTGGTGGTGGGGCCGATGGCCCCGCAGGCCTTTCCGGGCGGCGTGGGCGTGGGGCCCGCATAAAAGACCGTCTGGCCGCGCAGATCCACGGGCAGGTCCTCCCCCGCATCCAGCGCGGCGCACAGACGGGCATGCGCCGCGTCGCGCGCGGTGTAGATCACGCCCGAAAGCAGCACGCGGTCGCCCGCATGCAGGCTTTGGATATCCTCCTTCGTAAGCGGGGCGTTCAAATGAATCATCGCCACTTCCTCCCCCTTCTCACAGCGTCGTGCTGGCGTGGCGCGTGACGTGACAGCCCACGTTGACCGCCACGGGCAGGCCTGCAATATGCGTGGGCGCGGCCTTGATGCGCACGCTCAGCGCGGTGGTTTTTCCGCCAAAGCCCTGCGGGCCGATGCCCAGGGCGTTGACGCGCTGCGTCAGTTCCTGTTCCAGCGCATCGTAATAGGGATCGGGATGCGGGCCCTCGCGCAGCTCCACCAGCGCTTCCTTGGCCAGCTCCGCCACGCGCTCGAAGGTGCCGCCCACTCCCACGCCCAGCATCATGGGCGGGCAGGGATTGGCGCCTGCCAGCCGCGCGGTCTCCACCACAAACTCTTTCACGCCCTCCAGTCCCTGGGCCGGGGTGAGCATGCCCAGGCGGCTCATGTTTTCGCTGCCGAATCCCTTGGGCGCGACAGTCAGGCGCAGCCGGTCGCCCGCGACCAGCCGCACATGCAGGACGGCGGGCGTATTATCGCCCGTGTTCCCGCGGCGGATGGGGTCGCGCACCACGGACTTGCGCAGATAGCCGTCGATGTATCCGCGCCTGACGCCCTCGTTAACCGCGTCCTCCAGAAGCCCGCCGCAGATGTGCGCATCCTGCCCCAGCTCGGCATAGACGACGGCCATGCCGGTATCCTGGCAGATGGGCATGCCGCGCTCGCGCGCCACGTCGGCGTTATGGCAAATCAGCTCCAGCGTTTCCCGCGCGGGCGGGAAGGGCTCCGCATCACGGGCCCCGTTCAGCAGAGTCCGCACCGGCTGCGGCAGCAGCGTGCAGGCCTCCACACACAGCCGCGCGACGGCCAGGGTGATATCCTCATAATGGATGTCCCGGCACTGTCCCATAGTCATGGCCTCCTTCATCGGTATCAGTCCAGCGTGATGCGCAGCACCTCGCAGGGATTTCCCCAGCGCGGCAGATGCACCGGGTTGCCCGCGCCGGCGGAAATGACCATCCTGCCATCCACCACGCCGTAGGTATAGCGCGGGAACAATCCCTGGCCCGGCGAAAACACGCCGCGTCCGGCCACGCGAATCTGCCCGCCGTGCGCGTGCCCGGCCACCACCAGGTCCAGCGCGCGGCCTCGCAGGTATTTGATGTAATGCTCCGGCTTGTGGCACAAGAGCACCTTCACGCCGTCCAGCGATTCAAACCGATCCATCATGTCGGGCTCGCGCACGATGGTAGGGGGATACCACCCGCCGATCCAGCATTCGCCGAAGCGCACATAGCGGTTGATCAGCACCTCAGCGCCCGTTTTTTCTAGATCGCCGACCAACCGGCGGAACTGCTTCTGTCGCGTCTCGTGATTGCCCAGCGAAAAAAAAGTGGGCAGCCGGCCAGCCGCTTCTTTCAGAAAGGCGACGCCCCGCGCCGAGGTCTGACGGTAACGGTCACACACGTCGCCGGGCACCAGCAGCGCGTCCGCGCCTTCCAGCATGGGCCACAGGTCGTCGTAGGCCTCGTCGTGCAGGTCGCTGACCACGGCGAAATCGACGGGGCGGGTCAGCCTGCCGGTGTGGATGTGATACTCTGTCAGCTTGCGCGTTTGCATGCGTTTGCGTTCCTTTCCGGGGGAGGAGTGGTTGGGAGAGTCACAGCATTCCCGATCATTGTAGCACAGAAGGCTCCGCCTGCCAAGGGCGCAAAAACGCCCCCGCCCGGAAACCGGGCGGGGGTTGTCATCAAGGAATCGAATGGAATTATTCGGCGGGAGCCTCCGCCACGCCCACGATGCGGCCTTCGCCGTAGGGATCGGCGTACTGCTCGCCCACAACGCCTTCCAGCGTGCCGGTGATGTAGTCGATGAGCACCTGGTTGTCCAGCTTGATCTCATCCTGAAGCAGGTTGCAGCCCTGGAACATGGTGAAGCCGTCGCCGCCGTCCTTGAGCATGTAGTTGTGGGAAGCGACGGTATAGGTCTTGGTCAGGTCGAGGTCCTCGCCGGCAACCTTGACGTTCTTGACGCGGTATTCGCCGTCCACGCCGGTGAACAGGCCGTTCTCGTCGGCGGTGCAGGAGGACTCGATGTAGGTGTGGATCTCATAGGTCAGGCCGGAAACCTGCAGGAAGCCGCCGTTCTCACCGGGCACGTTGCGCGCGCCCCACTCCAGCGCGTCGAGGATCTGCTGGCCGGTGGCCTCCACCACGCACAGAGCGTTGCCGAAGGGATGCACCTCGAGAATATCGCCCAGAGTGATGTCGCCCGCGGGGATGGAGACGCGGATGCCGCCGCCGTTGACAAACGCCACGTCGGCGTCGCCCTGGTCGCGGTAGGCGTCGGCGCACAGGTCGCCCAGGTTGGTCTCGGCATTGCGGATGATGCGGATGGGCTGGCCGTTTTCATCGACCGCCTCGGGATCGTTGATGGTCAGTTCCACATCGGACTTGGCCACGACCTCGTCCAGCTTCTCGTTCAGGGTTTCAGTGGCCTCAACCACGGCGGTGCTGATGTCGTTCTCGATGCCCAGCAGCGCAGGCACGGAGACCTCATTGGTCCAGGTGTACAGGCCGGTCTGGATGGAGCCGTCGGCGGCGGAGATGCGGGCATAGCCGATGCCGCCCAGCTTGGTACCGCAGCCGGAGCGCGGCACGTCCTCGCCGTCCTTGTTCTTCATAACCACCTGGTCGGTGTCATGGCTGTGGCCGTCGAGGAAGGCGTCGATGCCGGTGGTGTTGGCGATCACGTCGGCATAGGTGTAGGGCGCGCAGGTCGCCTCGTTGCCCAGGTGGCCCATGGCGATGACGTAGTCCGCGCCCTCGGCGATGGCCGCATCCACGGCAGACTGCACGGCCGCATAGAGCTTTTCGCCGGTATCATCCTGCATGAAGCCGTAGATGAAATTGCCCTCATCATCCTGGAAGTACTTGGGGGTGGAGGAGGTGATGGTCTTGGGGGTGGTCACGCCCACGAAGGCGATCTTCACGCCTTCCACTTCCTCGATCACATAGGGATCGAACACCAGCTCGCCATCCTTGTTGAAGTTGGCGCTGATGTAGGGGAAGTCGGCCATTTCCGTCAGCTCCAGGAAACGGTCCATGCCATAGTCGAATTCATGGTTGCCGGGGATGGCTACGTCGTAGCCGATGGCGTTCATCAGGCCGATGATGGCCTCGCCGGTGGTCATGGTGCCGATGGGTTCGCCCTGGATGGCGTCGCCGTTATCCACCAGCAGCACGTGGTTGGTCTTTTCCAGCGTGTCGCGCACGGCTGCAAGGCCGGCGTAGCCGAAGCCCTGATCGACGCCGCAGTGCACGTCGCTGGTGAAGAGCACAACAATGTCCTGGGTCAGCCCGGTTTCCTCCGCGAACGCCGCGCCGCCCACAAGCATAAGCAGGGCAAGCAGTAGAGCCAGAAGTTTCTTCATGGAACGATACCCTCCTTTTGTTTGATCCGATTGCCGCTTGTATTATACCATATCCGGCCCCATCTTCCTATGAAAAGTAAGAAAAATGTATTGGAATTTTTCCGCAGGTCCCGCAGATGGACTTTTCTGTAAAAACATGATAGACTTTCTTATCTTCCTCATGTTCGCTTGCAGGAGAAGACGGAGGTTTTGGTATGATTGCAGTCCGGCTTTTGTTGCTGGCCCTGTCCCTTTACGGGCTGACGCGCCTGGCCATGCGGCGCCTGACGCTGTCGGTAGAAGGGGCGCTGCCGCTTACGATGGTGTCCGTAGCGACGCTGGTTACGCTGGCGGGTATGCTCAACCTGCTGCGCGAAGCCGTATGGCTCATGTGGGGAACGGGGCTGATTTTAGCGGCGCACTCCCTGTGGCGTCGGGAGTCCCTCCGCGCCGTGCTTACACCGGGCACCTGCTTTTTCGCGGCAGGTGCGGTCGGCCTGGCCCTGCTGACAAACGGCGCGCGCGTTTTGCAATATGATGACTTCAGCCACTGGGCGCTGATTGCGCGCACCATTCTGCTGCGTGATGCGCTCCCCACCTTTCGGGATACCGCCCTGTCCTTTTTGAACTATCCACCCGGAAGCGCGTGCTGGATCTATTTTTTCTGCCGTCTCTGCGGCAGCGAGGGCGAAGGGATGATGTTTTTTGCCCAGTCGCTGATGATGCTGGCATGCTTTCTGCCCCTGTTTCTGATCGCACGCCGGCACCCTGTATGGACGGTGCTGCTGGCGGCGTCGGTGGCGGTCTATACGTTCCTCTCTCAGGAAGCGCAGCTGCTGACCCTTTATGTGGATCAGCTGATGCCGCTGGTAGCCGCAGCCGGGATGCTTCTGACCCTCACCAGCGCCCGGGATCCCCGCCGGGCCGCTTTGCTGGCGCTTCCTTTTTCCGTCTATGCCTACCTGATCAAAAACAGCGGGATTCTGTTTGCGCTTCTCATTTCCCTGCTGCTGGCAGGCATTGCGCTGTGGAACCGGCGGCAGGGCCGTCCGCCCGCGCGGCGCGACTGGCGGTGTATTGCGGGCGTATGCCTGGCACCAGTAGCGGTGCTGTATGTGTGGAACCGTCACACCACGATGGTCTTTGAAAACGCCTCGGCCACCAAGCACGCCATGCGCCCGGGGCAGCTGCTGTCCACCTTCGCGGAAAAAACGGCAGAAGAGCTCACGACAACCATCTCCGCGTTTTTTTCCGCCCTGCCGAGCATCTCGGTTCTCTCGCTGCTCTGCCTTGCCGTCATGGCGATTTGCCTGTATGTTGCCGGAAAGCGCCGCCGTGCGCTGCATCTGCCGACGCTGGCCGCGCTGGGCGCCTGCGCTGCAGTCTATGTCGCTTATCTGGCGGGCTTGCTGTTGATGTATCTGTTTTCCATGTCTCATGGGGAGGCAACCGGTCTGTCCGCCCTGTCACGCTATATGGAAACCATTGATCTTTGGCTGATTTACATGACGGCAGGCGTCTGGCTCAATACGCTTGCCATCCACCCGCCTCAAACGGGCAAAGCACGGATTTGCCTTGCTGCGGCCACGGCAGCCTGTGTGGGAGCGCTGCTGGTTTTCAATGGTTTTCCAAACTCATCCGTTCTGCACCATCACCAGCTCTATTCCCAGTCGGACCGCGCCAAAATCGAACGTGCCATCCAGGAACATGCCATCCCTTCCGGAGAGCGCTATGTGCTGGCAAGCACGCTTGACGGCGGTATGGCCTACTATATTTTCCAATACCTGCTGGACCCGGCCTTTCTGTCTTTGAATTTGGAGGACTGGCATCAGGCGGACGCCATCCTCATCTATGATCCCAAACCGCTGGAGCTGGTCTATATCGAGGAGACGGTTTTGCCCTCCGGCGAGGCGCCGGTCATCTATGACCTGCGCTAACAAAGCCCTTTCTATGGCACGGGAATGATGTAGAGGGGGCTGGGCGTGGACGGAAGCAACGGCGTGAGGCATGGCGTGGGCAAGGGCGCATCGTTTCCGTCCGTTGTCTGGGAAAGGCTTTCGGCCTGTGCCGCAAGCGTCTCGATGGTCTGCGCATCCTCCTGTGCCTTTTGTTCATAGGCCAGCGCCGTTTGCGCGCTTTCCTCCATGATCGTCTCCAGCTGCCTTTCCAGCTCCTGCGCGCGTGCGGACGCCTCCTGGCTCCGGGCGGTTGTGTCGTCCAGCGCCTCCTGTGCCTGCGAAAGCTGCGCAAGAAGCGCATCGCGCTCCTGCGTCAGGCTGTCCAGGTCGAGGGCGAGCGCGTCCCGCTCCATCGCCAGCGCGTCATACTCCCCGGCCAGCGCCTCCGCCTCCTGCAGAAGCGTCTCCCGGTCCTTTCCCTCCCGGACGCGCTGCGCGTCCGACTGCGCCATGCGCTCCGCCAGCGCCTGCTGCTGCTCGAGCGCCTCGTCACGTTCGCGGACAGCCGCCTCCAGCGCGGCGGAAAGCTCGCCGTTTTGTTCCTCCAGTTCATCCGCGCGCTGTGTCTTTTGCTTCACCTGAGCGGCCATTTCGTCCATCAGGGTGTTTTTTTCAGCCATTTGCTGCATCTGCTCCACACTGCCCGCCACGATGAATCCCGAAACCGCCAGCAGCGCAATCATCAGGGCCGTTACAATCACTACCGTCTGTCTCATACGCGGTATCCCCCTTCCATCGGCGCATTGAAAAGCGCCCGGTGCAAGTATGCCCGGACGCAGGGGGAAAAATACCTGTCATTTGTCAGGGTGTCAACGGCTCGTCCACCTTCTCCTGCACGTCGGGCAGGGGCGGAAGCTCGCGGATGTCGGAGATGCCGAAGTGCTCCAAAAACCGGTCCGTCGTGGCGTACAGGATGGGCCGGCCCAGCGCCTCCTTGCGCCCGGCCTCCTTTATCAGCCCCTTGTGCAGAAGCGACTGCACGGAATAGTCACACTTGACCCCCCGCACCTGCTCCACCTCGCCCTTGGTGACGGGCTGCCGGTAGGCGATGACGGCCAGCGTTTCCATGGCGGTCTGCGACAGGGTCTGCCGCTGCACGGGCTGAAGCAGGCGTTCCACATAGGGCGCATATTCCGGCCGCGTCTCCATGCGCAGATGGTCGCCATAGCGGCGCACGGTCACGCCGCGGCGCTCGCATTCGCGCTCCAGCGCCTCCACCGCGTGCATGATTTCCATTTCCCCGACTTCCAGCGCCCTGGCCAGATCGGCCACGGCGACCGGCTCGCCGGCGACGAAGAGAATCGCCTCCAAAATCTGCGGGATTTCATTCGGCTCCATCCGTTTCCTCCTCCCGGGGTCCCGGCGCCAGCATGATGCGGTCAAACGTGCCGTTCTGACGCACATGCGCCTTGCCCAGCTTTAAAAGCTCCAGCAGCGCGATAAACAGCGTGACGACCTCCTCGCGGTCCGGTTCTTCACTAAACAGTTCATCAAAGCTGACGCTGCCCAGCACCAGGCGGCTTTCGATGGCCTCCATGCACCCTTCCACGGTATGGCTGTCACGCCGGATATCGCGCAGGCGGAAATCCACCTCGCGCGGCTCGGCCGGACGGCGGCCCTGCACGCGCAGCAGCGCCTGCCACAGCGCCTCCAGCGTCAGCCCGTCCAGCTCCAGCGTGGGCGGGGGCAGGGGGTATTCCTCCGGCAGCTTGCCAAAGAGCTTGAGGGCGCTTTTTTCAAACTCCGCCATGTTGCGCGCGCTCTCGCGGAACTGCTTGTACGCAGTCAGGCGGGCGATCAGGGTCTGTTCAGGGTCCTCCTCTTCCTCGCGGGGCGGCTTGGGCAGGAGGCGGCGGCTCTTGATTTCCACCAGCAGGGCGGCCATGGCGATGAACTCGCTGGCCTCATCCATGTCAAAGTCCGGCGCGCTGCGCACGATTTCGATATATTGCTCGGTGATCTCGCTCACGAAGATGTCGTTGAGGTCGATCTTGGCCTTGCCCACGAGATGCAAAAGCAGGTCCAGCGGCCCGTCGAACTGCTTCAAATGAATGCTGACCGCCATCAGCCAAGCCCCGCGATGGCCAACATCAGGTTGAGCACCGCGTCCTCCACGGCGCCGGTCACGGCGGAAAGGATTCCCGTCAGCGCACCGGTCAGGCACAGCGCGATCAGCACCACCTGCGTGATCTGGAACATGTTCTGATTGAGCGTGAGCCTGCCTCTGAGCAGGACGTCATTGAGGATATGGAAGCCGTCCAGCGGCGGGATGGGGAGCAGGTTAAAGATGCCCACGCACAGGTTCATGGTGGAGAACATCAGCAGAAAGCGCTGGATGTACTGCACCCAGGGATAGCGCATGGCGTCGATGTTGTCGGCTCCCGCGCCGCCCAGCAGCACCGCATAGCCGATGCCGTCGGAGGAAAGCAGCTCCTTCGCGCCATAGAAGCTGATCACTTCCGGCTTCCACAGAAGGCCGTTGAAGCCCACCGCCAGGGCCAGCGAGAGAAGGAACAGCGTCAGGTTGACCGTGATGCCCGCTATGCTGACCAGGAAATCGTCCCGGCGGTAGTTCTGAAAATTGCGGGGATTGACCGGCACGGGCTTGGCCCAGCCAAAGCCCAGAAACACCAGGCAAAGCGTGCCCAGCGGGTCCAGATGCCTGCGCGGGTCCAGGGACAGGCGGCCCAGCATTTTGGCGGTGGGGTCGCCGCATTTCCAGGCCACATAGCCATGCGCGATTTCATGGAGTGTCAGCGTCAAAAGCACCGACGCCGCAAAATAGAGCAAGTACAGGATAAACCCGGCCGGATCGCTGGTGAACCACTGCATCCAGCTCTGCAAACGGTTAAGAATGCCCATAGGCCCGCCTCCTTGCGTTAAGGGGTAGCGGTTCAATTATAGCAACCCGCGGGACAAATGGCAAGACGGCGCGATGGAATGGGCGGCGGGGCCCTGTCCGCATCTTTCTGCCCTGCGCCGCGCATGAGCGTCCCTTTACCGCGCATACGCTCCCCCAGGAGGGGATGTGCATTGATTTCGGCGTTTCTGTTCTGGATCATCAAGGATTGCCTGTTTCTGCTGGGGTATCTGTCCGGACGTCAGAGTTTTCTCAAGCCCCTGAGTCCGGAGGAGGAGCGCTCGGCGCTTCTGAGAATGCGCGAAGGGGACGAGACAGCCCGCCAGATGCTGGTGGAACACAACATGCGCCTGATCGTGCACATTGCGCGCAAGTACAAGGTGCCCGGCTGCACCTTTGACGACCTGATCTCCATCGGTTCGGTGGGGCTCATCAAAGCCGTGCGCAGCTACGACATGCGCACGGGCACCTCGCTGTCAACCTACGCGGCGCGATGCATCGAAAATGAAATCCTCATGAGCCTGCGTCAAAGCCGCAAGCAGCAGGCCGACATCAGCCTGGATGAGCCGCTGGGCACCGACCGCGACGGCAACGCCGTTTCCTTCGCCGACCTGCTGGGGACGCCCCCGGATATGGTGGAGGACGAGGTGCGCCGCCGCGTGACTTTGGACCGTGTGCGAAAGGCGCTTCCCCGCCTGCCCGAGCGGGAGCGCACCGTCGTCACGCTGCGCTACGGCCTCAGGGACGGCGTGATGCACCCCCAGCATGAGATCGCCGGCATGCTGGGGATTTCGCGCTCCTATGTATCGCAGCGCGGGTATTGTAAGCGATCTCTCCGTGGTCAAAATGCTTGAAATACTTTTGAAATCTTAGTTTCAGGCGCTTTCCCCCAAGGCGCTGAACCGATAGCGGATAATCAGCCGTTTGTCCTCCGTCAGCTCGATGCGCTCGATCAGGCTGCACAGAAGCTCCCTGCTGGCAAAGGCGCTGTCCACAAATCGCCGCACCAGTACCTTGGCGAGCTGCTGCCGCTTGACGGGCGAGAAATCGGGCTGCTTCATGGCCGTCAGTTGCTTTTCCAGCACGGCGCGTTCCTCCTTCAGCCGCGCATAGATCCGTTCAAAATCCGCCTCCGCCAGAAGGCCGCTGAGCTTATCCATGTACGCCTTGTCCAAATGGTTGGTCAGGATGCGAATCTTGTTTTCCACAGCCAGAGCATCGCTCTCTTGCCGCGCCTCCATGTTTGCCTCCTCCAACGATCTTTGGGCAAGGGGCAGCAACTCCTCCGCATTGAGATACGATTGGCATGCCTCCCGAAGCTTGCTCAGCACCGCGTCCGTCACCAGCTTTTCCTTGATGGCGTGGCAGGTGCATACCCCCGCTTTGGTAAACCGCTGATACGTCCGGCATACAAAGTACAGGCTTTCCTCACCCTTGGCGTTCCTGCGGTTCAGCACGGCCAGGGGATAGCCGCATTCGTGGCAGAAGATCAACCCCTTTAGCAGAAAATCGTAGGTGCGGCAGCGGGTGTTCTTCCGGCTGGCCACCAGCATCTGTACCTTATCGAAGGTTTCGCGGGAGACCAGGGGCTCATGCGTGTTTTCTACAACGATCCAGTCCCTGCGCTCCCGATGCTGACACTTCTTGCTCTTGTAGCTGATTTTTGCGCTCCGTCCCTGAACCATATTGCCGATGTAGGTCTCGTTTTGCAGCATATTGGAAATACGTTCGCTGGACCACAACCCCGTGTAAACGCCCTGCCGCGCCTGCTTCAGTCCCGCGTAGACAGATGGCGGCGGTATATTTGCCTCGTTCAATTGGACGGCGATTTGCCGACAACTGACGCCCTCCAACGCCATGGCGAAAATCCTTTGCACAATGGGCGCTGCTTTTTCATCCACGACGATGCGGTTTTTCTCCGTGGGGTGCATCCGATAGCCGAACACGGGCTTTCCGCCGATGAACTGTCCCTTGCGCTGCTTATCATGCTTTACGCTTTTGATCTTTTTGGAGATATCCTTGGCGTACATGTCGTTCATGATGGCGCGGAACGGGGTGATATCGTTGGCGGTGGAATCAACGCCAGTATCTATGCCATCCAGCAGGGAAATGTAGCGCACGCGGTTTTCGGGGAAGAACCGCTCCATGTAGTGCCCCGTCATAATGTAATCGCGTCCCAGACGGGAAAGGTCTTTCGTGATTACCATGTTGACCTTTTTCGCCTCGATGTCCTGAATCATCCGTTGAAACGCAGGACGCTCGAAGGTGGTTCCACTCCAGCCATCATCGATATAGGTATCGTAAACGGACAGGCGCTGCTCGCGGACAAAACGGTTCAGCAGGGATTGCTGGTTGGTAACGCTCTGCGACGGCCCCTCGCTCTCATCCTCCTTTGACAGTCTGATATAGAGCGCCACATGATATGCCATGGGTTCGCTTATTTTCAAATACATCGTATCCCTCCGAAAACAAGCGGCCATTCAACATACTCATCATACATGACAGGCCGATTTCAGCGCAAGGTTATGGGCATTGTCTTTCAGCTCCCGCTGCATGTAAATCAAAAACGATTGCTGTATGATTTTTTTGATATCCTGCGGTTCCTTGTTATACTCACAGGTCACGATCAGCTCTTTCTCTTTCATAGGGCCTCCTTCGCGGCATGATGGTCAAGGATATGCGCGCTAGAGAGGATATTTGCTTGTTGATGGCAAACTCAAAAGACAGTACCCAAGGGGATCTGACAGGCCCACATTGGCGTCCGCCGCTCTGCGGCGTACCCGCTTCTCCTCTGGATGAGCCGGCACATCGTCTTCGACGGCTCACGGCGTTGGCTGCTTCTGTGTATGGGATGTGCGCTCTGCCCGCGCGCTATAAGGGTACGGCCGTCTGGCATTCGGGCCATAACCATCCCCCTTTTCTCAAAAACAGAATCATGACAAATGAATCGGAGGCGGGAATTCGCCGTATTTGCCCTGCACCCCGGCAGGCTTCCCGCTGGCCCTGGGGATGTCACAGGCTGCGGACGGCTCCATCCGCAACATAGCCCCGCCTGTACCGCCGTCCCCCGGACGGGCGTATACCGCAGGGACTCCCCCTCAAGTCAGTGGGAGGCCGTAGTGGAAGTCTCATTGTCCCCGCGCGGCATCGTCGCGCACCTGCCTGCCACGGCAGGGTCAACGGGATGCGTGGATCGCTCCGGCCTATGCCATCGTCGCGCCGCCCCGTTCGCCGCTCCGCCGCGCGGGGGATTGTACCTGTAACACCGTGTATTCGATTGTCAAGGTGCGTAAAAGGAGGCATTGGAACTCCCCTCATCTATCAGGAGATTTGTCTGCGGGTATGTATGGGCCGTCAGAAAAATTCCCTGATTATTTTCCTTAGTTCCTGTAATCCTCGATCAATGCTTTCACATACAGCGGCTTTTCCAACACCCTCCGTTTGCGCGATCTCTGTTTTGCTTAAGCCAAGAAAGTAGTGAGCGTAAATGCGCTTGGCCTGTTTATCCGACAAGCGGGAAAGCATGGAACGAAACAGATGATATCGAAGGTATGCATCATATAGGGCTTCAGGTGAATAGCTTTGGTAGGCGATCTTTTGTTCCAAAGCATCTTCACGGTCTAGCGAGTAATGACCATGATACCGGCACTTGCGTTTGTAATTGTTCTCATCCCGTTCCCAGGCCTTCATTTCCCTGGCAAGCTCATCTGATATCTCTATCCATGCATCATCGTGATAAAAAGGATAATAGTCGCGCAAATTAATGGTTGCCATAAAGAATCCTCCCATTCTTTTTTCAGACGAATGGGAGGAGAGAGGAGGAGAACGGCAACGTGTCCAAAGCCCCAAACAATAGCGTAGACAGACCCGCTGATTCGCCGCGAACGAATATCCCCAATGGATACGCCAGCCATCCGCTCTCAGCGGACGTTGATCCTATTTATCATGACAAACCACGAGCTTAATCAACATTTGTGTCGCCGCTTTCCTCCTTTGTGCGATATCAAAGAGGCATATCTTCCCCTTTATATCTCCCCTATAAAGGAGGCCTATGACCATAGCTTGCTCATCGCATCTATAAGATGCCTTTTTGCGCGAGACAATCGGCTTTTCACCGTACCCTCGGAAACGCCCATCATTTGAGACAGCTGAGAAATGGTATATCCCATTACATACTTATTGTAGAGGAGCTCTCTGTGCTGACTGGAGCCAGACAGGAAAGCATCGTTGAGTGCGATCATGAATAGGCTGTCCGTTTGTTTGCTGTTTTCATCGGGAAGTCTATCCATCTGATGGACAAAAGCACTTTGGCGCTTTCGGGACCGAAGCAGGTCAATGCACTCAAAACAAACAATTTGGCGAAGCCACGCAACCGCACAGTCGCTATTTCGGAGCATACTGCTACGCCGCCACGCTTTCAGGCAAGCGTTTTGCACGGCATCTTCAGCATCCTGACTGTGACGCAGGATCCTGTACGCCTGAACTATGAGCAGTTTGTAATTCATTTGTATGATTTGAACGAGTGCATCCTGCTCCATTCATTGGCCCCCATATCCGCCATCAACTACTGGATCTTGTCATGCCGCTTGTTTTTTGCCCATATCTCTTTCCAATCATTTTGCATTTGCTCACGTTCCACGGCGCGATCGATCGTTTGAGCAGGTCGCTTATATAGGGCGGTGTTTGGATAGGCGGCTGGAACAGTAATTTGATCTGTGTGATGATATACCGATACCAAAGCAAGGGACAGGGCGTTTCCAGATGTTCCTCTTCAGCATTGCTATTCTCGTCTTTGGGAAACCACTTCATCTTGCACATAGACGGCTTCTCGACCCTTCTCGTTTGTTCTGCGCCCGGTCAGGAAACAGCCAGCCAAATTTCGATCTGGCAAATCTTTCATTGCATAGATGCCCGTAGAAACAGAGCCGTGTTGCTCCAGGATCCGACCATTTTTATCGACCAGCTCAGCAAAATGTTCTGTCCTAGCGCTCTGGTCTGCCAGAAGCCAAGTAGCCAACAGCGTTTTTTCCAGCTTCACCGTTTCAAAGGCACCTCACCTTTGGTACGGAGCACACGATGGCTCCATTCCTCGTATGGCTCCACGGGCTGAATAAATTGCTTCCTACTCATCGTCGAGCCGCCCGGTTGGTAATGAGCATGAATCTGCGACCAGTGCGACTCGGCTCAACATTTCACCGGTATGATAATCCGAGACGATCAGGAAAATCTCGTTAGGAAGGGTATCTAATACATATGTGTCTGCTGCCAACGGCACCCCTTGAGAAAATGGCGTGTCATTTGCATCAACCAGAGCAATCGAAAAACGCGGTCTATCCTGTTTTTCTTTCCACTGGGGAAAAACATAAGTATTGAGCGGCGTATAAGCCAACACAACGCTCTCAAACAGGTCTTTCTCCCCGCTGACTACACGATATGTCCGCTCTGCATATGGTTGCAGGGGCAGAATTTTCATTGGAAAGAGGTATTCGCCTAGAAGGCTGTATTTACCAGTTTCCAAATCCACGTCGTATACTTTGATCGACCACGTTGCCTTGATCGCCTTGCACCCACCAGCCATACGTGCGCCACTCATAAGAACAGACTCGCCATTAGCCTTTTGAAAATGATCCAAAAAGTATTCACCTATGTCGTCAAACTCTTTCATATAGGCATATACACACAAA
>CHCFC05602__coassemble_256_pt1 | contig 29699 bp, 31 predicted proteins | sample CHCFC05602__metabat2_high_PE_021 | metagenome-assembled genome bin CHCFC05602
CGCCTGCGCCTGCTCGGTGTAGCGGAAATCCGTGATGATGGCGGAAATCCCGCGCGCGACCAGCACCAGACCTTCGCCCGTGTAGCCGGAAAGGTAGAACATATTGCTGGGGTCGTAGACCACCACGCCCTCATGTTCGCCAAGACGCATGGAATCAAGAAGCCGTTTTACACGTTCTGTCAATGTAGATCCCTCACATACGGTCTTTTTGGCACACAGCCATTTTTTATTTTACCATAAACAAAACAACAGCGCCACAGTTTTTTGCATTTTGATTGGGAAAATGCGTGCCCAGAGGCCTTTTTCTCACCTTGAGCAGGCGGGATAAATGTGATATGATGTTGTTTGCGAAGAAAAAAACGCCGCAGAACAAGGGAGGCGACGAAATATGAAGATCATCAAGGCGTTGCTGGTGATCCTGGTGGTCGTGGTGCTGGCAGCCGGCGGGCTGGTGGGCTATCTGACGCTGACGGAGTACCGGCCGGACGATATCAAGCAGGTGGAGGTAACGCAGGCTGCGCGCAGCGACAACGTGCGCGTGGGCGAGCGGCTGGACGTGCTTACCTTCAACACCGGCTACTGCGGGCTGGGCCGTGACCAGGATTTCTTCATGGATGGCGGCACCATGGTGCGGCCGGAAAACGAGCAGATTGTGCGCGACAACATGAACGGCATCCTCAGCGAGCTGGCGCGTCAGAATGCGGACATCTACCTGCTTCAGGAAGTGGATTTTGATTCCTACCGCAGCTATTATGTCAATCAGGCGGATACCTACCGTCATGGCCTGTCGCTGAACATGGCTGTGGCATACAACTACAAATGTGATTTTGTCCCCTTCCCCTGGCCGCCGCTGGGCAAGGTGGAAAGCGGGCTGGTCACCTTCACGGACCTGAACGTGACGCAGGCTACGCGCGAAAGCCTGCCTGTGCCCTTCACCTGGCCCATGCGTGTGGCCAACCTCAAGCGCTGCCTGCTGGTGGAGCGCGTGCCTGTGGAGGGCACGGAGAAGGAACTGGTCATCATCAACCTGCATCTGGAGGCGTATGACGATGGCGAGGGCAAGCGCGCCCAGACCGAGCAGCTGATGCAGATCATCGCCGCCGAATACCGCAATGGAAACTATGTCATTGCCGGCGGCGATTTCAACCAGACCTTCGAGGGGGCGAATACCTTCCCTATCCTGGACGAAAGTACCTGGCAACCCGGAAAGCTTTACAACAGCGAGCTTCCTGCCGGGTTTAGCTATGTCTTTGACGCCTCCAAGCCCACCTGCCGCCTGCTGGACAAGCCCTATGACGGCGACCGGGAAAACGCTCAGCTCTATGTGATCGACGGGTTCATCGTGTCCGATAACCTGAAGGTGAACCTCATCCAAACCGTGGATCTCAATTTCCAGTACAGCGACCATAACCCGGTGCTTTTGCAGGTGACGCCCCAGTGAGCGGCGCACGCCTTTTGATTGATGCGGACGCCTGCCCGGTGGTGGAGATCGCCCTGCGGGAGGCAAAGGCGCGCGGGGTTGAGGTGCTGCTGGTGTGCGACGACGCGCACGAGATGCGCCGCGAGGGAGCGTGCACCGTCACCGTGGCCCGCGGCGACAACAGCGCGGACCTTCGACTGGTCAATCTGCTCAAGCCGGGCGATATCGTCGTGACGCAGGACTATGGCCTGGCCGCGCTGTGCCTGGCCCGCGCCGCCCGCGTGCTGGACCAGAACGGCCGCATCTATGACGAAGGCAACATCGATGCGCTGCTGAGCATGCGCCATCTGGCCGCCAAAGCGCGCCGCGCGGGCGGCCGCGTGAAAGGGCCGCCCAGGCGCAGGTCGGAGCAGGACGAGGCGTTCCGGCTGGCGCTGGAAGAGATGCTGGATCAGGCCGGGGATAGCGCGGTCCGTTCCTGAGAGAACAGAAAATAGTTGTTGACATATGTCATAAATGGGTGTACCCTATTTTTGATGGCATATGTCAATTATTTTTGGGGAGGCGAAGCCATGCCAAGACCCTGCAAGCGCAGGCGCATCTGCGGCCATCCGTCCTGTGGCCGGTTCGGGCCGGCGGACCCGCCTTGTGACCGGCCGGATGTGACCATGGGGCTGGATGAGTTTGAAACCATCCGCCTGATTGACCTGGAGGGCCTTCGGCAGGAGCAGTGCGCCGCACAGATGAACGTGGCGCGCACCACCGTGCAGGCCATCTACGGCACGGCCCGCCGCAAGCTGGCACAATGCCTGGTGGAGGGTCGCGGATTGGTGATTGAAGGCGGGGACTATGAGCTGTGCAGCGCCGCCTCGGCAGAGGAATGCCCCGGATGGGGCTGCCGCGGGCGCTGCCGGTGGAGTACCTGCCCAACCGACAAGGAGGATAAGATTATGAAAATTGCAGTCACCTATGACAACGGACAGATCTTTCAGCATTTCGGACACACGGAGCAGTTCAAGCTCTATGACGTGGAGGACGGCAAGGTAACCGCCCAGACCGTCGTGGATGCCGGGGGAGAAGGCCACGCCGCGCTGGCACAGGTGCTCAAGGCGCATGGGGTTGATACGCTGGTATGCGGCGGTATCGGCGGCGGCGCGCAGCAGGCGCTGGCGCAGGCGGGCATCCGCCTCTATGGAGGCGTGAAGGGCGAGGCTGACGCGGCGGTAGAGGCGCTTCTCAGGGGCGAGCTGGCCTACGATCCCAATGCCCGGTGCGACCATCATGACCATGCGCATGGCGAAGAACACTGTGGCCATCATGGCGAGGGACATACCTGCCGCCACGGCCACTGCAACGACAACTGAATGAACGAATTTTGCCGGCGCGCGCTTCGTTTGGAGCGCGCGCCGCTTTTTTGTGTGAAACGTATCCATCCGTGCCGGGCATATCGCTCACAGGGAGCGCATAAGGTTGAAGGACCAAAGCGAAGGGGGCGCGGGCATGGCAAAGGCATGGAAACGGCCGTTGGCGGTGCTTTTGCTCCTGACGCTGCTGGCGGGAGCCGGGGGTCTGGCCGCCGCGGCGCATGCGGGGCAAGGCGACGCGCTGACCCCTGCGGAGCGTACCCGCCGCGCCAACGTGCCGGAGGGCCTGTGGATCTGGATTGATATTCCTCAAAAGTCCCTCACCCTCTATGAGGGCACGGAGGTCAAAAAGCGCTACGCCGTGGCAACCGGCACGGGCGATACGCCTTCGCCCATCGGCACCTTTCGCATCACCAGCCGTTTTGCGGGCGATCTCGGGGGCTTCGGCACGCGGTTTCTGGGGCTGAACGTCCCGTGGGGCCAGTTTGGCATCCACGGCACCAACAAGCCCGGCAGCATCGGCAGCAATGCCTCGCATGGCTGCATCCGCATGTATGTGAGTGATTCCGAGGAGCTCTACGGCCTGGTGCCCAACGGCGCAAAGGTGGTCATTGAGGGCGGCCCCTACGGCCAGCTGGACAGCTATCTGCGCTACCTGATACCCGGCGACCGCAACAGCCATGTGGCCGCCGTGCAACGCAGGCTCACGGTGCTGGGCTATTATACGGGGCAGGCCGACGGCATCTACGGCCGGGGCACGCAGGCGGCGGTCACCCGCGCGCGCAAGGACCTGGGCCTGCCTGCGCGCGACGCCGTGGATGAAGCCTTTTATCGGGCCATCGGCCTGATTTTGTTTGAGTGATGGGAGGAATGGCGGCATGACCTGGCAGGAGACCATCGGCTTTTTAACCGGCTGCATGCCAAGGCCCGTGTCACGGGTGCTGGTGCAGCAGGCGGAGGGCAGCGTACGCGAGGTCCGTGTGCGTGCGGGCGGAAAGGTGCGCATTCTCACGGCGGAGGGGGAGATCACCTGCGCCTGTACACCTACCCAGCCACAGGTGGAGCAGATGGCGGAGGCGCTGTGCGAGCACGCCCTTTATGCCCGTGCCGAGGAGCAGCGCCAGGGCTTTGTCACCCTGCGCGGCGGACACCGCATGGGCCTGTGCGGCCGGGTGGTGGCGCAGGGGCAGAGCGTGCGTGCCCTGCGCGACATCAGCTCCCTGTGCCTGCGCGTGGCGGGCCAGTGGCGCGGCGCGGCGGATGTGCTGATGCCCCATCTGTGGGACGAGCAGGGCCGGGTGCGCAGCGTGCTCATCGTAGGCCTTCCCGGCATGGGCAAGACCACCATGCTGCGCGACGCCTGCCGCCGTCTGTCCGAGCGGGGCGCGCGCATGTGCGTGGTGGACGAGCGCAGCGAAATCGCGGCCATGAGCGGCGGCGTGCCGCAGCTGGATGTGGGGCCGAATACCGACGTGCTGGACGGGTGCGCCAAGGAAGCGGGCCTCAGATGGATGCTGCGCGCCATGTCGCCTGAGGCGCTGGTCACGGACGAGCTGGGCGGCGCGATGGACGCGCAGGCCGTATTGGACGCGGCGCGCAGCGGCGTGAGCGTGCTGGCCACGCTGCACGGGCGCGACCTGCAGGCAGCCCTGTCGCGCGGAATCCTCTACCATCTGGCGCAGAACCGCGTTTTTGACCGTTATGCCCTGCTGGATGAAAACGAGGTAGGCCGCGTGCGCGCCGTGTGCGACGAGCAGCTGCGGCCGCTGGAGGCGACCCTGTGATGGGCGCGGCGGGCGCGCTGTGCTGCCTGCTGGCAGGCACGGCGGCGGGCAGCTGGCTCCGGGACCGAAGGCTCCGGCGTCTGCGCACGCTGCGCGCACGGCTGGATGTGGTAAGCAGCCTCAGGCTGATGCTGGAACAGGAGCGTATGGGTCTGACGGAGCTTCTGTGCGAGTGCGCGCACTATGCGCCCACTGGTCCGGGGGGCGAGCAGGTGTCGCGCAGGCTGCTATGGGTGGCGCATGCGCTGGCTGAGGAGCCGCTGCTGGGGCTGGGCGACGCGTATGCGCAGGCATGCGCTCACATCCCCATTCCGTGGGAAAAGGCGGAGGAGCGCGAGGCCATGCGCGCCCTGTTCTTGCAGCTGGGCAGCGGCACCGCCGCCATGCGGGCGCAGGCCGCCGCCGCATGCCTGAGGCGTCTGCGCCCGCTGGAGGAGGACGCGCGCCGTGAGGCGGAGACAGGCGGCGGGCTGGTGATGCGGCTGGGTCTGCTGCTGGGGCTGATGGCGGGCATCGCGCTGTGGTAAGGCAAAGAGGGAGGCGAAACGATGGTCCAGATGGATCTGCTCTTCAAGCTGGCGGGACTGGGCGTGGTGGTGGCCGTCCTGTGCCAGGTGCTCACGCGCGCGGGGCGCGAGGAACTGAGCACGTTGGTCACGGTGGTAGGGCTGGTGATCGCCCTGTTTCTGGTGGTGGATCTGGTGGCTGATCTCTTTTCCAGCCTGCAGAGCATCTTTGCGCTGTACTAGGCCATGGCGTTTCTGCAATGGATGGGCCTTGCGGTGACGGTGGCGGTGCTGTGCCTGCTGGTGCGCCAGCAGCAGCCCCAGCTGGGCGGACTGTGCGCCGCGGCGGCGGGAGCCATGCTGCTGCTCGCCGCGCTGGAGCAGCTTTCGGACGTGCGGGAGGTCTTTGCGCGCCTCACGGCGATGGCGGGCCTGGAAGAGGGGTATTTGGGCACGCTGGTCAAGGTGCTGGGGGTCAGCTATGTGGCCGAGCTGGCCGCTCAGACCTGTCAGGACCTGGGCGAGGGCGGCCTGGCCCTCAAGGTGGGGCTGGTGGGCAAGCTGTGCGTGTTCACCCTCACGGCGCCCATGCTGATCAGCCTGTTGGAAATGATTTTGGAGCTGACGCCATGAGAGGAAAGACCGCGCTGCTGGCGGCCCTGCTGGCGGCTCTGTTGCTGCCTGCTCCCGCCCTGGCACAGACGGTGAACGAAGGTCTTGCCGAGGTGGTGGGAACGCTGAATCTGGACGCCCTGGCCGAAGCGGCGGAGGATGCGCCCTGGCTGGAGGGCGGCGTGGAGCAGGTCATCACCCGGCTGGCCAGCGGACAGGCGGCGCTCACCGCGGACGAGGCGCTGCGCTGGCTGATGGACGAGGCCGCGGGCGTGCTTCGCCGGAGCATATGGCGCATCACGCGCCTGCTGGTCCCGGCGCTGCTGGTGGCGGCGGCGGAGCTGATCGCAGCGCCGGGCAAGGCGGCGGGCAAGGCCGCGCGCTATGCAGGGCTGGTGATGACGATGGCGTTTCTCGTCGTGGACCTGCGAGAGCACGTGGCCCTGACGGAGGAAAGCATTGGGCGCATGTCGGAGATGATGCAGGCGATCTTCCCGCTGATGGTCACGCTGCTGGCTGCTGTGGGCGGCACGGCCAGCTCGGCGTTCTATCAGCCGGCGGTCATGGCCGCGGCAGGCTCCATGACCACGCTGATCAGCCATGTCACGCTGCCCTTTGCGGTCAGCGTTGCGGTGCTCACCATGGTGGGAAGCCTGAGCGACGGGCTGCGCATATCGCGGCTGCGCCGTCTTCTTCGGCAGGTGGCGGAGTGGACGCTGGGGTTCGGCTTCACGGTGTTCATCGGGGTGATGACGGTGCAGGGCGTGAGCGCGGCTGCGGTGGACGGCGTGAGCATCCGCACCGCCAAATACGCCATGGACAACTTTATCCCCATCGTGGGCGGCATGTTTGCCGATACGGTGGATACGCTGGTGGGCTGCTCGCTCATCGTGCAGAATGCCGTGGGCGCGCTGGGACTGATCCTGCTGCTGGGCGCGCTAGCCGCGCCGCTGCTTCGCACGGTGGTGACGATGTTTCTCTACCGGGCGGCCTCGGCCTTTTTGCAGCCCATCGGGGACAGCCCACTTGCGCGCGGCATGGGGGACTATGCGGAGGTGTTTTCGCTGCTGTTCATCATCCAGCTCAGCGTGGGAGCCATGTTCTTGCTGCTGGTGGCGCAGCTGCTCACCGTGGCCAATCTGACCGTGATGTTGAGGTGAGGGGGATGGATGCCTTTGTCAGGCAGCTGACGGTATTGTCGGTGCTGTGGTCGCTGTCGGAGCTGCTGCTTCCCGAAGGAAGACTGCAGAAGATGGCGCGCATGACGGTCAGCGTGCTGGTGATGGCGGCGCTGATTTCCGGTCTGGGCAACCTGATGAATCTTCAGGTGGAAAGCGCGCTGCCCGCCGTTTCGGACGCGGCCGCCGTGGGGGAGAGCTATGTGCGCGCGGCGGTGCGCGCGGCTGCCAACCAGGCGGAGACATACTGCGTGCAGCTGGCGCGCAGGGCGGGATATGAGGCAAGAGCCGCCGTATACCTGACCCTGGAGGGAGCCGTGGACCATATCGACCTGTCGCTTGCAGCCGGGGAGGCCCCGCTTCTCGACGAGGAGGAGCTGGCCCGGACCATCGCCGGGCAGCTGGCCATTTCGCCGGAGCTGGTGCACTTGAAGGGAAACGAGGCGAGCGGTCCATGAACCTCAAGCGACTGATGGAGCCCAGAATGCTGCCCTGGCTGGCGGCGGCGCTGGCGGCGGCGCTGTTGCTGCTACTGGCCGGCGGAGGCAAGGACGCGGGCCTGGCCAGCCAGGAGGAGCAGCGCATCGCGGAGGTGCTGAGCGCGATGGCAGGCGCGGGCAAGGTGGAGGTCGCGCTGTTTTACGGCGGGGAAGCGGACGCGCTCGGAACGCGCACGGACGGGCCCACGGGCGCGGTGGTCGTGGCCGAGGGGGCGGACGATCTCTCGGTACGGCTGTCGCTGATCCGCGCGGTGCGAACGCTCCTGGGCCTGCCCGAGAGCGCCGTGGATGTGTTTGTGATGGAGGAGGAACGCCGATGAACGCAAAAAAAACGCCCCCGGAGGGACGCGCAAAGAAACGGACGGCTACCTGGCTGCGCCGGGGGCTGCTGGCCGCATTGATCGCTGCGGCAGCCGCGCTGGCGTGGCTGCGCCTGCCTGCGCTCACGCCGTCGGACGCACCGCCGGATGCGCCGGAGCCAAGCGCCAGCCTGTCGCAAACGCCCACGCCAGCCGCCACGCAGGAGCGCACCGCGCGGGAAGCCGCCTACGACAAGGACGTGGCCGCCCTCACCGCGCTTTTGGACAGCGGCGCGGCGGATGAGGAAACGCGTGCGCAGGCTGCGCGGCGGCTGGATCAGCTGGTAGCCGACCATCAGAGCGAGCTGGGACTGGAGGAGGCGCTGAACCGGGCGGGCTATTCCCCCTGCGTGGTGCTTTTGCAAAACGGCGCGCTCACGGTGATCGTAGCGTCTGCCGACATGACCGCCGAAACCAGCGCGGCCATTCTTTCGCTCTGCGCCGCTCATACCGACATCGGGGTGGAGAACATCCGCATCATGGCGCGGGAAACGCTTTGACGTCCTTGGGACGCCAGGCCAGCCCACACGCGGCCAGCGGCACCATCATGGGCAGGTAGATCATCAGGTACTGGGATTTGGCTTCAAAGAGCATGTGGTAGAGAAAGCCGCCCAGCACCGCGACCATCAGCGCAAGCGGAGCGTACAGACGCGGCCAGGCCCAGGCCTTGCGTCGGAACAGCCCAAGCGCCAGCAGCGCCGCGCCAGCGGCAAAGCCCAGATACAGCGTGAGCGTATACCCCTCCATGTACAGGGCCAGCGCTTGCGAGCCGCCGCCCGAAAGCAGGCTGCTCACCAATGCGGGGAAGGGGCTTTCGCTGGGCATCACGCGGTTGACCAGCATCGCCTCAAAGGTGGTTTCCGCCCATTGGGAGACCATCTTTTCATGATAGAAGGATAGGGCGTAAGCAGGATCGGCGGCAAATTCGGAAAGCCGCTGCGCGATGTCCTGCCGGTTGAGGGCAAGGGCGGTATCGGGGTCCAGCTCCGCGCGTTCCATCAGCGTCAGGGAATAGCGGTTGTACCAGCCCGGCGCGATGGGGCCTTCCTGCATGCCCATGGCCAGCCAGGTGGTCTGCGGCGCGCCCTCGCCCAGGGGAAAGCCCGTGCGCTTTTCCAGCGCGAGGCGGGCCAGCCGGTCCGCCGCCATGGGCGCAGCCAGCAGCCCGGCGCACACCAGCAGCGCGCCCAGCCGGCGACTTCCCAGCGCATACAGCGCCGTTACCAGCGCCGCAGCCAGGGCAAAGATCAGGTAATTGGGCTTGAGCACCACGGCCAGCGCCATCAGCATGAACGCCGGGACAAGCCATCGCCTGCGCCCGCCCGTCAGCCAGCGCAGCAGGCAGTCCAGCGCCCACAGAGACAGGCACAGCCCCGGCAGGTTTCCGTACAGGAAGGTGGTAAAGCATACCGGCTGCACGCACAGCGTCAGCAACAGCACAACGGCCACCTGCACCCGCCGGTCGTTAAGGCTGCGCCAGCTGAGGTCCATCAGCGCGCCGTAGGCGGCGGTGAGAAACGCCGCGTTGATTAGCCCCTGGGGCACATAGCTGTGGCGGCCGAAAACGCGCTGCAGCACCTCGGAGTATTGCAGATATCCGGCCTGAAAGGGATTGGTGCGCAGGTAGACCTCGTGCCGCCACAATTCCGACGGGTCGCCGCGCGTAAGCTCCGCGGCGGTATAGTACAAGATGCCGGGGTCGTTGACGGGCACGGCGCGCAGCACCAGCACCCAAGCCATGCCCAGCGCAAACGTCACGCCCAGCGCCATGCCGGTCAGCCATCCCAGGCGGATGCGCCGTTCAAATCGCAGCGCCAGCCGCAACAGCACCAGCCAACCCAGCAGCATCGCCAGGTTGACGGCCACATTGTCCCAGACGTAAAGCACATGCTCCCCGGCCGGCTCGGCAGGGTCAAGTACGCTGGTGCGCAGCAGGCCGTATGCCAGCAGGTAGGCGAACACGACGGCCAGCAGCCCCGCCGCCGCGCCAAAGGCTGCGCGGTCAAAGCGGGTCAGGCGGGGTGCGGTCAGCTCTCGCTGTTCCATGCGTTCAACGCCTCCCATTCTTCTGTCGGGATCTGGCCTGCGCCGTATTGCTCCACCAGCTGCTGCATGGCAAAGAAGCGGTGCATGTCGCCCGGCAAGGCGGTGTCGCTCTGATAGGGCAGCATGTCCAGCGGAAAAATCGCCGGCTGCGCGCTCAGAAAATCCACCGAAGCCTGCGCCTCGGACAGCGACTGGGCGGCGAGCAGCGCTTCCTCGCGCGCGAGGATGTCCTCGCGGTACTGCGCGGCCTCGCCGGTGAGCAGGCTGTAATATGCGCCCAGCGTAGGGGTGGCGAGCACCGCTCCGGTGGCGAACAAACCCCAGGCCAGCATGCCGGCGCACAGACCCAGCTGCCATACTCGCAAGCCGCCCTGCCCGGATGCGACGCTGTGGCGCTGGGCCAGCCAGCCCAGCCAGTAGATCAGATTGAGGAGCATCAAAACCGCGTAGAGCATGTACAGGCTGCCGAGAATGCGGTCCAGCCGGTAGCTGTCCACGCCGGTGGCGTAGATGGGCGGCACGAAGCTGGCCGCCAGCACTCCGAAGCTAAGCAGGCTGACCCAGCCGGGATAGCGAAAGCGCAGGGAGCTGCTTTTCAGCGGCTGCCACAGAAGCGGCGCCAGCACCAGCACAAGGCCGATCAGCTGCGGTCCGAACCATTCCGCCGTGCAGCGCAGGCATTCCGACACGCTGTATACGATAGCCGCCAACGGGGCCATGCTTTCGCCCACGCGCCCCTGACGCACGGCGTTTCCGGGCGCCACTACCACCGCCAGCAGCGACAGTGCCGCGCCCGCGAAGGCGATCAAGGCGGCGACGCGTGCGGGAGAACGCCGCCATACGCACCAGGCGGCGGCCAGCGCCAGGCCCACCGTGCCGCCCAACGCCAGCGGATAGGGCAGACCGCCCAGCGCCACGGCGCACAGCAGCGCCGCCGCCGTGCGTAAGGCGTAGGCGGCGGGGCGCGCCGATTCTGCGTGGAGGCGGATCATCAGCCCGCACAGCAGCATCACCGCCACCACGCTCAGCGCGTATTGGATGGCCGACTGCCAGTAGATCAGCTCCCGGATGCCGGGCACGTACTCCAAGAGCAGCGTCATCAGCGCGGCATAGAGCGCCGCGCACACGCACAGATCCCCCTTGAGCAGGTGCCTTGTAACCCGCCGCGCCAGATACCAGGCCGACAGCGCCAGCAGCGCCAGCGCGCCGAACGGCGCCATCCAGAACAGCCGCATGGAAAACACCATAGGCTGAAACGCACATACAAACATGGCCACATACGTGCCCTGCCAGGTCTGGTAGTCGTACATGGCCTGGTTCCAGGCCGCCTTCAGGGTATCCCAAAGGCTTCCGGTCATGGCCCAGGCATCGGCGGCGAGGCGGACGCTGGGAAAGTCGTCATGGGTGGGATAGGCGTAGAACGACATGGCCATAAGCGGCGCAAGCAGCAACGCCACCCATATCAGAAAGAGCGCGGTCAGCACGCGCCGCGTGGGCCGCGCGCGCAAAAAAAGGGCGGCTTTCTGCGCGGCGCGGCGGGGGAAAACGGTTGTCATCAAAGGCCTCCTTCGGCGGAAAACGCAAGGCGGTCAGGCTTCCGGCAGCTTTGCGGCTTCGACTGCCTCGGCCTCCTTGCATTCGCGCTGCCGCTTTTCCTCCACGTCGATCTCCCAGTGCAAAAGCAGCGTCAGCAGGCTGCGCAACAGAATGACCGCCGCCAGCGTACCCAGCTCGTTCCAGCCGCTGACGATGACCGAGCGAAGAACCTCGCTGCCGACCTTGAATTCCAGGCCCAGCATGATGCCCTGCGCAAGTTGGATGCGGGTGCCGTTGTCCTTCTGAACAAAACCGATAAATCCTCTGACCATGCTGATGACGATGACGATGATGCCGGCAAGTTCGATGAGCAGGATACACAGACGCACCAGCGTGTCAAAACCGAGTTCGATAGCTTCCATGGTGGCGGCCTCCTTCGTAGGTGTGGTATAATCGCACCGGGAGGGTTGCGATTTGCTACTGCAATTATATCTCCATTTTCCATTTTGTAAAAGGAAATGTTTTTACTGCGACTTCTGCTCCGCCCCTGCGGGCGCTGGAACCGTTGCGGCGTATTGCTCCGCGCTCAAAAAAGAAATTTGTCTGACGGCGGAAAAATACCCCGGCGCCAAGGTAAGCACCGTGTTTTTGGGCGGCGGCACCCCCACGCTGGTGCCCGGCGCGCAGATGCGGGGCGTGCTTGAGAAACTGCGCCGGTGCTTCGACCTCCTGCCGGATGCGGAGATCACCGCCGAGGGAAATCCCGGCACCCTGTCGCCCCAGTGGCTGGAGGCGGCCTGCGCCTGTGGGCTGAACCGTCTGTCGCTGGGGATGCAGGCCGCGCAGGACCGGCTGCTTCATGCCGTCGGGCGCATTCACACCTTTGCCCAGGCGCGGGAGGCGGTGACGATGGCCCGTTCCTTTGGCATCCGCAACCTGAGCGTAGACCTGATGTCCGGCCTGCCGGGCCAGACGCTTGAGGACTGGCGCGGGAGCATTGAGGCGGCCGCGGCGCTCGGCGTGGAGCACGTCTCGGCGTATAGCCTGATTCTGGAGGAGGGCACGCCGCTGTGGCGCATGGTGGAGGGGGGAAGCGTGCGGCTGCCGGACGAAGAGCTGGCCGCCGAGATGTACGAACGTGGCGTGACCTGGTTGGAGGCGGCGGGGTACGCGCGCTACGAAATCAGCAACTATGCCCGGCCGGGCTTCCGCTGCCGCCACAACATGGGCTACTGGCAGGGAAGCTGGTATGCGGGACTGGGTGTGGCGGCGCACGGCATGCTGCCGCCGGACGCTTCGCAGGCCGCGCAGGGCGCGGTGCGCATCCGGCGCGCCAACACCGAACGCCTGCCGGATTACCTGCATGCCCTTGGCGCAGAAAACCGCCTGCCGCCGGCGGAGATCACGGCGGTGGATCGGCGGGAAGCGATGTTTGAGACGATGATGCTGGGCCTGCGCATGACGGACGGCGTTGCCGAGCGCGATTTTGAACGCCTGCATGGCAAGGCGCTTTTGCAGGTTTATGGCCCGGCGCTGGATGCGCTCGTGCGGGAGGGACTGGGGGCGTGGTCCTCCGGTGCGGCGGGGGAAAGGCGCTTCTTCCTTACCCCGCGTGGGCTGGAGGTGCAAAACGAGGCGCTTATGGCGCTGATGCCATAAACAAAAAAGGTCCGCCGCACCGGTTCGGTGCGGCGGACCCGTTTGTGCAACTTACTGGAGGGAATCCTTGGTCAGCACGGACACGCCGGTATCGGTCACGGCATGGCCCAGGTCCTCGCCCGCGATGGCCTTCACGGCAGCCTGCACGCCCTCATAGCCCATCACGTCGGGGTTCTGAGCCATGGTGCACAGCAGATAACCGTCCTTGATCAGGCCCTGGATCGCGTCGGACTTGTCGAAGCCCACGCCGATCACGCCGGTGTTGCCGGACGCCTTGATGGCGTTGCCGATGCCGGTGGTGGAGCCTTCGTTGCCGCCGAAGATGCCGACCACGCCCTGGGTGATGTAGTTCTCGGCGATGGTCTGGGACTTGGCAGCGTCGCCCTCGCCGTACTGGGTTTCGAGGATGTTGTACTCGGTGCCCTCAAAGGCGCTGCGGAAGCCCGCTTCGCGCTTCACGGTGGAGTCGGTGGCGGCGTTGACGTTCACGATGCCGATGTCGCCGGAGGTGATGCCGGCCTCGGTCAGGGCCTTGATCATTTCCTCACCAGCGGTCTTGCCGGCGGCCTCGTTGTCGGTGGAGAAGGTGGCTTCCGCCTCGACGTTGGCGGGAGAGTCGACGTAGACGATCTTCACGCCCGCCTCAACGGCCTCGTTGAGCGCGGAGGAGATGGCGTCGGGGCCGTTGGCCGCCACGATGATGGCCTGGTAGCCGCCGGCGACGGCGTTGTTGACGCACTCGATCTGCTGGGCGTCATCCTTGGTGTTGGGGGACATGAAGGTCACGGTCACGCCGAGTTCCTCAGCGGCCTTCTGGGCGCCCTCGTTGAGGGTGATCCAGTGCTGGTCGATGGAGTCCATGGTGATCAGGGCGATCTTCTCGCCCGCGGCCATCGCGCTGGCAACGCCGAGCACCAGGCACAGGCTGAGCAGCAGAGCAACGATCTTTTTCATAAACGGTACCTCCTGTTTCTATTTCTGAACGCCCGCAGGCAATTCATTCGTCTTTTTGGTGCTCTTGCGGCTGAAGATGCCGCGGCGGAACACCACGTCAAGCAGCACGGCGAACACCACGATCACGCCGATCACGATGCGCTGGATGCCCACCTGCGCGCCGATCATGTTCAGGCCGTTTTCCAGCGTCTGCCACACGGCCGCGCCGCCGAGGGTACCCAGCAGCAGTCCCGTGCCGCCCAGCGGCGAGATGCCGCCGATGACGCCCGCGGCGACTGCGTACATCTCATAGGTGTTGCCGGCCTCCATGTTGCCCATGCTGGCCTGCGCGCACAGGATCAGGCCCACCACGAACGAGCAGAACGCAGAAACCAGGTACGCCTTGGTCACCGTGCTGACCACCGACACGCCCGACAGCTTGGCCGCGTCCGCGTTGGAGCCGATGGCGTAGATGTGCCGGCCCGTGCGGGTCTTGCTCAGCAGGAAAAAGAAGGCCGCGAAGAGGATCATGGCGATCCAGAAGGTGTTGTACAGGCCCAGCGTGTCGCCGTAGTAGAAGAAGTTTTGGAACTTGTCGCCCATCTCCTGGCCGATGCCGCTGGCGATGGCGTTGGTGTTGCGGTTGCCGTTGACCATGTAGGCCACGCCGCGCGCCACGAACATCGTGCCCAGGGTCGCGATGAAGGGCGGAAGCTGGAACTTGCCCACCAGCATGCCGTTGAGCACGCCCACCAGCAGGCAGGCCACCAGCGTGACCAGAATGGCGGGGATGGGATGCATGCCGCCGGACATCAGCGTGCCGGAGATCATCGCGCTCATGCCGACCACCGAGCCGATGGACAGGTCGATGTTGCCGGTGATGAGCAGGTAGCTCTGGCCGATGCCGATGATGAGGTACTTGGACATGGAGCGCGTGAGGTTGACGATGTTGCGTCCGGAGAACACCGTGGGATTGATCAGGCCGAACGCGATGTAGATGATGATGAGTCCCGCGAAGGCCGTCAGCGCTGCGCCCATGCCGCGCACGCTGAGCAGCCGCTTGAGGAAGGGTTGCTTGCTGTGTTCCATACGATCCGTGCCTCCTACGCTCATTGGCCTGCCGCCATTTTGTTTTCAAACCGGGTTGCCAGCGTGAGAATCTCGTTTTGCGTGGTCTCCCGCGCCATCACCTCGCCGGTGATCTGTCCGTCGCACATGACGATTACGCGGTCGGCGATGCCCAGCACCTCCGGCAGCTCGCTGGAGACGAACATCACGGCGATGCCCTGCTTTTTGAGCTGGTTCATCAGGTGGTAGATTTCCACCTTAGCCGCCACGTCGATGCCGCGCGTGGGCTCGTCGAAGATGACCACCCGCGAATCCCGCGCCAGCCACTTGCCCACGACCACCTTCTGCTGGTTGCCGCCGGAGAGGTTCGCCGCGTCCACGTCCACCGACGGGGTTTTGATCTGCAAATTCTTGACCGCGCGTTCGCACATGGCGTTTTCCTTGCCGTGGCTAACCACGCCCAGACGGTTGCACAGAAGGTCCAGGTTGGGAAGCGCGATGTTGTGGCGGATGCTCAGCTTGGTGCACAGGCCGTCCTTCTTGCGGTCCTCGGGAGCCAGCACCACGCCCTGACGGATCGCGTCCGACGGGCTGTGAATGAAGATCTCCTTGCCGTCCAGGAAAATCTGGCCGGACTGCTTGGGGTCGATGCCGAAGATGGCGCGGGTGGTTTCGGTGCGCCCGGCGCCCATCAGGCCCGCAAAGCCCACGATTTCCCCCTCATAGAGCGAAAAGCTGACGTTGCGCACCATGCGGCCGGCATTGAGGTTTTTGACCTCGAAGATCTTTTTGCCCTTTTCGCAGGTCACGCGGGGGAATTTCTCCTTGATCTCGCGGCCCACCATATGGGTGATGATCTGGTCGATGGTGGTGTCGGCGAAGTTCATGGTGGCGATGTACTGGCCGTCGCGCATGATGGTCACGCGATCCACGATATGCTGCAATTCCTCCAGACGGTGGGAGATGTAGACGATGCCATGGTCCGTGGCGCGCAGGTCCCGGATGATGCGGAAGAGATCCTCGATCTCGCGCGCGGTGAGCGCGGAGGTGGGCTCATCCATGATGAGGATGCGCGCGTCCATGGAAAGCGCCTTGGCGATCTCCACCATCTGCTGCTTGGAGATGGGCAGATCGCCCACCACCGTGCGGGGGGAGATGTCGATCTTGAGCCTGCCCAGCACTTCGGCGGCCTCTGCCTCCATCTCGCGCTGGCTGAGCACCACGCCGCGCACCTTCTCACGGCCCAGGAACATGTTTTCTGCCACGGTGAGGTGGCGGCACATGTTGAGCTCCTGGTGGATGATGGCCACGCCTGCGGCCTGCGCCTGCTTGGGGGTGAGGTTGCCATACGCCTTGCCCTGGATTTCCATGTCGCCGCTGTCGCGGGTGTAGACGCCGCTCAAGACCTTCATCAGCGTGGATTTGCCCGCGCCGTTCTCGCCCAGAAGCGCCATGACCTCGCCGCTTCGCAGCTCGAAATCCACATGGTCCAGCGCCTTTACGCCGGGAAACGACTTGCAGATATCGTGCATGGATACGATGATGTCGTTCATTGGCCTTGCCCCTTTGTCTGGTTTGCTTGTTTTGATGGAAAAAGTATAGCATGATCGACGTCGCCGAAGAAATGGGGGTTCTTTTGTTTTCAGGGGGCTTTTTTATGGAGTTTTGAACGGGCACAAAAAAAGCCCGGCGGCCAGGCCGCCGGGGGTGCTGCGAATCATTGTGCAGGCGGGAAAAACGCATATTCCAGCATCAGGCACAGGGCGTGGTAGACGGGCAGGTGCAGTTCCTGCACCATGAAGGTTTCCGAAACGCCCACCACCACGCTCACGTCGCAGAGAGGACGCAGCTTTCCGCCCGTGCCGCTGGACAAAAGCGCCACCCGCATGCCGCGCGCGCGGGCTGCCATGGCCGCTGCCGCGGCGTTTGCGGCGTTGCCGGAGGTCGAGATGCACAAAAGCACATCCTCCGGTCGGCCCAGCCCATACACCTGCTGGGCGAAGGAGATGCCGCCGCCTACGTCGTTTTGAAGCGCGGTGGACAGCGCGGCGTTCTCCACCAGCGCCACGGCGGGCAGCGCGCCCTCCAGCGAGGCCGCCAGCCGCTCGCCCTCCTCGCCGAAGCGCTCGCCAAGGATGCAGGCGGCCTTTGCGTCGATGGGACGGGGGAGTGTGAAGCTCTTCATCAGTTCGCCAACGATGTGCAGCGCGTCGGCGGCGCTGCCGCCGTTGCCGCATACCAGCAGCTTTCCGCCGGAGGCAAACGACTGCCGGACGAGCTCATACAGCGCGCGGATGTCCTCCTTTTGCGGAGCCAGAATGGGGTAACGGTCCACCAGATCGTCCAGCACGGCTTTGGGACCTGCATAACGGATATGCGCCATGGTTGGATTCCTCCTTCGTATTTTTCGGCACTCAGGCCTGCTCCGCTCCGGCCATGGCAATGGCCAGCGCGGCAAAATCGCCGATCTGGTCGCCCAGGGCGGCGGGCAGGATGCGGCAGGCTGCCAGCGAGGCAGGAAGCGCTTCTTGCTCCAGCACGCGCAGCATGCCGCCGCGCAGCAATTCCTCGCAGCGGGCATAGACGGAGCCGATCACGATGCATTCCGGGTTGAGCAGATCCACCAGCAGAGCCAGCCCGCGCCCCAGCTGGCGCGCGACGTGGTCCAGCACCTCCAGCGCCAGCGGGTCCCCCTCTGCGGCAGCCTGTGCCACAACGCGGGCCGTGAGCGGGCCAGGCCCCATATGAACGGGCGCGCCCTTCTGCCGCTCGCGCAGGGCCAGCGTTTCGGCCAGCTGACGGATGCCGCCGCCCGAACAGAAACCTTCGAAAGAGCCCTCCTTGCCATAGCCCGTGGGGCCGTAATCGCTCAGTCGCCAGTGCCCCAGCTCGCCCGCCATGCCGCAGGCGCCCCGGTACAGCCGCCCGTCCAGAATCAGCCCCGCGCCGAGGCCTGTCCCAAAGGTGAGAAAGGCCATGCTCCGGCAGCCCTGGCCCGCGCCCCACCGCCATTCGGCCAGGGCGCAGGCATTGGCGTCGTTTTCCATGTAAGCGGGCGCGCCCAGCGCTTCTGCGATCCGTTCCGTCCAGGATGCGCCGCTCCAGCCGGGCAGATTGGGCGGGTTGAGCAGCACGCCGCGTTCGCGGTCCAGCGGACCGCCGGTGCTCACGCCCGCGCCCAGCACGCGGCAGCCCGCCGTCATATCCAGCGCCATGCCGCACATGCGCTCCATGGCCTCCGCCTGCGTAGCGGGCGTGGCGATCTCGCGCCGGTCAAGCACGCGGGGCGCGCCCGCTTCCTCCACGCCCGTGCAAACGGCGCATTTGGTGCCGCCGATATCAAATCCAACCCAACAGTCCATAAAGACGCCCCTTTCCTAATCGGGTCATTTTGCTCATCAGTATAACACAGGCCCACGCAAAAGCAAGCTATCCGCGCTTTCCCAGCAGCTCGCGCAGGCGGCCGCGCAACTCCGTCAGCTTGCGGTTGATGAAATCGCCCGGACGCAGACGGGGCACGTACAGGCTTGCGCCGCCGCCGCCCACGGAAAACACGCCGCAGCCCTCGCCGTCGATGACTACGCTTCGCTGCCCGCCAAGCACGCAGCGGAAGGTGGTTCCGGCATAGTAGGTGCCCACATACATCCGCTTCTGTCCGCCGGGACCATCCGAGCAGAGGAAGGCCAGGCCGCTGCCGGGACAGGCGCGCAGGCCCTCGCGCGTGAAGCCGATGATGTTTGGGTGGTCGAAGTAGTCCCGCTCCTCGCCGAAGGCGTTGTAGCGCCGAACCTTCAAAAGCAGCTTCAGCTCGCTCACCGCGCCGATGCGGCGGCCGGGGATGCCGTACAGGTCGCCGTAGAAGACGCACGGATAGCCGTAGGCCCGAAGCAGGATCAGGCCGTAGGCAGCGGCCTTGAACCAGCCGTCCACCCAGCTTTCCAGCGATTGGCCGGGCTGGGTATCATGGTTGTCCACAAAGGTCACGGCCAGGTCGGGGCGCGCGTTTACCAGCGTGCCCTCAAACAGCCGGCTCATGTCAAACTGCCCGTTGCCGCGGGAGATATCATGAAAATGCTGGTGAAGCGGTACGTCAAACAGGCTCATGCCAAAATCGACTTCCTGAAGATAACCCAGCAGCACGTTCACATCCTGATGCCAGTATTCCCCCACGGCAAAGAGCTCACGGCCCGCGTAGGCGCGCATATCCGCCAGCCACGCCTTGTAGAACGCGGCGCTGATGTGCTTGACCGCGTCCAGCCGGAAGCCGTCCAGCTCCGTGGTGTCGATGTACCAATGCCCCCACCGGCTCAGCTCCTGCCGCACGACAGGGCTGTCGGTATCCACGTCTGCCCCCATGAGATAGTCGTAGTTGCCGCGTTCCTTGTCCACATCCTGCTGCCAGGTCTTTCCGTCGATGCGGTACAGACCCGTATGGTGCGTGGCGTCGTTCCAGTCCACCCCGCTGAAGCACTCATGCGTCCAGATAAAATCGCTGTATTTGCCCGCGCGCCCCGGAAAGGTGAAGCGCGTAAAGATGACGGCGGAGATTTCAGGCGTATCGGTCTGGGAGCGGTCGTCGGGGTTGTCGCAGTGGACGGTTACCTCTTCGGATTCGTCCGCGCCCATGCGATGGTTGAGCACGATGTCGGGCAGGGCCTGCAGGTCCGCCAGATGCAGCATGTGGATAGCGGCCAGATATTCCGCACGCGTGCCGTACTTGGTGCGCACCGTGCCCTTCTGGTCAAACTCGCCCAGATCGTAGGTGTCGTAGACGCCATAGCCCACGTCATTGACGCCGGCGCTGCCCTTGTAGGCGGGGGGCAGCCACAGGGCCGTAAAACCCATGCGCCTGAGCGCAAACGCATCCCGCGCCACCTGGCGCCACAGTCCGCAGTCAGAAGGCAGGTCCCATTCAAAATATTGCAGCATCACGCCGTTGAGCATGATAGTCACCTCCCTGGGGGCAGAAAAAAACGCCCCCCTTTTTTCATTATATGCAACCGGTATATGTCGGGCAAGCGGCAGATGGAATTTCACATGATGGCGGTATCTGGCGAATGCCCGGAAAAGCAACCGTTTTCAGCACCTGGCGCGGAAAGAGAGGCCCTTTCAGTTTTACAAATAGGCCATATTGCCGCAACAGATGCTTTACATTTTATTTCCAGTGTGCTATATATGTCAGAAAAGCGGCATCCATGTGCCGCCGATCATTCGCCGCGAAGCGGCGAAGAAAGAAGGGCAGACCATTATGAAACGGATTTTGGCAGCCATGCTGGCGCTGTGCCTGTGTGCGGCGGGCGCTGCGATGGCGCAGGAGGAGACGGAGGAGTGGGCCGCGGGCGATGTGGTCGTCTTTGGCAGCTATGAGCAGGACAATGTTTTGACCAACGGCAAGGAGCCGCTGGAGTGGATCGTGCTCAAGACCGAAGACGGCCGCGCAATGCTCATCACGCGCTATCTGATCGACGCGCGCGCCTACCACGAGCAGTTTGTGAACATGACATGGAGCGAATGCACGCTGCGCCAGTGGCTCAACGATACGTTCCTGAAGGAAGCGTTTTCCCGGGAGGAACAGGCGCGCATTCAGGAGGTGCTGGTCGTCAACGATGACAACCCGCATTACAGCACGCGGGGCGGGGAGGACACCCTGGACCGGGTGTTCCTGCTGAGTGAGGCGGAGCTGCTCGAATTCTTCCCCGAACAGGAGCAGCGCACCTGTCAGGCAACCGAATATGCCAAGGCACAGGGCGCATATGTGGACGAAAACAACGGCAATTCGTGGTGGTGGCTGCGTTCGCCGGGTGTGCGGCCCGTGGATGCGTGCGGCGTGCGCGCGGACGGGCGCATCAGCGGTTACGGCAGCCGGGATGTGAACCGCCCCAGCGGTTCGCTGCGCCCGGTGATCTGGGTGACCATGGGGGAATAAGGGGACAAAAAGCGGACCGCAGCAGCTTTCTGCTGCGGTCCGCTTTTTCATTTGCTGTCAGGTTCCGGGGTAGGAGTTGGCTCCGGGGTAGGAGTTGGTTCCGGGGTGGGAGCGGGCAGATAGGCATAGTCGCGCCAGCCGTCGCCCTCGTCCACGGGGCCGGCCTGACCCTCGCTGGCTGCGTCAATGCGCTCCCATACCGCTTCGGCAGCCTCGCCCGTCACCAGGCGGGGCTGGAAATCGTTGACCTCCGGATCGCCGGATACGTTGGCCGCGTATACGCGCAGCTGCTGCCCAAGGTAGGTGCCGTCATCATCGAAGGTGAGGGTCAGGCGCAGGGCGCAGCTTTCCAGCGCACGCACCTTCACGTTGCCCCCAAAGCAGAAGTTCCCCATGCTGTAGAAGATGTAGCGGCCGTTGTAGACTTCAAGCCCCTGGACCACATGCGGATGGCTGCCCGCGATGAAATCCGCGCCCATATCAATGAGCTTGTGGGCCAGTTCAATTTGTGCGTTGGTGTGCTGGGAGGAGTATTCCGTACCTGTATGCTGGGCAAAGATGATGGCGTTTACGCCCTCTTCTTCGCGCAAAACACGAATCTGCTCGGTCAGCTGCTCCCGCAGGGAGTAGAAGTGCACGCGCTGCATGCCGAAAAAGGCGATCTTGATGCCGTCTTTTTCAAAGATATAGGGGGTCAGCTCATCGAAAATATGGACGCCCGCGCCGGTGAGCGCCTCTACCGTGCTGGTCTTGCCGCGCTTGCCGTAGTCCAGCGTGTGGTTGTTGTCCAGGTTGACGGCCTCAATGCTGGAGAGCGTCAGGATGTTGGCAAAATCCGTCGGACCGCGGAAACAGTAGGTCTTGTTGACCGCGTCGCGGGCATCATCCTTGAGGACGCCCTCAAAGTTTACGATGGTCAGGTCATCCTCGGCAAAGAAGTCACGGACCTTTTCAAAGAAATAGGCATAGCCCTTTTTCCTGGCATAGTCGTGGAAGGAACCCTCGCGGTTGACCAGCCAGTCTTCGCCGCCCAGCGTGCAGTCGCCCACAAAGGTGAGGGTGATGGTCTTTTCGGCCAGCGCCGTGTTTCCCACGGCAAGCAGAGCCAGACACAGCATCACTGCAAATGCCTTACGCATGTACAGCCTCCTTTCCAAGCGCGCGATGGCGCAGGGCCATAAGCCCCGCGCCCATGGCGGCCAGCACGGCAGCCATCGCGGCATAGAGAATCCGGTTGTCGATAGGAGATTTGTCGAAGGCAAATTCCAGCGCTACCAATGCGCCGATGCCCGCCGCCAGGCCCAGCACGCTCCACAGGACGGCCGGGCGGGAGGGCCTGGCCTGCACAAGCCATACGGCTGTTACCACCGCCAGCATCACCGCGCACCAAAGCTGGTTGACGCGCACAAAACCGAAGCGCAGGAATCCGTCGCGGCGCAGGCTCTCCCAAAAAACCTGCGTGAGGGAAAACAGCAGCATGCCCGTCAGCGCCGCGTCCTGCGGGCGGCACAGGCAGCGCCATGTGATCGCACAGATCACAAGAGCCGTCACGCCTTCCCATACGAATACGGGAAAGCGCATATCGCCGTAGATATCGGGCACGGCAAAGGGAAAGAACTGCCAGAACGGATTGTCCACATAATCCCCGATACCCTCGGTGGTCAGGCATTCGGCAAAGCGGCCCAGCGCCGCTGCGACAAGCAGCGCGGGCAGGGCGGCACCCAGCGTGGACAGGCATCCGCGGCGGCTGAAGCGCCCAAACAGCGCGGCGGCGGCCAGCACTCCCACAAACGCACCGGCCATGGAATAGCCGCCCAGACCAAAGCGATAGAGGAAGGTGGGGCCGAAGTCCACCGCGATAAAGCTGGCTTTGACCGCGCAGTAGCCCAGGCGTGCTCCTATAAAACCAAGCGGAAGCGCCCAGAGGGAAAAGCGCAGCCCGTCCTCGGCCGAACCAAAGACCTTGCGGAAGCCGGCCAGCGCAACCAGCACGGCTAGCACAAGGCCCAGGGCCAGCGCCGCGCCGTAGGGATAGCAGGAAAGTCCCAGAAGGGAAAACAGAGGCGTGGGTTCTCTCATGGCTTACTCCTGATTCACAAGCGTGGCAAAATAGAGGATATCGCAGATGGAGCGCACCTTGTGCGTGCTCAAAGCGTTGATCTTTTCATTGTTGAGCACCATGGTGGAGGAGCTGCCGCCGTCCAGATTATAGGCGTTTTGCACATCCAGCGTGCCCATGAACTCCGCCATCTGCGGGATGGTCAGCCCTACGGAGCCGGGGTTTTCCGGCCCCTCCGTAGCCACGCACACGTAGGACAGCGGCCCTGCCTGGGCCACCACCATGCGCTGGGCGGGCTTGTCGTAGGCGACATCGTCCAGAAAGCCGTCTTCCACCACTTCGCCGTCTGCCACCAGCGCCGGACCAAAGCTGAAGGAGTTGATCACGGTGCCGTCAAAGGCCGCCAGCTTTTCGGAGGTGGCGGCCTGTACAATATGGAAGTCGCCCTGATCGTCGATGAGCAGGATATCGCTGCCCTCGGCCGGGTTGTCCCGGTAGAGCGTTCCCTGCCGGACCACATAGCCATTGCTGGTAAAATTGAAATAGTCGCCGTTGATGGCAAATACCGCCTGCACCCGCTTCGCCAGCCGGGCGCCGGGTGCCTGCGTATCACTGCCGTAGCGCCCCGCCATGGCTGTGCGGATCTGCGAGGGGTCGGAGATGGTGACGCGCGCGATGAGGATCGTGGTGTCGTAGGCGCGCGTTTCCTCCACCGTCACGGTGATGGTATCGTCCCGATAGCCCAGGCCGTCATAGCCGCTTTCCAGGGGAAGCCCGCCCTTTTCCGCTTCCAGGCTCAGAGCGGGATACGCGCCCTCCGCCAGCGCGCCATCCATCAGCGCGCCCGAGGGTACGGCAAACATCAGCGCCGCCAGAAGGGCCAAAAGGATCAGGGCCCGAACGACGTTTTTCATATAGCCAAGCACCTCCGTCCATGCCCTCAGGGGCATAAAGTTCCATTTTTTGAAACGTAGTATATCATAGCCGAAGGGCAGGGGATTGTCAACGAGCGGCAGTCCCGGTGTTTCAATCAAAAATGTTACGTAAATATGAAGGATGTGCTTGACAGATTTAACAAACTGACCTACAATAAACGCTGGGACACAACGCACTCAAGCCATTTCAATCTGTGGAGGGCATGCAGATGAGGCACGGAAACCGTTGGGCGCGCCTGCTGGCCGCCGTGTGCGCCATGGCGCTGTTTTTGTCGGTGATTTCGCCGGCGCTGGCGGCAAAGTATCCTTATGATACCGTCAGCATGGATGATGTGAATATGCGCAGCCGCGCCAATACCACGTCCACGATTCTGAAAAAAATCCAGAAGGGTGATACCGTGACCATTCTGGGTGTCACGGGCAGCTTTTACCGCGTGGAATTTGACGGCAAGACCGGTTATGCCATGAAGAAATACATCGACGGCACCGATCCTTCGCCCGATCCCTCGCCCAATCCGGCGCTCAGCATGCAGGCTCCGCCGGCCATATCCGAATATCCCTACGACACCACGGTCATCGACTACGTGAAGCTGCGCAAGGTGGCCGAGACGGAGGGAGAGGTCATCCTGACCATTCCCGCCGGCAGCGTGGTCACGGTGTACGACCGCACCAGCAACGGCTTCGTCAAGGTCAAGTACGACGGCAAGACCGGCTATTGCGTGGAGACGCATATCAATCTGGCCAACATTCCCGCGCCCACGCCTCAGCCCGGCGCGGAGAAGTACACCGAGCTGAAAAACGGCAGCGAAGGCGCAGCCGTGACCGCTCTCCAATCCGCCCTGGAGGAACTGGGCTACCTGGAGGAGGAAGAGGTTGACGGCAAGTTCGGCGCCAAGACGGAAGAAGCGCTCAAGCTGTTCCAGAAGCGCAACGGCCTCACCCAGGACGGTATTGCCAGCCAGGATCTTCAGCTCAAACTCTATGAGGATACCCCCAAGGACACCCGCGGTTACCGCCAGTATGTGCGCACCGTGCCACCCGTCGCGGGCGCGGTGATCCGCGAAAAGTCCAAGGGTGAACCCGTGACCAAGCTGCAGACCCGACTCAAGGAGCTGGGCTACTATGAGGGCGATCCCACCGGCGTGTGCGATGAAAACACGGTGGCCGCCATCAAGCTCTTCGAAGGCAAGCATGGCCTGGTGGCCGACGGCGAAATGAGCGCCGCCGACCAGCAGGTGCTCTACGGCGCGACCGCCATGGAGGCTTCCGTGGTGGTGACGCCTTCGCCCACGCCGACCGTGAAGCCGCCGACCAAGACGCTCCGCCCCGGCGACAAGGACGAGGAGGTCAAGCTCCTCCAGCAGCGCCTCAAGGACCTGGGCTACTACACCGGAAACATCACCGGCGTGTACAACGACGCCACCACCGAGGCCGTCAAGGAATTCCAGAAGAAGAGCTCCCTGGAGACGGACGGCGTGCTGGGTCCCATCACGCGCACGGTACTCTACGGCGTGAACGCCATCTATGCGGTGCCCACCGCGATTCCCGTCTCCACGCCCACGCCCACCACAACCCCCATCACGCCGGAAAACGTGATCGTGATTCGCGCGGGCAGCATGGGCGAGGTGGTGCGCAGGCTGCAGGCGCGCCTGCAGGAGCTGGGGTATTATACCTCCCGCCTGGACGGCGTGTACCTGACCGACGATATCGAGGCCGTGCGTGCCTTCCAGAGCGCCAATGGCCTCAAGGTGGACGGCAAGGCCGGCTATGAGACCCAGACCGCCCTCTACAGCGATTCCGCCATCCGCGGAAACGCCAATGTGACCTCCGGCGAAACCGCGCTGGTGAACACCCTGCGCTATGGCAGCGAGGGCAACGAGGTAACCACGCTGCAAAACCGCCTGATCGCGCTGGGTTATCTTGCGGGAAGCGCGGACGGCAAGTTCGGGCGTGACACCAAGTCTGCGGTCATCGCGTTCCAGAAGGCCAACGGGCTGTCCGCGGACGGCGTGGTGGGCGCAGACACGTCAGCCAAGCTCTACGCCAGCAACGTGGTCAGCAACACCGTCAGCAGCACGCAGACGCTGCGCGTGGGCGCGGTGAGCGACGCGGTGCGCGATATGCAGAACCGCCTGATTACTTTGGGCTATCTGGAAAACGGCGAGGCGGACGGCAAGTTCGGCGTAAAGACCAGCCTGGCGCTGATTGAATTCCAGAAGGCCAACGGCCTGTCCGCGGACGGTATCGCGGGCACCAAGACCTTTGCCAAGCTCAACTCCGTATCGGCCATCACCGCCGGCGGCACAGGCAATTCCACCGGTTCCGACACGACCGCCAACACCCCCGCTGCGGCGCCTACCGTGACCACCATCAGCGCCGCGCAGGTGCGCTACGCCAACTGGTACAGCGAGGTCAAGGCCCGCTGCCGCCTGTTCCCCAACGCGACGATCTACGACTTTACCACCGGCATCAGCTGGCAGGTCAACATCTTCAGCATGGGTGCGCATGCCGACGCAGAGCCCCTCACCGCCCAGGATACCGACAAGATGAACCGGGCCTTCGGCGGCAAGACCACCTGGAACCCCAAGGCCGTATGGGTGGTGCTCAGCGACGGAACCGTGTACATGGCTTCCACACACAATACGCCGCATGACACCTATCATATCAGGGACAACAACTTTGACGGCCATATCTGCATCCACTTCCCGCGCACGCAGGCGCAGGTGGAGAAGATCGGTCCCTATGCCACCTCGCACCAGAAGGCGATTGATCTGGGCTGGGAGGCCACGCTCAGGCTGGCTGCCTATTACTGAGAAAAAAAGAAATCCCTCGCCGGTTGACCGGCGGGGGATTCAACTTGTCTGCCCGCGAAGTCGGGCGATGCGAATTGACAGGGCCTGCGGCCCTTCCAAATCTCCCGGAATGAGTTTGTCAACAGCCAAGATCCCCCGCCGGACAGCGGGGGATTCCTTTATAGTATCGGAAGATGAATCAGCTGATAGCCTGCGGCTTCCTCCGGGGCATGCGTAACCAGAATCACGGTACGGCCTGCCGTGTGCTCCTCCACCAGGCGCATGACCCGTTCGCGGGTTTCCTCGTCCAGCCCCTTGTAGGGCTCGTCCAGGGTCAGTACATCGTAGTCGGCAAGCAGAGCGCGGCACAGGGCCACACGCCGCTTCATGCCGCCGCTGAAGGCGGATACGGGCTGGGAGAGGCTTTCGGAGGGAATACCCAGTGCGAGCAGGCATTCCTCGGCCTGGGCGGCAGGTACGCGGGCCGCCAGCCGCACGTTGGCCGCAGCAGTCAGGCGGCTTAGCAGGCGGTCCTCCTGAAACACGGCGCTGAAGCGCGTGCCTTCCGGGATGCACACCCTGCCGCCGTCGGGCGTTTCCAGGCCCATCAGCAGGCGAAGCAGCGTGGTTTTACCGCAGCCGGAAGGGCCCATCAGGCAAGTGTGGCTGCCCGGCGCAAACCGGGCAGAAAAATCCCGGATCACCGGATGGCCGTCAAAGGCTTTTGAAACGTTTATCGCTTCCAGCATCCGCAGGCCCTCCTTTCCAGAACGTCCATCAGCAGCGACAGCAGCTTTTCGCAGCCGATGCTCAGCACCACCACCGCCACCGTCCAGCAGAACAGGTCGGGCGTTTCCAGATAAATTTTGGCCTTATAGAGCTTTTCACCGATGGAGCCGGAGGGAATGCCGATCACCTCGGCCGCCACGCCGCTTTTCCAGCACAGGCCGATGGCCAGGCTCAGGCCGGAGCGCAGAAACGGCGCGACCTGGGACAGGTACACCGTACCCAGCTGACGGCGAAACGGCACGCGGAATACGCGTGCCATCTCGATGAGCCGGGGGTCCGTGCTGTCCAGCCCGGCCAGCACATTGGCATAGATCACCGGAAAGCCGATCAGGAGGCTGATGACCACGCTCAAATCGCGGCTGGACACCCACAGCAGCACCAGAATCACAAAGGACGCCACCGGCACCGCCTTGACCGCGGCCACCAGCGGCATCAGCAGTTCGCGCACGCGGCGGAAGCGGTAGGCGGCCGCGGCCAGCGCCGCGCCCAGCAGGGCGCTGAGCAGAAAGCCCAGCAAAATGCGCCCCACCGAAAAGCCGACCGCCCGCCAGAAGGCGGCCTCAAACGCCAGCTCCAGCAGGCGTTTGAGGGCCGTCAGGGGCGATACCAGCAAAATGGGCGCATCCACCCACCAGGCGGCCAGCTGCCATACGGCCAGCCACACCAAGACCGCCCACAGGGGCATGCGAGGCTTAGCGCTGGTAGTAGAAGGCTTCATCCGGCAGCGCGCCGCCCACGGAGGCGGGATTCTGGTCATAGAGCACCTGGAGATAGCCCGACAGCGCCTGGGTCATTTCCTCGCCGTCGATGTAGACGATGGCGCACTCGGGCAGGGCAACCTTGGCCACTTCCTCGGTGATGATGTCATACTGGCCGATGAGCGCGGCGGTTTCGTCCACATGCTCGTTGGCATAGGCCACGGACTGCTCGTAAGCGTCCAGAAAATCGCTCACGGCCTGTGGATTCTCCTCGATGAAGGCGCTGCGCGCAACGACCACGCCGGTGATCAGCATGCTGGGCGCGTCGCTGCCCTCCTGTGCCTTGGCCCACTCATCGTTGAGGTCCAGGGCCACCTGCACGGTGGGCTGCTTCATCTGGGCGGTAGTCACAAAGGGCTGGGGCAGCAATGCCAGGGACCCTTCGTTGGCCAGCAGCGAGGCCAGGCACTCGGCATGCTCGGACTTGTATTCCACAGTGACATCGGTTTCGGGGTCCAGACCGTTTTGCGCGAGCAGATAGTTCAGCGCATATTCCGGGGATGCGCCCTTGCCGCTGGCATAGAGGGTGCGTCCCTTGAGGTCGGCGATGCTGGAAACGCCGCTGTCGCCGTTTTCCACGATGTAGAGCACGCCCAGCGTGTTAAGGGCAAGCACCTTTACCGCGCCCTCGGTGTTGTTGTAGAGCACGGAGGCCATGTTGGCCGGCACGGCGGCGATATCCACCTCACCCTTGACCAGCTTGGGAGTGATTTCATCGATGGCGGCGGCAATGGTGAAATCATAAGCGTCCGGAGCATCGCTCATCATCTTGACCATACCCATGGCCGTAGGGCCCTTGAGAGCCGCCACGCGGGGGACGGAAGCTTCGGCGGCGGCAGCGCCCAGAGCCAGCATCAGAGCCATGACAAGGGCCATCAGGCCCGCAAAGAACTTTTTCATAAATCAATCATTCCTTTCTTTCCTGTAGAGGCTGCACGGCTTTGGCGGATGTGAGCGCGCTTTTGGCACGCACGCCCGCAAGACCGCCCAGCCGGCCTGTAAGCGCGCCCAGCTGGTCGTTGGTCCCGCGCACGATGAGGCCGATCACAGCCTCGCCGCCCTGGGGATCGGGCACGCCCATGCGCCCCCGGATGATGGAGGCGAAGCCGGAGAGGATCTCGTTGACCGCGCGCACGGAAGCGCGATCCTCCACCACGATGCCCACGAAGCCCAAGCGTTCCTCCGCCATTTCGGTTTCCTCCCTGTTTTCAGCAAATCAAAAACCGCAGATTCCGCCCTGACGGAAGCTACGGCACAGACAAACGGTGCATATAAGACGCCTCCTTCCTCATCTTGGGCGAAGGAAACGCCGTTCCCGCGCCCTCAACCGGGAGCAAATACCGGATCATCCGCCTCCGCCGCACGCAAGTCCGCTTGGTTTTGCCGGATGGTCAGCCATAGTATACACGCTTTTTGAGCAAATGAAAAGGCTTTTTTGGGGACCGCTGCGGACGGTCCCCAAAAAGCCCGGTTCT
>CHCFC05602__coassemble_265_pt1 | contig 29086 bp, 29 predicted proteins | sample CHCFC05602__metabat2_high_PE_021 | metagenome-assembled genome bin CHCFC05602
ACAAAAACGACATGGCAAAAACATTTGTAATGCCGCATGGAGGTTCTACGAATGAGTGAAGCTGTGAACGAACGATCCGGCGTCCTGATGTCGATCCGGGGGGTCACAAAGGCCTTCGGGTCCAACGTAGTGCTCAAGGGCATCAATATGGATGTCAAGACGGGAGAGGTCATCGCGCTCATCGGTGGCAACGGCGCCGGCAAGAGCACTTTGATGAAGATTATCATGGGCATCTACGACCTCGACGAGGGCGAGATTTTCATGGCCGGCCAGCCCGTCAAGCTGGGCAAGCCCTCCGCTTCGCTGGCGCAGGGTATCTATCTGGTGCCGCAGGAGCCGATGCTTTTCCCCAACATGACGGTGCTTGAAAACGTGCTGATGGGCTTCAACGAAAACGAAGCGGAGCTCAAAAAGCGCCTGCAGAAGCACATGGAGGAGCTGGGCTTCACCCTCAATCTGCAGCGCAAGGCCAGCACCCTGTCCATCGCGGAGCAGCAGCTGGTGGAGATTTTGCGCGGCCTGATGCGCGAGGCGCGGCTTTTGATCCTGGACGAGCCCACCAGCGCCCTCACCTTCGGCGAGGTGCAGTCGCTCTTTAAGGTGGTGGAGGACCTCAAGCGCAAGGGCATCAGCATGATCTACATCACCCACCGCCTCACGGAGGTGTTCGAGATCGCCACCGACGTGGCCATCATGCGCGACGGTCTGATCACGCTGAGCGGTCCGGTGCAGGACTTCACCAAGGAAATGCTCATTCAGGGCCTGCTGCCCACGGATGTGGAGGTCAGCGAATCCGGTCACCGCGCCTACCGGCCGGTGGATTACAAAAACACCAAGCCCGTCCTCAAGGTGCGCAACTTCTCCGGCTACGGCTTCAGCGACATCAGCTTTGACCTCTATCCCGGCGAGATCCTGGGCGTCGCGGGCGTGGTCGGGGCCGGCCGCACCGAGATGATCAGCACGATCTTCGGCCGCGACAAGACGCTCGGCGGCACGGTTACGCTGGACGGCAAGGACATCACCGGCCTTTCCACCAAGCGGATTCTGCAGGAGGGCATCAACTTTGTGCCCGAGGACCGTCACTATCACGGCCTGTTCAAGATCCGCTCCATCTCCTCCAACACCACCTCGGCGCTGCTGAATTCCAGGGAGCTGGGCAAGGTGGACATGAACCGCCGTCACCAGCGCGAAATCTCCCAGCAGTACGCGGACAAGTTCCGTACCAAGATCGTCTCGCTGGAGGACCTCATCGGCAGCCTGTCGGGCGGCAACCAGCAGAAGGTCGTCATCTCCCGCGCGCTGTCCACCCGCCCCAAGGTCGTCATCCTGGACGAGCCCACCCGCGGCATCGACGCCGCCGCCCGCAGCGACGTGTACGGCATCATTCGCCAGCTCAAGGAGGAAGGCGTGGCCGTGCTGATGGTTTCCTCCGATATCGAGGAGGTCGTGGAGCTGGCGGATCGCGCAATCACCATCTTCCAGGGCCGGATCAACGGCGAGTTCAGCCACGACGAAATCTCCCAGGACGCGCTGACCAGCGCCTCCTTCGGAATCGGGCATGAAAGGGTGGTTGCCAAATGAGCAAAGTCAAGGGCCTGTTCAAAGCCAGGTGGATGTCGAGCCTGATTTTTCTCTTGCTGCTGTTTCTGATCACCGGCGTTGCGGAGCCTGATTTCCTCAGCTATTCCAACATCATCAGCTGCTTCAACACCGCGACGATGTACACGCTCCTGGCCATCGGCATCGCCTTTGTCATCATGACCGGCGAGATCGACGTATCCATCGGCTCCACGCTGGGGCTGTCCGCCGCCATGACCGGTCTGATCGCCAAGCAGGACGGCAGCATCGGCGTGATGCTTCTGGCCGTCGTCGCAACCGGTGCCGTAATCGGCCTGATCAACGGCGTGGGCGTGGCCTACTTCGGCGTTCCGTCCCTGATCTTCACGCTGGGCACCAACAGCGTCGTCCGCGGCATGATCTACATCCTCTCCGACGGCCGCACAGTGGAAAACTTCGGCGGCTCGCTGGCCAGCTACGGAAACCTCACCCTCTTTGCGGAGATTACCCTGTACTACGCCCTCGCCGTGCTGCTGGTCGCCGTGGCCCATATCGTGCTGACCAAAACCCGCAAGGGCAAGTACTTCATCGCGGTGGGCGACAACGCGGGCGGCGCCAACCTGGTGGGCATCTCCGTGACGGGCACCAAGCTTTTGGCCTACGTGCTCTGCGGCGTGTTCGCGGGCCTGGGCGGCTTCGTGTTCGCCTCCAAGTACGGCCAGGTCATGACCGTCGCCGGCAACGGCTACGAAATGACCGCCATCGCAGCCTGCGTGCTGGGCGGCATCTCGCTGTCCGGCGGCCTGGGCAACATGGTGGGCGCGGCCATCGGCGCGGTGATCATGTCCTCCATCAGCCGTCTGTTGGTCTTTATCGGCCTGCCGTCCACCTATGACAACACCATCACCGGCATTATGCTCATCGTGATTGTCGTAATCGACGCGCTGACCCAGCGCCGTTCCATCGAAATGGCCAGAAGAAAGCGTCTCCTGTCCAGAACGGCGGAAACCGCTGCGGAAGGAGAGTGCCAGGCATGAAGGCCGTGAAAAAGATTTTCAAGCACTGGGAAATGTTCCTGCTGGTGTTTCTGGTTCTGGAGTTTGTGATCTTCGGCGCGGTGAATCCCAAGTTCCTGCGTCCGCAGTCCATCATGAACAGCATCGTCAACTACATCAGCGTCTGCATCATCGCGCTGTTCGTCACCCTGGTGATGATCACCGGCGGCATTGATATCCAGGCCGCCTCCATCATCGGCCTGACCAGCATCATCCAGGGCTACCTGTGGAGCGATCTGGGGCTGAACATCTGGACCTCCGTGCTCCTGGCCATCGTCGTCGCGGCGATCTGCGGCGGGTTGTCCGGCTTCTTCATCGCCTATTGCGGCGTGCAGCCCATGGTGGTTACCCTCGGCGGCAGCTTCCTGTATTCGGGCCTGGCGCTGCTGGTGTCCGGCATGTCCGCCACGCCCGCCTATCAGGGCATCAGCGGCTTCCCCGCCAAAACGGATGACGGCGCGTTCGTGGACTACCGCTTCCTGGGCAAGGGCGAGCTGCTGGGCGTGCCCATGCCGATCGTCATCTATCTGGTGCTGATCGTGCTGTGCATCTGGCTTCTGCACCGCACCAAGTACGGCGAGCGCCTCTACCTCATCGGCGTCAACCAGCAGGCTGCCGAGTATTCCGGCATCAACACCCGCCTGGTGATCATGAGCACCTACGTGCTCTCCGCCGTAAGCGCCGCGCTGGCCGGCACGATTCTGACCTCCAACGTCAACTCCGCCAAGTACAACCTCGGCTCCGGCTACACGCTGGCCATCATCACCGCTGTGGTGCTGGGCGGCACGCTCAACACCGGCGGCAAGGGCAGCATTTTGGGCACGGTGCTGGCGTCGCTGATCATCTGCATCCTGCGCTACGGCCTGCCCCTGTGCTTTGACGTGAGCACGCAGAACCTGGACCTGCCGGTCGGCATCATTCTGGTGCTGGTGGTGCTGGGCCGCGAGATCGCCGGCCGGGGCATGATCGCCAAGGCGGTCCGCGCCTTCAAAAAGTCGGCCGCCGCCTGACGAAACGCATTTCATGGGACGTTGACCGACGTCCCTTGAGATAATAAAAAAACAGGAGGAACCCAACCATGAAAAAGATCCTTGCGATGATCCTTGTGCTGTGCATGGCGCTCACGCTGGCCTCTGCCGCCGTGGCCGAGGGCAAGAGCCCCGTGGACGGCATGACGGTGGCCTTCATCCCGAAGGTTTCCGGCAACTCTTTCTTCGAAGCTGCTAACGACGGCGCCCAGAAGTACGCCGCGGAGTGGGGCCTGACCGTAGACTACATCGGCTCCCCCGATGCTTCCGTGACCACCCAGCTGGAGCTCATCCAGCAGGCCATCGACAAGGGCGTGGACGCCATCTGCATCTCCGCCGTTGACGCCACCGCTCTGGACGAGAAGCTGATGGAAGCGCAGGACGCCGGCATCTATGTCAGCACCTGGGACTCCGACGTTTCCCCCAACGCCCGCGCGCTGATGGTTTCCCAGGGCACCGCGGACGTGCTCGGACCCATGCTGGTTGAAATGGGCGTCGAGTCCCTCAAGGAGCGCGGCGTGGACGTCGAAGGCGCCGTGAACTATGTGTGGCACTTCTCCAACCCCAGCGTGGCTGACCAGAACTCCTGGTACGTCGCCGGCGAGGAATACATCAAGGAGAACTACCCCAACTGGGTCGCCGTGAACGAGCCCTACTACAGCAACCAGGATCCCGCTCAGTCCGTGAGCGTGGGCGAGGCCATCTTCGAGGCCTATCCCGACATCGACCTGATCATCTGCAACGACTCCACCGCTCTGCCCGGCCAGTGCGGCGCCGCCCAGAACAAGGGCCTGACCGCTGAGGACGTGACCATCACCGGCTTCTGCCCGCCCTCCGGCATGACCACCTATCTGGAGAACGGCATCTGCACCCGTTGGGGTCTGTGGGATTGCGGCATCCAGGGCGCCATGGGCTGCTACCTGGCCGCCTATGTGTCCGCCGGCAACACCGTGAAGGTGGGCGACGTGGTGACCATCCCCGGCATCGGCGATGTGACCATCCTTGCCAACGGCGATCTGGTCGAGGGCCAGGAGACCGCTCCCGAGAACAACGGCGTGGTGCTGCTGCCCGAGCGCGTTGTCTTCACCGCCGAGAACGTTGCGGACTATCCGTTCTGATCGTCTCTTCGCAACCGATCAAGGGAGAGGAAGCGCCTTCGGGCGCTTCTCCTCCCTTTCATGGCGCACGCGGGCGGACAGCCGCTCGCAGCGTCCACACTGAACGACCGACTGACAGCTACTTACTTCAAGGAGGGTTTTCAACATGGCTGATAAAGACGGATTGAAGATTGCGAAGGACTATCATGTGGGCGAGGCGTTCGCCACCCAGGGCAGCTTTTACGTCAAGGGCGCCAACAACCTGGACTGGGGCATGAAAAAGCACCTGAGCAACATCTTCGACCCCAAGAGCGGCAACACCGTGATGTTCGCCTTCGACCATGGCTACTTCATGGGCTCCACCGCGGGCCTGGAGCGCCTGGACCTGGTCATCCCCAAGCTGATGCCCTATGTGGACTGCCTGATGGGCACCCGCGGCGCGCTGCGCACCTGCGTGCCCCCGGAAAACCGCAAGGCCATCGCCCTGCGCGTCTCCTCCGGCTCCAGCATGCTCAACGACGACCTGAGCCATGAGGTCGTGGCCGTGGACATTGAGGACTCCATCCGCATGAACGCCGACTGCATGGCCGTGCAGACCTTCATCGGCGCGGACGGACAGCTCGCCAGCATCGACAACCTCAGCCGCGTGATCAACGCCGGCTTCCGCTACAGCATCCCCACGCTGGGTGTGGTTGCCGTGGGCAAGGACATGGAGCGCACCGACCGCTTCTTCAAGCTCGCCACCCGCATCGTGGCCGAGATGGGCGTGCAGCTGGTCAAAACCTACTACTGCGACAACTTTGAGGAGATCGTGGCGGCCTGCCCGGTGCCCATCGTGGTGGCCGGCGGCAAGAAGCTGCCCGAGGCCGACGCGCTGACGATGGCCTACCGCAGCATTCAGGGCGGCGCTCGCGGTCTGGATATGGGCCGCAACATCTTCCAGAGCGAGCACAGCGTGGAAATGGCCCAGGCCATCCGCAAGATCGTGCACGAGGGCTACACCGACAAGGAAGCCTACGAGTTCTATCAGGATCTGATTCACTGATTCGGACGTGGATCGCGCAAAACGGGCTGCTCCGGCGGCGGGACCTTCCCCGCTCCGGGGCAGCCCCTTTGCAAAGGCATGGGCCGCGGCGCGGCCTGCCGCACGCAAATGAATATGGAAAAGAGGGATAAGGTATGCTCAAAGGGATTTCCCCCATTCTGACCCCGGAGCTGCTCAGGATCATCGCCGAGATGGGCCACGGCGACGAGCTGGTCCTGGCCGACGGCAACTTCCCCGCCGCCTCCATTGGCAAGCGCTGCGTGCGCATGGACGGCCACGGCGGCGCAGAGGTCATGGCGGCGCTGATGCCCCTGTTCCCGCTGGACGACTTCGTGGATGCGCCCCTGTGCGTGATGGAGGTGCCCGACGGCATGTTCCCCGGCAACGTCGCTCCCATCTGGGAGCGTTTCCAGCAGGCGGCGGACACGGACCTGCCCGGCGCGCACATGGAAAAGATGGAGCATGACGCCTTCATGGACCGCGCCCGCGCGGCCTACGCGGTGGTTCAGACCGGCGAAACGGCCCTGTATGGCAACATCATCCTCCGCAAGGGCGTGGTGCGGCTCTAAGCCGCCGCGCCAGGCAAACGCCCCCGGACCGCGAATGCGATCCGGGGGCGTTTTTAGCAGTTTTTCCAAAGCCTTACGCGTTAAGCTCGTCGGCCAGCATCGCCGCGGCTTCCCGCACCAGGCGCGGGCAGGGGCGCTTTGCGTAGTATTCGGGGTCGCGCTCGCTGGGCATGTTGGACGGGTCGATGCCCGCGCGCTCCAGCAGCGGCCGGCAGTCGATGGCCGCCTCCGCCTCGCGGAACCGCTCGGCCATGCGCTGAATGGCGGCGTATTCGGCCTTCTTGCCCTCTTTTTCCTCGGGCCGGTCATAGCCGCGCAGCATGCCGTAGACCATGGCCATGCCGCTGACAGCCCCGCACACGCCGCGCAGGCCGCCCACGCCGCCGCCAAACCCGCTGGACAGGCGGGCCGCCGTCTGCATCTCCAGCCCCATTTCCTGCACATAGGCCAGCACCACGCTCTGCGCGCAGTTGTAGCCCTCGCGGAACAGCGCCTCCGCGCGCGCCGCCTTTTCCTCCCTGTCGATGCGCATAAGCCCCTCCTTATTTTCCGGCCCTGGCGGGCAGGTCGTACACCGCGTCGGCGATCTTGTCCAGCCAGTCGCCGTTAAATAGCTCGATCATGCCCTTGTCGATGCCGCCCGCCAGCTTGGGGTCGATAGGCAGCTGGGCCGTGAGCGGAATGTTGTAGCGCTGGGCGATCTCCGCCACATGGCTCTTGCCGAACAGCTCCACGTGCTTGCCGCAGTCGGGGCAAGCCACGTAGCTCATGTTCTCCACCAGCGCCATGACGGGAATCTCCATCATCCCGGCCATCTTGAGCGCCTTTTCCACGATCATCTCCACCAGCTCCTGCGGGGTGGAAACCAGAATCACGCCGTCCACGGGGATGGTCTGGAACACGGTGAGCATCACGTCGCCCGTTCCCGGAGGCATGTCGATGAACAGCACGTCCTTGTCACCCCAGATCACGTCGGTCCAGAACTGGCCCACCGCGCCCGCGATGACCGGGCCGCGCCAGACCACGGGGTCGGAGTCGTTGTCCAGCAGCAGGTTCAGGCTCATCACGTCGATGCCCGTCGTGGTCTTGACCGGCAGAATGCCCGCGTCGGTCCCCATGGCCTTTTCCTTGATGCCAAACGCCTTGGGAATGGAGGGACCCGTGATGTCCGCGTCCAGGATACCCACCTTCAGGCCCTGGCGCTGCGCCAGCACCGCCAGCAGGGAGGTGACCAGGCTTTTGCCCACGCCGCCCTTGCCGCTGCACACGCCTACAACTTTTTTGATGTGTGATAGTTCATGGGGCTTGGCCAGCAGGCTTTCCGGCTCAATGCGATTGCCGCAGCTCTGGCTACAGGTGGAACAATCGTGCGTACATTCGCTCATGTTGATGATTCCCCTCTTTTTTGTTGTTCGGAGCCGTCCACAGGATGGCCGCAAAGCACGCAGATCATGCGCGCCGCCTCTCGGATGAGGCTATCCAGCGGCTGCTTGCCCACGCCCGCGATCATCAGTCCGCAGCGCTCCAGGGGCACCAGCACCTTTTGCGCCTCGCTGAGGCTGACCGCCGCCGCAATGGCCGGCGAGATCTCGCCCAGCATGGCGTTGGCATGCAGGATACCCGTCACGCCGGCGATCACATCGGCGCGGCGGCACTGGTAGCGGATGGCGCTTTCGCCGGTGGCGCCCAGATCCGCGCCCGCGCGCAGCATGGCCGCGGTCGCCTGCGCGTTGGTGCCTGTGGCGATGACCTCCTGCTCGGGCGCAAGCCGCTTCACAGCGGCGATCAGGCTCTTGCCCACGCCGCCGCCCTGCCCGTCAATCACCAATAACCGCATGCAGGTCCCCCTCTGTGCCGGGGCCGGTCAGGCCCATGGCTGGCTCTCCAGGGCGATATCCGCCCCACTTTTGATATCATACGCCTCTATGTAGCTTTTTTCAAGAGGAATCCAGCGGGTTTGGAAGGCAAAAAACCGTTCTTCCTCCCGCGCGCGCAGACGTCTGAGCCGTTCCTCCTCCGCCGCGCAGACAAAGATGCGCAGGGCGTCCAGCTCTGCGTATGCCTCCGCAAACGCCGGGTGATGGCTGTAGCTGCCCTCGATCACCGCAACCGGTGCGGCGCGGTGGACGCGCTCCAGCCATGTGCCGCTCTGGCAGTCATACCGGCGGTAGGACACGTCGCCGCCGCGCGTCAGGCCCGCGAGCACCTCGTCCCGGAAGCGCTCGTAATGTACGTTGCCGCCTGGCTGCCTGAGCCTTTCCGCCGTCCGCATCGCTGGAGGCAGGAAGAAGTCGTCCATGCGGATGGGCTGCGTATGGTACAGCGCGGCCAGCGCGTCCGCCAGCGTACTCTTGCCCGACCCGCAGGGCCCGTCCAGCACCGCCAGCGCCCGGCCGGTTTCGGCCAGGAGCCGCTCGATCCGTATCACCACGGGCACGAGCGTGCCCAGGTCCTCGCGCACCACGCGGTAGGCCGGAGCATAGGCAAGCCGGTACGCGGCGCTGTGACTCACGGGCGTGCGTCCGTCCCAGTCGCCGAGAAACGCCTCCAGGCTTTCCTCCGAAAACGGCGTCTCCCCCGCGCGGGCCAGCTCCCGCAGGGCTTCCAGCCCGGCGGCCATCGCCGCCTCGCCTCCCAGGGACTGCGCCATGGTCACGCGCATCATGCCCGCGATTCGCTCCGGCGGCAGCTCCCGCACGGCGGGCGCGGCGAGGTTCAGCCGGCCCAGGCCGCCCCCGATGGGCGTCAAGGCCGGCACATCCCTGCACGCAGCGACATGCGCCAGCTCCTCTTCCACCCGCCCCGCACAGTCCCCCGACAAAAGATGGCCGCAGCCAAACGCGCTCTGATACACGAGCTTGACTGCGTCCACCGGCTCCATTCGCGGAGTCTCCGATATTCGCTTTTTCAAAAGCGCCTTCTTCATGGCCGTTGCTTCAATTCTCCTTCAGCGGAATCAGCCGGGCGCGCTCCAGCGCCATCACGATCAGCGGCACCAGCACCACCTGCAAAACCATGCCCGGCCAGGCGTTGACAAAGCCGCCCGTCCAGAACGCGGCCAGCGCGAAGCGGCTCTGCGTCAGAAGCGCGTAGATCAGCCAGCTGGCCAGCCCCCACACCGCGCGTCCCGCCAGCATGGCCCCGATCAACGCGACATACACGCGCCCGCGGCCCGGGCGCAGGCGCTGATAGAGAAGGCCCGCGACCGCGCCGTATCCGGCCATCTCAAAGGCCATGGCCAGCGCCGTGGGCACCAGCGGCGGCATGCCAAACAGGAGGCTGCGCGCGATGGGCAGCACAAAGCCCACCAGCAGTCCCCAAGGCCACCCGCAGACAAACCCGCAGATCAGGGCGGGCAGATGCAGGGGCAGGAGCATGCTGCCCACCTGCGGAATCTGTCCCGTCAGAAAGGGCAGCACAAAGCCGATGGCCAGGAACAGCGCGGAGAGCACCAGACGGATCATTTGATTTTTCTTCATCTTTCGGATTCCTTCCTTTGCAGATGCAGGATCGCCCAAAAGCCCAAATCCTTCTTCGGAAGGAAGAACGGCGCCTTCGTGACATCCGTGTGCAGCAAAGGGGCTTGGGGTATCATAGCATATGCCGTGAATTTTGTAAAGCGCGCCGCGCAATTGACAGATCCCACCCATCATGGTATGCTTTACCGAAGGTGCCTTGGGCACCCGGCGCGTCCGGCGGCATATGCTGATAAGGCGCGCACTGTTTGGGAAATCTGTTTTTGTGTCCTAGAGAAACAAGGAAGCGGGGTTACGTCATGCAGCAATATCGGGTCGGCATCATCGGCGCAACGGGCATGGTCGGGCAGCGGTTCACGCTGCTTCTCAAGGAGCACCCCTGGTTCAAAGTCACGTGCGTGGCGGCTTCCAGCCGCAGCGCGGGAAAGCCCTATGCCGAGGCCGTATCGGGCCGCTGGGCCTTCCCCGGCACGCCGGTTCCCGAGGCAATCGGCCGTCTGACGGTGATGGACGCCGCCGACGTGGAGAGCGTGGCCCGGCTGGTGGACTTTGTGTTCTGTGCCGTGGACATGAAAAAGGAAGACATCCGCGCCTTGGAAGAGCGTTACGCCAGAGCCGAGGTGCCCGTTATCAGCAACAACAGCGCCAACCGCCACACTCCCGACGTGCCCATGCTGATTCCCGAAATCAACGGCTCGCACGCCGCCGTAATCGAGGCGCAGCGCCAGCGGCTGGGCACGCGCGCCGGCTTCATCGCCGTCAAGCCCAACTGCTCCATCCAGAGCTATGTGCCCGCGCTGTGGCCGCTTCTGGACTTTGAGCCGCAGGCGGTCACCGTATGCACGTATCAGGCCATCAGCGGCGCGGGCAAGACGTTTGAAACCTGGCCGGAGATGATCGACAACGTCATCCCCTACATCGGCGGCGAGGACGAAAAGAGCGAACGCGAGCCCCTCAAGATTTTCGGCCATGTGGAAAACGGCGCCATCGTCGACGCCGCCTCCCCGGTCATCAGCGCGCAGTGCCTGCGCGTGGCCTCCTCCGACGGGCACATGGCCGCGGTGAGCGTCAAGTTCGGCCGCAAGCCTTCCCGCGAGGAGATTCTCGCGCGCTGGGACAGCTGCCGGCCCGCCACTTTGGGGCTGGACCTGCCCTCCGCGCCCAAAAAGTTCCTGCATTATTTTGAGGACCCCGCCCGTCCCCAGACCCGGCTGGACCGGGATACCGAGGGCGGCATGGCCATCTGCCTGGGCCGCCTGCGCGAGGACCCGGTGATGGACTACAAATTCGTCTGCCTGAGCCACAACACCCTTCGCGGCGCAGCAGGCGGCGGCGTGCTGAGCGCCGAATACCTGTGCAAACTGGGGTATATTCCCCATAAGGATCTCTGATTGACGGGAGGTTTTGAGCATGAAGCATGAACCCCTGTTCCGTGGCAGCGCGGTGGCGCTGGTCACACCCCTTCGGGGCGGCAAGGTGGACGTGGAGGCCATTCACCGCCTGGTGGAAATGCATGTGGATAACGGCACGGCAGCCATCGTCGCCTGCGGCACCACCGGCGAACCCGCCACGTTGACCCCCGACGAGCGCGAGCTGGTCATCCGGGAGGTGGTTGCCGCCGCGCGGGGCCGCGTGCCGGTCATCTGCGGCACGGGCAGCAACTGCACCCAGACCGTGATCGACACCGAGCGCCGCTACCGGAGTCTCGGCTGCGCGGCCCAGCTGGTGGTGACCCCCTACTACAACAAGACGACCCAGGAGGGGCTTTATGCCCACTTCATGGCCGTCGCCGAGCACACGGAGCTTCCCATCGTGCTCTACAACGTGCCCGGCCGCACGGGGCTGGACATCGCGCCCGAAACCATCGACCGCCTGGCGGAAAGCGGCCGCTTCGTAGCCCTGAAGGAAAGCAGCTACGACCTGCCCCGCGTGATGGAAAAGATCAGCGCCATGCGCGGCCGGCTCACCCTGTATTCCGGCAACGACGACATGACCTACCCCCTGCTGGCGCTGGGCGCCGAGGGCGTCATCTCGGTGCTGGCCAACGTGGCGCCCGCCTACGTGAGTGGCATGACCAGCGCCTATTTCTCCGGCAAGACGGAAAAAGCGCTCACCATGCAGACCGAATGCCTGCCGCTGGTGCGCGCCCTGTTCAGCGAGGTCAGCCCCATCCCCTGCAAGTACGCGATGGAACTGCTGGGCCTGTGCAGCGGAGAGCTGCGCCTGCCGCTCATCGGCGCGGGCGAGGCCACGCGGCGCAAGCTGCACGAGGCGCTGGTACAGATGGGCATTTTGATTGCCTGACCGAAGCATAAGGAGGTACAGGAGCATGAAAATCATCATCGGCGGCGCGCTTGGGCGCATGGGCCGCGAGCTGGCGCTGGCGGCGGAAGGCGCGGGCGTAGAGGTGGCCTGCGGCGTGGATGTGGCCTATGCGGGCCAGGCAGCCGCGTTTCCCATTGTCACGGGCTTTGAGCGCATCCCAGAGGACGCCGATGTACTGATCGACTTTTCCCGGCCGGACGCGCTGCCGGAGCTTTTGCAGGCTGCGCTTGACCGCCGCATGCCCGTGGTGCTGTGCGCCACGGGCTATACGGACGTGGAGCTGAGCAGCATCCGCGAGGCCGCGCAGACCCTGCCGGTGCTGCGCAGCGCCAACATGAGCCTGGGCATAAATGTGCTCAGCGAGCTGGTGAGCATGGCCGCGCGCACGCTGGAGGGCTTCGACGTGGAAATCGTGGAGAAGCACCACCGCATGAAGGCCGACAGCCCCAGCGGCACCGCGCTGATGCTCTATGAATCCGTGCAAAAAGAAAAAGGGCCCGAAACGAACCCTGTATATGGACGCTATGGCCGCACCCAGAAGCGCGCCGCCGGCGATGTAGGCATCCACGCGGTCCGTGGCGGCACCGTGACCGGCGAGCACGAGGTGGGCTTCTATGGAAACGGCGAGCAGCTGATCCTGACGCACCGCGCCGAAAGCCGTGCCCTGTTTGCCCAGGGTGCGCTCAGGGCCGCGGCCTATCTGGTGACCAGGCCTGCCGGATTATACTCCATGCGCGATGTGGTGCAGGATATGCTGGGCTGACGGCTTCACTTGTCCGAGCTCCAGTCGGAGAGATGCTCCTGCAGGGTGCTGAGAATCTCCCGGATGACCAGACGGCGGTTGGGGTCCATGGACGCGGAGGCATCCTCCTCGTCCGGATCGCTCTGCAGGCTTCCCGCCAGCAGGTAGTCCACGCTGACCTCCAGCGCGTTGGACAACGCCACCAGCGTTTCCAGGCTGGCCTTGCGGGTTCCGCGCTCGACATGCCCCACAAAGGACGTGCTCACGCCGATGCGTTCCGCCAGCTCCTGCTGTGTCAGGCCAATCAGCTGCCGCTGCTTGCGCACACGTTTGCCCAGATCCACATAGTCCATTGTCTATCCTCCCATCTGCGTCACAATGCGGTTTAACTATAACAACGCTATGCCCCTAAGAAAAAGTCCTTTGAGTCACTTTTTGCAACTAATAGAATGATTTTCATTCCTGCGGGCATGCTTTTCTGCCAATACAGGAAGGCATTTCCGGTCGGAACGGCCTCGCCGCGCATGCGGCGGAGCATGAAAAAGACGCCCGGCGGCTGCCCTGCCGGACGGCGCCTGGCGTCTTTCGGTCTTTTCAAACGGCGGAAAAAACCCGTGCTCTCTCTGGCTGCAATCAGAAACGCCGCCGGCTCCTCTGTGCGAGAAGCCGGCGGCGTTGGTTTGTTGTCCGCTCAGCAGGGACGTTCCTTGCCGAAGAAGCAGATGGCCACCGTGCCGGGGCCGCAGTGGGCGCCAATCACCGGGCCCACATAATAGGTCTGGATCTCTCCCAGGGCGGGCACGCGCTCCCTGAGCATGGATTCCAGGCGGGCGGCATCCTCGGGCGCGTCCGCGTGCAGGATGATGGTCATCGCCTGAGCGGGATCGTCGATGTTCTCGGCGGCCTTGTCCGCGATCAGGCGCAGCGCCGCCTTCCGGCCGCGCACCTTGTCGGAGCTGACTAGCTTGCCGGCCCTGTTTTCGGTGATGATGGGCTTGAGGTCCAGCATGGTGCCCACGGTGGCCGCCATGGCGCCGATGCGGCCGCCGCGGCGCAGGTACTTGAGATCATCCACGGTAAACCAGGCCTGGGCGCGCAGTTTGTTCTCCTCCAGCCACTGGGCGACCTCGTCCATGCTCTTGCCCTGGCGGTAGAGCTCGTGCGCCTTGAGGATCAGAATGGTCTGCGGCGCGGAAATGCTCAGGGTGTCCACCACCGTCATGCGGCGGTCGGGATACTTGGCCAGCAGCTCCTCGCGGGCGGCGTACACGTTGTTGATCGTGCCGGACAGCTGGCTGGAAAACGCCACGAACAGGATGTCCTTTCCGTCCTTGAAGCAGGGCTCGAAATATTCGATATACGCCGCCGTCGGCAGCAGGGAGGTGACCGGCGCCGCCCCGGCGCGCATGTTGTCGAAGTATTCCTTCTGTCTGCCGCTGCGTCCCAGGTCGTCAAAGTATTCCTTTCCGTCCAGGATGTAGGGCATGTACACCATGGTCATATCCAGTTCGTCCACATAGCGAAAGGGCAGGTCGGAATCGGAGTCGGTCATAAATACGTACGGATTCATGCGTAACCTCCTTTGGGAAGAAGTGGGCCGATCGGCCCGATCAGTTCTGATGATACGCTGTTATTGTACCCTGTCCGTTCCATTTTTGCAAGCGGCTCACCTCCTTTTGCAGCGGTCCGGGCCGCTTGTTTCCCGTTTCCAAATATGGTACACTGAAAGCAGAAAATCGCGCGGGGAAAGGAGCGGATGCTTGATGCGCGCCGTTTGCTCCCGCCGCGGGCAAAATGCGCGGGTCTTGGCCTGGGCGCTGCTCGTCGCCGCGGCGGTGCTGTTTTTTTGCTCCAAGTCCTCCTTCGGCTATCCCATCAACGACTGGTCCGACGCCAATATCTACTTCACCATCGGCAAGGGCATGACGCGCGGCCAGGTGGTCTACCGCGACCTCTACGACCATAAGGGGCCGCTGCTGTATGCCCTGCATGCGCTGTGCGCGTTGATTTCCTTCTGGGATTTTACCGGCGTGTACCTGATGGAAGTGTGTTTCGCGGCCCTGTTTCTGGCCGGCGTATATCGGCTGATGGTCCTCTGCGGCGCGCGCCGCTGTGCCTGGCTGGCTTTGCCCGTGCTGGCGCTGATGATTTACGCCTCCCCCTGCTTTGCCCAGGGCGACAGTGCCGAGGAGCTCTGCCTGCCCCTGATGGTCTGGTCCCTTTACGGCGTCCTGCGCCATTTCCGGCGCGGCGGCGGGCGCATGCCGGCGGGGGAGCTGGTGTGGCAGGGGGCGCTGGACGGCTGTGTGTTCTGGATCAAGTTCACCATCTGCGGCGTGCAGGCCGGGCTGTTCCTTGCGCTGCTGATCCATCTGGCGGCCCGGCGCGACTGGCGCGGCCTGTGGCGCTCGCTGGGCTGGCTCATCGCGGGCTTTGCGCTGTCCACGCTGCCCTGGGTCGTCTACTTCGGCGCAAACGGGGCCATCGCCGATTGGCTGGGCACCTATCTGCATGACAACCTGTTCCTGTACTCCGCCTCCGGGGAGGCTGCCGGCCTTGGGCAGCGGGCCAAGGCCATGCTGCAATGCGGCTGGGAATGGGTGCGGGACAATCCGGCCTGCTCGCTGCTCCTCGCCGGCGGCCTGATCTGGTTTGCCTGGAAACGGCCCCGCCCCGAGGCGCTGGCCGTATGGCTGGCGGCGCTGGCGGGCGCGCTGGGCGTGTTTGCGGGGGGCAAGAGCTATCCCTATTACGGGCTGGCGCTGGCCGCGCTGACGCCACTGGGCCTTCTCCCGCTGGGCCGCGCACTCGAAGGCAGGCTCACGCGCCTTTCCGCAAAGGCGCTGACCGGCTGTGCCGCCGTGCTGGCCGCCGCATGCGTGGGCCTGTGCCCGCTGCTGAGCGGCAACATGACGGCGGATTACGGCGCGTCCTTTGGCCAGCCCCGCGAGGAAACCATGCAGTACCGCATCGCCGCCTGTCTGGAGCCTGATGCAACGCTGCTCAACTACGGCTTTATGGATGCGGGCTTCTACACTGCTGCCGGACTTGTGCCGAATGTGAAATACTTTCACCAGACCAACGTGCCCCTGGAGGAAATGCTCGCAGAGCAGGAGCGCTACCTGCGCGAGGGGCTTTGCGACTATGTCATCACGCGGGGCAAGCAGCCGGAATGGATCGGGGAGCGCTATGAGCTGATTGCCACGGAAAGCAGCCCGAACTTCTGGTACGACTCGGTTTATCTCTATCGGCAAAAATCGCTAAGCAGCCGCTAAGCCTGGCGAAAAAATTTGAAAGCAAACCTGGCCAGCGTTGACTTTTGCATGGCTGGGGCGTACAATGTCAAACTGATGGTTTTCGTGTTCTTACCTATTAAAAGGAAGGGGCCGGGCCATCGTCCGCGAGAGGAGGAGGTCCAACGTATGTTTTTCGTGTTCTTCTTGCTATGGGTGGTCTTTAACGGCCGCCTGACATGGGAGATCGCCGCTTTCGGCGCGGTGCTCTCCGGCGTGCTGTACGCCTTCTGCTGCGCGTTTCTGGGCTACAGTCCCAAAAAGGACTGGGCCGCGGCGCGGCTGATCCCTGCCGCGCTGCGCTATATCGGGCTGCTTCTGACAGAAATCGTCAAGTGCAACCTGGCGCTGACGCGCATCGTGTTTGCCCCGAAGCTCGAGGTCAAGCCCCATCTGGTCACCTTCCGCACGCCGCTCAAGGGCGGGTTCAAAAGCGCGCTGGCGGATTCCATCACGCTTACGCCCGGCACCATCACCGTGCACAGCGAAGGCGACCGCCTGACCGTCCACTGCCTGGATACGCAGTTCATGGAAGGCATTGACGACACGTCGTTTTCCCAGGCGCTTGAAAAAATGCAAAAGACAAAGGAGGAAGAGGCATGAATCTCGCTGACGCCTATCATGCGTTTTACATGGCTGTTCTGGTATGTCTGAGCGTGCTGACGCTGTTTTGCCTGTTTCGCGCCATTCAGGGCCCGCGCATTGCCGACCGCATCGTTTCCATCAACATGATCTGTACGCTCACCATGACCATGATCTGCATCCTGGCCGCCATGCTGGGCGAGGGATACCTGGTGGACGTGGCGCTCATCTACGCGCTGCTGGGTTTCCTGGCGGTGGTGGTGCTGTGCAAGGTCTACATGGGCGTCGCCCTGGAGGAGCGCGAAAAGAAGGAAAAGGAGGCCCGCTCCGATGCTTGACTGGTTCCGCTTCGTGTTGACGGCCGTTTTGATGCTGGCCGGGCTGTTTGTGCTGCTGGTGGGGGTGGTATCGCAGTACCGTTTCCGCTATGTGCTCAACCGCATGCACGCCGCCTCCATGGGGGATTCGCTGGGACTGCTGCTGGTGCTCACCGGCCTGTGCGTCTCCCAGAACGACGGCTGGGTCATTCTCAAATACCTGTTGACGGCGCTGTTCCTGTGGCTGACCAGCCCCACCGGCAGCCATCTGATCGCGCGCCTGGAGCTGACCACCAACGACCATCCTGAGCAGGAAATGGAGATGATCGACCTATGAACAGTCTGTTTACCGTGGTTGTCCTCGGATTCCTGCTCATCTGCGCCATCGCCACCTGTCTCACCCGCAACCTGCTGGTGAGCGTGGTCATCTACATGGCCTACAGCGTGCTGATGAGCATCATGTGGATGCTTCTGCAATCGCCCGACCTGGCCATCACCGAAGCGGCCGTGGGTGCGGGCGTTACCAGCATCCTGTTCTTCATCGTGCTCAAGAAGATCCACGCCATCAAGCCCCGGAAGGAGGACGAGCCGAATGACCGGAAATGATTCCCGCCCCTCGCTGTGGGAGCGCTTCGTCAACTGGGAAACCGGCGACGACAGCGTGCTGGACGGCGAGATCGAGCAGAGCATGGACCAGGCCGCGCCTCAGGAGCCGGGCGGCGAGCTGTATGCCCATGCGGAAAAGCGCGCCGACGAGCAGCGCACACGCCTGGTGGAAGAGGAGCGTACCTACTACGCGCGCGTGCACGAGTGGTCGCGCCACAAGGGCGTCAAGCTCATCAACCGGCTCTATCGCCTCTCGGCGGTGCTGGTTCTGTGCTTCATCATCTTTTTCCTCATGAGCACGGTCGTGGCCCTGCCTCCCTTCGGCGAGGCGGACAATCCCTATAATAATGAAGTTTCCCAGCGCTACATCGAAAAGGGCATCGAGGAGACCGGCGCCGTCAACTTTGTGGCCGGCATGATTCTGGACTACCGCGCCTTCGATACCTTCGGCGAATCGACGGTGCTGTTCGTGGCGGCGTGCAGCGTGCTTTTGCTGCTCAAGCTGGGCGACCATGCGCCGGACGAAAAGCCCACGGCCTCCATGCTGGAAGCCGAGTGGGACGACCGTCACCACGAGCCCAAGAACGACGCCATCCTGCAGCTGGCCGCCAAGGTGCTGGTCCCGGTGATTCTGCTCTACGGCATGTACATCGTCTTAAACGGCCACCTCAGCCCCGGCGGCGGCTTCAGCGGCGGCGCCGTGATGGGCGCGGGCCTGATCCTCTACCTCAACGCCTTCGGCTTCCAGAAGACCGAGCGCTTCTTCACCTACCGCACCTTCCGCTGGATCACCTTCCTGGCGCTGATGACCTATGCCGGCCTCAAGAGCTATTCCTTCTACACCGGCGCCAACCACATCGAAAGCGGCATCCCGCTGGGCACGCCCGGCGCCATCCTCTCCTCCGGCTTCATCCTGCCGCTGAACATCTGCGTGGGCCTGATCGTCATGTGCACGATGTACGCGTTTTACACGCTGTTTCGCAAGGGGGGCATGTAAACGATGCTTACCATCATCCAGGAGCACCTGGAGGAAATCGTGGCGGTGCTCTTGTTCGCCATCGGCTTCACCACGCTTCTGCTCCAGCGCAATCTGATCAAAAAGATCATCGGCTTCAACATCATGGACACGGCCATCTACCTGCTGCTCACCTCCGTGGGCTACATCGAGGGCCGCACCGCGCCCATCCTGACCGATGGGATCACCTCCGCCCAGTACTACATCAACCCCATTCCCGCGGGCCTGGTGCTCACGGGCATCGTGGTCAGCGTGAGCGTGACGGCGCTGATGCTCTCGCTCACCGTGCGCCTCTACCGCCGCTACCACACGCTGGATATCGACCGCATCACGCTTATGATGAAGGGAGAGGACGACTGATATGCAATTTGTACAGAACGTCCCCTTCTTCTCCATCATGCTGTGCATGGTGTCGGGCATTTTCAGCGCCATGCTGCCGGGCCGCGTAGCCAAGTGGGTCACGGCGGGGCTTTCCGCGGTGGTCGCGGCGCTCAACCTGTGGCTGACCATCTTCATGTGGGGCTACGGCGAAAGCTACGTCTACTGGATGGGCCACTTCCCCGCTCCCTGGGGCAACGAGCTGCGCGCGGGCGTGCTGGAATCCACCCTTGCGGTGGTCTTCAGCCTGATCATGCTGCTCAGCGTCCTGGGCGGCATGCGCAAGCTCAACGAGCAGGTGGACCGAAAGAAGGTCAACATCGTCTGCGTCATGCTGGATCTGGTCCTGGCCGCCATGATGAGCATGCTCTACACCAACGACCTTTTCACCGCCTATGTCTTTATCGAAATCATGACGCTCACGGCCTGCGCGCTCATCATGTCGCGACAGAACGGCCGCACGATGGTCTCGGCCATGCGCTACATGATCATGAGCCTCCTTGGCTCCGGCCTGACCCTGATCGCCATCACCATCACCTATAACCTGACCGGCCATCTGCTCATGGAAAACATCCACGATTCGCTCGTGGAGCTGTCCGCATCGGGCGAGTACGCCACGCCCATCACCGTCATCATGGGCCTGTTCTTCGTGGGCCTGGGCATCAAAAGCGCCCTGTATCCCTTCCATACCTGGCTGCCGGACGCCTACGGCTATTCCACGCCCACGTCCAGCGCGGTGCTCTCCAGCATCGTCAGCAAGGCCTATATCTTCCTGCTCATCAAGATCTTCTACCGCGTCATCGGCATGGGGCTGGTCACCAGCAGCCATGTGATGGACCTGATGTTCGTCTTTGGCGTGGCGGGCATGATCATCGGCAGCGTCAACGCCATCTTCAGCCATGACCTCCGGCGTATGGTGGCCTTCAGCTCCGTGGCGCAGATCGGCTACATCTACGCCGGACTGGGCCTTGGCACGGGGATGGGCTTTGTGGCGGCCATCTACCACATGCTCATGCACGCCTGCGCAAAGAGCGCGCTGTTCATCTCCTCCTCCGGCCTGGCCGACGCATCGGGCAACAGCAAGCGCTTCTCCGACCTCAGGGGCGCCGGCTTCCGCAACCCCGCCGCGGGCGTATGCTTCAGCGTGGCGGCCATGAGCCTGGTGGGCATCCCGGTGCTGGGCGGCTTCATCAGCAAGCTGTACCTGAGCAACGCCGCGCTCTACCGGGGCGGCATCCACATGTGGGTGCTGCTGGCCGCGCTGGCGGTGAGCACGCTGCTCAACGTGCTGTACTTCATGAAGACCGTCATCACGCTCTACCGTCCGCCGCGCGACGGCTTCCAGGCCCCCGCGCCGGAGCGCAGCCCGCTTTCCAGCGCGGCCATGTGGGGCTTTGTGGCGCTGAACCTGCTGGTGGGCCTGATGGCGCAGCCGATTGTCACGGCCATCACCAATGGCCTTATGATGTTTGAGTGAGGAGGATGTCAAGATGCAGGCGGTCCTGTTGATTTTGACCCCGTTGTTCCCCGCGCTGTGCGCGCTTCTGTGCTGGTTTCTGCCCGCGCTTCGTCCGGACAAGGCGCGCGACCGCTTTGTGCTGGCCTCCCTGGTGATGAGCTTTCTGCTCACCGTGGCCCTGTGCCTGACGGGCGATGGCAGCGTGACCTTGTTCACCATCTCCCAGGACCTGCCGGTGGTGGCGGCTTCGGATGGGCTGTCGCGGCTGTTCAGCATCCTGATGAGCGGCATGTGGCTGCTCTCGGGCGCGTTCAGCTTCGGCTACATGGCCCACGAGGGTGCGCAGCGGCGGTTCTACACCTTCTACCTGCTGACCCTGAGCGCGCTTCTGGGGCTGTGCTTCGCGGGCACGCTGGTAACGATGTACCTGTGCTTTGAGCTGATGACCCTGCTGAGCGTGGCGCTGGTTTTGCACAGCCTGACCAGGGAAGCCGTGGCGGCGGGCATGAAGTACCTGCTGTACTCCATCGCAGGCGCGATGATGGGTCTGCTTGGCATCTTCTTCTTCACCGCCAACGCCGAGACCCCCCTGTTCGTCGCCGGCGGCACGCTCTCGCCCGACGCGGTGGCCGCCCAGGGTCCGCTGCTTCTGTGGGTGCTGCTCATCACGGTGATCGGTTTCGGCACCAAGGCCGGTATGTTCCCCATGCACGGCTGGCTGCCCACGGCCCACCCCATCGCCCCGGCCCCGGCCAGCGCAGTGCTCAGCGGCGTGATTACCAAGGCGGGCGTTCTGTGCATCATCCGTGTGATCTACTACGTGACCGGCGCGGACTTCCTGCGCGGCACCTGGGTGCAGACGGCGCTAATGATGCTGGCGCTGATCACGGTGTTCATGGGCTCGATGATGGCGCTGAAGGTGACGGTGCTCAAAAAGCGCCTGGCCTATTCCAGCGTGTCGCAGGTCAGCTATGTGCTCTTCGGCCTGTTCCTGCTCAACGAAACGGCCTTCCGGGGCGCGATGCTGCATGTGTACTTCCACTCCATCATGAAGAACCTCCTCTTCCTCTGCGCCGGCGGCATCATCCTCAAGACCGGCCTGACCGACGTTGGCGACCTGCGCGGCATCGGCAAGCGCATGCCGGCTACCCTGTGGTGCTTCACCCTCGCGGGCGTGAGCCTGGTGGGCGTGCCCCCGCTGTGCGGCTTCTTCAGCAAGTGGCAGCTGGCGCAGGGCGCCATGAGCAGCGGCGTGGCCGTCTTTGGCTGGCTTGGTCCGGTGGTGCTGCTGGTGTCCGCGCTGCTCACGGCCGGCTACCTGCTGCCGGTGAGCATCAACGGCTTCTTCCCCGGCCACGCGAGCGGCGAGGCGGCGCTGGACACCTCCTCCTGCGAACTGGGGGCCTCCATGCTCTGGCCGCTGGTGGTGCTAGCGGCGCTGACGCTGATTCTGGGCCTGTGCCCTTCGCTGGTGGAAACCGCTGTGAGCGCCGTTGCGGCGGCTGTGCTGTAAAAGAGAGGCGGGCCGAAATATGCTGTTGATTTCCATTCTGCTGCCCGTTCTGGGCGCGGTCGCGCTGTTCATCTGGCGGCCCCGCGACGTGCGGGCCTGCCACGCGCTGACCATGACCGCGACGCTCGCCACCTCCGTCTGCGTCGCGTGGTGCGTGCTCACGCCGGGCGCGCATCCCATCACGCTGCTCAGGCTGTCCGACCTGCTCTCCATCAGCTTCAAGCTCGACGGGCTGGGGCGCGTCTTTGGCGGGCTGGTGGCCTTCCTGTGGCCGCTTTCCACGCTGTACGCCTTTGAGTACATGGCCCACGAGGGCGGGGAGAACCACTTCTTCGGCTTCTACCTGCTCAGCTACGCGGTCACGCTGGGCATCGCCTTCGCCGAGGACCTGATGACCCTCTACATCTTCTACGAGCTGCTGACCCTGGCCACGCTGTTTTTGGTCATGCACGGCATGAAGCCGCAGGCCGTCTACGCGGGCCGCAAGTACGTCTACTACTCGCTGGGCGGCGCGGCGATGGCCTTCCTCGCGCTGGCCACGGTGATGCACTTCACCGGCAACTCCAACTTCGTCGCCGGCGGCATCCCGGCGCTCAAAAACGCGCCGATGGCGCTGCTCCTTCCCATGTTCGTGCTGGGCTTTTTGGGCTTTGGCGTCAAGGCGGCCATCTTCCCCTTCCATGACTGGCTGCCCGCGGCCAGCGTGGCCCCCACCCCGGTCACGGCCCTGCTGCATGCGGTGGCGGTGGTCAAGGCCGGCGCCTTCGCGGTCATCCGCCTCAGCCACTACTGCTTCAGCCCGGATCTGATGCGCGGCACCTGGGCGCAGACGGTCTGCCTGATCGTGGCCATGTTCAGCATCGTGTTCGGCAGCGCCATGGCCGTGCGCGAGCGTCATATGAAGCGCCGGCTGGCCTACTCCACCATGAGCAACCTCAGCTACGTCCTCCTGGGCGCGCTTATGCTGACCCCCGAGGGCCTGCAGGGCGGCCTGATGCACATGGTATACCACGCCATCATGAAGATCTGCCTGTTCAGCTGCGTGGGCGCGATGATGATCCGCACCGGCAAGCGCTATGTCGGCGAGATGCGCGGCATGAGCCGCGTGATGCCCTTCACCATGGCGGTGTTCCTGTTCTGCGGCGTCGAGCTGGTGGGCATCCCGCCCTTTGTGGGCTTCCAGAGCAAATGGGCGCTGGCCACGGCCGCGCTGGACTGCGGCGCGCTGGGCATTGCGGCCGTCGCGGTGCTGATCCTCTCGGCGGTGCTCACCTCCATCTACATGCTCGCGCCCGCGGTGTCGGCCTACGCGCTTCCGCTCAGCCCGGATTCGGGGCTTGAGGGCAAGCGTCTGGACCCCGGCTGGCGCATGCAGCTGCCGCTGATTTTGCTGGTAATCGTCATGCTGATTCTGGTGTTTGCCTCCGCACCGCTGGCCAATTACCTGGGCCAGGTGGCCGCGGGGCTGGTGTAAGGAGGTGTGGGTATGAACGGTTCTTTGCTTTTGCTGATTCTGGCCGTTATCCCCATGCTGTGCGCGCCGCTGGCATGGGCGCTGGGCCGCAGGGGCGGCCAGCGCGCCATCGCGGTGATGATCGCCTGCGCGGCGGTCGAGACGGCGGCGCTGATCTATTTCACGGCGCTGGCTGCCGGCGGAAACGCGGCGCGCCTCACCTGGGAGGGTTTCCTGGGCATGGGTATCCGCATGCGGGCGGACGGCTTCCGTGCGCTGTACGCGATGATCGCCTCGGTGATGTGGCTGGTTACGTCGCTGTTCAGCCGCGACTATCTGCGGCATGACCACGCCACAGGCCGCTACGCCTTCTTCACGCTGATGACGCTGGGCGCGACGGTGGGGCTGTTTTTGAGCGATTCACTCTACACGGCCTTCCTGTTCTTCGAGGTCATGTCCCTGGCCAGCTACCCCTGGGTGGCGCACGAGGAAACCCCCGAAGCCATGCGCGCGGCGCAGACGTACCTCTACATCGCCGTGATCGGCGGCCTGGTGATGCTCATGGGCATCTTCCTCTTGCCCGCCCGCATGGCGACACTGCCCTTCTCCTCTCTGCCCGCCTTCGTCAGCGCCTACGGCTTTGACGCGCTGTGGCTGCCCGCACTGCTGATCCTCTTCGGCTTCGGAGCCAAGGCCGGCGCCTTCCCGCTGCACATCTGGCTGCCCAAGGCCCACCCGGTGGCTCCCGCGCCCGCGAGCGCGCTGCTCTCCGGCATGCTCACCAAGGCCGGCGTCTTCGGCATGCTGGTGCTCACCTGCTACCTGATGCGCGGCTGCGCGGCGTTTGGCGATGTGATCTTCCGTCTGGGCGTGATCACCATGTTCCTGGGCGCGCTGCTGGCCATCTTCTCCACCAACCTCAAGCGCACCCTGGCGTGCTCGTCGCTCAGCCAGATCGGCTTCATCATGGTGGGCGTGGGCCTGCAGGGTCTGTGCGCGGGCGAAAACGGGCTGGCGGCCTACGGCACCATCCAGCACATGGTCAACCACTCGCTGTTCAAGCTGGTGCTGTTCCTGTGCGCGGGCGTGGTGGCCATGAACGCGCATGCGCTGAGCCTCAACGAGGTACGCGGCTTCGGACGCAAAAAGCCCCTGCTGCACTTCTGCTTCCTGATGGGGATGCTGGGCATCGCGGGCATCCCGGGCCTGAGCGGCTACGCCAGCAAATCCCTTCTGCATGAGGGCCTGCTGGAATACATCCACGAGCTGACCGCCCTGGGCGAGGGCGCGCTGCCCTACCAGATCGCGGAATGGGTGTTCATCATCTCCGGCGGCATGACGCTGTGCTACATGTTCAAGCTCTACCTGTGCCTGTTCTGGCAGAAGAACCCCACGCGCCAGGCCGAGTACGACGGCATGCGCAAGTACCTCTCCGCGCCCTCCGGCGTCGCGCTGGGGCTGTGCGCCGCCCTCATCCCCGTGCTGGGCCTCCTGCCCGGCGTGCTGATGAGCGGCATCGGCGAGCTGGCGCGTCCGTTCTTCCATGCCGCGGCGCCCGCGCACCTGCCCATCGCCTATTTCAGCGGCGAAAACCTGCTGGGCGCGGCCAAGTCCATCATCATCGGCGTGGTGCTCTACGCCCTCAACTGGCAGTTCATCATGGCCAAGGAGAAAAAGGGGTCCCGCTCCTACCCCGAGCGCTGGCCCAAGTGGCTGGACCTTGAGGACCTGATCTATCGGCCGGTGCTCCGGCTGCTGATCGCCGTGGGCTACGGCGTGGCGCTCGTGCTGGACCGCCTGATGGACGGCGTGATCGTGGCCCTGCGCGCCGTGGGCGGCTTCCTGGCCCGCGTGGCCGACGGCCTGTGCGACGGCCTGGTTCTGGGCATCCGGCGCATCTTCCTGCCGCCGCTCTCCGCGCGGCAGCCCGTGCCGGTGGGCAACCGCTTCACCTATGCGTTCGGACGCTTCTGCGACGGCGCAAGCGCGTTCATCACCCGGCTGTTCCATCTGCGGCGCTCCGGCTGTACCCGCTACGAGAGCGTGTTCGCCGCCGCTTTGGAGGAGGCCGGCATCCAGTTCAAGCGCCTCACCCGCTCCATCAGCTTCGGCCTGCTCATGTTCTGCCTGGGGCTGTTTGTTACGCTGGCGTACCTGCTGTGGCTGTGATGGAGCACCTTATCCACCCGAAGGTTCTGCCTTCGGGTTTTTTTCTTAAATATTGTAAATGGGTTTTTTTCTTAAATATTGTAAATCTATTGATTTCTGTCATATTTTTTGCTATGATCAGAAATTGAGGTAGCGCATATTGTCGCGACAAGGGAAGGGGAATTGATCATGTTTCTCAAAAAAGTAATCGTCGTTGCCATCGCCCTGTGTCTGCTCCTGTCGTTGGGGAACGCCATGGCCGTAGAGTATGTGGCGCAGATCGGCAATACTCAATACGAAACCCTGCAATTGGCCTTTGATGCCGCCGAGACGGGCGACATGGTCGAGGTCATTGCCGACATCGACGGCTTTGCAACCCTCGAGCACGGAAAGAGTCTCACGCTCAATGTTGGCTCTCATACCATCACCAGCTCGGGAGACACCATTTCCAACAAAGGCAATCTGATCATCACCGGCTCGGGCACGATCAGCAGCACCGGCAAGGGGAAGGGCGCCCTTGTCGCTTATCCCGGCGCCAGCACGATCCTCAATGGATGTACCTATGTGGCGTCGGACTGGTACAGTATCAAAAACATGGGCACCATGGAAATCTCCTCTCCGACTGTGGTGGAAACCAAGGTTGTCTCCACCCCCAGCAGCGGCGCCAGCCTCATCGCCAACGGCTGGTACGGTAACAAGCCCACCGACCGCGACACTGAGTATAGCGGCAAGCCTGCCAAGCTCACCATCTATTCCGGCACGTTTGACGGCGGCATGAACACCATTAAAAACGACGACGGCGGCGAGCTGCTCATTGAGTCCGGCACGTTCACCAATACCGTCGGCCCCGCCGTCCTCAACTGGAACGTGGCAACCATCAACGGCGGCGACTTCCACTCCCACGCCAGCGTGCTTGCCAACGGTTATCTCAACGATTTCAAAGACAAGGGAATCTTCACCATCAACGGCGGATTCTTCAGCGCCTATGACTCCTCCGGCAACAACGGCGCTCTGTTTGGCTACGGCCAGGGCAGCGAGAAAGGCGGCCGTATTGTTATCAACGACGGAACCTTCCGCGGAATTGCCACCCCCGTGACGAATAGCACCATGGATGTCAACTTCGCCATGCTGATCAACCATGAGCCGCAGTCGGCCTTTGTCGGCAAGGACAATACCTATGCGCGCGTTACGGATCAGTCGAATGCTTCCTTTTACTTTGTCGGAACCTCAAAGGAGGTATCCGGGCAAGTCGACTCCTTCATTAAGGACGGCGACGTGGTGACGGTCCTTCAGGGGAGCGTTGCGCTGGAAGATGTTGACAAGGTGGTCACCGTGAAAAACGAGGGCGGCACGGTTGTGGTCAACGGCAAGACCGTTGCCCAGGGCGAAACCTACGTCACCTCATCCGCTCAGCCCAGCACAACTCTCCCGCGCACGGGCGATACCACCCCGCTGTCGCTTGCGGTAATGCTGATGCTGCTGTCCCTTGCGGGCGCTGGCATGCTGATCTGGCGCAAGCGCCTGAACTGAGTGAAATGATATACGCCGGCCCGGAGGCAATGCCTCCGGGCCTTTTTGGACAAAAAAAGCGCCCCCGCCGAAGCGGGGGCGCTTGCTTTTTCAATCTCAGTACTGGCTGTTGCGGTTGCGCTCGAAGCACTCGCGGCAGTACACGGGGCGGTCGCCCTTGGGCTGGAAGGGCACCTGGGTGGTGCAGCCGCAGCCGTCGCAGATCACCTCGAAGTACTGGCGCTCGGCGCGGCCGGGGTTCTCCCGGTTGCGGCGGGCGGCGCGGCACTCGTGGCAGCGGGTGGGGTCATTCTGGAAGCCCTTGTCCGCAAAGAACTGCTGCTCAGAAGCGCTGAACACAAATTCCTTGCCACAGTCACGGCATACCAAAGTCTTGTCTTCAAACATGGTTGGATTCCCTCCACTTTTTGGTTTGTTCTGTCTCGCATCTGCTTTGAGTCCCTGGCGTGGTTTCCGTGCTTTCGAACAAACTCGAAGGAAAGGAACCTGAACCATATAACCTAAGCTGGACAGCAGCTCAATTATAGCATGAATCCGTTCGTTTGCAAAGCGGTTTCCCGAAATTTTCTTTCCCGGCGCGCGTCAGGTGGGGTTTTTGATCATTCGGCGGATGTCGTCCAGGAGGCTGACCAGGCTGGGCGACTGCTTGATGGAATCCTCCACCTTGCTGATGGAGGACATCACCGTGGTGTAATGCCGTCCGCCAAAGGCGTCGCCGATGCGGGTCAGGCTCAGGCCCATCATCTCGCGGGCCAGGTACATGGCGATCTGCCGGGGCACGGTGATCTCGTGGTTGCGCTTGGGGCTTTTGAGGTCCTCCACGCTCAGGCCGTAGTAGTTGGCCACGGCGTCCTGAATGCTGTCACAGGTGATCACGCGCGTTTCGGAGTGCTTGAACAGCTCGCGCAGGGCCTCGCGTGCCAGCTGCATGTCAATGGGCCGGCGGGTCAGGCTGGAATACGCCGTCAGGCGGGTCACGCTGCCCTCCAGCTCACGCACGTTGGTGTCGATCTTCTCAGCGATCAGCGCCAGGATGTCGTCGCTGATGTTGAGGTGCTCAAACTCCGCCTTCTTTCGCAGGATCGCCAGCCGCGTCTCGAAATCCGGCCGCTGGATGTCCGCCACCAGGCCGCCCTCAAAGCGGCTGCACAGGCGTTCCTCCAGCTTCTGGATCTCCTTGGGCGGCTTGTCGGAGGTCATCACGATCTGCTTGCCGGCCTCGCGCAGGTGGTTGAAGGTATGGAAGAACTCCTCCTCCGTGCCGTGCTTTCCCGCGATGAACTGAATATCGTCCACCATGAGGATGTCCACGTTGCGGAATCGTTCGCGGAACTGTTGGTTCTGGTTGCTCTGCATGGCGCTGACCAGCTGGTTGGTGAAGTCCTCGCTGGTGATGTATAATATGCGCATATCGGGGTAGAGCTCATGCGCGTAGTGGCCGATGGCGTGCATCAGATGCGTCTTGCCAAGGCCCACGCCGCCGTAGATGAACAGCGGGTTGTACGCCTTGGCGGGCACCTCCGCCACCGCCAGAGACACCGCATGCGCGAACCGGTTGCTGGAGCCCACCACAAAGGTGTCAAAGGTGTACTTGGGGTTGAGCAGCGCCAGCGTATCGCCCGACGTGCGGGCCTCCAGCGCCTTGAGGCGGTCCTTGAGCTCCTCGTGGCTGTAGACCTCCACCGTCAGGGCGCGGCCCGCCGCCGTGCTGACCGCCTTCTGAATCTGGCCCATGTAGCGGCTGGTGCCCATCTGCTGGACCACCGGGCTTACGCACTCCAAAAGCACGATGTCCCCCACCAGCGCACAGGGCTTAAGAGCCGTTTCAATCCAGGTGCTGTAACTGATGCGGGTCATCTCCTCCTGCAGAATCTTGCAGGCGCTTCCCCACAGCTCCT
>CHCFC05602__coassemble_281_pt1 | contig 27700 bp, 19 predicted proteins | sample CHCFC05602__metabat2_high_PE_021 | metagenome-assembled genome bin CHCFC05602
GGCCGGGAGCCGCCGCCGCGCGCCTCGCGCGGCAAACACCGCCCGCCGCCCGCCCGCGACCGGCCCATCAGGCCGGGAGCCGCCGCCGCGCGCCACGCGCGGCAACCTCCGTCACGCCCTGCCCTCGCCGCGCGCCGCGTCCCTTCAGGGACGCGGCCTGCGCCCCGCAGGCCGGACCATCAAACATTCGCTCTGCATCAACCCGCGTTTCTTGCGCCCTTCGGCCGCTCGAAACGCTCTCTGACTGTGCTGCGGCACAGGGCTTGGGGCACCGAAGGGAAGCGCGTGCCCTGTGGGCACTTGCCACCGAAGGTGGCAAAGCGACCCGAAGGTGGGGAGCGAAACGAGCGGTGGGCGCGGCCAGCGCCCTCCGCGAAGATTGGCGACCGGGAGTCTGCCCCAAACCCCGGCAGGCGCGGAGGGAAGCGTGTGCCCTGTGGGCACTTGGGCCGAAGGCCCAAAGCGACCCGAAGTGCGCCGGAGGGAAGCGTCAGCCCGGTGGGCTGTTGCCGCCAAAGGCGGCAAAGCGACCCGCAGGCGTGAGCAAATACAAGGGCTGCGCGCGGCCAGCGCGCAGAACGCCGATATTTGCGAGGGCAGCGAAACCATGAGCGCGCCGAAGGGAAGCGTCAGCCCTGTGGGCTGTTGCGCGAAGCGCAAAGCGACCCGAAGGCGGACCGCGAAACGAGCGGTGGGCGCGCCCCGCGCCCTCCGCGACGATTGAGCGGGCATAGACGGAAGCGGCATGCCGTCAGGGAAGCGCGAATGATTGAGCAACCGGGGAGGCCCCTGCACCCCGCTCTTTTCACACCCCTATGCCCACATTCCTTCCCCGCTCCCACCAGCGCCGCTTCCTCTCCACCGTCGGCATCGGCACAAACTCGCCCAGAAACCGCTGGGCAATCCGCTCCATGGCCTGCTTCGCCGGTCCATCCGTATCCATGAAGCTCTCCTGCTTCGCCGCCGCCGCCAGCACCGCCCGGTCCTCCGGCACAAATCCCAGCAGCGGCACGTCCAGCGTGGAGGCCACCGCCTGCGGGCTGTACATCTCCCCGCGCGCCACCATGTCGGGCCGTACCCGGTTCACCACCAGCATCGGCCGGGGCAGCCCCGCGGCCTCCGCCAGCGCAATGGCCCGCTCCGCGTCGCGCATGGCCACGTCGTCGGGCGTGGTCACCACCAGCGCGTGGTCCGAGGCGGGCAACAGCGCCCGCACCCCCGGCCCCAGGCCCGCCGGCGCGTCCAGCAGCACGTACGCCATCCGCTTTTTCAGCTTCTTCACAATCCGCTCCATGTCCTCGCGGTCCGCGTCGCCGCCCTGACCCTCCTGCGCCGCGGGCAGCAGCCATAGCGCGCCGTCCGCCGTGTGGCGGATCAGCGCGTATTTCAGCTTGCAGTCCCTGCGCGCCACGTCCAGCACGTCGTAGACCACCCGGCTGTGCAGGTTCATCAGCATGTCAAGGCTGCGAAGGCCCAGATCCGCGTCCACCAGACAGCATGGCAGCCGCCGCCGCGCCAGCGCCATGCCCAGCGCCGCGCTCACCGTGCTCTTGCCCACGCCGCCCTTGCCCGAAAGCACCGTCCATGCCTGACTCACGTTGCATCTCTCCCATGCGCGTCACGGGGCCAGCTGGTTGCCGCCCGGGAACACGCTGTTTTGATTGTTGCGCAGGGTTTTCTGGTCCATGTACCAGCCCACGAATTCGCGGGCCGCCATGCTGGCTTCGCCCCCGCTGAATCCACTGGGGATGAACACCACCACCGCGATTTCCGGCTCCGTCACCGTGGTGGGCACGCCGTTCACCATCTCGCTTGCGTAGGGCGCGAGCATAACGAACCACGCGTTGTTTTCAAGGTCGATGGTCGTAACCTCGGCGGTTCCTGTTTTCGCGCACACCTGATCCTGATAGGCCCAGCTGCGGAAGTACTTGGCGGCGGTACCGCTCTCGTCCACAACGCCCTTCATGCCTTCGAGGATGTAGGGCAGGTATTCCTCCGCGCCCTCGAACTCGTTGAACAGGCTGGGCGCGCGCTGGCTGACGATCTCGCCCTCAGGGGACGTGATGGAATCGACGATCATCAGGTTGTACACCTTGCCGCCGTTGCCCAGCGCCGCGACATAGCGGCTGACGGCGGCGGGCGTGACCACCGTGATCGACTGCCCGATGGCGACCTGAACGGTCTGGGAGGGGCCCCACTTGATGTCGTTGAGGTAGTTGTACGTATCGCCGATGATGCTCTGCGTGTAGACCATCTCGCGCGTCATGTTGAGTTCCTCCATCAAAATGGGGCGCATGTAGAGCAGCCAGTCATTCTGGGAGGTGTTCACGGCCATGTCCATCAGGCGCTTGACGCAGCGGTCGAGGCGCTCGTCGTCGTAGGTGATGTTGCGGCTGGCGCCCTGATTGCGCAGGTGGCGCTTGATGGAGTTAAACACGATGATCGGCACGGCCGTGTCCTGATCGGCCTCGCCCATGGCCTTGTCGGGGTCGTAGAGGCTGGTCTGGCAGCCCACGACGCTGCGCTGCTCGCCGGGCAGGTCGATGCCGGTCTTGCTGGTGAGGCCAAACTCGCTGGCGTACTGGTACAGGCGTGTTTCGCCCAGACGGTAGCCCAGCGTGTAGAAAAAGTAGTTGCAGCTGTGGGAGAGGCCATCGATGATGGTCTGGCTCTGGTGCTTGTAGCGCTGGCTTTCGCTGATCCAGCATTTCGGGGCCTGGCTTTCGACGTTGGTGACCAGCATGAAGCGGCCCTCGTCGGAGATGGTTTCGTTGACGTACAGCTCGCCCTCCAACATCGCGCCAAGGGCGCTGACCATCTTGAAGATGGAGCCGGGGGTGCCGCGGGCGTGGATGTTGTAGTTCATCAGCACGTTCCGGCTGTCGGAGAGGATGGTGCGGCTCTCCGGCCCCGCGGCGACGAGGGCGTTTAGGTCAAAGGTCGGGTAATTGGCCATGGCCAGCACGCGGCCCTCCATGTCCACCACCATCATGGCGGCGCGCTCGGCCAGCGAGAGGGGGTATTTCTCCCACGAGCGGCTTAAGATGTCGTCGCGGTTTTTCTCAAGCCAGGTGGCGTCCATGAGCTTGCCCTCCTGCACCGCGCGGGTGGAAGCGACGTTTTCGGCCAGCGCGCGCTCGGCCTGCTGCTGATAGCTGGCCACGATGGTGAGCTTGACGTTGTTGCCGTCCTCGGGCTCGGTGTAGCTCAGCTCGCGGGTGATCTTGCCCACGCTGTTGCGCTCCACCTCGCGGTAGCCCTGCCGCAGGTCGCTGTTTTGCGTCAGCCAGTCCTCCATGGAGGCCTCGATGCCGTCCACGCCGATGGTGTCGGAGTACTTGTAGCCCTTTTCCTCGAGCTCCAGCCACTTTTCGGTCGAGGGAATCGCGCCCATGTAGCCGATCACCTGCGAGGCCAGCGTGCCGCGCGGGTAGACGCGCTTGGTGCCCATGGCGATCTCCATGCCCGGCAGCGTCATCGACCGGGTTTCGATCTCGATGACCGTTTCATAGGGCACGTCCTCGGCGATCACGATGGGCTGGGAGTTAAAGAGGTTCATCTGCATTTCGGAGTAGACGGCCATGACCTTGAGCATGGTGGTTTCGTCCAGCACCATGTCCTCAACGTAGGTCGTGGGGTCGGAGCTGGCGGCCTTGCGGGCGTCGGCCTCCTCCCGGGTATTGGCGATCTTGTAGCGCTTCTTGAGCTGGTTTAAGCAGCTTTCCGCCGTGGGATAGCCGGTAGCGCTCAGGTTGGTCATGTAGTTGTTGCTGCGCCACTGGTTTTCGCGCGTCTGCAGGACCGATTCGCTCACCCCGCTGCCGAAGTTGAACACCCACTCGTTCGTCTCCGGGTCGCGCTCGATCACGAAGTCGACGTCCAGCTCGTTGCCGTTTCGCTCGATGATCTCCACCGTCTCCACGATGCTCTGCGTCAGCTCCCGGTATTGCGCGGCGGAGTTCTGGCTCGCGTCGCGGTAGAAGGTCACGTTGTAGATGTCCGCGTCGCGCGCCAGAATGACCGCGTCCGCGTCGGTGATCATGCCGCGGCTGCCGCGCAGGGTGATGGTGGTGGTGCGGCTGCTTTCGGCGTCCTCGGTGTACGCCTCGCTCTCCACCACCTGCAGCCGGAACACGCCCGTCAGCAGGTAGGCGAACATGCCCAGCGTGATGATCAGAAACGCCAGATACCTTGCCCCCAGGTTGTATCCCTGCCGGTCCCCGGGGTTCTTGATGCGTCTGCGCATACTACACCTCCTTCGTCGGTGCGTCGGAAAAGCCCGGCGCAGCCGATCTTTTCCGACGCGCGTCAGCGCGCCTTCGCCAGCTTGTAAACCCCCAGCCACGCCCGGATCGGGAACTGAATCACCCCCGCGATGGCCGCAGTGTACAGCACGCAAACCAGCGACCGGCCGAAATGCCCGCTGTCGAGCGTCACGCCGCTTAAGTACACGTAGATCAGGTTGACGCCCTCAAACACGGCGGCGCTGAGCGCCGCGCACAGGGGGGTGCGGATGTGGGGGTCGAGCTGCCGGGCGCGGCGGCCGGCGGCGCGCTCCTCCTCCAGGCGGCGCTCGCTCTTGTCGGAGAAGGCCAGCGCGCCCAGCATGCAGCACACGGGATAGAGAATCAGCGCCAGATAGTCCAGCATCGGCAGCATGATCTCCAGCAGGTAGCCGATGGTCAGGGACATCAGAAACGTGTATTTCCGCCCCAGGCCGACGGTGACCACGGCGATCACGGCCAGCGCGAGGCCGGGGGCGATGTCCCACAGGGAGAGGTACTCGGCGGTGGTGGCCTGCAGGAGATAGGCCAGCAGCGTCAGCGCCGAAACCTTGAGCAGCTTGCTTAGCACCGCTTAATCCTCCTCCACCGACAAATCCAGCGGCGGCGGCGTGGGGCTGGGCGTGGCCGTGGGCGGCAGCGTGAAGCCGTAGCTCATGTCCGTGGCCGCCGCGTCGGGCACCTGGTACTCGTAGCTCTCGCCGGGGTCGGGCGTGGGCTCGACGGGCGCCGGGGTCACGAGCTCCTCCTGCCCGTCCTCGCCCACGGTCACGGTGGGACCGGGCGTGGGGCTGGGGGTAGGCGTGGGCGCGAGCTGGTAGAAGTCGCTGCCGATCTGCACCGTAGGCACGGGCACGGGCGAATCCAGCGGCGTGAAGCTGATGCCCGCGTCTGTGGAGGCGCGCTCCTCCACGGCCTGGGCCACGGGCTGATAGCGCAGCACGATCACGTATTCGATGTGCTGAAAGTCCGCCTGCGGCTCCACCACGACGAACTGCTTGTTGCTCTCCATGCCGCGCGTGCTCTCGCGCACGGTGCCGATGGGGATGCCCTTGGGGAAGGAGCGGCCGTCGTTTAGGTCGCCCACGCCGCTGGTGACGACCACATCGCCGGGGCGGGGCAGGTTGTCCTCGGGCAGATAGTACATGCGGCACAGGGGGGTGCCGTCCACGCCGAGGGTGCCGCGCACCGTGCCCTGGTCGCGGGAGGACTGGATGAGCGCCGCAATGGAGGCCTCGCTGTCGATGATGGTGCGCACGGTGGACTTGGTGGGGGTCACGTTGTAGGTATAGCCGACCATGGCGCCGTCCATGGTGACGGCCATGTAGTCCTCCACGCCGTCGTTGGACCCCTTGTTGATGGTAAAGACGGAGAAATAGTTGCCGCTCTCCCGGCCGATGACGGTGGCCACGAGGGGGTTGAGGCTTTCGTTGACGGAGATCTCGTCGTAGAGGTTTTCGTAGACGGACAGCTTGTGCTGCATCTCCTCGGCGAGCATGGCGTCGTAGACCAGCTGCTCGTTTTCGGTCTTGAGCTGGTTGTACTCCAGCTCGATGCGGGCGCGCAGCTTGAGGGTGTAGAGGTAGTCCACCACCCAGTCCACCACGGTGGAAAAGCCGGTCTGCAGCGGGGTCATCACCGCCGACACGCCCTCCTCGGGCACGGCCAGCACGTCGTAGCCCGTGATGAGGGCCAGCAGATGCGTGGCCGCCAGCCCCATCAGCCCCACCACCAGGGCGATGATCAGCGCCCTTCGCAGGATGCGCCTGAGGCGGCTGTCCTGGGGCCGTTTGCGTTCGGTTTTGGGTACCTTTAGCTTCATGCCGACCTCCCTGCGGTGTGGCGGAAAAGCTCGCCTGTGGCGATCTTTTCCGCCAGGTTTGCGCCGGCCGCCTACTACGTCAACGGCTTCGCCGTTGACTTCGCCGGGCGGCGGCCGGCGTAAGGTATGTTTGCGCCCTTGGCGCAAACTCCCCGCCCGCCCGGCACCGGAGGGAAGCGTCAGCCCAGTGGGCTGTTGCCACCGAAGGTGGCAAAGCGACCCGAAGGTGCGCCGAAAGGAAGCGTGTGCCCTGTGGGCACTTGGCCCCGAAGGGACCAAAGCGACCTAAAGGCGTGAGCAAATACAAGGGCTGCGCGCGGCCAGCGCGCAGAACGCCGATATTTGCGAGGGAGCGAAACGAGCGGTGGGCGCGGCCAGCGCCCGCCGCGACGATTGAGCGACCGGGGAAAGCCGCTCGATACGAATTCACTTGGAGGGCTGCGGCCCTCCAAACCTCCCGAAAAGGGTTTGTCAACGGGGCTGCGTTTGCGCCCCTGCGCAAGGCCCCGCCCGTCCAGCAGCCGTCAGTGTTCAGCCCGCCGGCAATCCTCCAAATGTTTGCGTCCGCCCATCCAGCAGCCCGTCAGAACGGCTTTAGGAAGCTGGTGCGGCCCAGGTGTTCCAGCAGCTCGTAGTTTTCGATGATGTTGCCCAGGCCCAGGGCGGCGCAGTCCATCGGCTCCTTGGACAGCAGCACCGGGATGCCCAGCTCGCTTGCGATGAGCTGGTCCATGCCGTAGAGCAGGGACCCGCCGCCGGTGAGGTAGAGGCCGTTGTGCATGATGTCGGCGGCCAGCTCCGGGGGGGTGCGCTCCAGGACCCACTTGATGGCGCCGAGGATGGCCACGCACGGCTCGTGGAGGGCCTCGTAGATCTGGGTGGAGGTGATCTCGGTGGTCTGGGGGAGGTTGGTGACCATGTCGCGGCCGCGGATGCGGGCGCGGCGCTCGTCGCGCAGGGGGAGCGCGGAGCCCAGGTCCAGCTTGACCTCCTCGGCGGTGCGGTCGCCGATCAAAATGTTGAACTCGCGCTTGATGAAGTCGATGATGGCCTCGTCCATCTTGACGCCGCCCACGCGCACCGAATGGCTGATGACCACGCCGCCCAGGGAGATGACGGCGGCGTCGGTGGTGCCGCCTCCGATATCGACCACCATGCAGCCGTTGGGGTCAAACACGGGCAGGCCGCTGCCCAGGGCGGCGGCGAAGGGCTTTTCCACCAGCATGACCTTGCGGCTGCCGGCGTACTTGGCGGCCTCGCCCACGGCGCGGCGCTCGATGGGGGAAATCGAGCACGGGTAGCTCAGAAACAGGCGCGGCTTGACGAGGTAGCTGGAGCCGATGGCCTTGCGCATGAAGTACTGGATCATGATTTCGGTCATGTCGAAATCGGTGATCACGCCCTCGCGCATGGGCCTGACGGCTATCACGCCCTCGGTGGTGCGGCCCAGCATGATCTTGGCGTCGTCGCCGACGGCGCGCACCTTGCGCTCGTTTCCGGCGTCCACCACGACGATGGTGGGCTCGCTGATCATGATGCCCTTGTGCTTAACGTAAACCAGCGTGTTGCTGGTGCCCAGGTCCACGCCCAGGTCATGCGCCACAAAGCCCATCGGTCAATCCCCGTCCTCTTGCGCCGCCTCGGCGGCATATTTGACATCGTACCAGTCGTGGATCTCGCGTTCGCTGCGCAGGTGGAGCTCAAAGCCCGCGTCCATGAGGAGCTTGGCCACCATCGTCAGCGGAAAGCCGATCACGCCGGTGGGGCTGCCCTCGATGCGGCTGATGAACACGCTCGCCAGCCCCTGCAGGCCGTAGCCGCCGGCCTTGTCCATGGGCTCGCCGGAATCGACATACTGCTCGATGAGCCTGTCGGGGATGGTGACGAATCCCACGCGGGTGATGGAGGCGTCATACAGCTCCGACCCGTCGGGGCGGCGCAGGCACACGCCGGTGTAGACGTAGTGGCCGCGGCCGCGGAGCATCTTGAGCATGTGGATGGCGTCATCGCGGTCCTTGGGCTTGCCCAGGTAGTGTTTGCCCACGTGCACCATCGTATCCGCCGCGAGGATGAAGCGGCCTTGCTGCTTGCGGCTGAGCATGAAGGCCTTTTTGCGGGCCATGTCCAGGGCGCGCCACTGGCCCTCGCCCTCGGCGAAGAACTCGCTGAGCTCGGAGGGGATCACCTCAAAGGGCACGCCGAAATACTCCATCATGGCCCTGCGCCGGGGCGATCCCGACGCCAGAATGATCTTTTCGTCCTTGCCCGGCAAGGGGGGCGGGTCCTTCCTCGTCCTGTCCGGCACCTTCGTCATGGGCGGCTTCCTCCTCGCTTGCTCGCCTGCGTTGGGATAGGTTACAACAGTTTATTATAGCACAGTTTCCTCCCCCTGGGAAGCGCGCCGCCCCTTTTCCTTCCCGCACGGATGTAAAAATCGCGGCCGGGGGCGCCGCGGCGCGTCTTGACAAACGGTCCCCCCGCGGCTATCATAAAAAGGATTCCAACCGGTTTCAACCTATTTTATGAGGGGAGATTATCACCATGTCGGCTCTGACCATGGACAAGCTGGTGGCCCTGTGCAAGGGGCGCGGCTTCATCTATCCGGGCAGCGAGATCTACGGCGGCCTGGCCAACAGCTGGGACTACGGCCCCCTGGGCGTGGAGCTTAAAAACAACGTCAAGCGCGCCTGGTGGCAGAAGTTTGTGCAGGAGAACAAATATAATGTGGGCCTGGATGCGGCGATTCTGATGAACCGCGAGGTCTGGGTGGCCAGCGGCCACGTGGGCGGCTTCAACGACCCGCTGATGGACTGCCGCGCGTGCAAGGCGCGCTTCCGGGCCGACAAGCTCATCGAGGATTTCACTAAGGGCGCGGAGACGGGCGACGGCTGGACCAACGCCGAGCTGGAGGCCTACATCAACGAGCACGACATCGTCTGCCCGGTGTGCGGCAAGAAGGACTTCACCGGCATCCGCCAGTTCAACCTCATGTTCAAGACCCACGCCGGCGTGACCGAGAACGCCACCAACGAAATCTACCTGCGCCCGGAGACGGCGCAGGGCATCTTCGTCAATTTCCAGAACGTCATGCGCGCCTCGCGCAAGAAGCTCCCCGCGGGCATCGCGCAGATCGGCAAGTCCTTCCGCAACGAGATCACCCCCGGCAACTTCATCTTCCGCGTGCGCGAGTTCGAGCAGATGGAGCTGGAGTTCTTCTGCAAGCCCGGCGAGGACCTCGAGTGGTTCAGCTACTGGCGTTCCTTCTGCCGCGACTGGCTTTTGAGCCTGGGCCTCAGGGAGGAAAACCTGCGCCTGCGCGACCATGAGCCGGAGAAGCTGGCCTTTTACTCGAAGGCGACGACGGACTTTGAGTACCTCTTCCCCTTCGGCTGGGGCGAACTGTGGGGCGTGGCGGACCGCACCGACTACGACCTCACCCGCCATCAGGAGCACTCGGGCAAGAGCATGGAGTACCTCGACCCCGTGACCAACGAAAAGTACGTGCCCTACTGCATCGAGCCGTCCCTGGGCGTGGACCGCATGCTGCTCGCCTTCCTGTGCGACGCCTACGACGAGGAAACCCTCGAGGGCGGCGACGTGCGCACGGTTTTGCACCTGCACCCGGCGCTGGCGCCCTACAAGTGCGCAGTGCTGCCGCTTCAGAAAAACAAGCTCGGCGGCCTGGCCACCGAGATCTACGAGAAGCTCTCCAAGCACTTCATGGTGGACTATGACGAGACCGGCTCCATCGGCAAGCGCTACCGCCGCCAGGACGAGATCGGCACGCCCCTGTGCGTGACGGTCGATTTCGACACCGTGGAGGACGGCACCGTGACCGTGCGCGACCGCGACACCATGACCCAGGTTCGCGTCAAGGCGGACGACCTGCCCGCCTTCATCGGCGAAAAACTCACCTTCTGAAACGAAAGCCCGCCGGAAAAGCCCGGCTGACGATCCCGCGCCCGCCTCCCCCACGGGGGAGGCGGGCTCAGACCGTTGAAAAACCCCTGATTTTGGAGAGAGCCGCGTTTCTTGCGCCCTACGGGCGCTCGCAACGCTCGCAAGAAATGCTGCGGCATAAGGGCTTGGGGCTCTGCCCCAAACCCCGGCAGGCGCGGAGGGAAGCGTGTGCCCTGTGGGCACTTGGGCCGAAGGCCCAAAGCGACCCGCAGCGGGGCAGCGAAACCATGAGCGCGACCGTCAGGGAAGCGCGAATGATTGAGCAACTGATGATCCCCCTGCACCCCGCACTTTGTCAGCAGCCCGCGCCCGCCTTCCCCACGGGGGAGGCGGGCTGCTTTGCGCCTTTTTCGGCGCACGCCCCCCGCGCCCCGCGCTTTCCGGGAGGCCCGCCTTGCCGCGCGGGGTTCAGTCCGCCCGCGCGCCGGCCTCGCGCTCCCCCGCGCGCAGGTTGCCCATGACCGCGTCGCACAGGCGCGCAAGCTCCGCCCGCTCCGCCGCCGTCAGGCCGCGCAGCGCCTCCCGGCTCACCCGGTCCAGCAGGTCGCCCAGCCGCTGCGCCTCCGCCCTTCCCGCTTCCGTCAGGGCGATCACGTTCGCCCGCCGGTTGTCCTCGTTGACCCGCCGCGTCACGTAGCCCAGCTTTTCCAGCCGCGCCGCCGATACCGCCACCGTCGCCGCCGTCACGCTCAGCGCCCGCGCCACCTCCGCCTGGCTCATCTCGCCCCCGCGCGCCAGCACGCCCAGCACCGGGGCCTGCCGCGGCTGCGCGCCGATTTCGCCGCCCATCTCGGCCCGCGCCTTCTCAAAATACAGCCGCACCGCCGAGAGCATGCGCAGCATCAGCCGGGTTTCCTCCTCCAAGGCCGCTCCCTCCTCCGCCGGCTTTTGTTAGCCGGCTAATATGAGCATTGTACGCCCCCCCGCATGCACAAGTCAAGCGGCGGACGCGGTATTTGCCGTTTGTTTCTATCGCGCGCGGCGCAAAGCGGCGCCCTCCCCCGCCATGGGGAAGGGCGCCGCGCGTCATCGCTTCCGTAACGATCCATTTTTCCAATCGGCCTGACCCGGCGCACACCGCGCCCGGCCCGCAGCGCCCGGCGCAAGCCGCACACCGCGCCTCCCGCAAGCCGCACACCGCGCCTCCCGCGCGCTCGCCTCAGCCCAGCTTCTGCCCGCAGCCCGCGCAGAACTTCGCGCCCGGCTCGGCCTTGCGCCCGCAGCCGGGACAAAACCGCTCCGCACCCTGCCCGCAGGCCGCGCCGCACGCGGGGCAGAACCGGCTCCCCGCCGGAAGCGCCGCGCCGCACCCGGCGCACACGCCCGCAGCGCCAGCCACGCCGGCCGCACCAGCGCCACCGGCCGCACCAGCCCCAGCGCCAGCCGCGCCCGCCGCGCCGTTCAGCCCCTGCGCGAACATCTGCCCGATGGCCGCGCCCGCGCCCATGCCCACGCCCACGCCGGCCATGCCGCCGGGGTTGGACGCGGCCTCGCGCATGGCCTCGGCGGCCTGGAACTGCGCGTAGCGGTTCAGGTCGCCCGCCACGCCCATCGAGGTGCGGCGGTCAATGGCCTTTTCGACCTCTTCGGGGAGGCTGATGTTTTCGATCACGAAGCCGCACAGCTCAAGGCCCAGCGCCGCCACCTGCGGGGCGAGGGCTTCCAGCGCGCGGCGGGAAAGCTCGTCGTACCTGCTCGCCAGGTCCAGCGCGGGGATGCCGCTCTCGGCGATGGCGTCGCTGAGCGCGCTGACCGCGAGGCTGCGGATCTGCCCCTCCACGCCCTCGGCGGTAAAGAGGGAGCTGGTGCCGAACACCTCGCGCATGAAAGCGGCGGGGTCCTTGACGCGGAAGGCGAAGGACCCGAACGCGCGCACGCGGATCATGCCCAGCTCGCTGTCGCGCATCATCACGGGGTTGGCGGTGCCCCACTTGCGGTCCATGAAGCGGCGGGTGACCACGAAATACACGTCGCTTTTGAAGGGCGAGTTGAAGCCGAACTTCCACGCGCGCAGGCTGGTCATCACGGGCAGGTTGCGGGTGGTGAGCTCGTAGCGGCCGGGGCCGAACACGTCGGCCAGCCGGCCCTCGTCCACAAAGACGGCGGCCTGGCTTTCGCGCACGGTCAGCTGCGCGCCCATCATGATGTCCTTGCCGTTCATGTCATATTTGTGCACCAGCGTGTCGCTCGAATCGTCGGTCCATTCGATCACGTCAATCAGCTGGCCGCGTACCATGTCAAACAGTCCCATGGGCAAAATCCCTCCTTGGCGGATGCCGCCGGTCAAATGGCGTCGTTTTCGGCGGCGAAGTCGCCCAGCCCGGCGATGCGCCGCACCTCCAGCACCTTCAGCGCAAGGCCGAGGTAGCGGGTGATCTGCTCGATGGTCTCCTGCACGTACTCAAAGGCGGCGTTTTCGCTCAGGCCCTCGCCCTCGTCGCGGGGGTAGCACAAAACGCGCACCTCCTGCGGGGAGATCACCGCCACCCGCAGCAGCATATGCCCGTGCTCGCGGCCAAAGAAGTTGCGCAGGGCGATTTCGAGGCGTTCGCCGCCGTAGTGCCAGCGCTCGGTCATGAAGCCGTCGTCCTCGGGCACGGCCAGGCGGGCGAGCACGCAGGGCACGCCGGGGCGCATGGCGCAGCGGTAGAGGCGCAGGCCGCGCTCGATGTCGGCGGCGGTGGGCTCCAGGCCGGAGATCACCTTGCGCAGCCAGCGGGAGCGCTGCTTTTCCATCATGTAGGCGGGGTCGTACTCGTCGTTGGAGTCATCCGCGCGCAGGCGGGTGAGCAGGTTGACGGTCTGGCGCACCGTTTCCAGCTGCTTTTGCGCGTCGTTTTCAATGGCGAACAGCGGCATGGCGGGCGCCTGCCGGTCCAGATAGGCCGAAAGCGGCGCGAAGGCGGGCGCGTCCTCGATGGCGATGGCGTCGATGGGGTGTTTTTTCATGCATTCCACCGCGTCCTCGACGGTTTCGCGCACGCGCGGGGGCTTGACGCCCAGCGCTTCCCACCCCTCCATGGAGGCCAGCATGTCCTTCGTAGCCTGGTCCGTGGTGACGATCAGCAGTCTGTACACTCGTTTCCCTCCATATGCCTGTCCGGATTCGACATTTATTATACAATGCCGCGCGGCAAATTTCAATGCCCGGCAAAATTTGCGCGCCCCGCCCGTGCCCCGCTCTGCGCATTGCTTTTCCGGCGCAACTGCGGTATACTGTGTAGACGAAACCGCGCTTTTTTTCCCGAAAGGAGGTGCCCCACCGGCATGCGCATCACCATGATCTGCATAGGCTCCACCGGCGACGTGCGCCCCTACCTGGTGTTGGGGCGCGAGCTCAGGCGCCGGGGGCATGAGGTGTCCATCTGCGCCTTTTCAAATTTTGCATCCGCGGTAAAGGCCGAGGGCCTGGGCTTCAGGCCCGTGAGCGGCGATGTGAAAACCTTCATGGCCAACCTGATGAACGGGGCCAACGGCGTGGCCTTCCTCAAGCAGGTGCGCGACACCCTGCGCGAGTTCATCGAGCCGTTCCTTGCCGATCTGGAGGCGGCCACGGCGGATGCGCAGGCGGTCATCGGTACGTATTTCGGGCAGGTGTTCCAGTCCCTGGCGGAGATGCGCCATGTGCCCTATGTGCAGACGCACTACTTCCCCATCGACCCCAACCCACAGGCGCCCATCGCCTCCGCGCCGGGGCAGCGGGTGGGCAAGGCGTGGAACCTGGCGACCTACCAGCTGGGCCACCTGCTCATCAGCACGCTGGAGAAGTACTACCTCTCCGACTGGCGGCAGTCGCGGGGCATGAGCCCGCGCAGGCTGGAGGCGGCCCCCAGCTATGAGCTGTGCGGGCACCTGATCCCGGTGCTCTACGCCATCAGCCCGCTGATCATGCCGCGCCCGGCGCGCTGGGGGGAAAACATCCACATGACGGGCTTCTGGCTGGACCGGCGCGAGAGCAGCTACCAGCCCGACCCGGCGCTGGCGGCGTTCCTCGACGCGGGCGAAAAGCCGGTGTACATCGGCTTTGGCTCCATGAACGCCGGGGACATGGCCGAGACGCTGGACGTCGTGCGCGAGGCCGTGCGCGAAAGCGGCGTGCGCGCGGTTTTGTCCACCGGCTGGGGCGGGGTGGAGGTCCCCCCGGAGGAAAATCTCTATGTGGCGGGCTTCGTGCCGCACGACTGGCTGTTTGACCGGGTGAGCGCGGTGGTGCACCACGGCGGCGCGGGGACGACGGCGGCGGGCATCACGGCGGGGCGGCCCACGCTGGTGGTGCCCTTCGGGGGCGACCAGCCCTTCTGGGCCACGCGGGTGAAGGCGCTGGGCATCGGCCCCACCGCCATCCCGCGCGACCGGCTGACCGCGCCGCGCCTGGCGCGCGCCCTCACGGAGCTGACCGAAACGCCGAAGTACCGCGTGGCCGCGCGCGAGCTGGGCGAGCGCCTGCGCCTGGAGCAGGGCGAGGTGATCGCGGCCAACATCATCGAGCACGAGCTGCGCAAATGGCTGCGGGAGGAGGGCCTGCCGCCGGACCCCGCGCTGGAGCAAAGCCGCCCCGCGCCGCCCGACGCGCCGCCCTCCGCCCCGGCGGGCTGAGGCGGCCCGCACCCATCCCATCTCCGAAAGGGGGCCTTTCCCATGGATACCCGTACCCTGGCCGACCTCAGGCCCGGCGAGAGCGGCGTGGTGGCCGCGGTCGGCGGCGAGGACGCGCTGCACCGCCACCTGCTGGACATGGGCATCACGCCCGGCGTGACCGTGCTTTTGCAAAAAACCGCCCCCATGGGCGACCCGGTGGAGATCCACCTGCGCGGCTACGCCCTCACCCTGCGGCTGGAGGACGCCGGAAAAATCACCCTCCGGTGAGCGTCGGAAAAGCTCGCCCGCGGCGATCTTTTCCGACGAGGTTGCGCCGTCCGCCTACTTCGCCGGCGGCTTTGCCGCCGGCTCGCCGGGCGGCGGACGGCGTAAGGTAGCCTTGCTTACGCAAGGCTTCCGAATCCGCCGCACATGTCGCCGGATTCGGAATGCATTCGGAGGGACTGCGAGCCCTCCGAACCTCCCGACAGGTGGTGAGGGCGGTTGGCTCCGGGACAGCGAGCGACGCGGTGCGGCAAGCCGCGTTTCTTGCGCGGAAGGGCGCTCGAAACGCTCGCGCCGATGGGAGCGGGACCTTTTCCCGGTGAAAGCGCTGCCAACATCCGCGGCTGTTCGTCAACACCCCCGCGCCTCACCACAACCCCACCCTAACCGCCCCGGAGCCTTCCGTCCCACACCAGCCGTCAGAGGTTTGGAGGGCCGCAGGTCCGCAACCTCAATCGTCGCGACGGCCGCTGGCCGCGTCCGCCGCTCGTTTCGGTTGACTCCTTCGGGTCGCTTTGCCACCTTCGGTGGCAACAGCCCACTGGGCTGACGCTTCCCTCCGTCCCCTCCAAGTGAAATCGTATCGCCCGGCTTCGCCGGGCGGGCGGGGCGTTTGCGCCCCTGGCGCAAACATTCCTTACGCCGTTTCCCGCCCGGGAGCCCTCCGAAGGAGGGCGAGAGGGAAACGGCGCAACCCGTCGGAAAAGATCGGCGCCAGCCGGGCTTTTCCGACGGGCGACAGCTTTGATAGAAAAGAGCGACGCACAGTATGCATTACACCTTTGCTCTGGCAGGCAATCAGAACAGCGGCAAAACCACCCTTTTCAACCAGCTCACCGGCAGCAGCCAGCACGTGGGCAACTGGCCCGGCGTGACGGTGGAAAAAAAGACCGGCGCGATGCTGCACCACCACCACGGCCAGCAGACCCACCTGGGCCTGCCCCGGCGCCTCCGGCGCGCGCACGAGAGCGGGCAGGCGGTGCCGGACAAGTATTCGGACGTGACCATCGTCGATCTGCCCGGCATCTACTCCCTCAGCCCCTATTCGATGGAGGAGATCGTCAGCCGCAACTTCATCGTCCGCGACAAGCCCGACGTGGTCATCAACATCGTCGACGCCACCAACCTCGAGCGAAACCTCTACCTGACCCTGCAGCTGCTCCAGCTGGGGCGGCCCGTGGTGGTGGCCCTCAACATGATGGACGAGGTGCGCAGCCACGGCGACGCCATCGACCTGGCGGCCATGGAGAAGGGGCTGGGCGTGCCGGTGGTGGCCATCTGCGCGCGCAGGGGCGAGGGCCTGGACGAGCTGGTGCGCCGGGCGATGGACGCGGCGGAGAACCACCGCCTGCCGCCGAAGCTGGACATCTGCGGCGGGGCGGCGCACAAGGCGCTGCACGCCATCCAGCATCTGGTGGAGCAGCCGGCGCAGGCGCACGGCATGACCTCGCGCTACGCGGCCACCAAGCTCTTCGAGGGCGACGCGCCCATGATGGAGGAGCTGGACCTTTCCGAGGACACGCGCCACATCATCGAGGAGATTCTCTCCGCCATGGAGCGGGAGGTGGGCATGGAGCGCGCGGCGGTGATGGCCGACACGCGCTACCGCTTCATCGAAAAGCTGCTCTCCACCTGCTACACGCGCGCCCAGGAGGACGGCGACACGCTCACCGACCGGCTGGACCGGGTGCTGACGCATCCGGTGCTGGCGATTCCGGTGTTCCTTCTGATGATGCTGCTGGTGTTCTACATCACCTTCGGGCCGTTTGGCGCGTGGCTGGCGGACGGGTTCGCCGCGCTGGTGCAGCGGGGCGTGGACGCGCTGGGCGCGGCGCTGGCGGGCTGGGGCGTGGCCGGCTGGGTGCGAAGCCTGCTGGTGGACGGCGCGCTCACGGGCGTGGGGAGCGTGCTTTCGTTCCTGCCCACGATCCTGCTTTTGTTCTTGCTCCTGTCCATTCTGGAGGACAGCGGCTATATGGCCCGCGCGGCGTTCCTCATGGATAAGCCGCTTCGAAAGCTCGGCCTCAACGGCCGCGCCTTCATCCCCATGATGATGGGCTTTGGCTGCACGGTGCCCGCCGTGATGAGCGCCCGCAGCATGAACAACCAGCGCGACCGGCGCTTCACCATCCTCCTGACGCCCTTCATGAGCTGCGGGGCCAAGGTGCCCATCTACGCGCTCTTTACCCGCGCGTTCTTTGACGGGCATCAGGTGCTGGTGATGAGCGCATTCTATCTCACGGGCGTTGCGGTTTCCATCGTCGTGGGGCTGATTCTCAAGCATACCGCCTTCCACGGCGACGCCGCGCCCTTCATCATGGAATTGCCCGCCTACCGCCTGCCCGCCCCGCGCAACGTGGCCCGGCAGCTGTGGGACAAGGCCGGCGATTTCCTAAAGCGCGCCTTCACCGTCATCTTCCTGGCCACCATGGTCGTGTGGTTTTTGCAGCACTTCACCTTCACCCTCGCCCCCGCGCCCGACATGGCGCACAGCATGCTGGGCGTGATCGCCGGGGCCATCGCGCCGGTGTTCGTCCCGGCGGGCTTTGGCTCGGTGGAGGCGTCCACCGCCGTGCTCACCGGCGTGATGGCCAAGGAAAGCGTCGTCAGCACCCTGAGCGTGCTGGCCGGCGTGGACCCCGACAGCGCGCAGATGGTCACCGCCCTGCACGCGGTGTTCCCCACGGTGCTGCAGGCGGTTTCGTTCCTGACCTTCGTTTTGCTCTACATGCCCTGCGTGGCGGCCTATGCCGCCATGCGCCGCGAGATGGAGAGCGGCCGTCTGGCCACCCTCGCCGTGGCGGGGCAGACGCTGCTGGCCTGGGGCGCGGCCACGCTGGTGTACCAGGTGGGGCGGCTTCTGGGCCTTGGCTGAGGAGGCGCGAACATGGGCCTTGTGTTGGATATCCTGATTCTCATCGCGCTGCTGGCGTGGGCCGCGTGGGCGCTTTTGCGCCTGCGGCGGCGGCGCGGGTGCGGCGGCGGCTGCGCCGGGTGCCCTTGCGCCGGCTCCTGCAAAACCCAACGGGGAGACGATTCACATGACTGATACCATCCGCCTCTACGGCCTGGTGACCGATTCCATCGTGGACGGGCCGGGCTTTCGCACGTCGATTTTCACGCAGGGATGCCCGCATCACTGCCCCGGCTGCCACAATCCCGGCAGCCACGACTTTGACGCGGGCACCGTCTATACCCTCGACGACGTGGAAGCGAAGTTTTCCAAAAACCCCCTGCTGGACGGCGTGACCCTCACCGGGGGCGAGCCGTTCTGCCAGGCGGCGGCGTGCGCGGAGCTGGCGCGGCGCGCGCGCGCGCGGGGCCTGAACGTGTGGACCTACACCGGCTACACCTACGAAAAGCTGCTGGACATGGCCGCCTCGGACCCCGACGTGGCCGCGCTGCTCAAGGCCACCGACGTGCTGGTGGACGGTCCGTTCGTGCTAAGCGAGCGCTCGCTGGAGCTGGACTTTTGCGGCAGCCGCAACCAGCGCCTGATCGACCTTGCCAAAACCCGTGCCGCGGGCGAAATCGTGCGCTACACCCCGCCGGAGTGGTAGCAAAAAAGGCCCGCGCGGCATTCCGGCGGGCCTTTCGCCGTTCCGGCGACAGGCGGCGCGCCCCGCGGCGGGCGCTGCGCGCCATCCGCGCATCCCGTGCGCCCCGCGTACCCTGCGCCCCCCGCGCTCCGTGCGCCCCGCGCCCCGCGCGCACCCCGCGCGCTCCGCATACCTTGCGTACCCTGCGCCCGCGCCCCGCGCGCATCCCGCGCGCCCTGCGGCGGCTCCCCGCGCGCGTTCCGCGCAATCCGCGCACCCCGCGGCGGGCGCTGCGCGCCATCCGCGCAATCCGCGCGCCCCGCGGGCGCACCACTCCGCGCATCCCACGCATCCCCCATCATTCCGCGCCGCGCACCCCGCGGCGCCCCCGGAGGGACGTACCATGCTGACTTTGCTGGCCACGGGCGGCACCATCGCGTGCACGCCCGGCAAGAACGGGCTGGAGCCCACGCTGGGCGCGGCGGACCTGCTGCGCGCGCTCGGCCCCGCCGCGCCCGCGCCCGTGCGCGCGCGGGACGTGTTCACCCTCGATTCCAGCAACGTGCAGCCGGAGGAATGGCGCGCGCTGGCCCGCGCGGCGCACGAGGCGCTCAGGGCCAGCGACGGCGTGGTGATCACCCACGGCACCGACACCATGGCCTACACGGCGGCGGCGCTGTCGTTCATGCTGGCGGGCGAGCGAAAGCCCGTGATCCTCACCGGCTCGCAGCTGCCGCTGGACCATCCCCTGACCGACGCGCGGCTCAACCTCCTGCGCGCCTTCGCGGCGGCGCAGGCGGGCGTGGGCGGGGTGTACGTGTGCTTCGGCGACCGGCTGATCTCCGGCGTTCGCTGCGTCAAGACGCACACCACCTCCATGGACGCGTTCTCCAGCGTCAACGCGCCGCTGGCGGGCCATTTCGACGTGGAGGGCGTGCACTTCGACCATCCGCAGGCCTATACCCCGCCGCCCGGCGCGGAGGACCTGCCCCTTCGGGACGGCATCGACCCGCGCGTGTTTCTGCTCAAGCTCGTCCCCGGCACCTCGCCGGACGTGCTGCGCTTCGTCCGGGAGGCGGGCTATCGCGGGCTGGTCATCGAGGCGTTCGGTCTGGGCGGCCTGCACTACATCCGCCGCAACCTCGTGCGCGCGCTGGACGCCCTCGCCAAAAGCGGCGTGCGCGTGCTGGTGGTCAGCCAGTGCCTCTACGAAAAGGCCGACCTGGGCCTCTACGAGGTGGCCAGCGGCCTGGGCGCCTCGCTTGTGCGGGGCGGCGCGGACATGACCACCGAGGCCGCCGTCTGCAAGCTGATGTGGGCCCTCGCCCAGGACGACCCGGACCTGTGGCTGAGCCACCGGATCATCGGGGAATACCGCTAGCGCGTCGAAAAAACCCGGCCGGATACAAAGCCGAGGCGCGGGAGCCATGCCGCTCCCGCGCCTCCTTTTATACCTCTTTTTCAAACAGCACCAGCGTCTCCGGGATCACGCCCTCGTGCAGCACGTCGGCGCGCCCCGCGAGGCGGAATCCCAGCCCCGCGTACAGCGCCCGCGCCGGGGCGTTGCCCTCGTAGGTGTCCAGCCGCACGGCGCGCATGCCCGTCTCCCGCGCGCGGGAGAGCGCGAAGCGCACCATCTCCCGGCCGATGCCCCGCCCGGCGCAGGATGGGTCCACGCAAAGCGTGTGCAGCACCAGCACGTTTTCCGGCGCGGCGGGCACGCGCCAGTCCGCGCCGAGGTAGCAGGGCGGCTGCTCGTGGTTTAAGATCATGCTCGCGCAGATGCCGCCCGCGCCGTCCTCCCTGACGTACAGCCAGCCCGCCTCCATGGCGCGCCGCGCCGTCGCCCGCGTGGGATAGACGCCCCGCTTCCAGTTCGTCGCGCCCTGCCCGGCTTCCTCCCGGTCCAGCAGCGCCTCATAGATGCGCGCCGCCGCGTCCACGTCCTCCGCCCGCGCCCTGCGTATCATCGCATTCCGTCCTTTCTCCGGGCCGGGGGGCTGGCCCGCGCGCCGGCCTCACGCCTCACGCGCCTTCCTCCGCCCCGCTCTCCGCCGCGCCTTCCACCGCCGTCACCACGTCGTCCATCAGCGCCATCACCAGCGGCAGGCCCTTATCCTGCTTACCCTGCAAGGGCGCCTCCTGCGCCATGAGCGCCGTCGGCGGGCTGATGCGCTGCTCCACGCGCACCTGCGCGCCCGCGCCGTCGCCCGCAAGGAGCGCCGCGCCCGCCACGCAGGTCCCGTTGGAGCCGCTCTTGTTGAAATAGAAGGCCTTCACGCCCTTGCCGCCGCGCGCCTGCGGCTCAAAGTCCATGTAGAGCACGCGCTTGGCAAATCCGCGCTCGGTCATCAGAAACACCTGATCCGCGGCCTGCGGCTGGCCCGACCAGAGCACCGCGTCGCCGGGTTCGAGGGTCATGCCCTTCACGCCGCCCGCCGTGCGGCCCTGCGCGGGCACGCCGTCGGCATGGAAGCGCACGCTCATGCCGCTGCGGCTGATGAGGAGCACGTCCGCCGCCGCGTCCAGCGGCAAAACGCCCATGACCGCGTCGCCCTCGCGCAGCGTGAGCGCGGCGAACTTCGCGCGCCTGACGTCGTACTCCGCCGCGGCCGTGCGCTTCACCTGCCCCTTTCGCGTCACGAACAGCAGGTCCGGCGCGGAGGCCAGCTCCGAGGGCCTCATGCACAGGATGTTCACCGGGGTTTCGTTCTCCTCAAGGCCCGCCAAAACGCCGTTTAGCAGCGCGCCGCGGTCCCTGGGCTTCATCTCCGGCAGGGCCGCCACGCTCAAGGGGTAGCAGTTGCCCCGGTCGGTGAAGAAGTAGAGCGTATGGTCGGTCTGCGTGTCGAAGCGGTAGAGCGGCGCTTCCTCCGCGCCCTCCTCCGCCGCCTGCCGCCGCGCCCGCGGCGGGTACACGCGCCGAAGCAGCCCCGCGCGCGAATAGGTGACCAGCGCGTCCTCGGCGAGAATCTCCTCCCTGGCCGCAGCCTCCACCACGTCGCCCGCGCGGGCGATCTCGGTGCGGCGCTCGTCGCCGTAGCGCTCGGCCACGGCGCGCAGCTCCTTCTTGATCACGTTCATGAGCTTTTTTTCGCTGGCGAGGATGGCCTCCAGCTCGGCGATGCGCTTCTTGAGGTCCGCGTACTCCTTGCGCAGCGCCAGAATTTCGAGGTTCGTCAGCCGCTGAAGCCGCATGTCCAAAATGGCCTGCGCCTGCGCGTCCGACAGGGCGAAGCGCTCCATCAGCCCGGCCTTGGCGGCCCTGGGGTTCTCGCTCTTTCGGATGAGGGCGATCACCTCGTCCAGGTTGTCCACCGCGACCATCAGGCCTTCGAGGATGTGGGCGCGGGCGAGCGCGCGGTCCAGCTCGTAGCGGGTGCGGGCGGTCACGACGTTCTTGCGGTGGCGGATGTAGTAGCCGATGGCGCGCCGGAGCGAAAGCAGGCGCGGCTTGCCGTCGGCGATGGCCACCATGTTCACCCCGAAGGTGACCTGCAATTCGCTGTACTTGAGCAGGTAGGAGAGCACCTTTTCGACGTCGGCGTCCTTTCTAAGCTCGATCACGGCGCGCATGCCGGTGCGGTCGCTCTCGTCGCGGATGTCGTAGATGCAGCCCAGCGCGGCCTTTTTCTCCTCGCTGAGCTTGAGGATCTTCTCCAGCATCGCCGCCTTGTTCACCTGATAGGGAATCTCGGTGATGACGATCAGCTTTCGCCCGGCGGGCCCGTCCTCGATGTGCGTGCGGGCGCGCAGCGTGAGCTTGCCGCGCCCCGTCTCGTAGGCGGCGCGCAGCTCCGGCGTGTCGATGAGCACGCCCCCGGTGGGGAAGTCCGGCCCCGGCACCAGCTTCATCAGTTCGTCCAGCGAAATGTCGGGGTTGTCGATCTGCGCCGCCGTGGCCTCGATGATCTCGCGCAGGTTGTGCGGCGGGATGTTGGTCGCAAGGCCCACGGCGATGCCGCTCGCCCCGTTGACCAAAAGATTCGGGAAGCTCGCGGGCAGCATGTCCGGCTCCTTGAGGGTGTCGTCGAAGTTGAGCCGGAAGGGCACGGTGTCCTTGTCAATGTCGCGCAGCATCTCCACCGCCAGCGGGGTCATGCGCGCCTCGGTGTAGCGCATGGCGGCCGCGCCGTCGCCGTCCACGCTGCCGAAGTTGCCGTGGCCGTCCACCAGCGGCCCGCGCATGCTGAAATCCTGCGCCATGCGCACCAGCGCCTCGTAGACCGAGCTGTCGCCGTGCGGGTGGTATTTGCCCAGGCAGTCGCCCACGATGCGCGCGCACTTGCGGTGCGGCGTATCGGGGCCGATGGCCAGCTCGTTCATGGTAAAGAGGATGCGCCGCTGCACGGGCTTGAGCCCGTCCTCCACGCGGGGGACGGCGCGCTCCATGATGACGTGCTCGGCGTAGGGGATCATGCTGTTGTGCATGACCTCCTCCATGGGCGATACGATGATGTTGTGGTCCACCCCGATGGGCGGACGGTCGTCCTGCCTGCGGCTCAACGGCTTTCCCTCCCTTCGCCCGCGCCGCCGCCGAGGGCCTCGAAGCGGTCCTCGCGGTTAAAGTTGGCGTGCTGGCTGATGTACTGCCTGCGCGGCTCCACCTTGTCCCCCATCAAAATGGTCACGAGCCGCTCGGCCTGCGCCGCGTCCTCGATGCTCACCCGCATCAGCTTTCGCTGTTCGGGGTCCATGGTGGTCTGCCAGAGCTGCTCGGGGTTCATCTCGCCCAGGCCCTTGTAGCGCTGGAGGGTGTAGCCCTTGGTCTGCCCGCGCGTGAGCTTTCGAAGCTCCGCGTCGTCGTAGGCGTATTGCACCCTGTTGCCCCTTTGCACCTTGTAGAGCGGCGGCATGCCGATGTACACATGCCCCTCGGTGATGAGCTCCTTCATGTAGCGGTAGAAGAAGGTCAGCAGAATGGCGCGGATGTGCGCGCCGTCCTGGTCAGCGTCGGAGAGGATGATGACCTTGTGGTACTTGAGCGAGGCGAGCGAGAAGCTCTCGTCGATGTTCGTGCCCAGCGCGGTGATGATGGAGCGGAACTCCTCGTTGCCAAGCACCTGATCAAGGCGCTTTTTCTCGGCGTTCAGCGGCTTTCCGCGCAGCGGCAGAATCGCCTGGAACCGCCGGTCGCGCCCCTGCTTGGCGCTGCCGCCCGCGCTGTCGCCCTCCACGATGAACAGTTCGTTCTGCTCCGGCCTTCGCCCCGTGCAGCTGGAGAGCTTGCCCACCAGCGGCGCGGCCTCCAGCGCGCTGCGCGTGCGCGCCACGTCGCGGGCCTTGCGCGCGGCCTCGCGCACCTTCGCCGCCCGCACCGCCTTTTCGATGATCTGCTGGGCCAGATCCTGATGCTTGAGGTCCTCGAAATACGCCGTCAGCTGCTGCGTGAGAATCGCCTCCACCAGCGGGCGCACCTCCGTGTTGCCCAGCTTCCCCTTGGTCTGCCCCTCGAACTGCGGGTTTTTGACCATCGCCAGCATCACGGCGGTCATGCCCTCGCGGAAATCGTCGCCGCTGAGGTTCGCGTCCCTGTCCTTAAGCGCGCCCAGCCTTCGCGCGAAGTCGTTCATCACCTTGGTGTAGGCGGCCTTGAAGCCCGTCTCGTGCGTGCCGCCCTCGGCGGTGGGGATGTTGTTGACGTAGGAAAACACGTTTTCGGTGTAGCTGTCGGTGTACTGAATCGCCACGCGGAAGATCACGTCCTCCCGCTGCCCGGCCAGATAGATCGGCTCGTCGTGCAGGGGGGTCTTGTCGGCGTTGAGGTAGCGCACATAATCGACCAGCCCGCCGTCAAAGCGGTACACCTCGCGCTCCGGGGCGCGGGGCCCCTCGCCCGCGTCGCCCTCGTCCTGCGGCTCGCGCTCGTCCAGAAACGTGATCGTCAGCCCGCGGTTCAGATACGCCAGCTCGCGCAGGCGGCGCGATACGGTCTCGGCGTTGAACCGGACCGTCTCAAACACGCGGTCGTCCGGCAGAAAGCGCACCCGCGAGCCGCGCTCTTTGGTGTTGCCCACCAGCGTGAGCGGCCCCGTCGCGCGCCCGGCCACGATCTTCTTCTCCTTCTCGTCCCACGCGCTTTCAAAGCGGATGTGCCAGTGCTGAAAGTCGCGGCACACGTCCACCTCCACCCAGCGGCTCAGGGCGTTGACCACGCTCGCGCCCACGCCGTGCAGGCCGCCGGAATAGGCGTAGTTCTCGCTGTTAAACTTGCCGCCCGCGTGCAGCTTGGTGTAGATCACCTCCACGCCGGATACCCCCATGGTCGGGTGGATATCGACGGGCATGCCCCGCCCGTTGTCCTCAACGGTCACCGACCCGTCGCGGCCCAGCGTCACGTCCACGCGCGTGGCAAAGCCGGCCATGGCCTCGTCGATGGAATTGTCCACAATCTCCCACAGCATGTGGTGCAGCCCGCGCGCGCCGGTCGAGCCGATGTACATGCCGGGCCGCATGCGCACCGCGTCCAGCCCTTCCAGCACCTGAATGTTTCGCGCGTCGTAATGGTTGGTCAATGCATTTCACCCCTTGGCGGATTGGCGCGCACATGCAAAAAGGCATGCAACGCAACACTTTATTATAGCACGAAACCCCGTTTTTGCACAAGAAAAACCCCCGCACCCTGACGGGGGCGGGGGCAGCGTGGCGAAAAGCCGACCGCTTGCGAGCTTTTCCGACGCTCTTAGAAATTCTCCACCAGCTCGATGTCCTTGTACCGCCTCATGCCGGTACCGGCAGGAATCAGCTTGCCGATGATGACGTTCTCCTTCAGGCCCAGCAGCGGGTCCACCTTGCCCTTGATGGCGGCGTCGGTGAGCACGCGGGTGGTCTCCTGGAAGGAGGCGGCGGAGAGGAAGCTCTCGGTGGCGAGGCTGGCCTTGGTGATGCCCAGCAGCACGCGCTTGGCGATGGCGGGGCGGCCGCCGTTTTCGATGGTCTGGCGGTTGGCCTCCTCAAAGCGGTAGATGTCCACGAGGGAGCCGGGCAAAAGCAGCGTATCGCCGCTGTCCTCCACGCGCACCTTGCGCAGCATCTGCTTGACGATGATCTCGATGTGCTTGTCGGAGATGTTCACGCCCTGCTGGCGGTACACGCTCAAAACCTCGCGCAGCAGGTAGTCCTGCACGGCCTTCACGCCCAGGATGCGCAGCAGGTCGTGGGGGTTGATGGAGCCTTCGATCAGCTCCGCGCCGGCCTCGACGTGCTGGCCGTCCTGCACCTTGAGGCGGCTGCCGTAGTTGATCTGATAGACCTTGGTCTCGGAGGGGTCCTCCTCGCTGGTGACGGTGACCTCGCGCTTCTTCTTGTTTTCGCCCAGGCTCACGCGGCCGCTGATCTCGGTGAGGATGGCGTCGCGCTTGGGCTTGCGGGCCTCGAAGAGCTCCTCGACGCGGGGAAGACCCTGCGTGATGTCGTCGCCGCCGGCGATGCCGCCGGTGTGGAAGGTACGCATGGTGAGCTGCGTGCCGGGCTCGCCGATGGCCTGCGCGGCGATGATGCCGACCGCCTCGCCCACATCCACGGCGCCGCCGGTGGCGAGGTTCGCGCCGTAGCAGCGGGCGCACACGCCGGTTTCGTTGCGGCAGGTGAGGACGCTGCGCACCTGGGCCTTTTTGATGCCCGCGCGGGCGATGGCCCTGGCCTGATCGTTGGTGATGGTTTCGTTGAGCGCCACGATGATCTCGCCCGTGGCGGGATCGACGATGTCCTCGGCGGCCACGCGGCCCAGCAGACGGTCCTCGAGGCTCTCAATGACCTGATTGCCGATGGTGATCTCCTGCACGGTGATGCCGCGCACCTTTTCGCCGCGGGCGGCGAAGCAGTCGGGCTCGCGCACGATGACCTCCTGCGACACGTCCACCAGACGGCGGGTCAGGTAGCCCGAGTCGGCGGTGCGAAGCGCGGTATCGGCCAGCGACTTGCGGCTGCCGTGGGAGCTCAGGAAGAACTCCAGCACCTTGAGGCCCTCGCGGAAGTTGGCTCGGATGGGCAATTCAAGGGTTTTGCCGCTGGGGGAGGCCATCAGGCCGCGCATGCCGGCCAGCTGGCTGACCTGCGCCGCGCTGCCGCGCGCGCCGGAATCGGTCATCATGCGGATGGGGTTGAACTTGTCAAGGCCGGGCAAAATGCGGCCGCGCAGGTTGGCGGTGGTGGCGTTCCAGATATCGACGACCTTGGCGTAGCGCTCGTCCTCGGAGAGCATACCCATGCGGTAGAGGCCGTTGATCTCGGCCACCTGGTCGTCGGCTTCCTTGAGGATCTGCCCCTTTTCGGGCGGCACGATGATGTCGCTGACCGACACCGTGACCGCGCCGCGGGTGGAGTACTTGAAGCCGAGGTTCTTGATGTTGTCCAGCACCTGGGCGGTTTCGTGGATGCCGTGCTTGAGATAGACCTCGTCTACGATCTTGCCCAGCTCCTTCTTGCCCACCAGGCCGTCGATCTCAAGCGGGAACATCTCCTCCAGGCACGTGCGGGGCTTTCTGCCGATGTCCTGCGGGATCACCTCGTTAAACAGCAGCAGGCCCAGCGTGCAGTCGATGATCTTGCGGCCCTTCTCGCCGTTAAATTCGCGCTCCAGCCGCACCTTGATGGGCGCCTGCAGGCTCAACTGGCCCAGCTGGTAGGCCATCATGGCCTCGTCGGGGCTGGAGAACACGCGGCCCGCGCCCTTGCCGTCCGGCCGGTCGATGGTCAGGTAGTAGCAGCCGATGACCATGTCCTGCGAAGGCGACATGACGGGCTTTCCGTCCTGGGGCTTCAAAATGTTGTTGTGCGCCAGCATCAGGAAGCGGGCCTCGGCCTGCGCCTCCATCGAAAGCGGCACGTGAATGGCCATCTGGTCGCCGTCGAAGTCGGCGTTGTAGGCGGTACACACCAGCGGGTGCAGCTTGAGCGCCTTGCCCTCCACCAGCATCGGCTCAAAGGCCTGAATGCCCAGGCGGTGCAGCGTGGGCGCGCGGTTGAGCAGCACCGGATGCTCCTTGATGACCTCCTCCAGGATGTCCCATACCTCCGCGCGGCCCTTTTCGACCATGCGCTTGGCGTTCTTGCCGTGGTGCGCCTTCTTGAGCGTCACCAGCCGCTCGATCACGAAGGGCTTGAACAGCTCGAGGGCCATTTCCTTGGGCAGGCCGCACTGGTAGAGCTTGAGCTCCGGGCCCACCACGATGACCGAGCGGCCGGAGTAGTCCACGCGCTTGCCCAGCAGGTTCTGGCGGAAGCGGCCCTGC
>CHCFC05602__coassemble_290_pt1 | contig 27127 bp, 29 predicted proteins | sample CHCFC05602__metabat2_high_PE_021 | metagenome-assembled genome bin CHCFC05602
GTAAAAAGAACCGCCGGCTCAACATGATTTTCTTACAATCAGCGTTGAGCGCAAGGTAACGGAAATGCCCGCAAGGCTTCGTAAATCTTCCACAGCATCCAGCAGAAGCCGGATCGCGTTAAGCGCCATATCCCGGCTGGGGTTTTCCACCGTGGTAAGCGGAGGATACAAAAAGCTGGAATAATAAATATTATCGTAACCGATTACACCCATATCCCGCGGAATCTTGACCTTTTTTTCCTTGAGGGCCTCCATTGCGCCCCAGGCCATAAAATCGCTGCCCACGAAGGCGGCCGCAGGCTTCGGCGCGGGATCATAGCCTTCCAGCACCTGCTTCATCAGCTCATAACCAGACTCAAAGGTAAAATCTCCATGGCGGATATCGCACTGAGCCGGAGAAACACCATGACGGGCCAAGGTATCCATAAAGCCGTTAACACGGGACTGGGCGTTGCTGACCAGTCCGACAGGTCCCGCAAGACAGATAAACCGCTCATAGCCCTTTTCAACCAGATAATCTGCCACGGACGCGGCGCCGCGATAGTTGTCGGCATAGATGAAAGCAACGTTTCGATCGGTTTCCACCGGCGGGCGGTCCATGATTACCAAAGGAACTTCCACCATTTCAAACAGACGGGACAGTTCCATTCGGGGCGCAATGCTGATGATGCCATCCACATGGGCGCTGAGCATGCTATTTACGTTTTGTTCCTCTGTTTTGGCTTCGCTATCCGAATCATAAAGCATGATCTGATAGCCTCTTTCGTTGGCCTCCTTTTGAATCGTCTTGACGCTGGTTGAGAAAAAGGGGTTGACAATATCGGGCACATGGACACCGATGGTGTAGGAACGGTTGGTCTTGAGGCTTCGGGCATAGAGATTGGGGCGATAGCCCAGCTCCTCGATTGCACGGTACACTCGCTGTTCCAGCTCGGAGCTGACGTATTTCTTCTGGGTCAACACATTTGATACAGTAGCAGTTGACACTCCGGCCGATTTGGCAATATCCTTAATCGTAACGGTCACGACAGCTTCTCACCTTGTATAGTTAATCGAGTAACTGTTCACATTATAACATCCTGTTTTTCGCCTGTCAAGAGCAAGCCTACAATTTACAAAAAAAACATGTCCGAAGGAAGCTATCCTTGGACATGCTGGACGCCTGTCACTTTTTCTTAGCCGGCGCACTCTTGGGCGCGATATCGCCCACACCGCTAAGCACATAGCGGGGACGGTAGGGGAATTTGCGCATCTCATGCTCGGTGGTCACGCCGCTGAGCACCAGCACGGTGTCGATGCCGCACTCCACGCCTGCGACGATATCGGTATCCATGCGGTCGCCGATGATCGCGCACTCCTCCGGCGATACGCCCAGCAGGCTCAGGCCGTGGCGCATCATCAGGGGATTGGGCTTGCCCAGATAATAGGCCTGCCGCCCCGTAGCCAATTCGATGGGGCTCATCAGCGCCTTGCAGGCCGGAACGATGCCGCCCTCCACCGGGCCGGTCAGGTCCGGGTTGGTGCCGATGAGCTTGGCGCCGGCGCGCACCAGCTGCACGGCCCGCTCGATTTTTTCAAAGCTGTAGGCGTGCGTTTCACCCATCACGACATAGTCGGGATTGACCTCGTTCATGGTAAAGCCCGCCTCGTACAGGGCGCCCACCAGGCCGGGTTCGCCGATGACGTAGGCGCTTCCTCCGGGGCACTGCTGCTTGAGAAACGCCGCCGTGCTCAGCGCGCTGGTATAGAAGTGCTTTTCATCCACCTCCAGCCCCAGGCGCTCCAGCTTCTGCTGCAGCTCCTTGGGCGCACGCTCGCTGGAATTGGTCAGGAACAGGAACTTCTTATTCTCCCGCTTCAAAAAATCAACAAATTCCCGGACGCCGGGCAACAGCAGGTTGCCGTGATAGATCACGCCGTCCATATCGCAGATGAAGCCCTTCTTTTTCCGAAGCGCTTCCAATGTATAGGCATGTTGCTCCAGGTTGGTAACAGTCATGGACATTCACCTCATTTCTTGGTTCATTGGGGAAATGCTCCCCGCATCTAGTATATCACGTTTCCGGAAAAGATCAACCAGATGTGATATGGTCTATTTTTATTCCATTCGGAACATTTTTATGCCCGCTTTTCGCGCCGCCTTCTCCGGCATAATGTAAAACCTGGATACAAACCTTGACACCTTTCCCTTTTACGTGTTATGCTTCGTTCGTATATTCTCATTTATATTGGAGCGGCGCATTCCGCGCCGCATGGAGGGGTCTGTCATGACGGAAAATCGGGAACAACTGCGCCTGATTGCGCTGCGCATCCGTGATCTGCGCGATATCTCCGGCCTGAGCGCCCAGGAGGTCGCCAGCCGGGCCGGGATCGACGAGGACGAATACCTGGCCTATGAAACGGGCGAGCGCGATTTTTCTTTTTCCCACCTGTTCAACATCGCCGAGGTGCTGGGCGTGGACATCAGCGACCTGCTGACCGGTGAAAGCCCCAAGCTGCACGGCTACGTGCTCACACGCCGCGGCCAGGGCCTGCAGTTCAACCGCCGCCGTCAGTACGAATACCATCACCTGGCCTACAACTTCCGCGACAAGCTGGCCGAGCCCTTCATCGTAACCGTGCGCGAGGATGCGCCCGGCACCCAGAAGCAGGCCCACAGCCACGAGGGCCAGGAGTTCGACTACGTGCTGGAAGGTACCCTCAAAATCGTGCTGGGCGGCAATGAGCTGTATCTGCAGCCCGGCGACAGCCTGTACTATGATTCCAGCCTGCCCCATGTGATGTATGCCGTCGAGGGGGATTGCCGCTTCATTGCAGTAGTAATCAAAGAGGGGGCGAAGGCGTGATGAAACCGCTCTGCTATGACTATCTCAACTGCCCCACGACCTTCTCCACCTACGATGATTTCAACAAGAAGTTCCGCATCACCCGCCCGGAGAGCTTCAACTTTGCCTATGACGTGGCCGACCGTATCGCTCAGGAGGAGCCGGACCGGCTGGCCGTGCTGTGGACGGACGAAACCGGCGTCTGCATCCGTTATACCTTTGGACAGCTGAAGGAAGAGAGCGACCGCGCGGCCAACCTGTTCAAATCCCTGGGCATCCGCAAGGGCGACAAGGTGATGCTGATTCTCCGCCGCCACCTGGAATTCTGGCCCATTTTGATGGCCCTGCACAAGCTGGGCGCCGTGGGCGTGCCCGCTACCCATCTTTTGACCGAAAAGGACGTGCTCTACCGCGTGGACGCCGCGCGCATCCAGATGATCGTCATCTCCCACAAGGACGAGGGCGTGCTCAGGAGCGCGGAGGTGGCGATGCAGAAATGCGAAAGCCTCAGGCATGTGATGATCCTGCGCGGCCAGCGCGAGGGCTTCCACAGCTATGAGAAGGAAATGCCCCTGCAAAGCCCCGTGTGGGAAAAGCCCACGGGCGACGCCTATCCGCACAATCATGACCTCCTGCTGCTCTACTTCACCAGCGGCACCACCGGCATGCCCAAGATGGTCACCCACGACCATTACTACCCGCTGGGCCACATCGTGACCAGCCTGTACTGGCAGCAGTGCGAGGACGGCGGGCTGCATTTCACCATTTCGGAAACTGGCTGGGCCAAGAGCGTGTGGGGCAAGCTCTACGGCCAGTGGCTCACGGGCAGCGCGGTCTTTGTCTACGACTTTGAGCGCTTCATCGCCCGCGATATCCTCAAGCAGATGAGCACCTACGGCGTAACCACCTTCTGCGCCCCGCCCACGATGTACCGCTACATGCTGCAGGAGAACTTCGCCGGCTATGACCTGAGCCATCTGCATCACTGTGCCGTGGCGGGCGAGCCGCTCAACCCCGACATGGCCGCCGAATGGCTCAAGCGCACCGGCATCCCGCTGCTGGAAGCCTTCGGCCAGACGGAGCTGGTGGTCACGCTGGCCACCTTCCCCTTCATGAAGGTATGCCCCGGCAGCATGGGCAAGCCCAGCCCGATCTTTGACGTGGACCTGGTGGACGATCAGGGAAACTCCTGCCCGCCGGGCGTGACGGGCGAAATCGTCATTCACACCGACGATGACGCGCTGCCCATCGGCATGTTCTCCGGCTATTACGAGGACCCCGAGCTGACCAAGACCGTCTGGGACAACGGCCTGTACCATACCGGCGACGTGGCCTGGCGCGATGAATGGGGCTACTACTGGTACGTGGGCCGCGCCGACGACGTGATCAAGTCCAGCGGCTACCGCATCGGGCCCTTCGAGGTGGAAAGCGCGCTGCTGGAACACCCCGCCGTGCTGGAAACCGCCATCACCGCCGCGCCCGACGAGCTGCGCGGTCAGGTCGTCAAGGCCACCATCGTCCTCAAGCCCGGCTGGGAGGCGGGCGACGCGCTCAAGAAGGAGCTTCAGGAGCACGTCAAGCGCACCACCGCGCCCTACAAGTACCCCCGTATCATCGAATTTGTCAGCGAGCTGCCCAAGACCATCTCCGGCAAGATCCGCCGCGTGGAGCTTCGGCAGAAGGACCAGCGATAAACCAATCTGTACGAAGGAGGAGTACCCCCCGATGCTGCGAATGCTGAAGCGATGCACTGCGCTCATGCTTTTGAGCGTCCTCATGCTGGGCTGCCTGCCCCGCGCCTCGGCCAAAACCGTGGAGGAATGGCTGGAAGGCTTTGAGACGGGCGAAACGTGGTTCGGAGAGGACTTCGCCTACGACATCACCGACGAGGAGGCCTGCTGGGAGCTGCTGCAGCGGCCCATCACCGTGCTGGATGCGGGACAGCGCGAGGAGATCTATCCCCGCGTAACCCCCGGCGGCGAGAAGGTCAACGACGACAAGCTCGGCGGCTTCATCAACGGCGCCTCGGCGGCCGTGCATGTGCTGGGCGAGGACGAGGACGGCTGGACGCTCATCGAGGGCCTGGATTACTACAACCGCGTCATCCGCGGCTATGTGAAAACCAGCCTGCTCAAAACCGTCACGCCCAACGACAAGTACGGCGTGATCATCGATAAGCTCACCCAGCGGCTCTACGTCTTTATCGACGGCAAGCTCTGGTCCAGCTGCTCGGTGTCCACGGGCCTTCCCAACGACGAGCAGCCCTACAACGAAACCGCCGCCGGCGAATACCTGATCGTCAGCTGGGTGGGCGATTTCGACAGCGAGGGCATGATCTGCGCCATGGCGCTGCGCTTCAACGGCGGCGACATGATTCACGAGGTGCCCCACAATGTCAATGCCGACGGCACCAAGAGCTACAGCCGCTGGGAGGCGATGCTGGGCCAGAAAGCCAGCCACGGCTGCGTGCGCACCCAGCGCCGCGCCAACGAGGACGGCCTCAATGCCCAGTGGCTGTGGGACAACCTCAAGCGCAACACCAAAGTCCTCGTCTGGGATGACAAGGGCCGCAAGATGCCCTATCCGGACGATGACCTGGAGCTGTTCTACAACCCGGAGGGCGGTCAGTATTACCATTCGGACGCCTACTGCTCCAGCGTGCGCGACCAGTACCTGCCCATGACCGGCTTTCTCTATTCCGAGCTGGAAACCCCTGCCTACAAGGAGCTCGAGCCCTGCCTGACCTGCCAGCCGCCGCGCGCCAAGTCCGAAATCGCAAAGGAGAACCTGGAGCGCGGCGCCATCACCGAGGAGGAATACCTCGCCGCGCTCACGCCCATTCCCTATCCGGACGATTCGCTTGAGATCTATTACAATCCCGACGGCGGACAGTACTACCATTCCACGGCCAACTGCTCCAGCGTCAAGGACCGTTTTCTGCCGCTGACGGGATTCACCTACGGCGAGCTGGACACGGGCAGCTTTGCGGAACTGACCCCCTGTCCCTATTGCAATCCCGTGCAGCGCAAGGCGGAAATTGACGAGGAAAACCGGGCCATGGGCCTCACGGTTACGCCGCAGACCGCCACGGTAACCGTTTCCGGGGAGGATGAGGAGGCCGAGGCCGTACCCGTCATGGCGGACACGGATGATACCGAAGTGCATATTCAGATCGTGGACGGGCCGTAACGGCTGGAAAGGAGTGTCCTGATGAAACGTCTTTTGGCGGCGCTGCTGGCCGCAGCGGTTCTTTGTCCGCTTGCGGCTCTGGCGGCCGGAGAAAAGAATGTGGATAACCTGCCCATCGGCAACCTGGAGGGCTTTGAAAGCAGCATCACCTGGTTCGGAGAGGACTTCGCCTACGACATCACCGACGAGGAAGCCTGCTGGGAGCTGCTCCAGCGGCCCATTACCGTGCTGGATGTGAGCGAGAAAGAGGTCGTCTATCCCCGCGTGTCGCCAAACGGCGAAAAGGTCATCAACGAGTGGATGGGCGGCAGCATCAACGGGTCGCTGGCCGCCGTGCATGTGCTGGGCGAGGATGAGGACGGCTGGACGCTCATCGAGGGCATGGACTACTACGACCGCATCATCCGCGGATACGTCAAAACCAGCCTGCTCAAGACCGTGACGCCCAACAACAAGTATGGCATCATCATCGACAAGCTGACGCAGCGGCTGTATATGTTCATCGACGGCAAGCTCTGGTCCAGCTGCGCGGTATCCACCGGCCTGCCCAACGAGGACCAGCCCTACAACGAAACCGCTGCCGGCGAATACCTCATCGGCAGCTGGGTAGGCGGCTTCGACAGCGAGGGCATGTACTGCGAAATGGGCATCCGCTTCAACGGCGGCGATCTTCTCCACCAGGTGCCCTATGTGGAATTTGCCGACGGCACCAAGGATTTCAGCAAGTACGGCTCGCAGCTGGGCCGCAAGGCCAGCCACGGATGCGTGCGCGTGGCCCGCACCGCCAACGACGAGGGCCTGTGCATCAGCTGGCTGTGGGAAAACCTCAAGAAGAATACCAAAGTGGTCGTGTGGGATGACGACGGGCGGACGCTTCCCTATCCCGACGATGATCTGGAAGTCTACTACAACCCCGATGGCGGCACGAGCTATCACGCCACGGCCAACTGCCGCTCCGTGCGCGACAAGTACCTGCCCCTGACCGCCTTCACCTATGGCGAGCTGGATACGGGCGACTACGCCAGGCTGACTGCCTGCACCAACTGCATCCCGGTCAAGCGGCGCGCGAAGATTGACGAGATCAACCAGGAGCGCATCGAGCTTGGCGAAATGCTGAAAAATCCGGTCTATACCGGCGGCGCCACCACAGGCGGGGGCACACAGCCCAGCGATGCCTTGGATGCCGGCGCGGAAGCGTCCGACGGCGTGACCATCACCATCCGCTGACCAGACAAGCCGACCGCCCCGTGTCCAATGAGGACACTGGGCGGTTTTGTTATGGGGTTTCCTGTGCCAGCATCCATTCGATGAACAGGCCATAGCCCATGGTGGGATCATTGACGAACACATAAGTGCGTCCATGATGCGCGCAGGCAATCATCCCTTCGGAAGCCGGGGATAGAGGTCGATCACGATTTTGCCATCCGGGCCCTTTTCGTATTCGATGCGCCGCAGAATGGCCTTGAGCAGCGTGTTGCGCTCGTGGTTGGTCATCCGGTCATAGCTTTCCAGAAGCGCCTCGGTCTTGGGAATCAGGTTCGCGCCGCCGTTTTGTGCCGCCTGGAGCCGGTTTTCCAGCGCCTCCAGCTCCGCTCTTTTCCGCGCCAGCCCCTCAAGTGCGGAAAAGAGCTTTGCGCTGCGTTCCTGAAACACCGCCGGCGTATAGACGCCCTGTTCCACCAGGTCATGCGCGTTATCCAGCTGAAGGCTGAGCTTTTCCGCCTCGCGCGCAAGGCGGAGAAGCCGCGTCCGGCACTCTGACAGCTCCTCCTCGTATCCGGTGGCGTCGATGTGGATGCGATAGCCGGAAAGCCAGCCCCGCAGCGCCGTAACAACCTCCTGCTCCACCGCCTGATAGTCGGCGCTGGCATTATGGCAGTTCCGGCCGTTGACGCACCGCAGCCGCGCGCGGCTGTGCTGGGCGGCGGACAGGGTGGTGCGCCCCACGCGGCTGCCGCAGCGGGCGCAGAAAATCAGCCCGGCAAAGGCATTTTGCAGATGAAAGGCCTTTTTCACCCGGGCGGCGGGCTGCCGCTCGCGCCGGAGCTCCTGCACCCGCAAAAAATCCGCCTCGCTGACCAGCGGGGGATGCAGCCCATCGTAGAGCTGATAATCTTCCGTGCGCCTGACGCGCTTTTTCACCACGCCGTCCTCGACGCTTTTGACCTGGCGGCTCCATCCCCGGCGAATCTTGCCCATGTAGACCGGGTTGGCCAGGATCTGGCCGACCGTGGTGTAGCTCCACAGGCCTCCATGGCGCGTGGGGACGGACAGATCGTTCAGGGCATTGGCGATTTGCTTGGTGCCCGCCCTGCGCAGAAACAGTTCAAACATCTTTTTCACCGCCTCCGCTTCCTGCGGATGCGGCTCCAGGGTATACCCCTTTTCACCCAGCAGTTTGACCCGGCGGTAGCCATAGGGCGCGATGCTGGAGATGTATTTGCCCTCCGAGGCCGAGCTGTCCCGCCCGCGAATCAGCCGGCGGGTGATCGTCTTATACTCCCGCCGGCTCATGAACAGGCCAAATTCAAAATATTCTTCGTCAAATTCGTCGCTGGGGTCATAGACCTTGGCGGGCGTGATGATCTTGGTGCCGGAAAACTGGAATACCTGGCTGATGTAAGCCTGATCGGCGCTGTTGCCGCGCGCCAGGCGCTCCAGATCCACCACCAGCACCCCGGCGTACAGCCCGGCATTGACCTCCTCCAGCAGCTTTTGAATCTCCGGCCGGGCAGCGATGGACTCGCCGGAAACCACCTCGTAATAGGTTTTGGTCACGCGGTAGCCGCGTTCCTCTGCCAGGCGGTCCAGGATGGCCTCATGCCGCCTGAGCGTTTCCTCCACGCTCATTTCCGCATAATCCCGGTCGAAGCGGGATTTTCTGAGGTACTTTGCGTACTGCTCCATGACGCTTCCCGCCACGGGCCTCAGCGCATCTCCGCGGCACGCCGCCGGTAGGCGTCGGTCACGATTTTGTTCAGCCTGGGCAGCCAGGCTTCCGGTTCGCTCTCGCAATATTCGTCGTGAATGCGCACCAAAGAGCGCTTGCCCTCCGTCTCGGATGCGATCATCTCTCCTTCACCCCCGCAGGGCTTAGTATGGTCTCCGGCATGGAAAGTATGCCCTTTTGTAAAACAAAAGGGCCGTTTGCTTTCGGAAAAAGCAAACGGCCCGCGGCGCGCTTTCACTGGAAGATGCGCACCACGTCCTTGAAGGTGAAAAACACCATAAACCCGAGCAAAAACACATAGCCGCCCAGATGGATCATGGCTTCGATCTTCTGGTCTACGGGCTTGCGGCGCACGGCCTCGATGAGCATGAAGATCAGCCGCGAGCCGTCCAGACCCGGAATGGGAATGAGGTTGACCAGTCCGAGGTTGATGGAAATCATCACCGTCAGATACAGGAAGATTTCCATGCCGCCCTGCTGGGTCTGTTCGGCGACCAGCTGCACCACGCCTACCGGGCCGCTTGTCTCATTGAGGCCCTCGCCGGTGGTGAAGAGCTTGCCCAATGCCGAGATGATGGCCGTGGAGGCATCCACGCAGGTATCCCACGCGGCGGGGATCACCTGACCCGCGGGCAGCGGCTCATAGCCCTGCTGGATCATGATGCCGATGAGCCAGCGCTCCTCGGTTTCGTCATAGCGCGGCGTGATGGTGAGGGTCTTTTCCTCGCCGTCCCGCAGCACGGTGATGTCAATATCCGATCCCGCGCCCAGGCTTCCAATGGCGTCGCTCACATCCGTCACGGTCCGGCCGGTCATCTCCTGGCCGCCCACGCTGACGAACACGTCGCCCGCCGTCAGGCCGCTTTCCGCGGCAGGCGAGCCCTCGGTCACGCTGGCCACAAACGGCGTGGCGATGGTCACGCCATACGCGGCCATCAGGACAATGGCCACCACAAAGGCCAGCACCATATTCATCAGCGGACCCGACGCCACGGAAATCATGCGCTTCCATACGGGCGCATTGTTGTAGTTGCGGGGGTCATCCTTCTTTTCGCCGTTGGGGTCGTCGTCGGTATCGCCATAGAACATGCAGTAGCCGCCCAGGGGAATCGGACGAATGGAAAACACGGTTTCGTGCTTCTTGCTTCTCCACTGAACGAGCTTGGGGCCGAAGCCGATGGAGTATTCCTTCACGGGAATCCCGCATAGCCGGGCGGCTGCGAAGTGTCCGAACTCATGGACCGTGATCAGCACGCCCAGCAGAACGATGGCAAGCAGAATATACAACAATACAATCAAAATCCTTTCTTGGGAGGGGATCAGCCTAGCTTATGCAGAACCTTCCGCGCCGTATCACGCGCAAGGCGGTCGGCTTCCATCACCTGCTCCAGCGAGGCGGCCGGCAAATGGCCGACCCGCGCGAGCGTTTCCTCCACAGTATCGAAGATTCGACCGATGCGCATGGGTTCCTCCCCGCCGGATTGTAACAATTCGCCTACGGCCACCTCGTTGGCCGCATTGAGCACACAGCCGGCCGCACCGCCCGCGCGCAGGCATTCGCGCGCCAGGCGGATGGAGGGAAAACGCTCCTCGTCCGGGCGCTCAAAGGTCAGGCTGCCCAGGGAAAACAGGTCCAGCCGGCTGCCGCCGGTGGGCAGGCGGTCGGGATAGGCCATGGCATAGAGGATGGGCAGGCGCATATCCGGCGTGCCCAGCTGGGCAATCAGCGCGCCATCGGCAAATTCCACACCGCTGTGGATGACGCTCTGGGGATGAACCACCACTTCGATCTGCTCCGGGCGTGCGTCAAAGAGCCATTTGGCCTCGATCATCTCCAGCGCCTTGTTGAACAGCGTGGCCGAATCAATGGTGATCTTCTGGCCCATGACCCAGTTGGGGTGCTTGAGGGCCTGCTCCTTTGTGGCCGCCCGGATGGCGTCCTTGCCCAAGGTGCGGAACGGCCCGCCCGAGCAGGTCAGGATGATGCGGGAGTACGGATTTCCGCCCGCACCCTGAAGGCATTGAAAGATGGCGCTGTGCTCGCTGTCCACGGGCAGAAGCGCGTGTTCGCCCACCCGCCGCGCGGCTTCCATCACCAGATGGCCGCCCGCCACCAGCGCCTCCTTGTTGGCCAGCAGCACGCGCCGGCCGCCTTCAAGCGCCGTGAGCACGCTTTTCAGGCCTACCATGCCCACCACGCTGACCAGCACGTCGTCCACATCGGACTGGGCAGCCAGCGTAAGCGCCTCCGGACCAAAGACCCATTCGCAGAATCGCAGGTCCGCGGGAATCTCCTCTTTGGGAATGGGACATACCAGCCCGGCCAGCCGCGGCCGAAACGCGCGCACCTGCTCAAAGAGCTTTTCCCGGCTGGAATGCGCGGTAAGCGCGGCCACCTCGAAACGGTCGGGATGCAGCGCAGCCACCTTGAGCGCCTGCGTGCCGATGCTGCCCGTGGAACCCAGTATAGCCAAACGGCGCTTTTTCATGTGCCAGGACCTCTTTTCTCAAATGGAAGCCAGCAAAATCACACGATAGGAATAGACGATGATGGCGGTAAACACGATGCTGTCCAGCCGGTCCAGCATGCCGCCATGACCGGGGAAGATATGGCCGAAATCCTTGATCCTGCAATGGCGCTTGACCATGCTGGCAAACAGGTCGCCCATCTGCCCGGCAATACCGCCGAACAGGCCGCACAGCATATCTCCCCAGATGGGCGGAAAGCCCGTAAAATCTGGAAAGCACAGCGTAAAGACCCTTCCTGCGATCACCGCGCACAAAATGCTGCCCACCAGCCCGCCCGCGGCTCCGGCCACGGTTTTGTTGGGGCTGATATGCGGGCACAGCTTGGGCCCGCCGATGGCGCTGCCCACAAAGTAGGCAAAGGTATCGCCGCCCACGGCGATGGCAAACACCAGCACCAGCAAAAGCGCCTGCAGGCTGCGCGGCTCGGTATCCAGAATGCCAAACAGACACATGCCCGGCAGCACCACCGTCAGCATGGGAAGCTCGCTCATGCAGATGTCCACCAGGTCCGGGTCCTCGCGCCGCATCACCACCAGCAGCACCGCAAAGGACAGAAGCGCCAGAATGGGAATGATCACCAGCGAGGAATAGCACATCATCAGCGGCACGGAGATGGCCAGCCCGGCGAAGCTGGTCCACCACACGGGATGATGTCCCCCGCGGCTGAGGGCGGTGAGCTCCTCATGCAGAGCCAAAGAAAGGCACAAAAACGCCACCACGGCAAACAGCCAGCTTCCCACAAAGAGCACGCAGGCCAGCAGCGCCACCAGCACCGCACCCGTAATGCAGCGCTGGATCATGGCGGATGTTTTTTTCTGCGGATTGCTTTCGCTCATGGTGCCTCCTTGGATGCGTTCATTCCTCCCGCTTGCCGAAGCGGCGCTTCCTGCCCTGGAACTGGGCGATGCAGCGGTGATATTCCTCAACGGTGAAATCCGGCCAGAGTACGGTGGGGAAGATAAACTCGGCATAGGCGCACTGATAGAGCAGGAAATTGCTCAGGCGCATCTCCCCGCTGGTACGGATCAGGAGATCCACATCCGGCAAATCATGGGTGTACAGCCTGTCCGAAAGCGCCTTTTCATCCACCTGGGAAAGGTCCAGCGTTCCGGCCTGCACCTCCTGGGCAATCAGCCGGGCGGCGCGCGCCAGCTCGGCCCGCGCGCCGTAATTGATGGCGATATTGAGCCTAAGGCCCGTGTTGTCCAGCGTGCGGCGCTCCGCTTCCCGCAGCACGTCGCGCTGTCGGGGCGGAAGGGCTTCCTTGTCACCCAAAATGGTGATGCGCACATTCTTCTCATCCAGCTCGTCGATTTCACTGGCAAAAAAGTCCAGAATCAGCTGCATCAGCGCCTCCACCTCGGCGGCGGGACGCGCCCAGTTCTCCGTGGAAAAGGCATAGAGCGACAGGGCTTCAATCCCGATATCGCTGGAAGAACGGATGATCTCGCGCAGCGTTTCGGTGCCCGTGCGGTGGCCCAGCGCCACTTTTACCTTATGCTGCTTGGCCCAGCGGCCGTTTCCGTCCATGATGATGGCCACATGCCTGGGCAGGCGGCTAAGGTCGATCTCCGCGTAGAGCGGTACGGTCATGACTGGCTCCTTTCCCGGGGCACGCCCGTTAAAAAGCGTGAAACGATGAGCGTGCGCCCATCGTCCTCCACGGCCACCACGCGGGTGGACGCATAGCCCTGCGCCTCACCCTCCGGGGTGCGCAGCGCGTCCGCAGGCGATGGGTTGCGGCGCGGCGGCGCGGCGGTCGCCTTGACCTGAACCTCCGTGATCCCGCTGGCCCTGAGAATGGCCAGCGCCGACTCGGCAGGAAGTCCCAGCAGGTGCTCAAAGGTCTGCTGCATCCACAACCCCCCAAAACAGCGGCCGCCGCACATGGCGGCGCAGCTCGAAATGCTCCTGATATTGTACTATGGAATAAAAAGGGCTGTCAAGGTGGGTGAAATTCTGACCAGATAGACACCAATACGGACCGCACCTTGGGGTGCGGTCCGTCAGCTTGTCGAAAAAGTCCGCCTGCGGCGGCCTTTTCCGCCAGAAGCTTAAGAAATGTTTGCGCCCAGGGGCGCAAACTCCCCGCCCGCCCGGCAAAGCCGGGCGATACGAATTCACTTTGGAGGGGACGGAGGGAAGCGTCAGCCCAGTGGGCTGTTGCCACCGAAGGTGGCAAAGCGACCCGAAGGAGTCAACCGAAACGAGCGGCGGACGCGGCCAGCGGCCGTCGCGACGATTGAGGTTGCGGACCTGCGGGTCCTCCAAACCTCCCCAAATGGGTTATTTGACAGTCTGACGGACCGCACCTTGAGGTGCGGTCCGTATTGAGCCGGAGGCGGTCAAACCTCCATGATTTCCTTTTCCTTTTTGGCGCACAGCTCGTCGATGCCCTTGATGGCGGCGTCGGTGGTTTCCTGCATTTTCTTTTCGGCCTTGGAGCGGTCATCCTCGGTGATCAGGCTGTCCTTTTCCAGCTTCTTGAACTGCTCCATGGCGTCGCGGCGGATGGAGCGGATGGCCACTTTGGATTCCTCCGCGCCCTTGCGCACGAGCTTGGTCAGCTCCTTGCGGCGCTCCTCGTTGAGTTCGGGCACCACCAGGCGGATGATCTTGCCGTCATTGGTGGGGTTGAGGCCCAGGTCGCTTTTCAAAATGGCCTTCTCCACCATGGGGATGGCCTTTTGATCCCACACGTTGATCACGAGCATGCGCGGCTCGGGAGAAGTGATGTTGCCCATCTGAGTCAGGGGCGTCTGCACGCCATAATAATCCACCGTTACGCGCTCCAAAAACTGCGGATTGGCGCGGCCGGCGCGGATGGACCGAAGGTCCTCCTGATAAACGGAAGTCGTCTTTTTCATTTTTTCGGCGGCTTTTTCGATGACCTGTCGATACATGAGGGGTTCCTCCTTGCAGTTAAGAGTCATAACGCTGATAAACGTATTGTAACGCGTTTGCAATCAAAAGGCAATGGGGAATTGCGCGTTTTGCACACCAGGTTTGACCTGCGTCGTCGGTTGTGATATGCTACATCATGACGATTCATGAAAATCAAAAAAGGGAGGGCTTGCTACGGCCAGGGCTTTTCACCGGCGAGATGCCGACATGACGCAAGGCTCAATCTGGCGTCAACTGGTGGGTTTTTCCGTTCCCATGGCAATCGGGCTTTTGTTTCAGCAGCTCTACAACACAGTGGATACCATCGTGGTGGGCCAGTTCGTCAGCACCCAGGCGCTGGCCGCCGTGGGCAGCACCTCCAGCATCATCAACATGCTGGTGGGCCTTTCCGCAGGCCTTTCCACCGGCGCCAGCGTCATCATTTCCCAGTGCTACGGCGCGCGTGATCACCGCTCCCTGCATGACGCGGTGCATACCACCATTCTGGCCACCTTCATCATGTCGCTGGTCTGCACGGCGATCGGCGTGATGATCGTGGAGCCCATGCTGGCCATGATGTCCACGCCGGACGACGTGATGAACGAGGCGCGCACCTATCTGACCATCTATTTTGCGGGCATCAGCGGACTGTTTGTGTACAACATGGGGTCGGGCATTCTGCGCGCCGTGGGGGATTCCAAGCGCCCCCTGTACTTTTTGCTCTTCTCCGCCGTGATCAACACGATCTTTGATCTGGTGTTTGTCATCGTGTTCCACATGGGCGTGGAAGGCGTGGCCTATGCCACCATTCTGGCGCAGTTTCTTTCGGCGCTGCTGGTCCTGTTTGTCCTCACGCATGATCACGCGCCCTATGGCATCCGCTGGCGCGATCTGCGCCTGAGCCGCTACATGCTCCGGCGCATTCTGGCCATTGGCCTGCCCAGCGGCGTGCAGCAGGCCATCACGTCCTTCTCCAACGTGTTCGTCCAGAGCTACATCAACTTTTTCGGCTCGGCTTGCATGGCGGGCTGGTCCAGCTATAACAAGCTGGATGTGTTCGTGCTCATCCCCATGCAGTCGGTGGCGCTGGCGCTGACCACCTTTGTGGGGCAAAACTATGGCGCGGGCCGCATGGACCGCGCGCGCAAGGGCGTGTGGCAGGCTCTGTGGATGACCCTTTCCGTAACCGCAGTTCTGTGCGTAGCCATCGTTCTGGGCGCAAGGCCGCTCAACCGCCTCTTTACCGCGGATGAGGAAGTGCTTTCCTATGGCGTGCGTTTTATCAGCATCATTTCGCCGTTCTACCTTGCCTGCTGCTTCAACCAGATCTATGCCGGCGCGCTGCGCGGCGCGGGCGACGCCAAGACGCCCATGTATATCATGCTGTTTTCCTTTGTGCTGTTCCGTCAGGCCTACCTGTTCATCAACCGGCAGCTTGGCAATTCGTTTCTGGGCGTCACGCTGGCCTATCCGATGGGCTGGATCGTCTGCAGCGTGCTGATGGTGCTGTTTTACCGGCGTTCCGTGACCAAGGGTCAAAACTGCCCGTCCAACTGATAGATGTACCAGTCCTCGCCGTCGGTTTCAAACACCACGGTGCCCTCGCCCGAATAATAGGCGGGAATCTCGCGGGATTCCAGCTGCACGCGCCCTTTGTCCACACGGCTGTCATCGTTGGTAATCAGCACCGCCTGCGGCGAGACCGCCTCCAGAAATTCCACTACCATGGGCGTGATGCCGTGATGCGGCGCCTTGACGATATCCGCTTTCAGGGCTTCGGAAGGCAGGTTTTGCAGCATCCAGCGCTGGGTTTGGCCGATGATGTCGGCGGTCAGCAGCAGGCTCGCATCCCCGAATTCCACACGCGTAACCAGAGATCGGCCGTTGGTGTTTTCCACATCGTCATAGCGGTACAGCGTGAGCACGGCTTCGCCCAGCAGCAGCTGATCTCCGTGAAACACCTGCACGGTGGGTATGCCGCTCTTTTCGGCCTGCCGGATGGTTTCCGCCTGCCTCTCGCTGACGTCCACCGCCGCATCGTTGTAGGGATGCAGGTATGCATCTGCCGAAAAGCCATAGCGCATCAGCCAGTACAGGCCCGAAATATGATCCTCGTGAAAATGCGTATTGAGCAGATATTTGAAATGCGTGATACCGCGCTCTTCCATCGCGCCTTTCAGGTCCTCGCGAAAGGGCGCGCTTCCGCCGTCCACCATCATGCGCTGCCCGCCGCACTCCAAAAGGAGGCAGTCGCTCTGGGCGGTGTTGAAAGCCGTCAGGCGCAGCAGGGGACGGCGGTACCAGTCCTCGCAGGGAAGCTCATGATAGATTTCAGCCTGTGCAGCCGTGAGGCAGAAAAGGCACAAAAGCAGGCACAGCGCGGCGAACCGCGCTTGCCTTGCAAAGCCGCGTGCCATCACGGCTCTCCTTTTTGATATTCGCTCTTGGTTTCCCAGTGCGCCTGCTCCAGGGCGATATCGCGGTGATTGACGGTGGTATGATACCCCAATTCCTCCAGCCTGGCGCTGATATACTCCGCAATGGCCACGCTGCGGTGCGCCCCGCCTGTGCATCCGATGGCGATGACCAGCCTGTGCTTGCCCTCGGTGATGTAGTGGGGCAGCAAAAATTGGAGCATGTCCATGCATTTGACCAGAAATTCCTTTGTGACCGGGTGCTCCAGCACAAAGTCCTTCACATCCTGGTCCAGCCCCGTATGGGACCCCAGCTCCGGAATATAGAAGGGATTGGGCAGAAAGCGCACGTCAAACACCAGATCGCCCTCGCGCGGGATGCCGCGTTTGAAGCCGAAGCTGAGCACCTCCACGCGCAGCGGCGGCTCGGACCCGGCGTTGAGGACGATTTCCTTGAGCATCTTCTGCAGCGCGCGCGGGCGCAGGTTGGAGGTATCAATCAGGTGATTGGCCGTCTCACGCAGGGGCATCAGGCGGTTGCGCTCCTCGCGGATGGCTTCGTGCAGCGTCAGCCCCTCGCCGCTGAGCGGATGGTCCCGGCGCGTTTCCTTGTAGCGGTTGACCAGCACCTCATCGCTGGCTTCAATGAACAGCGTATCGATATGGAACCCCACCAGACGCGCCTCGTCGATCATCTTGGTAACCGCCTTGGCGTCAAAGAACTCGCCGCTGCGCACATCCGCCGCAATGGCAATCATGGGGTTGTGCAGACGGGCGTTCTGGCACGCCTCCATAAAAGGCACCAGCATCATGGGAGGCAGGTTGTCCACGCACAGCGCGCCCAGGTCCTCCAAATAGCGAATCGCCACGGTTTTTCCCGCGCCGCTCATTCCTGTCAGAATCAGATAATGCACGCCCGATTCCTCGCTTTCGTATCTAGATTTCTTTGGCGCAGACATCCTCGCCCCAGATGCGCACCTCCGGCTCCAGACGGACGCCGGTTTTTTCATATACGGCCTTTTGCACCTGGGCAATCAGAGAAAGGTAATCGCCGGCGCAGCCGTCCTGGTCGTTGACCAGAAATCCGGCATGCATGGTGGATACGCTGCATCCGCCCACACGAAATCCCTTCAGACCGCATTCCTCGATCATCGTACCCGCAAACCGGCCCTCCGGCCGCTTGAAGGTGCTGCCGCAGCTGGGCAGCGTCAGGGGCTGTTTTTCGCGCCTTCTGGCCGAAAATTCCCGCATGGTGGCGCGCACGGTTTCCTCGTCGGCAGGGGTCAGCGCCACGGTCACGGAGGTGATGGCGATAGGCTCCGGCTGCTGATTGATTTTGCTTTTTCTATAGCCGAAGGCCATCTCCTCGTTGGAATAGGCGACGGTGCGGCCATCCGGCAGGCAGGCGGTTACATGCGTAATGACATCTTTCATCTCGCCGCCATACGCGCCGGCATTCATATAGGCCGCTCCTCCCACCGTTCCCGGAATGCCGCTGGCAAATTCCAGGCCGCTGAGCGCGTGATCCGCCGCTGTGTTGCACAGCTTCTGCAGCGTGGCGCCGCCCTGCGCCGTGAGCGCCACGCGCCCGTCGGGCAGGGGGACGGGATCGGATACTTCCGCAAAGAGCTCTCCCAGCTGAAGGATCAGGCCTCTGACGCCTCCGTCCCTTACGAGCAGATTGCTGCCGTTTCCCAGCACGCTTACCTCCACGCCGGCTTCCCTGGCCGCCGCATATGCGCAGGACAGCTGCTCCACGGAAGCGATCTGCACCAGTACGTCCGCAGGGCCTCCCAATTTGAGGGTGGTGTAGCGGCTCATGGGCGCGTTTTCAAAAATCTGCTTTTTGGGTATGGAGCGCTTCAGCGCTTCCAGCAGCTTTTCGCGCGAGGCTACGTCCATCAAACCAACCTCCCCCGTCTGTTTTGATGCAAAAATTGTATCGCACTTCTCTGGCGATGTCAAAGGGTTTCGCGGATTATTGTATGCCGTATATCCGCCGTCTATGCGGAGCGTCGTTTTGCCCTTTTGCAAAAAACGCCCGGAAGCCTCGCGGCCTCCGGGCGCACAATTCAAAGCGAATTTTTAGTTGTACACGCGAACCGGCAGCACCAGATAGAGATAGCTGTCTCCCTCCAGCGGAGAGATGACGCAGGGGCTGACGTTGGTATTCATGCACAGGGTGCAGCAGTCCTCATCGACGTTCTTGATCACATCGCTGATGTAGCGGGCGTTGAAGGCAATTTCGATATCCTCGCCTTCCAGATGCGCATCGAGATCTTCCAGCACGTCGCCAAGCTCGCTCATGGAGGTGATCTTCAGGTTATCCTGGGTGGCCTTCATGCGGATGAGATTGTTTTTGCCCTCCTTGGCCATCAGGCTGGCACGCTCGATGGCGTCCTGCAATTCGCGCCGCTTCACGGTTACCCGCGTGAGCCAGGACGTCGGCAGAATCTGACGGTAGTTGATGTATTCCCCGGCCAGAAGGCTGGTGACCAGCGTGGTATTGCCCATTACGGCCATCAGATGCGTGCTGTCCAGATGGAAGGTGGCCATGCCGTCATCATCTTCCATGATATGGGCGATTTCATTCATCACGCGGCCGGGAATGATGGCCGTCACCTTGTCGACGCCGTCGGGCAGGACAAACTGGTCGTGCATGCGCTGAAGCGCCAGCCTGAAGCCGTCCAGGCCGACCAGGCGAAGCTCGTCGCTGGTTACCTCCATCAGGCAGCCGGTCAGCGCCTGGCGGCTTTCCTGCAGGGCGATGGCGAAGGTGACCTTGGAAATCATGTCACGCAGGCGCTTCTGGGGAAAATGAAGGGCATGCGTATTGATCAGATCTTTCATCTGGGGAAAATCCGCGGGGGACATTCCCGTGATGGTGGAACGGCTCTGACAGCAGCGAATGGTGACCACCATCCGGTCGTTCATGGAAAAATGAACCGTTCCTTCCGGCAGCTTGCGCACGATTTCCGTCAGCAGCCTGCCGGGCAGCACCACCTGCCCCGGATCAGACACGTTTGCCTTGATCCGGCTTTTGATGCTGAGCGAGCCATCGGAACACATCAGCTCCACCTCATCCTCCTGGGCGTTGAGCAGAACGCCTTCGAGGATTTGCATGGCAGGACGCGGACTCAGGGCGCGCGTGGCATTGATCAGGCCGGCGAGCAGTTCTTGTGCGGAACATTCAAACTTCATTTTTGGAGACCTCCGACAACCATTGTTGTTGTAGTTGCATCTTTTATTCAGTAGTAGTAGTAGGGGGTGTGGAAACCGTGGAAAAAAGCGTCAGATGCTGATGACACATCAAAAAAGCCTTTGGAAAACCCATGGAAAAGAACCTGTTTTTCCAGAAACTTTCCATTGTCTTTTTGCCTTTGTCCCAAACGGACAGAGGATGAAGATACCATTTCGCGCTTGAGGGCCGCGTTTCCTGCCCAAAGAGGGCAAAACCTTTCGACAAAAGGCGCCGAGAAATGCGGTTTTCCATGCTTTCCACAGGGTGTGGAAAATCCGTTAAGGAAAAGCAAAATGAGATTGCACAAGAAAAAGAAGCGCATCCTCCACAGCTTTCCCATGGGTTTTCAACCAGACGGCTCAGAGCTGCTTTGTGAGCACGCTCATGACGGCTTCGGTGGCGGCCTGTTCATCCACCCCGTCGGCGACAACCCAAATCTGGCCATCCTTGGGAATGGTCTGGGATAAAAGGCCGATCATGCTTTTGAGGTTGAGCACGATGCCGTCGCGCTCCAGCGTAAGGGTCGATTGAAAACGGGATGCGGTACTGGCGATCAGCGCGGCGCGTTCGCGTCCGATGATATTGTGGTTGCGCAGATCGGCCTCGGTTTTAATCATGGGGAATCCCTCCTGAAAGATGTGAATCGTCAAAGTAAGACATCAGCCGTCGGATGCGGTGGTTGACGCCGCTTTTTCCAAGGGGCGGGTCCAGCGATTGCCCCAGCTGCTCCAGCGTTGCGTCTGGCGCGTTCAGGCGTGCCATGGCGATTTGCTGCAGCGAAGGCGGCAGGGTGGACAGCCGGTCCTCGCGGATCAGCTGACGGATGGCTTCCAGCTGCTGGCTGCTTGCGTTCATCTGCTTTTGAAGATTTGCGCTGTCACAGTTCATCGCGCGGTTGACGGTGCCCAGCACCTGCCGGCGCACACGCAGGTCCTCGATATGCATGACGCTGGTATGCGCGCCCAGGGCGGTGAGCAGGGTCACGATCTGGTCCGACTGCTTGAGGTACAGATAGGAATGCTCCCGGCGCGCGCTGATGCGGATGGGCAGGCCCAGCCGCTGCATGCATTTGGCCAGCATCACGCGCGATTCTTCGTCCCGGAAAGCGATTTCCAGATGATAGCCCTGTTCCGGATTGGTCATGGTACCGCCGCCCAGCAGCATGCCGCGCAAAAAAGCGCGCATGCAGCAGCCACGGGTCAAAGGAAGCCTTGGGGTGGTGGATTTGAGAGAAACGGAGCCATTTTCATTTTTTTCCATCATGCCCAGGGCACACAGCAGCACGGGAGACTGGATGGGACCCAGCGTGAGCACGCATTTGCGCTTGCCGCCAAAGCGGGCGCTGGAAACATAATGAATCTGCGCGGCAATGTGCAGGGCCTGTGAAAGCAGCGTGTATGCCCTGCGGCATACAGCCAGGCTTTCGGATGAAAACTGCACGTTCACCTGTCCTCGCCCCAGCAGGTTGAGGCTGGCCATGGACGCGTACAGGCCACACAGCTCGCTCAGCGCGCAGCAGCTTTTTTCAGGCTTGACGTTTGAAAGCTCCTTTTTCACGTCGGACGAAAACGACATGTCGCCCTCCTTGCTATCGCGGCGCTTTGCCTATGGAAACGCACTGGCTTTTGCCTATGCCTATTGTACCTGTCCCGCGGCTTGACGTCAATGATATAAGAGGCGAAAAAAGCCTGTGACAGCGCAAAATTTCCTTTTTTTGCGGTTACTTGGCGGGATTTGAGGGAGACGGCGCGGAGGTTTCAGCGGGACGCCGGGAATAGATGCCGGTTTTCAGCTCGTGAATATAGGCGTTGATCAGCGGAATCTGCGGCGCCTCCATGGCGTCGCGCACCGCCTGGTCCCGATCATAGTCCAGCTGGCGGAACCGGATTTCAAAGGGAGCGGCCTGTGCTCCTTCCTCCCCTTCCAGCAGGGCATAGCAGCACTTTGGCACGCCCATGGCATTGCCAACGCTGCCGGTGTTGAAAAACACGCCCGGCGTAACGGTCCTCAGGCCCTGGCGATGCGCGTCGGCATAGCCTACGATGTCGTAGCGTCCCCCATGGCCGTCCTGAAAGAAGGGTTCGATCAGGCTGATATCGCCTTGGACGGGAATCAGCTTTTCCATCAGGGGACGGCCGTGAAACAGGCGGATGCGGCGGCCGCTCAGGATCAGTTCATACTCCAGCGGAAGCCGGCTCAGCCGCTCCATGCGCGAAGGTCCCAGCTGGTTCCAGTAATACTGGTCGGGCGAAAACTGTTTTCTGCCGACGCCGAAATCCCAGTTGCCGCCCAGCACGATTTCGCAGTGCTCCATGGCCCAGTCAAAGGTAAAATCGTTGCTGGGGCCCTTGCCCACGATATCGCCCAGGCACAGCACCCGGTCCGGCTGCATCCGGGCAAGGTCCCGCTCAAGGGCCAGCGTGGCGGGACGGTTTCCGTGCAGGTCCGCGACCAGGGCGATTCGCATGGGGCATGCCTCCTAGAAGGTTCTGTGCGCAGTATATCAAAAGCAGAGCCGGCTGACAAGGCGGATTGCGAAAAGACGCGCGGCATGTTACAATGATTTTAACCAAAAAAAAGAGAGGAGGCGGAAACATGCGCCTGTCAAAGGTCCTTTTGATCATGCTTTGCGCCTTGCTGGCGGCGGTTCCCGCCTTTGCGCAGGAGGAGACCTTTGCTACCTGTCAGATGCCGGAAGGATCGGAATCCCTGTACATAACGGAGGCATCCGGATTGCAGGCGCCTCAGGGGCTGGAGGAGATGTATGCGCTCATACTGGATACCAACAACCTCAGCGACGTATACATTACGCGTATGCGTTATGGCCGGGCGCTTGCAAGCATCAGCTGCACGACGGCTGCTGGTCCGGGCACCGTGGAAGATCTGCTGGCGCTGTGGCCGGAAGCGGCCGACCTCATTGCAAAGAATGTGAATTTTATCAATAACAGCGCTTCCTGCGCGGGGGTGGACACGGCCTTCGGCTATGATGCGCTGGTCATCCGCACGGACATTGCCGTGGGGGAAGAGAATATGGTGCTTTTAGAAGCGCAATGCGCCGCGTTTTACAACGGTCCTGATTTGATTGAGGTGTGGACGCTTCTTCCGGCGGAATCCGCTTATCTCTATGACGAACAGGCGGCGGCAGAATTGCAGAGCGACCGGGCGGACCTGGAAGCATTTATCGCAAGCTTGAACTTTCCGCCCTATGAAGATGCACAGGAAGAATGAAGGGAGCCCGGATGATGGAAACCATAAGCGTCGTTGTTCCCTGCTTTAACGAACAGGAAGCCATCCCCCTGTTTTACAGCGCATTTTTGAAGGAAACCGCCGGGATGGATGTGGCGTTTGAATTCTGGTTTGTGGATGACGGAAGCACCGACGGCACGCTGGAGGCGCTCAAGCGCCTGCGCGCGGAGGACCCGCGGGTGAAATACATTTCCTTTTCGCGCAACTTCGGCAAGGAGAGCGCCATGTACGCCGGCATGGAGGCTTCAACGGGGAACTATGTGGTCATCATGGATGTGGATTTGCAGGACCCTCCCGCGCTGCTGCCCAAGATGCTGCAGGGCATCCGTCAGGAGGGATATGACTGCGTGGCCACCCGCCGCGTGACCCGCGCGGGGGAGCCGAAGATACGCAGCTTCTTTGCCAGGATGTTCTACCGGCTGATCAACCGCATTTCCAAGACGGAAATCGTGGACGGCGCCCGCGACTTTCGGATGATGACCCGCCAGATGGTCGACAGCATTTTGAGCCTGCACGAGGTCAGCCGCTTTTCCAAGGGCATCTTCAGCTGGGTGGGCTATCGCACCAAATGGCTGGAATATGAAAATATCGCCCGCGTGGCGGGCGAGACGAAATGGTCCTTCTGGAAGCTGCTTTTGTATTCCATCGACGGCATCATCGGCTTTTCCACCCTGCCGCTGGCCATCGCCTCGGTGGTGGGGGTGCTGTTCTGTCTGATCGCCTTTGTTCTGATCCTGTTCTTCTTCTTCAAAACCATCATTTGGGGCGACCCGGTGGCAGGGTTCCCGGCCACCATCTGCATCATTTTGCTGCTGGGCGGCATCCAGCTGTTTTGCATCGGCATTCTGGGCCAGTATTTGAGCAAGACCTATCTGGAGACCAAAAGGCGGCCTATCTATATCGCGCGGGAAATTGCGGGAAAAGGCGAGTAAGACGTCTTTTCACGGGATTTGTGTGGGGTAGAGCCATTTTTTCTGCGTCTGTGTCCAACGCCGGAAAATGAGGGCAGCCGTCCAGGAGGCGGGAACCGCTTTTCCCAGCAGGAAAAGCAGCCAGTTGAAGGCGCCGGGGATATAGCGTGCCCGCCCTTTCCATGCAAGATCAAGCGTTTTGCGAACAACGCGTTCCATCGCGTTGGTCGTTAGGCTGCCCGCGACGCCCTGCGCCAAGATGGCCGCGCAGACCTCGTCGTTGGTGGAAAGGCCGCCGGGGCACAGCGTCAGTACATTTGCATTCTGTCCTTTCAGCTCCTGACGCAGCGCCATGCCAAAATCCATCAAAAAGCGTTTGGAGGCCGCATAGGTGGCTTTTAGCGGCATGGGAAAGAGCGCTGCCAGGCTGGATACGACCACGATACAGAAGCGCGCGTCCGGATTTCTCCTTTGCAATACGGCATGGGTGACGCGCAGCGTCCCTTCGTCGTTCAGCGCCACGATGTGCACGATTTTCTCGCGCTCTCGCCGCAGAAATCCGCCTTCATAGTCTATTCCGGCAATGTTGAGCAGCATGTCGAAACGCAGGCCCAGCCGGTCGATTTCCGCCATCAGGGCATCCACCCCGGCGCTGTCGGTCAGGTCGCATGATTCGGTGTAGATCTTCGCACAAAAGCGGCGGGACAGCCCTTCCCGAATCGTTGCAAGCGTTGCGGTGTTGATGTCGGTCAAAAAAAGCGTATATCTTCGCCGGGCGCATTCCACCGCCATCGCGCGGCCAAGTCCCCCTGCGGCGCCCGTGATCATCACCTTCATACTTTCGCCTCCTGGTAGGTTATGCCGCAAAGCCGCTCACTCACCGAAAACAGGCGGGCGGCGTTTTCGGCGGTCACCTGACGGCTGAACGCCTTTTCGCCGCGCCGGTCGTGGTAGAGACCTGCGGGATGATGCGCCGGTATACACAGGCGCGCAAAGGCTTCGGCGGAGACGGACGGCGGGATGCCATGACGCTTGCGAAGGGACCATACAAGCCCCACAACGCCGCCGGCTTTGTTCCCGATTTCCGTGCAAACCAGACCGGGGTCCACGGCATATGCCCGTATTCCCAGCGCCGCATAGCGGTCGTTAAGTGCTCTGGCAAAAAGTACATCACACAGCTTGGATTGCTTGTAGGCGGTGAGCGGGTTATAGCGGCGGGTCAGCATCAGATCATCCCAGTGGACGTGCGCGCCCTTGTGAGACTGGCTTGCGGTCATGATGACGCGCCCACCGGTCCGAACCAATGCGGGAAAAAGCCCGTAAGTGAGCAGAAAGCCTGCAAGGTAGTTCAGGGCAAACTGCTGCTCCAGACCATCCTCTGTGGTGGTATACCAGCTTTTGGCGCACCCGGCATTGTTGATCAGAGCATGGAGGCAGCCGGCGCTGGTGCGGTTAAGATCTTCGCGGATACGCACGCACAGATCAAGAGCGTCCCTTTGCCGCATGAGGTTTGCCGGGTAAAATCGAACCGCGGCGTCCGGCGCGGAAGCGAGAATGCTGTCTCTGGCTGCTTCGCACCGTCCGGCATCACGGCCTGTAGCAATGATTGAAAACCCCCGGCATGCCAGCAGGCGCGTGGTTTCCAGGCCTATGCCGGAGGTTGCGCCGGTGATGACGATCGTTTTCATGCTGTACCGCCTCTCTCATATGCCGGATTCAAACCAGCCCCAGGCATGCCAGAAGCCCAGACTGCCTGATTCCATCATGGAAAGGGCCATGCCCAGCACGATAAAAGCGGCGAATACGCACAGCGAAAGGAGCGCCGTCCGGCGCAGGACCCGTTTTGTCTTGGGAGAGAAGCGGGGAACAACCGGCAGGGGCGGCAGGTGCGGACCTGTTGAAGCGGCATTTTTGAAGCAGCGGACGCATGCCAGAACAAGTTGACTGAAAAGGGCGGTGAAATAGACGCATCCCGCGGCCGAAAGAACCGAAAGCGCGGCCATGGATATGCCGTACACGGCGGCAATGCCGCCCGGCATCGCCGGAATCAGACCCCAAGGAGAAATCCCTCCCAGCAGGCATGCTGCCACCGCCAGACTGACCAGCGAGAAGCAGGCAACGATTATCTCCCAGCCTGCAAGCAGAAGGAAGAACCCGGCTGTGGGCACACTTGCCAGGCACAGCCCCGCGATAATGGCAGACCTACCGCCCGGAGCCTCCCGTTTCGGCGATTGTGAGCCGAATTGCGCGGCGATTTCGAAAGGGCTACCCAGCTTTCGCGCAATTTCCTGCTCCGCGTAGCCCTCTGCCAGCTTGAAGGAAAAATGCTGTTCATATTCCTCAAGAATCTCCCCTGCATCCGGCAGGCAGCGGCTTTTCAGCTCCGTATCCAAGGACTGTAGGAACTGTGATTTCGTCATTTTTCTTCATCCTCCAATAATCCTTTGACGGCCCGCGCAAAGTCCAGGTATTCGGCGCGGTCGTTTTTATAGGTTTCCAGCCCTTCCTGCGTAAGAGAATAGTACTTGCGCGGCGGTCCTCCGCTTTCCTCCTGAAGATAGGTTGTTACCAGCCCGTCGCTTTTGAGCTTGCGAAGAATGGGATATACCGTGCCGTCCGCGATGTCGATCGTTTCGGATAGCCGCTCTGAAATCTCATAGCCATAGCGGTCCCCCTTTTGCAACAGGGACAGGACGCACAGTTCAAGAACGCCTTTTTTATACTGCGTGTTCATAGGCACCACCCTTTGCTTCCCCCGTAATGAAATAATGAATACTATTAAATTAAATTCAGTAGTTTTCATTTGTCAAGATATTTTTGCATGCCCCCATCTTTTTTTGTCCACCCTATTGACAAGGTTCAAAAGCGTGCTATACTACGAATGAAGGTCAAAGATAGTCAATATTCCTTGACCTTCAAAGAAACACTTTTGATCCCCC
>CHCFC05602__coassemble_299_pt1 | contig 26690 bp, 22 predicted proteins | sample CHCFC05602__metabat2_high_PE_021 | metagenome-assembled genome bin CHCFC05602
CGTGCGGCTTGGTGCGTTCAAATTTCGCCTTGGCCATGAGTTGTTTCCTCCTTACACTATCCGGAAAACGGTTGTTGGGGATATGCTTTCAAGCAATGGGTGCTTTGGTTCGGGTTATTCGCCCTTGCGCGTGCCGGTCACCTTTTCGGCGATCGACTTGGGCACTTCCTCGTAGTGATCGAACTGCATGGTGAACAGTCCGCGGCCCTGGGTGCGGCTGCGCAGGTCGGTCGCGTAGCCGAACATCTCGCTCAGCGGCACATAGGCGTGCACGGTCTGCTCGCCCATGCGGGCGTCCATGCCCTCGATGCGGCCGCGGCGGCTGGAGATGTCGCCGATGACGTCGCCCATGTACTGCTCGGGGATGATGACCTCGACCTTCATCATCGGCTCCAGCAGGCAGGGGTCCGCCTTGGTGAGCGCCTCCTTGAAGGCCATGGAGCCGGCGATCTTGAAGGCCATCTCGGAGGAGTCAACCTCGTGATAGCTGCCGTCGTAGACGGTGGCCTTGAAGTCCACCACCTCGAAGCCGCCCAGGATGCCGCTCTGCGCGGCCTCGCGGATACCGGCGTCGATGGGGGCGATGAACTCCTTGGGAATCACGCCGCCGACGATCTTGTTCTCAAACGAGTACCCCTCGCCGGGCTTGACGGGCTCAATCTCGATCCAGCAGTGACCGAACTGGCCGTGGCCGCCGGTCTGGCGCACGTAGCGTCCCTCGGCCTTGGCGGCCTTGCGGATGGTCTCGCGGTAGGCGACCTGGGGCTTGCCCACGGTGGCCTCGACCTTGAACTCGCGCATCAGGCGGTCGACGATGATCTCCAGATGCAATTCGCCCATGCCGGCGATGATCGTCTGGCCGGTCTGCTGATCGGTGTAGGTCTTGAAGGTGGGGTCCTCCTCGGCCAGCTTGACCAGCGCCATGGTCATCTTGTCCTGACCGGCCTTGGTCTTGGGCTCAATGGCGACCTGGATGACCGGGTCGGGGAACTCCATGGACTCCAGGATGATGGGGTGCTTCTCGTCGCACAGGGTATCGGCGGTGGTGGTGTCCTTGAGGCCCACGATGCCGCAGATGTCGCCGGTGTAGACGGTCTCGACCTCCTCGCGGTGGTTGGCGTGCATCATCACCAGACGGCCCACGCGCTCGCGCTTGCGCTTGGTGGAGTTGAAGGCGTAGCTGCCGCTTTCCAGCATGCCGGAGTAGACGCGGCAGAAAGCCAGCTTGCCCACGAACGGGTCGGTCATGATCTTGAAAGCCAGCGCGGAGAAGGGCTCGTCATCGGAGGGATGGCGCTCCATCTCCTTTTCGGGATCGTCGGGATCGACGCCCTTGATGGCGGGGATGTCCAGCGGGGAGGGCATGTACTCCACCACCGCGTCCAGCAGCGGCTGCACGCCCTTGTTGCGGTAGGATGTGCCACAGAGCACGGGGTTCATGGTGCAGTCGATGGTGGCCTTGCGGATGGCGGCGTTGATCTCCTCCACGGTGATCTCCTCGCCCTCGAAGAATTTCTCCATCAGGGTTTCGTCGCTCTCGGCCACGCTTTCGATGAGCTTCTGGTGATATTCCTCGGCCTGCGCAAGCAGCTCGGCGGGGATATCCTCATCGCGCACGTCCTTGCCTTCGTCATCATAATACACTTCCGCACGCATGCGCACCAGGTCGATGATACCCTTGAAATCGCCCTCTTTGCCGATGGGAAGCTGGATGGGCACGGCGTTGGCACCCAGCCGGTCCTTCATCATGTCCACCACGCGGAAGAAGTCCGCGCCCATGATATCCATCTTGTTGACATAGGCCATGCGGGGCACATGATACTTGTTGGCCTGGCGCCACACGGTTTCGCTCTGCGGCTCCACGCCGCCCTTGGCGCAGAACACGCTCACGGCGCCGTCCAGCACGCGCAGGCTGCGCTCCACCTCCACGGTGAAGTCAACGTGGCCGGGGGTGTCGATAATGTTGATGCGGTGGCCTTTCCAATGGCAGGTGGTCGCGGCGGAGGTGATGGTGATGCCACGCTCCTGCTCCTGCGCCATCCAGTCCATGGTGGCCGCGCCCTCGTGTGTCTCACCCAGACGGTGAACGCGCCCGGTATAGAACAGGATGCGCTCGGTCGTGGTGGTCTTACCGGCGTCGATGTGGGCCATGATGCCGATATTGCGCACCTTTTCCAACGGGTGACTTCTTGGCATAACAGAGGGTCTCCTTTCAAATTCGGCTTTCTCTCATTCTTCTTCCAGGCGCGGGCGCCCCGCCCGCGCCCCTGCGCATTACCAGCGGTAGTGCGCGAAGGCCTTGTTGGCCTCGGCCATGCGGTGCATTTCTTCCTTGCGCTTGACGGCGGCGCCGGTGTTGTTGGCGGCGTCCATCACTTCGGCGGCAAGGCGCTCGGCCATGGTCTTTTCACCGCGCTTGCGGCTGAATTCGACCAGCCAGCGCAGGGCCAGCGTCTGGCGGCGCTCCGGGCGAATCTCGATAGGCACCTGGTAGGTGGCGCCGCCCACGCGGCGGGCCTTGACCTCCAGCTGGGGCGAAACGTTGCCCAGGGCGGCGTTGAAGACCTCAGCGGCGTCCTTGCCGGTCTTTTCCTTGATGGTGTCAAACGCGGAGTAGCAGATGCGCTGCGCGGTGCCGCGCTTGCCGTCCAGCATGATCTGGTTGATGAGCTTGGTGACCACGGTGGTCCCGTAAACGGGATCGGGCAGCACCTCGCGCTTGGGGATAAATCCACGACGGGGCATGTGATTTCCTCCTTCGTTGTGGCGATTGCATCGCCGCAATGTGCCTGTGGCACAGCGTAAGATTTGGGGTGGCCTGGGAATGCGTTTTCAAAGCGCGCCTGCATACAGGTTTCTGACGGCCTTCAGCATCGACCGCTCCCGAACTACGGGAAAGTCACGCGGTGTGCCCGCCCTCCGCCACGCTTCGATTCTCACGGACGGGGAAAGCGAACGCCTGCGCCCACTCCGAAATGGGCTGCAAACGCAGCGCAGGAAAACGTCTTACTTCTTGGGCCGCTTGGCGCCGTACAGGGAGCGCGCCTGCATCCGCTTGGCCACGCCGGCGGTATCCAGAGCGCCGCGGATGATGTGGTAGCGCACGCCGGGCAGGTCGCGCACACGACCGCCGCGGATCAGCACCACGCTGTGCTCCTGCAGGTTATGGCCAATACCCGGGATGTAGCACGTACCTTCGATCTGATTGGTCAGACGGATACGGGCGATCTTACGCAGGGCGGAATTGGGCTTTTTGGGGGTCGTGGTCTTAACGCTCAGGCACACGCCGCGCTTCTGCGGGCAGCCCTGCAGGATAGGAGCCGTAGACCTGTTTTCGACCTTTTTCCGTCCCTTGCGGATCAACTGATTGATCGTGGGCATGGAAACACCTCCGAATTGATGTGCTATAAAAACCGCCGCAACCCTGGCGTCTTTATAGTTGAATGGGGAATGCCGCGCCTTACTTGAGCACGGCGGCGGACGCCGCTTTCACGTCCACCTGGCAGAGCTTTCCCAGCTCCTGCATGCTGTCCACCACGGTGACCGGCACGTGCCTCTCCTCGCACAGGGCATTGAGCCTGTGGTAGATAAAGCCGTCCGCGTCCTTGCCCAGAAAGACATGCGCGGCCCGGTCCTCCTCAACCGCGCGCAGCACCTGCTTGGTGCCCACCACGCGCCTGCCGGCCTGCTTGAGCAGCGCTTCCATTTGAGCCACGCCTCCTTCTGCGTACAAAGCTGCGTAAGTCCGGTCCGCGGCCATGCGCCTTTGGCCGCCTGGTTTCTGCGCCTTTATCGCGCAAAAAGGGCATGCGAAAAACGCATATTGCGGACAACCATACCATAATAGCACGGTGTCAACAAAAAAGTCAATGATTTTCCTCAAATAAATTGCCCGCTGGCAAGGGATTTCGTCCGGCGTAAAACGCGGCGGTCCCCAATCGGGGCCGCCGCCAGGCTGTTTAGAAACATTCCCTCCGTGCATTCCGCCCGCAGGCCCCTACTGCTCTTGCCCTCCATCCTTCCCCGGCCCGGCCAGGTGCGAAAGCAGCGTGCGCACCACCCCGCCCGCGCCGGAGGAGAACAGTGAACGCAGCATGCGGCGCACGTTGCCCTTGGCCTGCGGGTCCAGCCCGCGGATGGCTTCCAGCGCCTTGACGGCACTGTCGCGCCAATCCTCGATCAGGTCGGTCACCAGCTCGGCATGGGATGCGTCCACCACGCGGTAGAGCGTATCCACCAGCTCGCGCCGCTGGTCCATGTCCATGCCCTGCAGCCAGGTGTGGATGGCCTCGTCGGTGATTTTGCCGCTCATGTCCAGACCGTCCATGCGCACGAAATCGCCGTTTTCCACCTGCCAGGTCATGGCGTCGTGCTGCAGGATGCCCAGCGACGCGGAGCGCACCACCGTGTAGCGGGGATGGTAGTGCAACAGCATGCCCACCACGCTGCTCTGGGGGATGTAGCTTTCGATGCGGGCGCTGATGCGCTCGTAGCCCTGGCTGCCCAGCGTCTCCCCGTCCATCCCCGGCCCGTCGAAGCTGTAGACCCTCAGGATGCGCTCCTGCACGGCGGGCGCCACGCGCGCCCCGGCGTAGACCGCCAGGTTGCCGCCCTTGCTGTGCCCGCCCAGCCGCAGGGCCGCGCCCTGCCGGGCCATCCGCTCGGTATAGGCCGCCGCCTCCTTCTGCGACGGGACGGTCATGAAGGACATGTTCAGGTCCTCCTTCCAGCCGGCGATGGTCAGATCCGTGCCGCGGAAGGCGATATAGCGCTCCGCGGCGGACAGGTCCCACGTGCAGGCGCAGAACTGCATCTCCATGGCGCCGTCGATGATGTTCACATAATCGTGCAGGACCAGGTCGCGGTAGCGCTTCAGGCCCGCGCAGCATTCAAAGAGGCGGTAGCGTTTCTTCTGGAACACGTCCAGGCGCTCGTAGTCCACATGCTCGCGGATATACGCCCAGGCCTGCGCCACCGTGGGCCGCTCGCCCCTGTCCATGAGCCCCTCCATGGGCATATAGACCAGCTGCGTCAGAATCAGGCTGTCCAGCGCGTCGAAGGGGCGCTCCGCCAGCGTCAGACCACCTGCCGACAAGGCATGATCCTGGATGTTTGACATATCCTTTCCTGTCCTCCTTCGGCATTGTGCACCCTCACAGTATATCCCGGCGGCGGCTCCGGCGCAACCCGTCCCGCCTTGCGCGCGCTGCGGGCTTCTGCTATAATGCTGGCGGTCGCCCTTTTTGCGGCTTACTCCAAGCGATTTTAGGAGGCCCCTGTGATCATCGGCCAATTCTGCGAAACCTATCCCCCCGCGCTGGACGGCGTGGGCCGGGTGATGCTGGCCTACTGCCAGACGCTGTCCCGCATGGGGCACCGCTGCCTGTATATCGCCCCCCGAGACGCCGCCGCCACATCGGTGCCGGGCCTGGAGGCGCTGCTCTATCCCAGCATGCCCATTCCGGGCGAACCCTACCGCGTGGGCGTTCCCGCCCTGGGACGCGCCTTCCGGCAGGCGGCGCGCACGGTGCCCTTCGACGTGGTGCATGCCCACACGCCCTTCCTGGCCGGCCGTGCCGCCCGGCGCATCGCGCGCAGGCGGGGCATCCCGCTGGTTGCGACCTTTCACAGCAAGTATTATGATGACTTTTACCGCGCCACCCATTCCCGCAGGCTGTCCCGCTGGGCGATCAGATACGTGGTGTCGTTCTATCGCACCTGCGACGAGGTCTGGGCCGTGAACGACAAGACCGCGGACGTGCTGCGCCAGTACGGCTATCAGGGGCCGATCGTCACCATGCCCAACGGCACCGACCCGCAGTCCGTCAGCGAGGAAGCCTACCGGCGCACGCTGGCGCGCTGGCCCCTGCGCGAGGGCGTGCCCACGCTTCTGTTCGTGGGGCAGATGGATATGAAGAAAAACCCGCACCTGGTTTTGCGCGCGTGCGCGCTGCTGCGCGATCAGGGGCAGGCGTTTCAGCTCGTCATGACGGGCGCGGGGCAGGACCTCGCGCGCCTCAAGGGCCTGGCCGCCTCCCTGAATCTGGAGGACCGCGTGCTCTTTACCGGCTTTGTGGGCGAGCGCGAGGCCGTCCTTTCGCTGTGCCGCCGGGCGGACCTGCTGGTCTTTCCCTCGGTATATGACAACGCGCCCATGGTGGTGCGCGAGGCCGCGGCCATGGGTACGCCCGCCCTGCTGGTGCGCGGCAGCTGCTCGGCCGAGGGCGTGACGCATGGGGACAACGGCTTTCTGTGCGAGGCTGATCCCGCCAGCATCGCTTCGGGAATCATGGAGGCGCTCCCCCGCGCGGCCCGCGCAGGCGCGCGCGCCCGCGACACCATTCCCATCCCATGGGCCTTGCTGATGGAACAGGTATTGGAGCGTTACCGGCGCCTGATCGCGCGGCACGCTGAAAGGAGCCCCGCATGAAGCCCGGTATCCGCAAGCTTATCAACTTTCTCTTCATCGGCGTGACCATCGCGCTGGTGTGTATCCTCGCCTTTGGCAACAGCGACCTGGAAAACGCCTGGGAGGCCCTCTTCACGCTGGATCCCTGGTGGCTGCTGGGCGCGGCGGGGTGCTGGTTTGCCTATCTGTTCTTTGACGCGCTGGGTTACCACTATTTTCTGCGCAAGCAGGGGTATGGGGTCAAACTGTCCTTTGCGCTCTATATTTCCCTGATGGGCTTCTACTATAGCAACATCACCCCCGGCGCCAGCGGCGGACAGCCCATGCAGATCTATTACATGAACAAAAAGGGCGTGCCCATCGGCATTGGCACCTCCGGCATTTCCATGAAGTTCATCGCCAACCAGCTGATGACCGTGCTGATGGCCTCCGCCCTGTGGCTGTGGAATGCGTCCTTTGTGGACCGGCAGCTCGCCGGGGCGCGCTGGGTGGTGGTCATCGGCTGGCTGATCAACTTTGCCGCCGTGCCGCTGATTCTGCTGGTGGCCTTTCACCGCCCGCTGGTGCAGCGGATCGCCGCCTTCTTCATCCGGCTGGGGCACCGCCTGCGCCTGGTGAAGGATGCGCAGGTCGCCGCCCTTCGGGTCAACACCATGCTGGACAGCTACCATGCCAGCGTCCTGCGCCTGAGCCGCCATCCCCGGCAGATTGCCATCCAGCTGGGGCTTTCCGCTTTGAGCGTGCTGGGGCTGATGTCGGTCGTGCTGTTTGTGTACCGCGCCTTCGGCGAGTCGGGCACGCCCTGGCATCATCTGCTGACCATCTCGTTTCTGCTGTTCCTCAGCGCCAGCTACACGCCCCTGCCCGGCGCCAGCGGCGCGCAGGAGGGCGGCTTTCTGCTCTATTACCGGGGGCTGTTCACCCAGGGCACGGCGGGCCTGGCGCTGCTGGTGTGGCGGTTTATGACCTATTATTTGTTCCTGATCATCGGCGCGGCGGTCACGATTGTCACCCAGCTGCGCGGAGGCGCAAAGGCCCGCGCCGCCGCGCGCAGCCGGCCTGAATAGCGCGGGACGCGCGGCGCATGCCGCACACAAACCGGGGGGGCGGACAAGCGATGCCTGTCCGCCCCCGATTTTGTTATGGTCCTTTGACGCATCAGCCGTTGGGATACTGCGCCCGGCTGCCGCCGATATAGGGCAGGCGCGAATACGCCATCGTGACATGGGCCTGGCCCACCTCGCTGCCCTCCATGCGCACGGGCACCGCCACCGGGCGTACATGCATGCCCACCAGCGTATCGCCCACATCAATGGCCGCGTCCGCCTGAATGAACTGCGCCACGGCGGGATGCTCAAAGCGCTGGTAGGCCGCCGCGCCCGTGCTGCCGCCCGCCTTGGGCACCGGCATCACGTTGACCTGCGTCAGGCGCAGGCGGTCCAGCAGGGCCTGCTCCATCACCAGCGCGCGGTTTAAGTGCTCGCAGCACTGAAACACGGGGCACAGCCCCAGTTCGCCGCATACGGCGATCATCGTCTCGGCGAGGGCGTCGCCCAGCTCCGGCACGCTGTTTTTCCCGATGTGGCCGCCCGCCACCTCGCTGGTGGAGCAGCCCAGCACCACAGCTGCGCCGGGTTTCAGCCCCGCCGCCTCCGCCAGATAGCGGATGGCCCTCTCCAGCTGGGCCGCCGCTTCCCTGTACGCCTCGTTCATCGGATCAGCTCCTTTCATCAGTCGTGATTCAGGCCCACATGGGGCCGGGTAAAGGCATACGCGCCGATTGCGACCGCCACCGACAGGTTGAGCGAGTCGATGCGGTCGCTGTGGGGGATGCGCACCGCCTGCCCCAGGCCGGCAAATTCCGGCGGCAGGCCGCTGCCCTCGTTGCCAAAGACCAGGGCGTAGGGCGTGCGAACGTCACGACATGCCTCGTCCAGCAGCTTCGACCCGTCCAGCATGAACGGATACAGCGCATGCGAGGGATGCTCGGCCCGGTAGGCCTCAAAGCTGTCATACTGCTTGACCCGCAGGGAGAAGATCGCGCCCATGGTGGCCCTCACCACGCGGGGGTCAAACGGGTCCGCCGCCGGACGGATCACTGCCAGGTCCAGGATGCCCAGCCCCAGCAGCGTGCGCTGAATGGTGCCCAGGTTGCCCTCGTCCATGGGATGATGCAGCACCACATGCGGCGCCTGCGCTTCCAGGTCGCTCTGCCACTTGTCAAACACCACGGCGGCGAAACAGTTCTGCTTGCCGCTGATGCGCGAAAGCGCCCTGTCGGCGGTTTCCTCGCGCACGCCGTGCTCCCGGCACAGGCGGCGCAGCTTTTCGACGCCCTCACCCTGGGCGCGCTCGCTGAGCAGCAGGCGGCGGGCGCGCTCAGGCGCGCTCTTCATCAGCTCCAGCGCGGGGAACACGCCCGGCGCATAGCTGTAGGGCAAATCGGAATCGTAGGGTTTCAGCGGAGGCATGGGAGCGTCTCCCTTCTTCATTTGGGCGCGGGCCGGTATTCCTCCCGCAGCAGGCTGTAGCGGATCTCATCGGCATACCCGCCGCCAGGCAGCGTGCGCGCGCGGCGCATGGTACCCTCGCAGGTAAAGCCCAGCTTTTTGAACACGCGGCGGCTGCGCTGGTTGGTCAGCTCGTGCCCCGCGCCCACCACCGGGCTGTCCAGCTCGTCGAAGGCATAGGCCAGCACGGCCGCGCACGCCTCCACGGCGTAGCCCTGGTCGCGGTACTGCTCGCCCAGCGTGTAGCCCAGCTCCAACGCGCCTTCCACCGCGCGGCCCGGGTCCGGTCCCAGCGCCACCGCGCCGATCACATGGCCGCTGCGCTTTTCCACAACGGCCCAGGTGCTGCCGCCGCGGATGAAGTCCTCCACCGTGCGGCGGCTTTCCTCGTGCGACTGGCACGGCGGAGCGGAAGCCATCGCGCCCGCCCCCTCGCCCCGGGCGCGGGCGAGCACATCCACCGCGTCGCTGGGGTCAAAGCCGCGCAGCACCAGCCGGAGCGTCTGAAGCAGCGGCGGCGCGGCGTTCAGGCTGATTTTCCGCTTTCCGAACAGCCTCATGGCCCGTCTCCCTCCCCGCCGCCGGAGCTTTCCTCCCCGTCCGCCGGCCTTTCGCCAAAGCCCGCGCGGTCGATGGCGCTGTCATCCATGCCCATCTGCCTGAGCCGGTCCCGCATCTGCCGCCGGGCGCTGTTCATGCCGTCCTCGCTGGAAACGGTCAGGAAAAAGGAGGCGCACGCGGCGTTCATATAGGCGGAGATGGCCACCTGCATGAACTGCGCGGCCACCAGCGCGATCACCACGCCGAAGCTCATTAGCAGCATCTGCGCCACGTTGGCCAGCAGCGACCAGCCGATGAAGCTGATGATGAGCGAAAAGTACGCCAGCTTCATCTCCTTCATCGCGTGCTTGCTCTTTTCAATGGCCTCGGACGCGCTGATGGAGGGGTCCTGCGCCATAAAATAGGGCGCCATGCTGTAGCGGATCGCCGCCAGCACGCCCGGCACCACCAGCAGCAGCGACCACAGGAAGATGCGCACGCCCATCTGCACATACAGCCACAGAGCCTTGGGCCATATGCGCATGCGGCCCAGCAGGCCCTCGCGCACGCCGCTGTCCCTGCCGCCGAGGAGGCTGAGGAAATAGCGGTTGCACCCCAGCATCAGCGCGGGGGAGAGAAGCAGCGCCAGGAGATTGACCACGATCAGCCCCGCCCATTCGGCCTGGGACACGGCGGCCAGCTCCTGCCAGAAGCGGTCAAGCAGGCCATAGCTGGCATACACCACGGGGTCCGGCACCCACAGGGCCTGCAGCACGCTGGAAAGCGTGAGGAACACGCCGGAAAAGAACGTGACCACCAGCGCGGGCTGCCAGTTGCCGCGCAGCGCCCTACGCGCCTCCTGCTTAAAGAAGAACGAGCCCAGAACCATGCGCCAACCCTCCCTTGGTCATTCGAACAGGGCGTCCACAAATTCCCTGGCATTGAAGGACTGCAGATCCTCGATGCCCTCGCCCACGCCCACGTACATCACGGGCACGCCCAGCTCCCTTACGATGGAGAAGGCGATGCCACCCTTGGCCGTGCCGTCCAGCTTGGTCAGCACGATGCCGTTGATGCCCGCGGCCTCGCGGAAGGCGCGCGCCTGCGCCAGGCCGTTCTGGCCGGTGGTGGCGTCCACCACCAGCAGGCAGCGCACCGTGGCCTCGGGGTATTCGCGGTCGATGACGCGGCGCATCTTTTCCATCTCGTCCATGAGGTTCTTTTTGTTGTGCAGGCGGCCCGCCGTATCGACGATGAGCAGGTCGGCATTGCGGGCCTTGGCGGCCTTTATGCCGTCAAACACCACGCCTGCGGGGTCCGCGCCCTCCTTGTGGCGCACGATGGGGCAGCGCGCGCGGTCGGCCCACACCTGCAGCTGCTCGGCGGCGGCGGCGCGGAAGGTATCGGCCGCGCAGAGGATAATCGTGCGGCCAAGGCCCTGAAAGCGCAGGGCGAGCTTGCCGATGGTGGTGGTCTTGCCCACGCCGTTGACACCCACCATGAGCGTCACCATGGGCCAGTGCAGGGCGGGCTTTTCCACCTCCAGCATCTCCACCAGAATGCCCTTGAGCGCCTCCTTGGCCTGCGGCGCGTAGCGCAGGTGCTCCGCCTTGACGCGCTCGCGCAGGCGGTCGATGGCCTCGGTGGCGCAGGGCGCGCCCATATCGCTGAGGATCAGCGCGTCCAGCAGATCGTCGTAGAAATCCTCGTCAATGGGGCGGTCGTCCTGAACGGCGGCCTCCATCGCCACGGACATATGCTCGCGGCTTTTGAACAGCCCTTCCCTCAGGCGGGAAAACAGGCCTTTTTTCTCGGTCATGGCAAAGCGCCTCCCTTGCTTATTCGTAGTCGGTCAGATTCACGCTGACCATGCTGCTCACGCCGCGTTCCTCCATGGCCACGCCGAAAAGGGTGTCGCAGCGCTCCATGGTGCCCTTGCGGTGGGTGACGACGATGAACTGCGTGTCCTGGCTGAATTCCTTGAGGTAGTCGGCAAAGTAGCCGATGTTGGCGTCGTCCAGCGCGGCCTCGATCTCGTCGAGGATGCAAAACGGCGTGGGCTTGAGCTTGAGCATGGCAAAGAGCAGGGCGATGGCCGTCAGCGCGCGCTCTCCGCCCGAAAACAGGCTGAGCAGCTGGCGCTTCTTGCCCGGCGGCTGCACGATGATGTCGATGCCGCAGCCCAGCGGGTCGGAGGGGTCGCTCATGCAGATCTCGCCCCGGCCGCCGCCGAACAGGCGGGTAAAGGTTTCGGAAAAGTACGTTTGCAGCGTGGAAAACTGCCTGACGAACACCGTTTCCATCTGCTCCAGCAGCTGGGCGATCAGCGTGCCCAGATCCTTCCTGGCGCGCTCAAGGTCCGTGCGCTGAGCGCTGAGCTCGGTGAAGCGCTCGTACATCTGCGCGTATTCCTCGATGGCGCCCACGTTGACCGAGCCCATCTGGCGCACGCGGTCGCGGATGCGGCGCGCCTCCTCGTCGGCGGCGTTTTCATCAAAGGGCGCGGGTAAGGGTTCGCCGTCCGGGGCGCTTTCCCCTGCCTTGCGCGCGTCATAGTCCCTGAGCGCCTCCTCCGCCCCGGCGTAGCTGAGCTCGTAGGTGTTCCACAGCCGGTCGCTGAGCTGGCTCAGGTCCGCGCGGATGCGGCTGAGCGCCAGCTCCTGACGGTGCATGCGCTCGGTCTCGTGCGCGGACAGCTGCTGCGCCGCGTCGATATCCCCCTGCAGCTCCCGCAGGTCGCGCTGCTGCGCGTCGCGGCGCTGCTCCATCTCGGCCACGTGCGCCCGCGCGGCTTCCACGTCCCGCTCGCAAGCGGCGATGGCGTCCTGCGCCGCCGTCTCGTCCCGCCGGGCAGCGTCCATCTCCTCTCTGGTGCGCTCGCGCCTGCGGGCGATCGCGTCCAGCTCTCCGCGGCAGCTTTCGCCGTCCCCGGCCAGGCGCTTCTGGTCGCGGCGGATGCGGTCCACGTCATGCTCGGCGTTCTGCAGGGTGAGCATGGCGTCGGTCAGGGCCTCCTGCGCGGCCTCGCGCTCGCGCCGGGCCTTGTCCAGCGCGGCGGAGAGCGTCTCGGTGCGGGCGTTCATCTCGTCGGTGTCGCCCTCCTCCTGCGCGCCCTGCTCCTCGATGCGCTCAAGCTCCCGCGCAATCTGCCTAAGGCTCTCGTCCAGCTGATCAATGGCCGCGCGCATGGTGTCCAGGCGCATGGCGTGCGCATCATAATCCGCCTGGGCCGCCTTGAGGCGCTCGGTGTCGCGCGCCACGGCGATCTCCTGCTGGTGCAGCTCGTACTGGGCGCGCTCGCGGCGCTCCTTCTCGCCCGCGCGGCGACTTTCCATCTGGGCCACCTGCTCCTGGGCAGCCTGCGCCCGCGCGCTCACTTCCTCCAGCTGCGCAGCCAGCTCCTTCATCTCGCGCTCGCGGCCCAGCAGGTTTTGCGCCTTCTGCTGGATGCTGCCGCCGGTCATGCTGCCGCCGGAGTGCATCACGTCGCCCTCCAGCGTCACCAGCCGGAACGCGTGCCCGCCCGCCCGCATGATGGCGATGCCGCTGTCCAGGTCTTTGGCCACCACGGTGCGGCCCAGCAGGCTTTCCACCACGCCGCGGTAGATGGGGTCATAGCCGCACAGCTCGCTGGCCACGCCGATGCAGCCGGGCATGGACAGCACCTCGCGCTCGCGCGCGGTGAGGGTGCGGCCCCGCACGGTGCTCAGCGGCAAAAACGTGGCGCGGCCCAACCGGTTTTTGCGCAGGTAGTCGATAAGGACCTTGGCGTCCTCCTCGGTTTCGGTCACGATGTTCTGCATCGCGCCGCCCAGGGCCATGTCCATGGCGGTTTCGTATTCGCGCGGCACCTGCAAGAGCATCGCCACCACGTCGTGCACGCCCTTCAGGCCGCTGCGCCGCGCATAGGTCAGCGCGTTTCGCACGGCGTACTGGTATCCCTCGTAGCCGTCCTGCAATTCCTTGAGCGTCTTGAGGCGCGTGTCCATGGCGCGCACGCTCTGCAGGTCCTCCTGCGCCTGCTTCTGCTTTGCCAGAATATCGGCCAGCAGCTGCTTTGTGCTCTGCTCGAAGGTCTCCAGCCCTTCCCTAAGGCCCGTGAGCCGGTCCTGTTCCCCCTTGAGGTTCGCCCCGGCCTGCTCAAGCGCGGCGGAGAGCTCCTGCTCCTTTTGCTCCTCCTCGGCCAGCTGGGCGGTGATCTCGGCGCGGCGGGTGTTCATCTGCTGCTGCATGGCGCTCTGGCGTGCCTGGGAGGTGCGCACGTTCTGCATGCGGCTCAGTCGCTCCATGATCCGCGCCTTGTGCGCGCTCAGCTCGTCCTCCAGCTTCTGGGCGCTTTCGGTCGCGGCGGCATGGGCCGCCTTGCGCGCGTCCAGCGCCTCGCGCGCCTGCGAAAGCAGCTTCTCGGCCTCGCTCAGCCCCCCGTCGCTCTGGGTCATGGTAGCCTCGATGAGCCGAAGGCGCGCGCGCAGGCTCTCCTCCTCGCCGGAAAGGCGCTCCAGCGCCTCTTCCCCGCTTCTGAGGCGGTTTAGCACGGCGGTCAGCGCTTCCCTCGCCTGGTGCAGCGCTTCGTTCTGCCCCAACAGCGCTTCGTGCGCCCGGCTCAGGCCGCGCTGCAATTCCTCCTGCCGCCGCTCGCCCGCCTCGCGCTTTTCCGTCAGCTCCGCAAGCGCCCGCTCAGCCTCCTTCACCGAGTCGCTCACCTGCAAAAGCGCCTGCTCCGCCGCGCTTTCCTTCCCGGTCAGCCGCCCGTGGCGCAGCAAAAACAGGCGCACGTCCAGCTCCTTGAGCGCGTCGGTCAGGGCCAGGTATTCGCGGGCCGTATCGGCCTGCTTTTTGAGCGGGGTGAGGTGGCTCTCCAGCTCCTCCAGCACGTCCACCACGCGGACCAGGTTCTCCTCCGCGCGCTTGAGGCGGCCCTCGGCCTCCTCCTTGCGCGAGCGGAAGCGGCTGATGCCTGCCGCCTCCTCGAAGATGGCGCGGCGGTCCTCGCTGCGCTGGCTCAGGATATCGTCGATGCGGCCCTGGCCGATGATGGAATAGCCTTCCTTGCCCACGCCGGTATCGCGGAACAGGTCCACAATGTCCTTCAGGCGGCAGTTGGAGCCGTTCATGAGGTATTCGCTGTCGCCGCTGCGGTAGACGCGGCGGGTGATGCTCACCTCGTCGAAGGGGGCCTTGAGCTGATGGTCGGCGTTGTCAAAGACGAGGGTCACTTCGCAGTAGTTGAGGGGCTTGCGCTTTTCGGTGCCGTTGAAGATGACGTCGGCCATGCTGTTGCCGCGCAGCATCTTGGCGCTCTGCTCGCCCAGGACCCAGCGCACCGCGTCGCCGATGTTGCTCTTGCCGCTGCCGTTGGGGCCCACGATGCCCGTCACGTTCTGCGGAAAGACGATCTCCGTGCGCTTGGCGAAGGATTTGAATCCGTAGATCTCCAGTCTGGTAAGGCGCATCACGCATCTCCCCGGTAGGCTTTGAGCGCCGCCTTGGCGGCGGCCTGCTCGGCGGCCTTCTTGCTGTTGCCCTCGCCCGTGGCCACGGGCCGTCCCTGCACGCTGACCCGCGCGGTGAAGCGCCGGTCATGGTCCGGGCCGCTCTGCGCCACGATTTCATAGGCGGGCAGGTCCAGGCCATGGGCCTGGGTGTATTCCTGCAGGGCGCTTTTGTCGTCCTGGCCGCGCCAGGCGGTCAGGCGCTCATCGTCCTGAAACAGCGCGCGGATGACCCCGCGGACCGCCTCGTAGCCCCCGTCCACATAGACGGCCGCCAGCACGGCCTCCATGGCGTCGGCCAGAATGCTGGGCTTTTCACGCCCGCCGGTCTGCTCCTCCCCGTGGCCCATGAGCAGGTAACGGCCCAGGTCCAGCGACCGGGCGATGGCGCTGAGCGTGCGCTCGCACACCAGCGCGGCGCGGCGGGCGGTCAGCTCGCCCTCATGCAGGCTGGGATATTTCTGATACAGCATGTCGCTGACGCAAAACTCCAGCACCGCGTCGCCCAGAAACTCCAGGCGCTGATTGTCCGGCAGCTTTGTGGAGGGATGCGTCAGCGCCAGGCGCAGGTGGGACGGGTCCCGGAAAGCGTAGCCCAGGGCTTGCTGCAAACGCTGCATACGACGATACTCCTTTTTTTCGGGATGGCTGCGCCCCCAACGGGTGTGCCGCTGGGGGCGCCTGAATGCGGGGGCGTTACTGGTGCTTTTCGATGTAATCCACCACGTCGCCGACGGTTTTGAGGGTGAGGATCACTTCGTCCTCCACCTCGATGCCGAATTCGCTTTCCAGCTCCAGAATCATCACCATCACGTTGGCGCTGTCGGCCTTGAGGTCCTCCACCAGACGGCTTTCGGGGGTGATGGTGGACGCGTCCACCTGCAGCTGAGAAGCGATCATGTCGCGCACCTTTTCAAAAACCATGGTTGTTTCCTCCTGTTCATCCAATCAAAATCATGGCGGGATACGCCTTATCTGGTTCGGGAGCGGCGCTCCCGCGCAGAACGTTAATCGGCGGGCTGCTCTCCGCCTTGGGGCAGCAGCGCTTCGATCTTCCCCACCACGCCGCCGCGGATCATCTGCACCGCCTGCCCGATGGCGCAGGCCAGCGCGTGCCCGTTGGAGGAGCCGTGCGCCTTGACCACGCTGCCGCGCACGCCCAGAAGCGGCGCGCCGCCCACCTCGCTGTAATCCATGGCCTTTTTCACGCGGCCAAAGGCGGGCTTGGCCAGGAGCGCGCCCAACTTGCTGCGGGTATCGCTGAGCAGCTCCTTTTTGATGATGCCCATCAAAGTTCCGGCCACGCCCTCCATGAACTTGAGAATCACGTTGCCCACAAAGCCGTCGCACACGATTACGTCGGCCTGGTCGTGGGTGATCTCGCGCGCCTCCACGTTGCCCACGAAGTTGAGGCGCTGATCGGCCTCCAGCAGCGCGTAGGCCTCCTTGGTCAGGGCGCAGCCCTTTTCGGCCTCCGCACCGTTGTTGACCAGGCCGATGCGCGGGCTCTTGAGGCCGCGCATGCCCTGCATGTAGGCGCTGCCCATCATGGCGAACTGGTGCAGGTATTCGGGACGGCAGTCCACGTTGGCGCCGCAGTCGATGAGCAGGAAGTAGCCCTTGCCGTTGGGCAGGAGCGGCGCGAGCGCCGGGCGGTCGATGCCGCGCAGGCGGCCCAGGCGGAACATGCCGCCGGAGAGGACCGCGCCCGTGGAACCCGCGGATACGAAGGCGTCCACCTGGCCGTCGCGGAGCTTGAGCATGCCGTCCACGATGGCGCTCTGCTTTTTCCTGCGCACAGCCATGACCGGCGCTTCGCAGTTGGTGATCACCTCGGGGCAGTCGGTCAGGACGAGGCGGGCGCGCAGCGCGGGGTCCGCGCCCTGGAAGGCGGCGTCCACCGCCGCCCGCACCTGATCAATGGGCCCGGCCAGCTCGATTTCCAGCCCTTCAAAGCGCTCCAGCGCCTCCCTGGCTCCCTCGGCGGGGGCCTTGGGCGCGTTGTCGCCGCCCATCGCGTCCAAATAAATCTTCATTGCGGATACGCTCCTCTTGCGTTACTCGATCTTGATGCAGTATACGCCGCCGGCGTCCTTGCCCGTGGTGCCGATGATCATCAGGTTGCCGTACACGGCGGGCGACCCCTCGATGGCCAGCGTGCTCTCCTCGCCCTCGCCGCCGGTGAGGGTCAGCGTGTCCAGGATGGAGCCGTCGGTGGCGTCCATGAGGTGGATCTTGCCGTTGCTCTCGGCCTGAATCAGCCAGGCGTCGCCATCCTCGTTGTAGATGGCCACAGGGCTGGAGAGGGTGGCGCTTTCCAGCGCGGTCTGCCAGGCCACCTTGCCGTCGGCCTTGTTCAGGGCGATCACCTTGGCGCCCGCCTCGTCGTTGGTGGCGGTGAAGATGACCAGGTCGCGGATGGCGCCCTGTCCCACGACGGGGCTGGCGTATACGCCGATGTCGCGCTTGCTGGCATAGACCAGGTCGGGCACCTCGTAGGACCATTCCTCGGCGCCGGTGAGGGCGTTGAGGCGACGGATGGTGCACACGCCGTTCTTACCGCCGTTGACGATGGCGTTGCCGGTATAGAGCGCCACCACCGAGCCGTCCTCCACGTCCAGCGCGGGCGTGGATTCGACGCTGTCGCCGGTATCCACGGCCCAGACGGGGGTGAGGGTGTTGAGGTCCACGCACTGCAGGATGCCGCCGATGTCGCCGTAGTAGACGTAATTATTGTATACGGCCACGCTGGCGTTGATGTTGGTATCGGTGCGGTCCTGGCCCTTGGCCTGGGTCTTGTAGCCCTGGATGGTCTCGGAGAGGGTGATCTCGTTGCTCTGGTAGTTGTAGGTGTCCTTCACCGCGCCAAACTCGGCGGTGTAGAGCACGCCGTTCTGGCCGCCGACGATCATGGTGCCGGTGGCGCTGTCAAAGAGCGCCGCGCCGAGGAAGCCGGTGTAGTTGCTGCTCTTGTCCTTGCCGTCGCCGGCGATGAGGCGTTCCTTTTCGTTGGTGACGAGGTTGAGGATGTGGTAGCCGTTCTTGACCGTCTTGTTGGCCAGGCGGCTGTTGAACTGGCCCACGCCCAGGATGGGGGTGCCGTTGGTGGCCACGGACAGGCCGCCGCGGCTGGGCGCGCCCAGCTCGATGGGATCGCGGGTGGCCTCGCCGGTGAGCAGGTTGTAGAAGTAGACAAACCCGTCCTGCCCGGCCACGATGACCTCCTTGAGGGCGGTCACTTCCTTCATTTCATCCTTGATGCCCATGCGCTGGCGCAGCTCGGTGGGCCACTTGACGATCACGGGCTGGCCCGGCGCGGTTACGCCATAAACGGTGCTTTCGTTGGTCTTCATGGAGCCGACGGGCTGGCTCCACACCTCGCTGAGCTTGGCGGACTGCACGTCCACCGTGCCGTAGGACGCGTTCTGACGCAGCGGACCGCTGCGGAAGGTGAGCACGCCCGCCTGCCGCCAGCCCGCGTAATCGCTGCCGCCCACGGTGGTGGTAAAGGCGTTGAGCATGTTGATGGTCCGCTCGCGGGTGAAGGTGTCGATGGTCTTGGTGCCGCTGTACAGCGTGGTCTTGAGGGTCAGTTCCTCAGGCAAAGTCGCCGCAACCGCCTCTGCGCTCAGATCGGGCAGGGGCGAGGTGGTGGGCACCGGTGTGGGAGAGGGCGTCGGACTGGGCGTGGGGCTGGGGCTGGGCGTGGGAGAGGGCGTCGGGCTGGGCGTCGGCTCAGCCGGCTCTTCCTCTTCCTCGATGGGCTCGCTGCCCAGCTGCACGTCCACGCTCATGCCGGAGGGGGTGAAGTTGAGTTCTCCATCCCGCTGATACTGCGCATCGTACTCGCCGGAATAGGCGGTGGTAACTTCCGCCCCCAGCGTCCACAGGCGCTGGTCGCCGCTTTCGGTCACGCTGGCGTCCTCGCTCTGCGGGTCGGTCAGGTACATGCTGACGACGGGGGTGTTGTAGCTGTCCACCACGCGCACGGCGGTCACGTCGGTGGAGGTGGTGAGCGTAAAGGTCAGGTGGGCCGGCACACCGGAGATGGACGTGTCGCAGGTGAAGCCCTGCATGGGCTCCGCCACCACGCGGGGCGCCGCGATGGTCACCGGGGCGGACACGGGGAAGCCTTCGCTCTCCACGCCGTCCTGCTTGCGGGCATAGACCGTGAAGCCGCCGCTGTAGGCGTCCTCAATGGTGCAGGAGGGCTTCCACAGCAGCACGTTGCTGTTGGAGATCACCTCGCCGCTGGCTTCCTTGTCGGTGGAGTAATCGCCGTCGTAGACGGTGTTGCCCAGGTCATCCACGATGCGCAGGCCCATGACGGACTTGGAGGTCTGCACGGCGAAGATCACCTGCGTGGGCGCGGCGCTGTCCGCCGCCGCGGCGCTGAAGCTCTTGATGGGGTCCTCTTCGGGCACGATCATGTTTTTTACGCTGGTGAAGGCGCCCACCAGCGTGGACTTGACCGGCGCGATGGCGCTGCCGATGCCGCCGCCCATGCCTTCCCAGTCGGGCAGGCAGATGCCGGCCAGCAGGGCGCCGACCACCAGCAGGGCGATCACGATGGGCAGGAGCACGCCGCCGCGGCGGCGCTCCGGCTCCTGAGCCGCGTAATCCTCATCCTCTTCAAAATCATAGCGGGGCCTGTCCACCGACGCGGTGGGACGGCGGAACGCCTCGTCCCCGGGGCGGGCGGGCTGCTGCCGCGGGCCGGCCTGGCGGCGCGGCATCGCGTTCCCTTCCATTTCGGCCTGGGCCATGCGCTGGCCGACCGGGGGCATGGCCGCCTGCTGAACAGGCCGCTGGCCCTGCTGCGGCGCCGCGGGGCGCTGCTGCGGGGGGCGCTGCGCGGGCCGTCTGCCCGGCTGCGCGGGGCGCTGGCCCTGCGGCGCGGGCTGCTGGCCCGGCTGCTGCGGACGCGGACCCCGAGCGGGTGCAGGCCGTCTGCCCGGCTGCGCGGGACGCGGACCGGGCTGTGCGGCGCGGCGCGGCGCGGGCGCGGCTTCATCCTCCAGCGGCCGTTCCGCCTCGGAGGCGCGGGCCGCGGACCGGGAGCGCGGGCCGCCCTCCGGCATGGCCGTGCGCGCGCCGGTATAGCGCCCGCCGGGCACGGCGGCACGGCGCGGCGCGGACGGCGTTTCGGGCGCCTCGCTGTCCCCTGCTTCAAAGAGATCATATTCCTGCTGCGCAGGCGCGACGGGCGCCTCCTGGGCGCGCTCGGCCACGCGGCTGCGGCGGCGGCGCGGCGCGGGCGTCTCCTCCCGCTCCGGTCCGCTCGCGGGCTGGGCCGGCTGCGGCGCGGGCGCCGTCTCTGCCGGCTGGGGCGCAGGCGCGACGGGCCGCTCGAAGGGGCTTGGCCCACGGCCCACGGTGGTGCGCTTATTCACCAGCTGCTGCGCAAGGGGCTTGGCAACGCGAGTGGGCGCATCGTCCCCCTGGGTGCGAAAATCCATGGCGTCCTGAAACAGGGGCACGCCGCTCTGCTGCATTTCCGCGCCGAAAGGCGCGGGGTCCTCCTCCAGGAAACCGCCGCCCATCACGCCGGGCTGCTGCCATACAGGCATCCCCTGCGCCATCTCCGGGGCGTCCATGGGCATGTCCCAGGGAGCCGCATCCTCTGCCGCTCCGTTGCGCGGCGGCTGGAAGGGGTCGCTGGACTGATTGTGATTGCGGTAGTAGTCGCTCAAAATGTCGCACTCCTTATCCTTGGTTCGGTTGGGTGGATTCGGCCCCCTCCGGAACCGTTGGCTCCCAAAGGGCCTCCATGAGCAGCCGGGCCGCGCGCGGCGCGGACGGCATACGTGCCGACTGTATACCATCGTCTATTATACCAATATTCCCGCAACTCTACAACCCCTTGTTTTCCCTGATGCGCGCTCCCCTTCCCCCTTCAGGGGCGCCGGATTGTAAATCTTTGGTCTCAAAGAACATGCAAACGCAATCGCCGTCTGGTCCGGAAGGGTTTTGGGACCCGAACGGAGAATGTATAGCACCGATCTTGTCTTTCGGCGGCGTCTGTTTTTCCCGCCGCCCGCGGAGGAGGACCGCTCATGGATACCATTCTGGTTTTATGTCAAAGCCGCAGGCAATCGGCGCTGATTGCCCGCACGCTTCGCTACCGCCAGGTATACAGCCTTCCCCTCGCCCTGGACAGCCCGGCGGAAACGGTGCTGTCCTACGCGCCAAAGGGAATCGTCCTGTCCGCCAACGACGGCGCGGAGGACGCGCTGGCGCGCCTGGACCCCGCGCTGCTGGAGGCCGGCGTGCCTGTGCTGGCGCTGGGCGGCATGGCGCCTGCACTGTGCCGCTTTTACGGCGGGGACGCCTCCCCCGCGGCCTGCCCAAGGGGCGCGGTAACGCTGGGCCTGGAGCCCGACCCCCTGTTCACCAACATATCGGGCGGCGAGCGCGTGCTGCGCTCCCTCTCCGACCTGATTCTGCCCGAATGCCTGACGCCCCTGGCCACGGCCACGGAACGCCCCATCGGCTTCCGCCACAGGACGCTGCCGTTCTATGCCGTGCAGTATCCCATCGAGCGCAACGACCCGGACGGGGCGCAGCTTTTGTACAACTTCGCCACCCGCATCTGCGGAGCCGAGGCCGCCTGGGACGAGGATGCCATGATCCGTCTGGCGATCGAACGCGTGCGTGAGGCCGCGCCGGAGGGCCGCGTGCTGTGCGCGGTGTCCGGCGGGGTGGACAGCGCCGTGTGCGCGCGCCTGGCCAGCCTGGCCATCGGCGACCGGCTGATGTGCGTGTTTGTGGATACAGGCCTGTTCCGCCAGGGCGAGCCGGAAAGCGTCATCTCCACCTTCATGGATTCCATGGGGCTGGTGGTGGCGCAGGTGGATGCCAGCGAGGCCTTCCTGCGCGCGCTGTCCGGCGTGCGCAGCCGCGACGACAAGGAGCGCATCGCCGTGCAGCTGATGACGCAGGTGCTCATCAAGCAGCTGGGTTACGATCCCGGCATCCGCGCCATCGTGATGGGAGCCAACCTCAACGACACATTGTTCGGCTTCTCCACCAGCGCCGAGATGGAAAGCATGAAGGGCGCCTATAACCTGTGCGTCTGCGAGCCCCTGCGGGACCTGTTCAAGGAGGAGGTGCGCCGTCTGGCCACGGCGCTGTCCCTGCCCGACAGCATCGCGCTTCGGCAGCCCTTCCCGGCCAGCGGACTGGCGCTGCGCATCTTCGGCCAGGTCACGCCGGAGCGGCTGGCCGTGCTGCGCGCCGCCGACGCCTGCTTCAGCGAGGAGATTTGCGAGGGCGGCTACGCCAGGCGCCTGTGGCAGTACTACACCAACCTGGTGGACAGCCCGGACCAGCCGGGCGCCTACGCGATCAGCCTGCGCGCGCTGCAGGCGTCGCAGGGCGGGGCCACGGCGGCCCGTCTGGCCTTCGACGTGCTGGAGCGCGCCTCCGAGCGCATCCGCAGCGAGGTAAAGGGCATCGTCCGCGTGGTATACGACCTCACGCCAAGCAATCATTACGGCGAGATGGAATAGACAGGACCGCAAGAAAGGAGCGCTCCGCATGCTGATTTGCGACACGCATGCCGATACCCTCTACAAGCTGGCTGTGCCGGACCACGCCGCCGGCGCGCCGCTGGATGTGACGAAGGAGCTGCTGACCGCCGCGGGCGGCGTGCGGGTGCAATGCCTGGCGCTGTACGTATGCACGGGCGGCATGCAGATGCGCCCCACCATCGTGGAGCGGGAGCTGCGGGCCTTTGAGGACCTGAAGGCGCTGGGCTTTCGGCAGATCACCGAGCTTTCCGAGGCGCGGGAGGGCGTCCCCAACGCGATGCTCACCATCGAGGGAGGCGAGGCCTTCGGCGGCGACGCGGGGCAGGTGGAGCGCTTCGCGGATATGGGCGTGCGGATGGCCGCGCTGGTGTGGAACAATGAAAACGGCGTGGCGCACCCCGCGCTCACCGGAAGCCGCGAGGGCCTGACCCCGCTGGGATGGGACATCGTGCGCCGCATGCGCAGCCGGCGCATGGCGGTGGACGTATCCCATCTGAACGAGCGCGGCTTTTACGACCTGCTGGACGGGCAGGCGCCGCCCCTGGCCTCGCACAGCTGCGCCCGCGCGCTGTGCGATCATCCGCGGAACCTGACGGACCATCAGCTGCGATGCCTCTTTGAGGCGGGCGGCTATGTGGGCGTCAACTTCTATCCCCTGTTTTTGAGCAACGACAACCGGGCAGACCTCGACCGGGTGATCGACCACATCGCCCATATCTGCGATCTGGGCGGCGAAGCGCATGTGGGCCTTGGCAGCGATTTCGACGGCATCGAAACCCATCCGGAAGGCCTGCGAAACGCAGGCGACATCCCCGCGCTGCTGGACGGCATGCGCCGCCGGGGCTTTGACGAGCCGCTGGTGGAGGCCGTGGCGGGCCTGAATTTCAAGCATTATTTGGAAAGGATCTGACAAAAGAGGCGGCCGCCGGGTTGTTCCGGCGGCCGCCTGCTCGCGCTTTTGCGCTTGTCTCAGTAGGTGTAGTTGTCCACCTCGATCTTGTCGGGGTCGGTGAAGGGGGCGAGCGTGGAGATCATCTTCACGGGAGCGGTGGAGTTGTTGATCACATAATGGATTTCGCCGGGCTCGATATGAATCAGGTCGCCCTGCCTGAGGTGATGCACCGTGCCGTCCACCACGATGTCCACCTCGCCCTCCAGGATGAAGAAGTTCTCCTCCATGACGTTGTGGTAGTGCGCCTTGAAGTCCTGACCGGCCTGGAACTGAACCACAGCGAAGTTGCTGCGCGGACCTTTCATGAGATACTTGGGGCCGCTGTCGCCGAAGCGGTATTCGCGGTCGTTTTCATTGAGCGTAAACATGACTGCCTCTCTCCTTCTCCTCTTGTATGGATATATGTCAACGGCTTACAGGCCGGGCGCGGCCCACATGAAGCGGGTCACCCGGTCGTCGGCCAGCTTGAGCTGCGCCCTGTACATCTCGCGCCACGGGCCGTACATGCGCTCGTAGACCTGATGGTTTTCCGCGTTGGGCGTGAAGGTCTTGTCCCACTTGACCAGGCGGCGCGCGGTGGCGCTGATGTCGGTGAACACGCCCACGCCGTAGCCCGCCAGAATGGCCGCGCCCAGCGCCGTAGCCTCCTTGACCACCGGCACCTTGACCGGCAGGCCCAGCACGTCGGCCAGGATCTGGCACCAGATGTCGCCCTTGCTGGCTCCGCCCGCAAAGACGATCTCCTGCGGGGCGTTGCCGGTGGCCTCGCGTACCAGCTCAAGGTGGCCGCGGGTCACCATGGCGGTGTTTTCCATGATGGCGCGGTAGAAGGTGTACTTGTTGAACTTCTCCGGATCGAAGTCAAAGTTGGTGAACGTCGGGGACGCGTGCCGCCAGGCGATGTAGTTCATTACGTCGCTGAAGGCGCACATCATGCCATAGCTGCCGGCGGGCACCTTGGCAGCCTGCTCGTTCATCAGCTGATAGGGGTCGGTGCCCAGCTCTTTGGCGCGGCGCACCTCCTCCTGGCAGAAGGCGTCACGATACCAGCGCATCACCAGGCCGGGCTTGAAGGCCAGGGCTTCATACTGCCACAGGCCGGGCACGGCGTGGCAGTTGACGCGCACGCGGCAGTCCGCGTCGGTCTTGCCGCTGTCGGTGTTGAACTCGTACTGCCAGAAGCTGCCGCCAAAGACCGCGGCCTGGCCGTTGTCCACCACGCCCACGCCGATGCAGCCCAGCTGCGCGTCGCCGCCGCCGGCCACGACCGTGGTGCCTTCCTTCAGGCCCGTGTCCGCCGCGCCCCTGGCATTGACCCGGCTGACCACCTCGCCGCACTCGGCCACGGGCGGGAAGATATCGTCCTTGAGGCCCACCTTGCGCATGATGGCGGCGTCCCACCGGCGCTTTTGCAGATCGAAGATGCCGGTGGTGCAGCCGTTGCTGGGCTCGGTCTTGAGCACGCCGGTGAGCTTGTAGATGAGCCAGTCGTTGAACATGCTGACGGTTTTCACGCGCGCGTAGAGCTCCGGCAGCTTGTTCTTGACCCACAGGATGCGCGGCAGCGCGCCCAGGGCATAGGTCTGGCCGGATTCGCGGTAGATCTCCTTTTCCAGTTCGGGATTCATGCGGATGAGCTGACCCACCTCGTCGTCGCTGCGGGCGTCGACGTTGGCGCAGGCCCAGATCTCCTGCCCCGCCTCGTCGTAGAGCACGATGCCCTCGCGCATGCAGGTGGTGCTGACCGCGGCGATGTCGGCCGCGTCCACGCCCGCCTCGGCAATGGCCCCGCGGATGCACTCGCTGGCCAGTTCCCAGTTGTGCGCCCAGTCAAAGTCCATGCTGCCCGGATAGCGGGGGTCCTCAGCGTGGGTCCATTCGCGCTGCACGCAGCTCAGCTGCGCGCCGTCCTCGTTGAAAAGCACCGCGCGCACGCTGCCCGTGCCCGCGTCGACGGCCATCAGGTATCGGTTTGCCATGATTCATTTCCCTCCGTTTCCATATCGTTGCGCCTGTATCGTACTGGTTATGCCGCGCCGGCGTGGCTGCCCAGCAGCTTTTCCGCCGTGCGGTCGTCGGTGATGAGTACGTCCAGATACTGCCCCATCAGCGCGGCGTGAATGGCCTCGACCTTGCTGTCGCCCGCGGCCACGCCGATCACGTTTTTGAGGCTCTTGAGCGTTTCCAGCGGCGTGCTGATCAGCCGCTCCTCGATGGGGGTGTTGAGCAGCTTTCCTTCCCTGTCGAAGAAGTGGCTGAGCAGATCGCCCACCGCGCCCTGCATGCTTAAATATAGGAAATCATTGTTGTTGAGCACGCCGGATTTGAAAATGGTGGCCGTCTCGTGCATGGCGCCCACGCCCACCACCGTCATCTGGGCAAGGGCCGTCATGCGGCTGAGCTCCATGACGCTGGCCTCGTGACGAAGCGCCTCGGCCATTTCCTTGCTGCCGGTGAGCAGCGGTGCAGGGATCAGGTGCAGCTTGGCGTTAAATACGTTGCTGCGGGTATCGGGCAGGTAGTAGCTGACCCCTCCGGTGAGCGATACGCAGGTGAGCGGCTGCTCGGCCAAGGTGGCCAGGTTGTTGAGGATGCGGCTGGGCGTGTCGCCGTAGCCGATGTTGATCAGGCTGTTTTCCGTCAGCCGCTCACTGATGTACATGCTGGCCGCCTCGGCCACGCCCGCGTTGACCGCTCCCCCGTCGATGGCGGCAGGAATGACAAACGCGTCCTGCAGGCCAAAGGTGCTCATCAGGTTTCTCTCCAGCTGCATGCGGCTTTCGCCGTCCTTGCGCAGCCTGAACTGGATAATGCCCGTCTGCCTTGCCTTTTCCAGCAGCTTGATCACCCGCATCCGGGTGATGCCCATCAGTTCCGCTACATGCTGCTGCGTCATTTCTTCAAAATAATAGTACCAGGCAGCCTTTATCATCAGCGACTCTTCGTAGTCCATGGAGCCCCTCCCAGGTGCGCCCTGTATCTTGCAAATGTTTTTTGCAGGAACAAATGTTGTTCGTGCACCTAGTATAGCACCCTGTAGCAGGATTGTCAATCAAAGTTTGAAAAAACTTGTGTTTTTCTACCTGCCCGCGCGCGGTGCCCGCAAACAGGAAAAACGGCTCAAACCACGACTCCCGGTTGTGGCTGAAAGGTACAAACTTTTGTGGCTGATGGGTGGAAAGGCAAAGTTTTTTTGGTGGAAACATTGACAAATGGTCAAAACCATAGTATCATGTGGAATAGAACAAAAACGAC
>CHCFC05602__coassemble_311_pt1 | contig 25712 bp, 19 predicted proteins | sample CHCFC05602__metabat2_high_PE_021 | metagenome-assembled genome bin CHCFC05602
AGGCAGCACGACGTTATCGCCATTGGGATCGTAGGTGATGGTGCGGAAATCCACCTTGGGTTGATCAGGCGTCCAATGTGCATACAGCTGGATATTCTCGTCGACCACCGTTATCTCGCTACCGGGAAAATAGTGCGTTCCGGTCCCATCTTGTTCTTCCGACCACCATGCGAAATAATAGCCATTACGCCGCGGTACCTCGTTTGGAATGGTGCCCGTATGGTTTTCTTCCACCCAAAACGGTTGCGGCATGTTTTCCACCGTATCGTTGCCCGCGTTTTCCTCAAAGTAGACCAGTTCCATATAGTGGTAAAGAGGCAGCTCAATCTCGGTTTGCTGTTCCTGCCCGGTTTCTTTAACGAGGTATTCCACTGTCTTTTTCACCTTTTGCTGAGGATCATCCGGATCGCCCTGCCATGAAGTAGCGGTAATCTGAACATTGTCTTTCTCCGGATCATCAGCTGCCGGCATGTACAGATGAACGTAACCGTCCTTGTCGGTCACGCCTTCGATGTAGGCTTTGCCCCTTCGGTCGGAGTAGGGCGGTACCTCCGTATAGGTGACGGTTACGCCCTCCATCGGGTTTTTCGACCCCTCTTCCAGGACGCGTACGGCTACCTGATAGAGATAATGCTGACATAGCTCCATTTTGAATTCTTTGAAGGTAAAGGAGTAGTGGAAGTCGGAGATTTTTACGCGGAACAGCTCATAATCCACAGACCAGACATGCCCGGCCAGCTGGAACCAGGCCTCCAGCTTCCCAAGCATGTCGATTTCACCCTGCAGGCAGGAAAGCTCCTTGCAGACATGCCATACATTGGGGTTGGTAGGCTTCACCTCCAGCAGGGGATTGGGATCTCTGCCGCCCTCGTCTCCCGTGAGCTCGGCCGAAACGCAAATGCCCTCGGCAATGTCACATCCCAGTCCGGCAACGGAAAGCAGATCGATGGAGGGTCCAAAGGTGATATCCACTTCAAAATCGCCCTCGGCGGTGATCTCCTCTACGTTCAGCGTGGGCTGTTCAGACAGGCTGCTGAAGCTCGGCGATTGGAAAATCCCGCCCTTTGCGGTGAAACCGGCCTTGCCGCCCGTCAGGTCAAAGCTCACCTTTGTGTCGCCCTCGGTAAACAGCCCGAGCCCCACGCCCACTTCCAGCCCAATGCCGGGAACGCCTGCAATCGGCAGCTTGATAATGGGAATCTCCTGAGCGAAGTTATTGCTGATATCGATGACAGCATCTTGCAGATTATAGCTCACCCACGTTTCCGCTGCGATAGAGATACCGTTGTAGGATAATTTGATGTGGAAATCGCCGTTCAGGTTGGTTTTGAATGTGAGCGTACCGGCGGGATTGGTAAAATTAAAATTTTTATATTCGAAAGGAAAGGTTTTGTCGACCGATATACCAATTTTTCTGAACAGATAGTCAGACTCCACCTTCTCCGGGCTGCAAGCAAAGACGATGCGGTCGGACTGGACCGTAACCTGGATGGGAACGAAGAAGAAGGCTTCCTGTTTTGTGGAGTCGATGAAAGCCACCGGCGTGCCGGGCGCAATGCCGAGCGCTTCGCTGGTGGGATTGTAGAGGGTGTAGGATGTCTTGTCCTCCGTAGCGGCGATGCGCATGCCGGAATCCGCGTCAAGGATGACGGAGCCTTCCTGCATGACGACGAAATTGGCGTCATCGGCGTTGCTGCTGGTATCCAGATCCAAGTCGATGTACAGCGGATGATCCTGATAAAGCCTCTTGTCCTCAAGCACAAGGCCCTCTTCGGCGGCGGCCGGACAGATGGCCAGGCCAAGACCGAGGGCGAGCACAAGCACAAGCAGCAAAGAGAAAAGCCTTCTATGCATCGTCATCGTTTTTCACCGGCGCGTGCATGCACGCGTCCCCTGCGGGTCCTTCCATACGTGGGTTTTGGCAGCCGGGAAAGAGCAAACCTTCCCTGCGCTTTATCTGGCCGTGCCGTTGCCGAAACAGAAACGTTTCCGGCCGGCGCTCGGACCGGTCGGAAACGCGTCAGGCGTTATTCCGCCTGGGCTTCGTTTACGGAAAACTCAATCCCATACAGCAGGCTGCGGGCGAAGTCGTCATCCGCGTCCGTCTGCTCGGAATAGTCCTCATGGTACTGAATCAGCTCCACGAAGTAGCCTTCGTAGATGGTGAAGAGCGAATCAATATCGGATTCGTCGTTGGAGCTGACGAACAGGTACAGGTTGCCTTCCGGCGAAGTTTCGGTGGCGAAGCTGGGGTTTGCGTACTGCTCGCCGGCGATGGCGCGAAGCTCCTCAAGCTCCTCTTCGCTCAGGTCTGCCATGGACCGGTCCACAAACAGCTCCGAGGGCGCGATGCTGATGACCACGTCGGCATGCTCGTCGCTGTGGACGGTTGCGCGCACCATGCCTGACGGCACATCGTCCGCAAATTCGACCTCCAGCGCGCTGTCACAGGTCAGGGTGATGGTGACCGGGCTGTCCGGCTGGGTCAGGGGAATGGTGGTTTCCACCGTAGCGATCTCGGCACAGGCTACGCCGGCGATCATCAGGGCGGCCAGCGTCAAACAAAGCAACTTTTTCATCATCAGGACTCCTCCCCGCCAACGCTAAGAATCGTCAGGAACTGCTTCATCATAAAGCCGCAGATATTGCGCGAGGTGTCATACACCTGGCACCAGGTACCGTTGTCGGCGATCACCTGCAGCGTTTCCCCGGCATAGTAAACCTCGTGAACGGAGGTGGACTTGGAGGGGGCCCAGCGCATGTTGACATAGCCCGAGGGGTTGGAGGGCCTCACCGCTGCCGTGTAATTGGTGGGCGTAAAGCCTTTGTAGGAAATGGTCGTGGAGGAGGACGAACCGCCGCCGCTGCCGCCGCCGGAGGCGGGACGCGTGCCGCTGAGATAGCGCGACATCACAAAGCCCGTCCGGCCGTTGTATTCCACGCGGGCCCAGGCATCGCCTGCCAGGAATTCAAACACCGTAACCTCGGCGCGATAGGGGATATTGGCGATGATGTTGTCGCCCATGGTGCAGTCGCTGCGCATGTTGAGCGACTTTTTATTGGCGGTATCCACATAGAAGATGTTCGTGCCGCCCAGCGCAATGACCGGGGTGCACAAAACGGCAATCATCACAAGGGCGATCAGGGAAAGCCATTTTCTTTTCATTGTACCCGCACTCCTTCTTTTGCTTGACTCAGGGGATTGGGCCGCATGGCCCGGCGCATTTGTCAGTTCCCGCCCGGCAGGAACGTGGTGGCCGCAACCGTGACCTTCAGCGCCTCATCCACCGACAGGTCGTACACCAGCTTGTAGACAGGCGCTTCTTCCGTCTCCCACGAGCGGGCATAGGTAAAGGTAACGGTGGTGTAGCCCTGCGCTTTTCCGATCAGCTCAAAGCGCTGGAAGCCGCCCGCGCCCGTCAGCGCTTCGTCGTTTGGCGCCACACCCTCATCCGTTACGCTGATTACCGCTTCATCAGCGATTTCCACGGCCCAGGTATAGCCGGTGGTGGGATTAGCCGAAAGGATCACCGCGGGATTTTCGGGCGCGTTGCCCTCGCTTTCCTCCGCAAGAGCGGGAATGCCGGAAAGAACCAGCGTCAGCGCAAGCGCCAGCAGGCACAGCCGGGGAAACCAGTGGGACATCCTCATCATACAGGAACCTCCATTTTGCGTTTGTCATGCTTTCCTGGGAGAACGCCGTGGGCCGGGAGATTTTGCATTCCCTCCCGGTTCCCACAGAGGGGGCATGTTCCCGCCCGAGCGACCTCCGGCGGGGGCAGAGGGGAGATCTCAAACCCTTCACCCATAAAATCGCAGACCGGGGGAAAAATCCTCACGCAAAATGAAAAAAATTTATGCGCCGGATGCGGACGGGGGAAAAGGCCGCTGTGCCGGGCCTTTGCGGGCGCCCCGCCGAAACGGGACGCTCCGTTTTATACCTTTCTGCGAACGGACAGCAGCAACAGCACCATGCTGATTCCCAGCAGCAGATGGCCGATGCCGGCAATGCCGGAGAGCGCGGCGTCATATCCCCCGGACAGCGGCAGGGAAAGCACCTGCGTCACGCCGCGGACAAGGAGAGCGGCTCCGGTGATGTTGAGGCCCGTGTGATAGAGCGCGAGCGTGCGGCCCGTCTTTTCACCGGAAAAAGCAAAGGCCTTTTCCAGAAGAAGCAACAGCAGAAAAAACACCATGCCCAGCAGAAAGTAATGCGTGTGCACCACAGCAAGCGTGGTTTTGCCGGTAAAAGCGTTGAATTTGGTAAATTCTCGATAGAATACGCCGCAGACCATGGCGATGAGGGCATAGAGGATCGAGGCGTTTACGTAGCGCTTCACAGGGAAGCCCCCTTTTTACTTTTTTCCGGCGCGAAGACCGCGCGGCACGCTTTTCCCTGACGCGCCGCCGACTTGCCGGGAGCAATACCGTTCCTCTTAAATTTAGTGAAAAATCATATCGCTGTCAAGCACGGCGGCAAAACAAATCCGCCTGTTTCGCCGGAAATGCCGGATTTTATGATGCAGACAACCTTTTTTCCGCTTCCGGCTTGCAACCACTTAACCGGCATGATATCATTACCATGTATGCGCCCATGGTAAGGAGGAGCTATGACCTACGATTTTGACGCGCTGCTGGGCCGCGTGGAGAAGCCCGGCCGGTATACCGGCGGCGAGATGAACGCCGAGGTGAAGCCCATTGCCCAGGCGGACATCTCCTTCGCCTTCTGCTTTCCCGACACCTATGAGGTGGCGATGAGCCATCTGGGCATGAAGATTCTCTACGGCATCCTCAACAGCCTGCCCTACGCCGTGTGCGAGCGGGTGTGCATGCCGTGGGTGGACATGCTGTCCGAGCTTCGCAAAAACCATATCCCCCTGTGCTCGCTGGAAAGCCATACGCCGCTTTCCCGCTTTGATATCATTGGCTTTACCCTCCAGTACGAGATGAGCTACACCAACGTGCTGGAGATGATGGACCTGGGCGGCGTGCCGGTGCTCTCGTCCGAGCGCGGGGAGGATGACCCCATCGTGCTGGCGGGCGGCCCCTGCGCCTTCAACCCCGAACCCCTGCACCTGTTCATCGACGCGTTTCTGATCGGCGACGGCGAGGACTCCATCGTCGAGGTTACCGACGTGCTCAACGCCTGCAAAAAGGAAGGGGTTCCCCGCGCCGAGCGCCTCAGGCGCCTGGCGGCGCTTCGCGGCGTGTACGTGCCCGGCCTCTATCACGACGAGTACAACGCCGACGGCACCCTCAAAAGCCTGGAGCCGGTCGATCCCTGCGCGCCGCCGAGGGTGCTTCGCAGCATCCTGACCGATTTCGAGAATGCCTACGTGCCCACGTGCCCGCCGGTGCCCTATATCCAGCCCGTATTTGACCGCATCATGCTGGAAATCATGCGCGGCTGCACGCGCGGGTGCCGCTTCTGCCAGGCGGGCATGCTCTACCGCCCCGTGCGTGAGCGCAGCGTGGACAAGCTGGTAGAGCTGGCCAGGGAATCCGTCCGGAACACGGGCTATGAGGAAATCTCGCTTTCCTCGCTTTCCTCCAGCGATTATTCCCGCATTTCCGAGCTGGCCGGCCGCCTGACCGACGCGCTCAAGGACCAGCGCGTATCGCTGTCGCTTCCCAGCCTGCGCGTGGACAAATTCGTTCAGGACACGCTTACGCACACCCAGAAGGTCAAAAAGAGCAGCCTCACCTTTGCGCCCGAAGCAGGCACCCAGCGCCTGCGCGACGTGATCAACAAAAACGTGACCGAGGCCGATCTGGTCAACACTTTGACCAACGCCTTCTCCAACGGCTGGAACGCCGTCAAGCTCTATTTCATGACCGGCCTGCCCACCGAGACGGACGAGGATCTCATCGGCATTGCAGAGCTCGCCAAAACCGCCGCGGGAGCCTATTACAGCGTACCCAGGGAAAAGCGCGTCAAGGGCCTGCGCATCACGTGCAGCGCGTCGGTGTTCGTGCCCAAGCCCTTCACGCCCTTCCAGTGGTGCCGCCAGGACGACCCCGAAACCGTGCGCCGCAAGCAGCGCCTGGTGCGCGAGCACTTCGCGCCGCTCAAATCCGCGCATTTCAACTATCATGACAGCGGCGTCAGCCAGATTGAGGCGTGCTTCGCCCTGGGCGACCGGCGGCTGGCGCGCGTGTTGCACCGCGCCTGGCAGCTGGGCTGCCGCCTGGACGGCTGGACCGACCAGTTCCGCTATGACCTGTGGCTTCAGGCGTTTGAGGAGTGCGGGCTGGACATCGCCTTCTATGCCCACCGCGAGCGCGGGCTGGATGAGCTGCTCCCCTGGGACCACATCGACGCGGGCATCGACAAGGCGTTCCTCAAGCGCGAGTATGAGCGCGCCATGCGCGCCCAGACCACCCGCGACTGCCGCGAGGGCTGCAACGGATGCGGCCTGCAAAAGCTCAAGGGGGTGTGCCGCGCATGCGAATGATGGTCGTTTTTGAAAAGGGAGAAACCCTGCGCTACATCGGCCACCTGGACCTGATGCGCGCCATGCAGCGCGCCCTGCGCCGAAGCGGCCTGCCCATCCGCTATTCCAACGGCTTTAACCCGCATATCCGCCTGAGCTTCGCGGCGCCGCTGAGCGTGGGCGTGGTGGGCTTGCGTGAGCTGATGGAAGTCCCGCTGGAGGACGGCGTGAGCGAGCAGGCCTTTCAGGACGGCATGAACGCCGTTTTGCCCGGTTGCCTGCGCATTCGCCAGTGCCGCGCGCTGGCGGACGGGTTCCCGGCGCTGATGTCGCTGGCGGCGGGATCGCGCTACCTGATCCGCTTCCCGCAAAGTGCGGAAAGCGACCGCGCCGCGGCAGGGTTCGAGGCGTTTATGGCGCTTGAGCACTACACCGCCGCCCGCCGCACCAAGAGCGGGGAGAACCCCTGCGATATCCGGCCCTTCGTGACCGGCGGCACGCTTCAAAAAACAGGGGAAGGCTGGGAAATCGCTCTGGAGACGGTGGCCACCGCCGCCGGCTCCCTCAAACCCTCCCTGTGGCTGGAGTGCCTGCGCACCTTCACGCAGGCGGGGGAGTTTCCGCATATCATCTACCGCACGGCCATTCTGGCCCGCAAGCCCGACGGGACGCTGGTTCCCATGGAGGAGGTTTGAGCATGGGCCGTTCGCTGCGCCTGCTGGTGCAGGGCACGCCGGACTCCGCGCGCATCGCATTGCTGGATGAAACGCGCCTTCTGGAGTTTTATCAGGAGGATACGGGTGCGCAAAGCCTGGTGGGATCGGTGTTCCTGGGACGGGTGGAGCGCGTTCTGCCCGATGTGAAGGCCGCGTTTGTCAAGCTGGGCCTTCGCCAGAACGGCTTTCTGCCCCTGCGCGAGGCTGAAAGCTATCACCGCACCTCGGGCAGCGCCTCGCTCATGACCGGACAGGATGTGCTGGTACAGGTGAAGAAGGACCCCAAGGGCGAGAAGGGCGCTTTCCTGACGCGGGATATCAGCCTGCCGGGGCAGTATGTGCTGCTCATGCCCAGGAACCGCTTTGTGGGCCTCAGCCGCCGCATGACCGTCGAGGAGGACCGCGCCCGCGCGCAGGCGCTGGGCAGGCGCATCGCGGACGGCCGCTTCGGCCTGATCGTGCGCCACGCCGCGCTTTTCGCGCCCGTGGCCGAGGTGGAGGCCGAGGCTGAGGCCCTGTGGGAAAGCTGGCGCGAAACCGAGGAGCGCGCGAGGTACTGCAAGGCCCCCGCCCTGCTGCACGAGGAGCCCCCGATGCTCAGCGTGCTTTTGAGGGACTATGCCGCGCGCCATCCCATCGAGGTGCTCTCCCGCCTTGAGCCGCCCGAAGCGCTGCCCCAGGGGGTAACGTGGCAGACGCTCACGGCTGTGGAAATGGAGGCTGCCTGGTCCGCCGCACGGGTGGAAAAGCAGGTGGACGAGGCGCTTAGCCGCCGCGTACCGCTGCCCGGCGGCGGCTCGCTGATCATCGACGAACGCGAGGCGCTCACCACCATCGATGTCAACTCCGGCAGCACCGTCACCGCCGCGGACGGGGAAACGCTGGCCGTGGAGGAAAACCTGCGCGCCGCCGCCGAGGCGGCCCGGCAGATCCGGCTTCGCAACCTGAGCGGCATCTTGCTCATTGATTTTATCGACATGCACAGCGACATGGACCGCGCACGCGTCATCGCCGCCATGGAGGAGGCCGCGGCGGATGACCGGGTGAAGACCGTCATTCACGGCTTTACCAGCCTGGGCCTGCTGGAAATGACGCGCAAGCGCACCCGCGATACGCTCTGCGATACGCTGACCCAGCCCTGCGACGCCTGCCACGGCACCGGCCGCGTGCGCCGGGACTAACGAAAGGAACCGAATGCCCGTGCAACACACCCCCGTTTACGTCACCGAGGCCGAGCGCCTCGAACAGGAAAGCGCCGCAAGGCAGGTCCGCGACCTGTCCGAGCGGCCCCGCACCTATCACATCGTCACCTACGGCTGCCAGATGAACGCGCACGATTCCGAAAAGCTGGCCGGCATTCTGTCTGAAATGGGCATGGCCGAAGCGGCGGACCGGCGCGAGGCGGACCTGGTCATCTTCAACACCTGCTGCGTGCGCGACAACGCCGAACGCCGCGCCCTGGGCAATGTCACCTGGCTCAAGGAGCTCAAAAAGGACAAGCCCGGCCTGATCATCGGCGTGTGCGGCTGCATGGTGCAGCAGCCCGGCATGGCCGAGCGCATCCTGCGCCAGTACCGCTTCATTGACCTGGCCTTCGGCACGCACAACCTGCACCGCCTACCCTCGCTGCTTCTTGCGCTGCTCACGCAAAAGACCCGCGTGGTCAGCGTGACGGACGAGGAAAACCTCATCGCCGAGGGCCTGCCGGTCAAGCGGCTCAACGCCTGGCATGCCTACATCACCATCATGTACGGCTGCGACAACTTCTGCTCCTACTGCATCGTGCCCTATGTGCGCGGGCGCGAGCGCTCCCGCCGCGCGGACGACATCCTGCGCGAGGCGGAGGGCCTTTTGCAAAGCGGCGTGAAGGAAATCATGCTGCTTGGGCAAAATGTCAACAGCTACGGCGCGGGCACGGGCGATACCTTCCCCGGCCTGCTTCGGCGGCTGGACGCGCTGGGCGTGGAGCGCATCCGCTTCATGACCTCCCACCCCAAGGATTTGAGCGACGACCTCATCGACGCCATGGCGCAGTGCAAACATGTGTGCAACCACCTGCATCTGCCCGTGCAAAGCGGCAACGACGACATCCTGCGCCTGATGAACCGCCGCTACACGCGCGAGGACTACCTGCGCAAGGTGGATAAGCTGCGCGCGGCCGTGCCGGGTATCGGGCTTACGACCGACCTGATCGTCAGCTTCCCCGGCGAGACGGAAAGCCAGTTTGAGGATACCTGCTCGCTGGTGCGCGAGGTGGGGTACGACGCGGCGTTTACCTTCATCTATTCCCCGCGCGAGGGCACGCGGGCCGCGGCCATGGAGGGCCGCATCCCGGAGGCGGAATCCACCCGCCGCATCGAGCAGCTCATCCGCGAGGTGGAGGCGTCCACCGCCCGCGTGCATCAGTCCATGATCGGAAAGCGCGAAAACGTGCTGGTCGAGAGCCTGTCCAAGCGGGACGAGCGCAAGGTGTCCGGCAAGGGCACGCGAGGCATCACCGTGACGCTGGACGGCACGGAAGCGGATATCGGCACAATCATCCCGGTGACCATTACCTCCGCCGCGGTCAATACCCTGCGCGGAGAAAGAACGGAAAGGTGAAAAATCATGGAAAAGGTGCTTAATCAGGCGGAACTTCTGGCGGAAGCCATTCTGGAAAGCGAAGAGTACATCGCCATGCGGCTGGCCGAACAGGCGGCCATGAAGGATGAAAAGGCGACCCAGCTCATCGCCGCCTATACCGAAAAGCGGCAGGCCGTGGAAAACCTGCTGGCCGACGCCAACATGGATCACGGCGCGCTGGCCAAGGCGGGCGAGGAGCTGGAAAACGTGGAGCATGCCATCGACGAAAACGAGATCATCACCCGCATGCGCCAGACCAATGAGGCCTTTACCCAGATGATGAAGAAGGTCAACAGCATCATCAAATTCGTCGTCACCGGCGAAAACGACGAGGAGGAACACGGCTGCAACGGCTCCTGTGAGGGCTGCAGCGGCTGCGGCCACCAGCATTGACGCTGCGGCGCGGGCGCCCCTGACGGCGGCCGCGCCTTTGGATGTACGAAAGGAGCCGGTTTCGTGGCAGCGACCCCTACCCCCATGATGCGGCAGTATCTGGAACTGAAGGAAAAGTACCAGGACTGCATCCTGTTTTTCCGCCTGGGCGATTTCTATGAGATGTTCTTTGACGACGCCAAGCTCGCCTCCAGGGAGCTGGAACTGACCCTTACGGGCAAGGACTGCGGCCTTTCCGAACGCGCGCCCATGTGCGGCGTGCCCTATCACGCGGCCAACGCCTATATCGCCCGCCTGATTGAAAAGGGCTATAAGGTGGCCGTGTGCGAGCAGCTGACCGACCCGGCGCTGAGCAAGGGACTGGTGGAGCGCGACGTCATCCGCATCGTGACGCCCGGCACGGTGGCCGATCCTTCCCAGCTGGACGAAAAAAGCGCCTGCTATGTGCTGTGCGTGGCGTTCGTGGGCAAGGCGGCAGCGCTGGCGTATGCGGACGTGAGCACGGGCGAGCTGATTGCGCACCTCCTGCCCGACGCGCAGCGCACCCTGCGCGACGAGTTGATGCGCATCCGTCCGCGCGAGATCGTGACCAACGACATGGCAAAGCTCACCCCGCACCTTGGCGAAACCGTCAGCTGCACCGTTCTGCCCGATTCGGATTTTCAGAAGAAAAACGCGCAGCGCGCGCTGCTGGAGCATTTCGGGGTGCCGTCGCTCACCTCGCTGGGGCTGGATGAGCGCGACCGGCGCTATCTGGCGGCGGGGGCGCTTTTGATCTATCTCAATGATACGCAGAAAAACGCCCTGCCGCACCTGACGCAGCTCACCATCTATCAGGGCGAGCGCACCATGTTTCTGGACCGCATGACGCGGCGCAACCTGGAGCTGGTGGAGAGCCTGCGCGCGGGAGAGCGGCGGGGATCGCTGTTTTGGCTGCTGGACCGCACGCATACCGCGATGGGCGCGCGGCTGCTGCGAAGCTGGGTGGAAAATCCCATGATCGACCGCGCTTCCATCCAGATGCGGCTTGACGCCGTGGAGGCCCTCAAGGACGATTACTTGACCGCCGAGGAAATGGGCCAGGCGCTGGAAGACGTGGCGGACATGGAACGGCTGCTTGGCAAGATCAGCTACAACAGCCTCACCGCGCGCGACTGCCTGGCGCTGCTGCGCTCGCTCAAGGCGGTGGCGCCGGTCAAGGAGCTGCTGGGCCGCTTTGAGGCCACGGCCATTCAGGCGCTGGCGCACACGCTGACGCCTCTGGAATCCCTGTGTGATCTGCTGGAACGCGCCATCGACCCCGACGCGCCCCTTTTGCTCAGCGACGGGGGCGTGATCCGCGCAGGGTACAGCGACGAGCTGGACGAATACCGCGACGCGGCCGCCAACGGCAAGCAGTGGATTTTGAATCTGGAGGCGGCCGAGCGGCAGGAAACCGGCATCAAGAACCTGCGCATCCAGTACAACCGCGTGTTCGGCTACTACATCGAGGTGACCAAGAGCAACCTCGATCTGGTGCCCCTGCGCTACAGCCGCAAGCAGACCCTGGCCGGCGCCGAGCGCTACGTGACCCCGGAGCTTCAGGAGATCGAGCATAAAATCCTCAACGCCCAGCAGATGGCCCTGACGCTGGAAAGCACGCTCTTTGCCTCCGTGCGCGAGTCCATCGCCGCCGAGATCGGCGCGGTGCAGCAAAACGCCATGGTGCTCAAAACTGCGGACGCGCTTTTGTCGCTGGCGCAGGTGGCGCGCGAAAACGACTACGTCAAGCCCGCCATCAACGAGGACGGCGTGCTCACCATCGTGGAGGGCCGCCATCCCATCGTGGAGCGCACCGTCACCGACGCGCCCTTTGTGCCCAACGACGTGACCATGGATACCGGCGACAACCGCATGCTCATCATCACCGGCCCCAACATGGCCGGCAAGAGCACCTACATGCGCCAGGTGGCGCTGATTGCGCTCATGGCGCATATCGGCAGCTTCGTGCCCGCGCGTGAGGCCAACATCAGCCTGTGCGACCGCATCTTCACCCGCATCGGCGCCTCGGACGACCTGGCCGGGGGGCAGAGCACCTTCATGGTGGAAATGAGCGAAACCGCGGCCATCCTGCGCGCCGCCACCAGCCGCTCGCTGGTCATCCTCGACGAGATCGGCCGGGGCACCAGCACGTTTGACGGCCTGGCCATCGCCTGGGCGGTGGTGGAATACCTGCTGGACCCGAAGCGCATCGGCGCCAAGACGCTCTTTGCCACGCACTATCATGAGCTCAGCGAGCTGGAAGGGCGCTTCCCGGGCGTGAAAAACTACTGCATCTCGGTCATGGAACACGGGGAGGACGTGATTTTCCTGCGCAAGATCATGCCCGGCGGCGCGGACAAGAGCTATGGCGTGCACGTGGCGCGCCTGGCCGGCGTGCCCGCGCCCGTGGTGGCGCGCGCGCATGAGATTCAGGCGCGGCTGGAAGTGAGCGACATCAATCAGGAGACCATCTCCTCCAACATTCTGGAAAAGCGCAAGAAGGAAAACCGACAGACCGACCTGTTCCATCTGGCCCAGGATGAGCTGATCGACGAACTGAAAAACCTGGATGTGCTGTCCGTCACCCCAATGGACGCGCTGAACATCCTGTTCCGCCTGCGCGAAAAGGCGCGCAGGCTGTAAAGGAGGGGCGTATGCCGGTCATCAGAAAGCTGTCCGCCGAAATCATCGGACAGATTGCCGCGGGCGAGGTGGTGGAGCGTCCGGCCTCCGCCGTCAAGGAGCTGGTGGAAAACAGCATCGACGCAGGCGCGCACAACGTGACCGTGGAGCTGCGCGAGGGCGGCATCAAGTACCTGCGCGTCACCGACAACGGCTGCGGCATTCCCGCCGAGCAGGTGCGGATGGCCTTTGAGCGCCACGCCACCAGCAAGATCGCGGCAGCGGCAGACCTGTACAACATCCACACGCTGGGGTTCCGGGGCGAGGCGCTGGCCTCGGTCGCGGCGGTGTCGCGCGTCACGCTCACCACCCGCACGCAGGAGGCGCCTTTCGGCACCCGCGCCGTGGTGGAGGCGGGGGAGTTTACCGCCATCCGTCAGGCAGCCTCGCCCGTGGGCACCACCATCGTGGTGGAGGATTTGTTCTGCAACACGCCCGTGCGCCTCAAGTTCCTCAAGAAACCCGCCGTGGAGGCTTCCCTCGTGGCCGATTACATGCAGCGGCTGATCCTGTCGCGGCCCGACGTGGCGTTTCGCTTCGTCAGCCAGGGCAAGACCGTCTACCACAGCATGGGGGACGGCAGCATCGAATCCGCCCTCTACAGCCTCTACGGGCGCGAGGCGTTTGGCAAAATGCGCAAGGTGAGCGGCCATAGGAACGGCGTGCTGCTCTCCGGCTACGTGGGCGCGGGGGACCTTGCGCGGGGCAACCGCCAGCAGCAGTCCTTTTTTGTCAACGGCCGCTTCTTCCGCAGCCAGACCCTCGGCCGCGCGCTGGAGGAAGGCTGCGAGGGACAGGTGATGGTGGGGCGCTTTCCCATGTGCGCGCTGTTTTTGCAAGTGCCAGCGCAGCAGGTGGATGTGAACGTGCACCCCAACAAGCTGGAGGTGCGTTTCCAGAACGAACCCGCCGTGGCTGAGGCTGTACGCACGCTGGTGTGCGAAGCCATGCGCGGCGAAACGCTGGGCGAGCGGCTTACAGCGGCGCAAAAGGTCCCCTCCGTCACGGAATCCAAAGCTGATTTTTCGCTGGTCCGGCTGGACAATCCTCTGGATAGCCAGACAGCTTCCCCCGCGCAGGAGGGCGGCCCTCAAAGCGCCGCGCGACCTGCGCCGGACGCCGAACCGGAGCCCCGGCACCCGGTGCTGACCGAAGCGCAGAAACGCGAGCTGGCCGCGCTTGAGCCCGTGGTGATTTCCGATGCACCCGCGCGGGCCGCACTGGGCCAGAGCGCTGCGCCTGCGGCCGTTGTCCGCGCCGCGCTGGGCGCGGCGATTCCTCCGCCCGTGGCGTCTTGCGCACCGGCACGGGAACAACCCCTGTCCGGCTCTGCGCCGCTGCCGCCCGCATCCGGCTGGTTCTCCGCCGGGCCCGCATCGTATCCGGCCGGAGTGCCAAAAAAGCCGGAAGCGGCCCCGGCTGCGCTTTCCAGGGAACCTGCTGCGCCTGCGCAGGCAGGCTCCCCGGCAGCCGGTCCGGCCCTCCCGCCTTTGCCCGACATGGAGCAGCAAACCCTCGTGCCCCAGCCTGTCGCCGGAGAGGCGGGGCTGTGCCTGGTGGGCGTGGTGTTCGATACCTATTGGATTTTTGAATGCGGCGACCGGCTGCTCCTCCTGGACCAGCACGCCGCGCATGAGCGCATGCTTTACGACCGCCTGATGGAGCGGTTTGAAAAGGGAACGGTGTCCCAGCAACTGCTTTCGCCGCAGCTGGTGCGGCTCACGGCGCATGATATGGCGCTGGTTTCGGAGTTTGCACCGGTGTTGGCGGATGCGGGGTTTGAGGTAGAGCCCTTCGACGACACCTGCGTGGCGGTCAAGGCCATTCCCACGCTGTTCGGGGAAAACGAGTCCCCGCGCGAGCTGCTTCTGGAGGCACTGGACGAGTGGCAGGCCGGGCGCGGCCAGGTCACGCGCGAGCGCATGCGCCGGCGCGTGGCGCAGATGGCCTGCAAGCATGCCATCAAGGGCGGCGATCACCTCAATGAAACGCAGGTAAGCGGGTTCCTTCGGGAGATTTTGCGCAGCGACAGCATGCCGACCTGTCCGCACGGCCGTCCCATCGTAACCGAGATCACGCGCTATGCGCTGGAAAAGCGCTTCAAGCGCGTGCAGTGAAGGGGGCGGATTCCATGGGGAAAAAGCCCGCCGTAATCGCCGTGGCGGGTCCCACGGCCAGCGGCAAGAGCGACTTGGGCCTTGCGCTGGCCCGGCGGCTGGACGGCGAGATCATCTGTATGGATTCCATGCAGATCTACCGGCGCATGGACATCGGCACCGCCAAACCCACGGCGCAGGAGCGCGCGCTGGTGCCGCACCACATGCTGGATGTGGCGGACCCCACCGAAGCCTACGCCGTGGCCGACTATGCCGTAGCCGCGGAACGGGTGATTGCGGAGATTCTCTCGCGCGGAAGGGTGCCCATTCTGGTGGGCGGGACCGGCCTGTACCTCAAGGCGCTGATGGACGGCCTGTCGCTGGGCGGCGCGGGCGGGGATGAGCGCCTGCGCGCCGAGCTTAACGCCCTGGCGGACGAGCCGGGCGGCAAGGAGCGCCTGCACGACCGTCTGGCCGCCGTGGACCCCGAAACCGCCGCGCGCCTGCACCCCAACGACCGCCGCCGCGTGATCCGCGCCATTGAGGTGTACGAGCAGACCGGCGTGCCCATGAGCCGCCAGAACCACGCCGCGCAGGACCGTCCCTTCCGCGTGCTGCCGCTGGCGCTGGAATGGCCGCGCGACCTGCTCTATGCGCGGCTGGAAGCCCGCGTCCACCGCATGATGGAGGCGGGGCTGCTCAGGGAGGTCGGCGCTTTGCTGGAAAGCGGCGTGCCGCCTGCGGCCCAGTCCATGCAGGGCATCGGCTACAAGGAACTGATACCCGTTGTCATGGGGCAGGGCGATGTGGACCGGGCCGTGTGGGAGATCATCGTGCATACGCGCCACTACGCCAAGCGGCAGGGCACATGGCTGCGCGCCGAACCGCGCTGCGTGTGGCTGGACGCGCGGGATGCGGACGCGCTGCTTGCGCAGGCCGCCTCGCTTGCGCAGGCCTTTCTGAACGATACAAAGGAGCAGGAACAATGAAGCAAATCATCGAGGCGGCGGAAAAGCGCTGCCAGCCCATGTTTGCGCGCATTGACGAGATCGCGCTGGAAAATACCGCGAGGGTGCTGGACGCAATGCAGCGCCATGAGGTGGCGGCGCGTCATTTTGCGCCCACCACGGGCTATGGATATGACGACATCGGCCGTGATACGCTGGAAAAGCTGTTCGCGGACCTCTTTCATGCCGACGCGGCCATTGTCAGGCCGCAGATCGCGTCGGGCACGCATGCGCTGTCAATGTGCCTGTTCGGGCTGCTCAGGCCCGGCGACGAGCTGCTCTACGCCTCCGGCGGGCCTTACGACACGCTGGAGGATGTGATCGGCGTGCGCGGCTGCCCGCCGGGATCGCTGCGCGAAATGGGCGTGAGCTACGCCGAGGTGCCCATGGGGGCGGACGGGCGGCTGGACCTTGCCGCCATCCGCGCGGCCATGAAGCCGTGCACCCGTGTGGTGGCCGTACAGCGCAGCCGGGGCTATTCCTCGCGCCCCAGCCTCATGCCCGAGGACGTCGCCCCCCTGTCGGATATGCTCAAACGGGACTTTCCGGATGCGGTGCTCATGGTGGACAACTGCTACGGTGAATTCGTCTGCACGCAGGAACCCACCGACTTTGGCGCGGATGTATGCGTGGGCAGCCTGATCAAAAACCCCGGCGGCGGCCTTGCGCCCACGGGCGGCTACATCGTGGGCCGGCAGGACGTGATCGACCGCGTCAGCTACCGCCTGACCGCGCCGGGCATCGGGCGCGAGGTGGGCAGCTACGCGGGCAGCTATCAGCCGTTCTATCAGGGGCTGTTCCTGGCCCCGCATGTGGTGGCGCAGGCCGTGCGCACCTCCGTGCTGGCCGCCGCCGTGTGCGAGGCGCTGGGCATGCGCTCCACCCCCGCGCCCGAGGACCTTCGCACGGATATCATCCAGGCGCTGGAGCTGGGCACGCCGGAAAGGCTGATCGCCTTCTGCCAGGGCATCCAGATGGCCTCGCCCATCGACAGCATGGCCCTGCCGGAGCCGTGGGACATGCCCGGCTACCAGCATCAGGTCATCATGGCGGCGGGCACGTTCGTCAGCGGCGCGTCCATCGAGCTCAGCGCCGACGCGCCCATGCGCGAGCCCTACACCGCCTTCCTGCAGGGCGGCCTCACCTACAGCCACGGCAAGCTCGCCCTCATCCGCACCTTCGAATACATGCGGAAAAAGGGCCTGCTGTGACGGTTCTGTCCTCCTTCCCGCCGCGCATAAACTATCAGCGCAGGGAAGGGGGATTTTTTGTGAACCGTCAAACGCAGGTCAAAAACATGAAGGTCCGCCGGGAAGGCGCGCTTTTGAGCGAGGATGCGCAGCGCCCCGGCGCGGAGCTGACCGAGCTGCCCCCCAGGGATGGCTGGGGCAAAAGGCTGCTTCGGGCGGATAAGCTGGTGCGCAACCTGGCTGTGGTGGGCGCGATGCTGTTGACGGTGGTGGCGGTGAAAAACGCCGGCTCGCCGAATGCGCAGAGCGTGTTTGGCGCCCTTCAGGCCAGCACGGAGATGGAATGGGACGAGAGCCTGGGAAAACTCAGCTTTGTGGGCGGCATTCTGCCCGACGGCATCCAGGCCGTATGGAGCGAGAAGGAAACGGTCACCGTCTTTGAGCCCATGGCGGGCGATACCGTGCACGCCTGGAGCCAGTCGGAGCCTTACATGGCTTTTATGAGCGCGGTGCGGGACGTGCGCGCCGTGGCCGACGGCGAGGTGATGAGCGTGGCGCACGGCCTGGAGGAGGAGCGCATCCTGCGCGTCCGTCATGACGACGATACCGAATCCATCTATGGCAACCTGCTCACCTGCTATGCGCAGGAGGGCGACCGCGTCTACGCGGGCGACGTGATCGCCACCACCATCGAGGGAAAGCCTCTGGTGTTTGAGCTGCGCCGGGACGGACGGTCCATCAATCCAGAAGGGCTGCTGAAGCCCATTCCCGAATGATGCGCCTCAAACTGCGTGTGCATCCCGCAGGCGCGGCGTGGCTGGGCGTGAGCTTTTTGCTGGCCCCCAGCCATGCGGTGCTGGCAGCCGTCGCAGCGCTCGCCTGGCACGAGGCGGCGCACGTGGCGGCCATGGCGCTGTGCGGCGTAAAACGCTGCGTGGTGGAGCTCACGCCCTTTGGCGGCATGGCCGACGCGGCCTGCTTTGACCGCCTCTCACCGGGCAGAAAGGCCGCCGTCTCGCTGGCGGGCGTTCTGGCCAGCGCGCTGGGAGCCTGGCTCTGCCTGCGCTTTGCGCCGAAATCGCCCTTCTTCCATGCGCTTTACCTGGCCAATGCCTCCCTGGCGGCGTTTAATCTGCTGCCCGTGTGGCCGCTGGACGGCGCGCGGGCGCTGCTGGCCGCCGGCGAGCGGCTGGGCATGGAGCGCCCGGCGCAGCGCATACTGACGGGCCTGGCCTATGCGCTGGGCCTTTCCATGGTCGCGCTGGGACTGTATGGGGCATGGCTGGGACATGTGAACCTGTCGCTGCTGTGCGCTGGACCATACCTGGCCTATGCGGCGCACGCCTCCGGCGTGGCGCAGTCGGTCCGGCGCATGCAGCGCGTGCAGGACGCCGCGCACAAGCTCGCGGGAGGCCGCATGATACCCGTCGACGCCTATGCGTGTGCCGGTCCGCCGTCCACTTTGACGCTGGCACGGCTGGCGGACCGCCTCTCCAGCCTTCGCTATCATCTGCTGCTGGTGGTGGACCCCGAAACCGGGCACATTCGTGAAAGTATTTCGGAAAGCGAGCTGGCTCAAAGGCTGTTTCCCGAAAAGTAAGAATGCCAGGGAAGGTAAGCATTCCCTGTGCAAAGAGCATGGACAAAGCGGAAAACGTGTGGTACAATCCAAAATGATTACGAAAGTATTACGGACTTTGCGAGGGAGGAACGACCGAAATGCCAAAGAACGTACGGGAGCGGCTGCGCGCAGTGATAGCCCTTTGCGCGATCGCTGTCATGCTGGCGGGCGGAGCGCCTTATGCCGCCGCCGCCTCGGTAGACGACGTGCAGGTGGCCTCCGCGCCTCTGAGCACGAAGGCGTCCGCCATGAACGGCATGGTACGGGTATACCTGTCCTCGCTGGGCAGTCCCTCCCGGCTGGATCTGACCGTGGTGGGCAATTACAGCATTTCCACCACGGGCGAGTTTATCGCCAGCGGTAGCACCCTCACGGTGGGATTCAGCAGCTCCACCGGCGCGATCACGCTGACCCACAATGGCGTCAAAACCAATATGGGCACCAGCTTTTCCCTTCGCCGCCACAGCGCCAGCGGAACCAACGGCATCAAGATCAGCCAGGCGCGCGAAAGCAACAATCCCTATCCGGGCGATCTGACCTTCAAGGCCGTTTCCAGCGGCGGCGGCTATACGCTCTATACCATCGCCAACATCTATATCGAAAACTATCTCTACGGCGTGCTGCCCTACGAGATGGGCAACTCCACCAACATCGAGGCCCTCAAGGCGCAGGCCGTGGCCGCGCGCACCTATACCGTGCGCATGATGCAAAACCGCGCCTCCGGACTCTACGACGTGAAGGACACCACCAGCGACCAGGTCTACCGCGGCACTCCGTCGGGCAACGCCAACTGCGTCGCCGCCGTGGACGCCACCAAGGGCATCGTGCTCATGTACGGGTCCAGCTACATCACCACCTACTATTCCGCCAGCAACGGCGGCCAGACCGAGATCGACCGCTCCGGGACGGCCTATGCCTACATGAAGGTCAAGGACGATCCCTTCGACTATGCCAACCCCAGCTCCACCGTGAAAAAGAAAACCGTATACGCCGATCTGACCAGCTCGTCAAATCCGTCGGGCCTGATCAGCCTGCTCAAAACCAAGGCCGTGAGCAAGCTGCAGAGCATGGGGTATTCGGCCACGCAGAGCAACACCACCCTTCAGACCCTCAAAAACGTGACCGCGCATACGCCCAAGTACGCCTCTCCCAGCCGCCTGTATACCAAGATGGACTTCACCTTTACCGCCGCTACCAAAAACAGCGCCGGATCTTCCGCCACGGCCACCGTGACCGTCACCTGCGATATCTTTGACGAGCTGGAAAGCCTTCTGTCCATGGGCATCCAGTCCCTGGACAACGAGCTGTGGAGCGTTTCCAAAAGCGGCTCCAACTTTGTGCTGGAAGCGCGCCGCTACGGACACGGCATGGGCATGAGCCAGCGCGGCGCCATGTACATGGCCAAGCTGGGCTACACCTATGATCAGATTTTGGGCTTTTACTACGAAGGCTGCAAACGGGTGCAGCACAGCTTTACCAATACCATTCTGAGCGCCGATTCCTCCGAGGAGCAGGTCACCGTCGAGCCCCCCGCCGACCTGGAGGAAGGAAGCATGAGCGCCTGCCGGGGAACTGTGAAGCTGGTCAGCGCCGGTTCCTCACTGGCCATCCGCAGCGCGAAGTCCACCACCGCGTCCCTCATCGGCACAGCGGGCAACGGCGCCATCGTGGACGTGCTGGCCAACGACGGCACCTGGTGCTTCATCCGCTTCGGCGACCTCAAGGGCTATGTGCCCAGCAACGCGCTTTCCATCACGGGCACGCCCGCGGGTACGGAGGAGGCGCCGACCTCCATCATCGGCTTTGCCACGGTGACGGCATCGGACTTCGTCAATCTCCGCGAGGCGGGCAGCATGAGCGCGCGCGTGGTCAGCACCGCGCCTTCCGGGGCCGTGCTCACGGTGTTCAGCCAGTCCGGCTCCTGGGCCAGGGTGCAGTACAATGCCACCGTGGCATATGCCAACACCGGCTATATCTCCGCCGTCACCTCCACCTATCCGTCGAACGCGGTATCCTCCGGCAGCGCCACTGCGACCGTGGGCACCTCGGACGGCTCAGGCAGCGTCAACCTGCGCGCGTCGGCCTCTACCGGCGCGCAGGTGCTCGCCCAGATTCCCTCAGGCACGCAGGTAACCGTCTCCTCCGACGACGGTTCCTGGTGCGTGGTCAGCTATCAGGGCATGACCGGCTATGTGATGTCCGCCTATATCTCCTACACGGGCGACAGCCTGGAGCCCGGTTCGGACGGCACGCAGGACGGGACCGGCGGCACGGGGGATGAGGGCGGCGACCAGGGCGACGGCACCACGGAAGGCGATACGCAGACGCCGTCTGTGCGCACGGCCATCGTGACCACGGAATACGGTTCGCTCAACATGCGCGCGCAGGCCAGCGCGGGCAGCCAGATTCTCACCACCATCCCGCGCGGCGCGCTGGTGGAGATCACCCAGGAGGGAAGCGTCTGGTGCGGCGTGCGCTACAACGGCATCAGCGGCTACAGCATGACCTGTTACCTCACCTTTACCGACGGCGGCAGCAGCATCCCCTCCGTGCCGGAAGGCGGCACCACCGCCGTGGTCACCACCCAGAGCGGCTCGCTCAACCTGCGTCAGCAGGCGCGGTCGGGCAGCACGATTCTCACGCGCATCCCGCAGTATGCTACCATCACCGTACATGAGCGCGGCGCGGAATGGTGCCACGTCACCTATAACGGGATTACGGGCTATGTCATGACGGTCTTTTTGACCTTCCAGGACGAGCCCATGCCCGACCTGCCGGACGATTCCACCGGGGAGGAAGAACCCGGCGATGACACCGACGCCAACGACCCCAACGAGCCCATCGTCACCCCGGAACCCGGCGGCGATGACGCGCTCTACGCCGTGGTGACCACGGTGTCGGGGTCCCTCAACCTGCGCCGCGACGCCCTGCCCGGCAGCCCCGTGCTGGCCCGCATCCCCAAGGGCACCACCATCCGCATCGACGAAAGGCTTTCGGCCTGGAGCCGGACCACCTATGGCGGGCAGACCGGCTATGTGATGAATACCTACCTGACCTTCCATCAGGGCCAGCCGGAAATTTCCGCCGGCACCACCGCGGTGGTGACCACCGTTTCCGGGTTGCTCAACCTGCGCACCGAGCCTTCGCTAAACGGCGGCGTGATCGCCCGCATTCCCCAGTACGCCACAATCAATGTGCAGCAGCGCGGCGACAGCTGGTGCTACGTGGTCTACAACGACACCATCGGCTACGTCATGACCAGCTACCTCACCTTTGACGGCGACTCCGCGCAGACGCCGTCGGAGGACAGCGACGCTTCCGGCAATGAGGGCAATTCCGGAAATGCCGGCGGCAATTCCAGCGGCACGTTGACCGCCTATGTGCAGACCGAGTCCGGCTCGCTCAACCTGCGTGAGCAGCCCGGCAGCGCCTACCGCGTGCTTCGTACCATTCCGCGCGGCAGCGCCGTCACCGTGCTCAGCTACGGCGATCCCTGGTGCCAGGTCACCTATGGCGGCACCGAGGGCTATGTGATGACCTCCTTCCTGCGCTTTGACACCCAGCCCACTTTACCCCAGGAACCGGAGGCGGACGAAGAAGGGAACGATGCCCAGACGCCCGAAACCGACGGCGGCAGCGAGGAGACGCCCTCGCAGCCTACCCCCACTCCGCCCCAGGAGCAGCCGGATGAGAGCACAGCCGTCACCGCGTGGGTCAACACCGCGTCCGGAAGCCTCAACCTGCGCTATTCTCCAAGCAGCTCCGCCCAGATCATCGGCACCATTCCCCGCCTGGCGGAGGTCAAGGTGCTGGTGGAGGGCAGCGAGTGGAGCTACGTGAGCTATGGCGGTCAGTACGGCTATGTCATGTCGAGCTATCTGACCACCACCCGGCCCTCTGAAGGCAGCGGCCAGACCGGCGGGTCGTCGTCCGGGAATACGTCCCAGCCTTCCGGCAGCATTCAGCCGGACCAGAACGGGATGGTGAACAACGGCGGCGTGATTCTGGATGTGACGCTTCAGGTTCCCGCATCGGCCACCTACGCGACGGCGGCGCCCCAGGGCGGGGAGGCGCTGCGCCTGTGGACGATGTGCGCTGAAAGCGGCGATCCTCTGACCTCCGTGCCCTCCGGCGAGCGGGTCGAGATCATTCTGACCGGCCAGAACTGGTGCCTGGTGCAGTACGGAACCGTGCAGGGCTATTGCCAGACTGCCTACCTAGAGGTGCTGCCATGACCGAAAGCCTGCTCAAGCCCGGCGAACGCCTGGATGATCTGCAGCGGAACGGGCTGCACATCATCCAGCATCCACGCGCCTTTCGCTTCGGCATGGATGCGGTGCTGCTTGCCGATTTCACCCGGCTGCGTCCCCGTGAACGGGTCGCGGACATGGGCACCGGCACGGGCATTTTGCCGCTTCTGCTCAGCCAGAAACAGCCGGACGCCAGCTTTGAAGCGTTTGAAATTCAACCTGAAATGGCGGATATGGCGCGGCGGTCCGTAGCGCTCAACGGGCTTTCCGAGCGCATTCATGTCCATGCGGCGGACATGCGCGCGGCGTATGAGCGCATCGGACGGGAAAGCATGCACGCGGCGGTCTGCAATCCGCCCTACGGCAAGCGCGGCGGCACGCTGACCAACGAGACGGCTCCGCTGCTGCTCGCGCGGCACGAAACCGACTGCACCATTCAGGACATCACGGCGGCCTGCGCCGCGGTGCTGCGTACCCACGGGCGGCTGAGCATGGTGTTTCCGGCCCCGCGCCTGTTGGAACTGCTGGACGCCATGCGCCTCAGCCGCCTGGAGCCCAAGCGCATCCGTATGGTCTGCGCGCGCGTGGACCGCGCGCCCTATCTTTCGCTGGTGGAGGCGATGAAGAACGCCAGACCCGGCCTTTTGTGGCTGCCGCCGCTGATCGTCTACCGGCAGGACGGGAGCGAAACGGACGAAATCAGGCAAATCTATCATCAGGCATGAGCGGCAGCGCGGCGCTCCCTGCGCCACAGCGCCAGAATGCCCGTATTCCACAGCAAAATCAATATCTGTCCGGCCGCCTGCGCGGCGATGACGCCGTAGAGACGCATGCCGGGCATGGCCGCGAGCAGGCAGGTCAGCGCCAGCGTCGTGCCGGAAACCGCAACCGCTCCGTACATGGAGCGTTTTTGCTGTCCCAGCGCGGTGGTCACGGAGCCGAGCAGGTGGCTCAGGGCAAACAGCGCCGTCAGCGGCGCGCCCGCGCGAAACAGCGCCGTGAGGTCCGCCATGCGGTAAACCACATTGGCCAGAAACGGCGCGGACGCGTAAACCACCGCCGTGCATCCCAGCGCCACCGGCAGGCAGGAAGCCAGGCAGGTCAAAATCAGGCGTTTCAGCTCGCGGGGATCATCCTCCGCCCTGGCGATGCGCGGAAGCGCCACCATGGAAAGCGCGCTGGTAAAGACGCAGGGCAGCATGAGAATGGGCATCACCATACCGTTGAGCATGCCCAGCCGGGACGTGGCTTCCGCCGCCGGCAGGCCGCTGGCCTGAAGCCGGAGAGGAATCAAAATGGCCGTCAGCGACCGCAGCAGCGTCTGCACCAGCCGGGAAAGCGTCGCGGGCGCGGCCAGGCGCAGCACGGGCTCGCGCCAGGCGGTTGCCTGCGCGGCGCCCCGCAGGGGAATGCGCAGCCGCAAAACCACAAAAATCAGCCCGATGATCTCCGCCAGCATGGTCGCCACGACCGGCACGGCCGCAAGCCATGCGGCGGTCAGACGGCTGAGCCAGGTAAGCAGCAAAAACGAAAGAATCAGGCGCGCCGCCTGCTCAATCAGCTCGCTCATGGCGGGCTCCAGACTGCGCTCCATGCCGTAGCAATACCCGTTGAAGGCCGCGGAATACCCCAGAATCAGAATGCAGGGAGCGCTGAACCACAGCGAGGGCAACACCCGCACATCGCCCATCCAGCGCGCCAGGAGCGGAGAGAAGATCAGCAGCGCCGGAATCAGGGCGGCACTGGCCACCCGCACCAGAAACACGCCTGCCAGCAGCGGCTTTTGTTTTTCCTCAGAGGATGCGCGCGCCGTCATCCGGCTGATGGCCATGGGCAACCCGGAGGTGAGCGGCGTGATGGCCAGCATATGCACGCCCTGCGCCAGTTCCGCGATGCCCATGATTTCCGCCCCGAGAAGGCGCGAGAGCACCACGCGCATCAAAAGCCCCATGGCGCGCACCACCGCGTTGACGCCGGTGAGGAATACCGTCTGTTTTTTCGCGCCCACAGCCTTCATCGCCTTCGCCTCCACAGGGCAGGGTATGAGGCGGCGGGCGCGGTAATGACCTTTTGATTGCCAAATCACGCCGCATGCGGTATAATGCCTACATCTGCAAAGGGGGCGGCGCAATGGATAAATGGGATATTCGCTTTATGAAAATGGCCTACCTGATTTCGGAATGGACCAGCTGCAACGTGGAGGGCCGCAGCATCGGCGCGGTCATCGTCAAGGACAAGCGCATCATGACCACGGGCTACAACGGCGCGCCCGCGGGACTCAAAACCTGCAAGGAGCGCGGCGAATGCATGCGCCGCAAGCTCAACATTGAATCCGGCACCCGCGCGGAGCTGTGCTATGCCATCCACGCCGAGCAAAACGCCATCCTGCAGGCGGCCAAGCTGGGCATTTCCATTGATGGAGGCACGCTGTACTGCACGCATCAGCCCTGCTCTGTGTGCGCCAAGATGATCGTGAATGTGGGTATCCGGCGGGTGGTGTATCAGCAGGGATACCCGGACAAGTTCTCCCTGGAGATCTTCGACGAGGCGGGCGTGAAGCTGGAGCAGTTCAACGAGCCGCTGGACTAAGCCTGCACACAAGCGAAACGCGGGCCATGCTGTTTATGCATGGCCCGCGTCAGTTTGTCGAAAAAGTCCGCCTGCGGCGGCCTTTTTCGCC
>CHCFC05602__coassemble_321_pt1 | contig 24930 bp, 20 predicted proteins | sample CHCFC05602__metabat2_high_PE_021 | metagenome-assembled genome bin CHCFC05602
CTTCATAAGCCCCATTCCCGGTATACCCTGCCATTTTGCCACACCATGGGCTGTGGGTCAATTTTTATCCCCCGAAAAATCGCCGCGCCATCCGCCAAAAGGCGGCTTTGCCGCATGCTTTTGGCCGTTTGGGGCACAATAGCCATCACTTCCATGGATGAAGGGATGCGTGCGTATGTCGATCGGAATGGTCCTTTTGACCGTTGTGGCGGTTCTGGTATTCTTCGGCGTGGCCCAGCGCGTGCTGGACAAGCTGTATCTGAGCGACCGGGCGGCGCTGGTTTTGATCGCGCTGATGTTCTTCGGAACGCTCATTCCCAATGTGCAGATTGGCAACGTTTCGGTGAGCATCGGCGGCGCGGTGATTCCCTTCGGGGTGTGCGTCTACCTGCTGGTGCGGGCGGGGACGGCGAAGGAGCGCGTGCGCGCCGTGCTGGGCGCGCTGATCACGGCGGGCATCATCTACGCGCTTTCCCATTTCCTGCCCGACGAGCCGGAGCGCATGCTGATCGACCCGATGTACCTCTACGGGCTGGCGGGCGGCGTGGTGGCCTATGTGCTGGGCCGCTCGCGGCGCGGGGCGTTCTTCTGCGGCGTGGTGGGCGTGATGCTGGCGGATATCGCCGTGGCAGTGGTCAACTGGTCGCAGGGCATCAACCAGCCGCTGGTGCTGGGCGGCGCGGGCGTGTTTGACGCGATGATGATCAGCGGCATCCTGGGCGTGCTGCTGTCCGAGCTGGTGGGCGAGGTGCTGGAGCGCATGGCGCGCGGCACGAATCCCCCGCGGGAGAGCGCCGTGAGCAACCCCGTGCGTCAAAAGGAGAAATGAGCCATGAAAAAAACGCTGTTTTCCGTGCTTTTCACCCTGGCGCTGTGCCTGGCGGCCCTGCCCGCCTGGGCGCAGGAGGACGTCTACACCCTGCTGAACCCGGACGGGCAGGCCGTCACGCAGTACATGGGCGAGTGCGAGGCGGGCGACGAGTACATCAGCGGGGACAACCTGCATTACCGGGTGGTTTCCGTGGACCCGCAGGCCAAAACGGCGCAGCTGGAGCTGCTGGGCGAGGCCGACATGCCGGACGTGAGCTGGCTGGAGATGGAGCAGAGCCTTGCCGTCAGCGCCGTGGGCAACAAAAGGATCGCCCTGTACTGCACCCACAGCGACGAGAGCTATATTGAAGGCGACGGCACCGAAAGCGACGAGGAGCGCGGCGGCATCTACGACGTGGCCGGGGCGTTTGGCGACGCGCTGGAGGAACTGGGCGTATCCGTCACCCTCAGCGACGCCACCCACCACCCGCACGACGCGGGCGCGTACCGCCGCAGCCGCCAGACTGCCGTGGAGCTGCTCAAGGGGCAGCCCGGCGCCATCTTCGACATCCACCGCGACGGCATCCCCGACCCGGACCAGTACGCCGTGACCATCGGCAATGAAAAGATGAGCAAGGTGCGCCTGCTGGTGGGCAAGGGCAACCAGAACAAGGACGCCAACCTCAGCTTTGCCAAGCAGATCAAGGCCGTGGCCGACAAGATGTATCCCGGTCTCATCAAGGACATCTACATGGGCAAGGGCGCCTACAATCAGGACCTGGCCCCGCGCAGCGTGCTTTTGGAGTTCGGCACGCACACGCTGCCCAAGGAGCGCGTGCTCGCCTCCACCGGCCCCATGAGCGAGGTGGTCTACAAGGCGCTCTACGGCGGCGTGACCGGCTCCGCCGGGGCCAGCGATGCCTCGCGCGCCCCTGTCGGAGAAACGGTGGAGGGCGTGGACCAGGACAATACCGGCGCCGGCTGGGCCGTGTGGCTCATCGTGGCGCTGGTGGCGGGGCTTGGGCTGTTCGCCTTCCTGTCCACCGGCGGCAGGGGTGGCATGAGCAAATTCGGCCGCAGCCTGAGCGAGATGACCGGAGGCCTGTTCGGTAAAAAGCCGCCCCGTGAGTGACCCCACGGCCTACACGTTTTTCGCTTTCCTTCTTTTCTCAAATGTGCTATAATGGTATTAGGCAAAGTTTTGCACTGTTTGAGCGGAGGATTGCAACCGTGTTTATACCACGTTATCACAACGAGCAGACCGATCTGCTGATGGACGCGCTGCTTCAGCTGAAAACCCCCGAAGAGGCCTACCGCTTTCTGGAGGATGTCCTGACGGTGCAGGAGCTCAAGAGCATCACCCAGCGGCTGGAAGTGGCCGTGATGCTGCGCCGGAAGGTGACCTATCAGGAAATTGCCCACCAGACCGGCGCGTCCACCGCCACCATCAGCCGCGTCAACCGTGCCCTGCAGTACGGGGCCGACGGCTACACGCTGGTGCTGGACCGGCTTGAGGCACAACAGAAGTGAAGATTGAGGATAGCATAGCATGAATTTGGAAGGATTGAACCGGGAGCAGCGGCAGGCAGCCGAAACCCTCGAGGGGCCGGTGCTGATTCTGGCAGGCGCGGGCAGCGGCAAAACGCGCGCGCTCACCTACCGCATCGCCAACCTGATCGACCACGGCGTGGCCCCGTGGAACATTCTGGCGATCACCTTTACCAACAAGGCCGCCAAAGAGATGCGTGAGCGCGTGAGCGCCCTGGTGGGCGAGCGCGGCGGTGAGGTATGGGTCAGCACCTTTCATGCCATGTGCGCCCGCATTTTGCGGCGGGACATCGAAAAGCTGGGCTACACCCGCTCCTTTACCATCTATGACGAGGACGATCAGTCCAGCGTGCTCAAGGAGCTGTTCAAGCAGTTCGGCATCGACGACAAGTCCCTGACGCTGCGCGAGGTCAAGGCCAAAATCAGCGACGCCAAGGACCGCCTGCTCGGTCCCGACGAATGGTTCCAGGCTTCCGCAAAGGACTTCCGCAGCCAGCAGATTCACGACCTCTACGACGCCTACGAGCGCCGCCTGCGCCACGGCAACGCCCTCGATTTTGACGACCTGCTGGTGCGCACGCTGGAATTGTTCGCCGATCATCCGCCCGTTTTGGAAAGCTACCGCGAGCGGTTCCGCTATGTGCATGTGGACGAATATCAGGACACCAACTTCGCCCAGTATTCGCTGGTAAAGCTCCTGACGAAGGAAAGCCGCAACCTCTGCGTCGTGGGCGACGACGACCAGAGCATCTACGGCTGGCGCGGCGCGGACATCCGCAACATCCTCGATTTCGAGAAGGACTTTCCCGACGCCACCGTCATCAAGCTGGAGCAGAACTACCGCAGCACCGCCAACATCCTCGACGCGGCCAATCAGGTGATTGCCCACAACGAGGGCCGCATGGAAAAGGCGCTGTGGACCGAGCATCCCGCGGGCGAACCCATCAAGCTCTTCTGCGCCGGCGACGAGCGCGAGGAGGCCGCGTGGGTGTGCGACCGCATGCAGCAGATGCAGCTCGCCGGCAAGAGCTACGGCGACATGGCCGTGCTCTACCGCTCCAACGCGCAGAGCCGCGTGCTGGAGGAAATGCTGGTACGCGCGGGCATTCCCTACCGCATCTACGGGGGCCTTCGTTTCTACGACCGCAAGGAGGTCAAGGATATCGTTGCCTACCTGCGCTGCATCGTCAACCCCTCCGACGATGTGAGCCTGCGCCGCATCATCAACCAGCCCAAGCGCTCCATCGGCGACAGCACCATCACCGAGCTGGTCCGCTATGCCGCCGAAAAGGATATGCCCCTCTACAGCGCCCTGATGGACGTGCCCGAAACCCTTTCGGCCCGGCCGCGCAAATGCGTCAGCGAATTCGGGGACCTCATGAACGAGCTGGTCATGGCCCACGAGGATATGGGCGTCAATGATTTCGTCAAATACGTGATCGACCGCACCGGCCTTAAGGCGCAGTACGAGCGCGACCTGTCCGACGAGGGCAAGAACCGTCTGGAAAACATCGAGGAATTTTTGGGCGCGGTCGCCGAATACGAACATGGCGCCGAAAGCCCCTCGCTGGAGGACTATCTGGAAAACGTGGCGCTGGTGAGCGATCTGGACAATGCCGAGATGGGCGGCAAAGCCGTCACGCTGATGACCGTGCACAGCGCCAAGGGACTCGAGTTTCCCATCGTGTTCATCGCCGGGCTGGAGGAGGGCGTCTTCCCCACCGGCCGAAGCCTGCAGGATGACAAGCGCATGGAGGAGGAGCGAAGGCTGTGCTACGTGGCGATCACCCGCGCGCAGAAGCAGCTTTTTCTCAGCTACGCGGCGCAGCGCATGCTGTATAATCAGGTCAACTACAACGCGCCCAGCCGCTTCCTCAAGGAGATTCCCAAGCGCCTGCTCGACGATCAGTGGATCAGCAAGCGCGAGCGCAATTTCCCCGGCGTCATGGAAAGCTACCAGCACCCCACTCCCAAGCGCACCCCGCGCTACGGCGGCGAGGCCGGGCGGGGGCTGGGCGCGGGGCGCAGCGCGCTGGGCATTCCGGGCGTGCAGAAGGGCTTTACCCCCTCCGCAGCGGCCAGCGTGCCCGCCAGCGCCGTCGCCGCGCTGTTCAAGCCGGGCGACCGCGTGATGCACCGCAAATTCGGCGAGGGAAACGTGCTGGAAATCCGCGGCAGCGGCAGCGACGCCCGCATCGTGATCGGCTTTGCAGCCTACGGCCAGAAGGAATTCGTGCTCTCCATCGCCCCGATTGTGAAGGTGAACGACTGATATGCAAACCTCCCGCATGCGCGAGCTGGTCGATCAGCTCAATCAAGCCTCCGTGCTGTATTACACCCGGGGCACCAGTCCCATGAGCGACGCGGAATGGGACCGGAAATATAACGAATTGACCCAGCTGGAAAAGGAGTCGGGCATTGTCTTGCCCGACTCCCCTACTGTGCGCGTGGGTGCGGAGCCGCTGAGCGCCTTTGCTCCCCACCGGCATATCAGCCGCCTGTGGAGCATGGACAAGGTGCAGAGCAAGGAAGAGCTGCTCAGCTGGCTGGAACGCACGCAAAAGCTGCATGCCCAGCTCTCCGACGGCCGCGAAACGCCGCTGCCTCCGCTCAAATACGCCGTGGAATACAAGCTGGATGGCCTGACCATCAACCTCACCTACCGCGGCGGGCAGCTCATCGAGGCCGCCACGCGCGGCAACGGCGAGGTGGGCGAAGCCATCTTGCCCCAGGTGCGCACCATCCGCTGCGTGCCCCTGTCCATTCCCTATCAGGGGCTTTTGGAGGTGCAGGGCGAGTGCATCATGCGCCTGAGCACGCTGGAGGCCTACAACAAAACCGCCGACGAGCCGCTTAAGAACGCGCGCAACGCGGCGGCGGGTGCGCTTCGCAACCTGGACCCCGCCGTAACCGCGCGCAGGAAGCTGGACGCCTTCTTCTATCAAATTGGCACCATCGAAAACCCGCCGTACCACGACCTGGATGGGATGATCGCCTTTTTGCAGGAAAACGGCTTCCCCACCAGCCGCTATGAGGCCCACGCCGATACCTACGAGGAGCTGTCGGAGCGCATCGACGCGGTCGAGGCACAGCGCGAATCGCTGGACTTTCTCATCGACGGCGCGGTGGTCAAGGTGTGCGACCTCGAGACGCGCCAGGCCATGGGCAACACCGAAAAATTCCCGCGCTGGGCGGTGGCCTACAAGTTTGCCGCCGAGGAAAACACCGCCACTTTGCTGGATGTGACCTGGGAGCTGGGTCGCACGGGCAAGCTCACGCCTCTGGCGCACCTCACCCCCACCGACATCGGGGGCGTGACGGTCAAGCGCGCTACCCTCAACAACTTCGGCGACATCCAGCGCAAGCGCGTGGCCATCGGCTGCGAGGTGTGGATTCGCCGCAGCAACGACGTGATCCCCGAAATCATGGGCCGCGTAGGCGAGGCCGGGCCGGATGAAACGCCCATCCAGCCGCCCACGGTATGCCCCGCCTGCGGCCATCCGCTGGTGGAGCGCGGCGCGCACCTGTTCTGCATGAACCGCCAGACCTGCAAGCCGCAGGCCGTGGCGCGCCTTGCGCACTTCGCAGGCCGCAACGCCATGGACATCGACACCTTTTCCGAAAAGACCGCCGAGCTGCTCTATGACAGGCTGGGCGTGCGCGACTGCGCCGACCTCTACCATCTGACGGTCAACGACCTTTTGCCGCTGGACGGCTTTCAGCAAAAGCGTGCCGAAAATCTGATTGCCGCGCTGGACAAAAGCCGGCACTGCGCGCTGGATGCGTTTCTCTTCGCGCTGGGCATTCCCAATGTGGGGCGCAAGACCGCGCGGGACCTGGCGCAGCGCTTCGGGTCCCTGGAACGCCTCAAGGCGGCCACGGCCGAGGAGCTGACCGCCATTCCGGACGTGGGCGACATCGTGGCCACCAGCGTGGTGGAGTTTTTCAGCTTCCCGGAGAATCTGGAGATGATTCGCCGCCTGCTGGAGGCGGGCGTCACGCCGCGGCACGAGAGCGACGCGCTCTCCGACGCGCTGGCGGGCAAGACCGTCGTAGTCACGGGCACCCTGCCCACGCTCTCCCGCGATGAGGCCGAGGCGCTCATCGCCCGCCACGGCGGGCGGGCCGCCGGAAGCGTGAGCAAAAAGACCAGCTTCGTGCTCGCGGGCGAAAAGGCCGGGAGCAAGCTCACCAAGGCCGAGAGCCTGGGCATTCCCGTCATCGACGAGGCGGCCTTCCTCAAAATGCTCGAATAGGCGGCTTAGTCGCGCCGCGTCACTTCCAGCGGTATGCGCGGTGCAAGGCGGCGCAGACCCTCCTGCGACAGCGCCCGCTTCAAATCCTCAAACCCTTTCACCGGCCCGATGGCTTCAATCATCGGGCCGTCCTTTTTTTCCGCAATCTCCATCAAAGCCATGCCGCGCAGCCAACACAGCATGGAGGTTTCAATCCAGTACAGAAAGCGCGTGCCCGGGGAAAGGGCCTCCAACCGCTTCATTTTCAGGTACATCTCCACCCCATCCAGCACGTCGTGCCAGATGTCCACATAGGCATAGTCGTACCCCTGGCCGCCCATATGGGCGGCGTATTCATAGGCATCTTCCTCCACGACACTCACTTTTTCCGCATTTTCAAAGGCGGGCAGAATATGCTCCCGAAACAGCGCAATCACGGATGGGTCGCGCTCAATCACCGTCACGCGGGTCACCTCCGGCTTTCGTGCCGCCATAAAGGCATAGTAACCCAGCCCCAGTCCGAACACAGCCACCTTTCCGCTCACAGCCTGAATGTCCGCGGTCACGGTGCTCAGCTCGCTCGGGGTGACGGTCATCCATTCCCGGCCGTTTTGCGTGACAACAGGGGCCTCAAACGGCTCATTGAAAAACCCGGCCTGCGGCACCTCGCGACCGTCGGGCAAGAGCAGCATGTCGGCCGAAACGAAGGCCTCATACGCCTCGATACGCTTATACCCCAGGGTCCACTCCCCCTGCCGCGCCTGCGGCAGACGCACGGAGGCATAGTACGGGTCGGCACGGCAGGCCGCCGCATCCAACCGGTGCACACCGGGCCGGAAGTAGCGCTCCGCCATTTTCCGCGCCCACGGGTCGCCTGCGATGTCCAGCCCACAGGCCGAAGCCATCAGCAGCCGGTAGGCCTCCTCTTCGGTCACGCCGCATTCGCGGGTCAGCGCCTCAACGTCCTCGCCGCTGACAAAGCGCGGACACAGATTCAGATACCCGCTGAACCATTCCAGCGCGCGCAGGTTTTCCTCCGCAAGGTCCAGCAGGGCCTTGGTTGCGTCGTCTCCGGCAAATGCAAGGGGCATTGCCTCACGCCTCCTTATTGTACGAGATCACAGCACAGGGGGGACCCATTCAGGCGGGTCCCCCCTTTTTCATCAAATCGATCAGGCCTGCGCGCATTCCAGGCCGCGTTGCACCAGACGCACAAACAAAGGATGCGGCTTGCCCGGCCGGCTGATGTATTCCGGATGATATGCCACTGCGATATAAAAAGGATGGCCCTCCATTTCAAACGCTTCGGGGTAGCCCGCCTCCACGCTCACGCCCGCCAGGTGCAGGCCGCTGCGCTCCAGATCGGGCACATAGGCCGGGTCCACCTCGTAGCGGTTGGAGTGGCGCTCGTTGACGACCTCGGCGCCGTAGATGCGCCGCAATTCGCCGTCCAGCAGGCGCACACCGCTGCTGCCCATGCGCGTCGCGGCGCGGCTGTCGTTCTGGCAGATGCGGTCCTCCGGCACGCGGACCACGGGATGCGTCGTCTCGGGGTCTGCCTCGGCGGTATGCGCGTCAGCGATGCCCAGCAGGCTGCGCACCGCCTCCACCACCGCCAGCTGCATGCCGAAGCCGATGGCCAGAAAGGGCACGCCTTGCTCGCGCGCATAGCGCGCCGCCACGATCATGCCGTCTACCCCGCGGTCGCCAAAACCGCCGGGCGCCACGATGGCATCATAGCCGGCCAGCAGTGCCTCCGCCGTATCCGGTTCGATCTTCTCGGCGTTCACCAAGTCGATCCGGGGACGTGCGCCGCACTGTGCGCACGCGTGGCGCAGCGCCTCGGTCACGGACAGGTAGGCATCCGGCATGGCGGTGTACTTGCCCACCAGCGCCACACGAAGCGGCGCGGCGGCTTCGTCCACGCGCCTGACATAGCTTTTCAGCGCGTCCAGATCGGGTGCAGGGTTTTCCAGATGCAGCTCCGAAAGCACCGCGCGGGCCAGCCCTTCCTTATCCAGCACCAGCGGCAGCCTGCACAGCGGCTCCACGTCCATGTTCTGTATCACATTGGCGGTTTTGACGTTGCAAAACAGCGCGATTTTTTCCTTGCCTTCACCCGTCATGGGCTTTTCCGTGCGGCAGACGATCACATCCGGCTGAATGCCCGCGGAACGAAGCGCGCGCACGCTGCTCTGCGTGGGCTTGGTTTTCAGCTCACCCGCGGTGGAGATATAGGGCATCAGCGTCAAATGGATATAGCAGCAGTCATGCGGATCGCTGCGTTCCAGGCGCATCTGGCGGATAGCTTCCAGGTAAACCGCCGCCTCCATGTCCCCCACGGTGCCGCCGATGTCCACAATGCTGATCTGCGCGCCGGAGCGCTCCGCCACGCCTTCAATATGGCTTTTGATCTCATTGGCCACATGCGGGATGGCCTGAATGGTCATGCCATGGAAATCGCCCCGAAGCTCGCGTTCCAGAAGGCGGCGATGAATCTTGCCCGTGGTGCAGCAGCATTCGCCGGGCAGGGTTTCATCCACGAGCCGTTCGTAGTTGCCCAAATCCAGGTCCACGGCATGCCCGTCCTCGGTGATGAAAGCCTCGCCGTGCTCCAGCGGGCTAAGAAAGGCGGGCTCGGCATTGTAATAGAGGTTGAGCTTCTGCATGTTTACGCGATAGCCTCGCGCCTTGAGCAGGCAGCCCAGCGCCGCGGCGGTCACGCCCTTGCCCAGCGAGGAAACGACGCCGCCGGTAATAAACACATATTTCATGATTCATCGGCTCCTTGCATGCGGATGATTTCGCCTGATTGTAGCGCGCGCGATGCCGCCTGTCAACCCGGCTGAACCGCCAGCGTCACAACGGGCGGGCGCTGGCCGATGTCCGCCTTTGCCACGCGAAGCAGCGGCATCTGCGTATCCTCTGCCCCGCTAAGCGCCAGAAAGTCCGCAAGCGGCGCGATGTTCATTTCAGGGTCATACTGCGTGCGGTAGTGCATGGGCACCATCACCGTGGGCCGAAGCAGCTTTCGCACCTCCAGGGCCTGAGCCGCGTCGATGGTATAATAGCCGCCCACGGGCAGCAGCAGCAAATCCAGCCGGCCGATCTGCGCAACCTGCGCGCGCGTGGGCAGGTGCCCCAGATCGCCCGCGTGGCCGATGCGCATGCCTTCGGCCTCCACCACAAAGAAGGTATTCTTGCCCCGCAGCGCGCCGCCCTGACCATCATGGAAGGTGGGCACGCCCAGAACGGACGCACCGCACGCCAGCTCATACGAGCCCGGTGCGTCGATTCCCTCCGCGCCCGGCTCCAGGCAGGAAAGGCCGTCATGATCGTAATGGTGATGGGTGATCAGGCATACGTCCGCCCTCAGCAGCCGCCTGGGATATTCGTAAAACGTGCCGTAGGGATCAAAGGCGATGACCGAGCCGTTTTCCAGTGTCAAGGTAAAAAAAGAATGCCCGTAGTATTTCAGAATCATGCTATCCCTCCTGCCTCGGTTGTCCGTCCATGTGTGCAATCCAGTCCGCAAGCACCCGTCCGCCGCCTTCAGCCAGGGGGAGGCCCATCCGCAGGCGGCGCGCGGACTTGCCGGTCAGCGCGGGTACGGCGGAAATCAGCGGTCCCAGCGCGCCTGCCGCCAGCTTCACCACTTCCCGCACCTGCGCCATGGGCTGGCGCTCAAGCGGTGCAGGGTGGAGCAACAGCAGGCGGCACAGGGCATAGGCGGGATGCAGCGCTTCCTCGCGCGGCAGCGCGGGCAGGCATGCCGGCAGCCGGTCCAGCCTGTCGCGCCAGCTCTCCGCCGTCCAGTCCAGCCGCCACAGACCCGTGGCCGGGTCCGTTTCGTATCGCACGCCCTGCGCGTCCAGCGCAGCCATGGCGGGGACCAGCCGGCCGGTCCGTCGCGGCAGGTCGCTCACCCACAGGGCGCCATGGTCCAGGCACAGGCGCACGAAGCAGGGCGCATCCGCCGCGCTCCTCAGCGCCTCATACACCGCGCGCTGCGCGGCCGCCAGGTCAATCATCGCCCTGGCGGATGAGCCGCATTTCCAAATCGTGCATGGCGGCGAAGGCGCCGTTCAAATCCAGCTGATAGCTCAGCTGCACCTCTCCCCCGTCCTCGCCCAGGTCGTAGCGCAGGCGCGTGCAGTACACGGCCAGCTCCATATCCCCGTAGGGGGTATGATAAGCCCCCTCATAGCGGCAGCCCATGCGAAAGACCATGTCCGTGGCGTATTCGCCGCCGCGGCTCATGGTCGCTCCCCCCTCGTCGATGGTCAGGATCACCTGCTGGGCAGGCAGGCTTTCATCCAGCGTCTCCTCGTAACGGATGACAGCGCGGCTTTCCTCCAGCTCCAGCTGTCCGGAGGTGAGCATGGAGATGGTTTCATCCTCCGCGGCCTGCTCGCGGTGCGCGCTGGAACGAATGGTAATCAGCACCGGAATCGCCGGCATGGGACACCGCCCCCTTAACGCTTTGCGAAAAAAATGGTATACTGTACTATACCATAACGAAAGGGTGGGTTGCAATGCTTTGTCTGGCCGCCTATGCCAAGATCAACTGGACGCTGGACATTCTGGGTACACGTCCGGACGGATACCATCTGATGGATATGCTGATGCAGACCGTATCCCTGTGCGACCTGCTGTGGATGGAGGAAGCGGAGGAGTTGACGCTGGAATCCGCGGCCGGCGGCACGGAAGGGGCCCGCGCCCCGAAGGCGGGCGACGGCCTGTCCTCCGACGGGGTGCGCTTCGATGCTTCCAACCTGGTCTACCGAGCGGCCCTGCTGCTGCGCGAGCGCTGCGGCGTGCGGCGGGGCGCCCGTATCCGACTGGCCAAGCGCATCCCTTCGGGCGCCGGCATGGGGGGCGGCAGCGCGGACGCGGCTGCGGCGCTCAAGGGGCTAAACAGCCTGTGGGGGCTGGGCCTCTCACGCGCGGAGCTCTTGTCCCTGGGCCTGGAACTGGGCGCAGACGTTCCCTTTCTCATCACGGGCGGGCTGGCGCATGTGGGCGGCATCGGCGAATGCATCCAGCCCCTGTCGCCCGCGCCGGAGGTGTGGCTGGTGCTTGTGCAGCCCTGCGAAGGCCTGAGCACGCGCGAGGTATTTTCAGCCTTTGACCGGGTGAACGCCGCCAGGCTGCGCCATCCCGACAACGCCGCCGCGCAGGATGCGCTGCTCAAGCGTGATCTGGCTTCTCTCGCCCCCGCGATGGCCAATGTGCTGCAGGCCGTCAGCGAGCCAGCGCGCCCGGCGCTCGGGCAGGCGCTGCGCGCGCTGGAGGCCGCAGGGGCCGCCTGCGCGATGATGACGGGCAGCGGTTCGGTGGTCTATGGGGCGTTTGAACGCTGCGCAGACGCCGTGGCCGCCTACGCGGCATTGGAGGCGCTGGCTTCGCGGAGGGGATGGGGCCGCGTATGGCTCACCCGCACCCTGCCGCGCGGGGAAAAAAGCGTTGCAATCACCTGATAAACAGGTTATAATGCTAAGCAGAACCGGCCTGAAAGGCCCCCATCGCGGGCAAGGCCGTTCCCCCGCAGAGCAACAAAGAAAGGTTTGATTTCCGATGGCCAATCCTACCTTTACCATCACGATGCGAAACGGCGGCGTCATGACCGGCGAACTGTACCCCGATATCGCGCCCGAAAGCGTGGGCAACTTCATTTCCCTGGCCAACAGCGGGTTTTACGACGGTCTGATTTTCCATCGCTGCATTCCCGGCTTCATGATTCAGGGCGGATGCCCCAAGGGCACCGGCACCGGCGGCCCCGGCTACCGCATCAAGGGCGAGTTTGCCCAGAACGGCGTGCCCAACCCGCTCAAGCACACCTACGGCGTGCTGAGCATGGCGCGCAGCATGATGAAGGACAGCGCCGGTTCCCAGTTTTTCATCATGACCAGCGACAGCCCGCATCTGGACGGCGCCTACGCGGCCTTCGGCAAGGTGACCAGCGGCATGGAAGTGGCCGATGGTATCGTGTCCCAGCGCACTGACCGTGCCGACAAGCCGCTTGAGCCGCAGGTGATCGCCTCCATCCGTGTGGAGACCAACGGCGTGGCGTATCCCTTTACCAAGCTGTGATGCAACGCGGCGGCGCACGGGCGTTTGTGGCACCCTGCGCCGCCCTTTTCTATTCCAAGCGAAAGCGAGCGAACCGCCCATGCCCTTGCTGCTTCCCGAACTGCTCTGCCCCGCCGGGGACGAGGCCGCCCTGCGCGCCGCCGTGGACAGCGGCGCCAACGCGGTCTATCTGGGGTACCGCGCCTTCGGCGCGCGCGCCAGCGCCACCAACTTTGACGGGCAGGCGCTGGAAGAGGCCGTGCGCTATGCGCATCTGTACCACGTTCGCGTGCATGTGACGGTCAATACGCTCGTCAAACCCGGAGAGATGCAGGACCTGCGCGCCGCGCTCGGCGAAATTGCCGCCTCCGGCGCGGACGCGGTGATCGTACAGGACCTGGGCGTTGCTGCCCTCGTTAGGCAGGAGTTTCCCTCGCTGGCGATGCACGCCTCCACCCAGATGGCGATTTGCAACGGCGAAGGTGCGCGTCTGGCGGGTCAGCTGGGCTTTTCCCGCGTGGTGCTGGCCCGTGAATGCGCTCTGGCGGACGTGCGCGAGGTAGCGGCTACCGGCATCGAAACGGAGGTGTTTGTGCATGGCGCGCTGTGCACCGCCGTGAGCGGCCGCTGTTTGATGAGCAGCATGTCCGGCGGGCGGAGCGGCAACCGCGGGCGCTGCGCCCAGCCCTGCCGTCAGGGCTTCCGGATGGAAGGAATGCAGGGGCCGCTTTTGTCGCTGCGCGACCTGTGCCTGCTGGATGACCTGCCCGCGGTATGCGCTTCGGGGGTGCGTTCGCTCAAGGTGGAGGGCCGGCTCAAAAGCCCTGAATACGTGGCCGTGGTCACTTCGGTCTACCGCCGGGCGCTGGATGCCGTCGCGCGGTGCGATTTCCGCCCGGACCCGGCGCAGCGCGAGCAGCTTTTGCAGATTTACAACCGGGGCGGCTTCACGCGCGGGCATATTCTGGGCGCGGAGGACGCGGACCTGGTCACGCCGGACCGCGTGAGCCATGAGGGCCTGCCGCTGGGCAAGGTCGTAGCCGTGCGGGGGCATCTGGCTGCGCTGCATGTGGACCGCGCGCTTCATGACGGCGACAGCCTGCAGCTTCGCGGGGCAGGTGAATCCTGCGATTTGCGCTATTCCGGACCGGATGTGCCCGCGGGCGGCACGGCTTCCCTGCGCCTGCGGCCCGACACGGAAGCAAAGCCCGGCATGCGGGTTGCCCGCCTGGCGGACGCCTGCCAGCTGGCAAAGGCCCGGGCGCATGCACCCCGTCCCATTCCCGTGAGCATGACGGCCCGCTTTGCGCTGGGCCGTCCCATGACGCTGGCGCTCACTGACGGCGAGGTCAGCGTGACTGCGACCGGCCCCGTTGTCGAGGCTGCCAGAAGCCGCGCTTCCACCGAAGCGGACGCACACCGCCAGCTGGACAAGCTGGGCGGCACCCCCTTCGCGCTGGATGAGCAAAGCGGGCTGCAAGCGGTGCTGGATGAAGGAATCTTTTTGCCCGTGAGCGCGCTCAACGCCCTCCGGCGGGACGCGGTGGAACGGCTCATTCAGGCGCGCACGGATGCGTTTGCCTCCGCCGGGCGTCCCCCCTGTCGCGCCGCTCTGCCTGCGGCTCCCGCGCGGCCGCAGCCGGCTTCCCCCATCGGACCTGATACGTTGGCCGTGATCTTTTCGGACCCGGCGCTGGCCGGGGGCCTTTCGCAGGCGGGCGCCACGCTTCTGTGCTTCGCGCCCCGCGCGTTTACGCCGGAAGCGCTTGCGCGCGACCTGCCGCGCCTGCCTCGCGGTACATGGCTGCGCCTGCCTCCGCAGATGACGCAGCGCACGCAGGACGCCTGTCTGGCCGTCATCCGCGTCCATGCGGACCGGCTGGGCGGCCTGATGGCTGAAAGCGTAGCTCAGCTGGGCCTGCCGATCCCCCTGCCGGTGCTGGCCGGCGAGGGTGTGCCCGCCACCAATCCCCCGGGCCTTGAGACGGTTCGCGTACTGGGCGCGTGCGGGTTTGTGCTGTGGCCTGAATGGACCTTTCCCGAGCAAAAGGGCCTGACGCCTCTGCCTCTGCCCGCGCTGCTCAAGGTCTACGGCCGTGAAACGCTCATGCTGCTCAATCACTGTCCCGAACGGGTGCGGCGCGGGCTAAGCCGCGGCCGCGCGGATTGTGCCCTGTGTGCGGATGAGGCCATGGTCTGCGCGAAAGCCAACCCCACCCTTACCGACCGGCTGGGCTATCGCTTTCCGCTGACGCGCACTCGTTTTCCCGAAGGCTGCGAGCTGAGTGTGCTGGGCGCCCTGCCCACCGACCTGCGCGCCCGCGACGCGGACCGCCGCGCGCTGGGCGCGGGCATGCTCCTGCACTTCACCGTTGAAAGCGCGGGGGAACAGCTTTCCCTCACGCGCGCCTACGCGGCGCTGCTCTCCGGCGCTCCCTGCGGCCCCGCCGCCTTTGAAACCACGCTGGGCCACTGGATGCGCGGCGTGGAATAGCCCGTCCCCTACCATTTTCCGAAAGGAAGGACCCTTTATGGAACAGGACCGCGCCCTTCGCGTGCTGGAATTTACCAAGATCCGCGAGCGCCTGGCTGCGCATGCCCTGACGGACATGGGCAAGGAAAAGTGCCTGGCTCTCGTGCCCTACGATGATGTGAGCGAGGTGCGCCGCGCGCTGGACGAAACGGAGGAAGCCTGCGTGCTGCTCAGCTACCTGGGCGGCCAGCCGTTGGTGAGCTTTCCCGACGTGCGCGAGCAGGTGACGCTGGCCCAGAAGGGAGCGTGCCTCAGCCCGCGGGCGCTGCTGGACATTGCCGCCTGCCTGCGCGCCGCGCGCGCGGCCCGCTCTGCGCTGGTGCGCGACCGCGAGGATACGCCCATTCTGACCGGTCTGGCTACCCGCCTTACCGCGCTGGACGGCATCGAAAACGATATCTCCGCCGCCATCATCAGCGAGGAGGAAATCGCGGACCGCGCCTCGGCGGAGCTGCATCAGATTCGCCGGCAGATTCGCAGCGCCAACGAGCGCATGCGCGACCGCCTCAGCCAGATGATCCGCTCCTCCAGCTTTGCCAAGTATCTGCAGGACAGCATCATCACCATGCGGGGCGACCGCTACTGCATCCCCGTGAAGGCCGAATGCCGCGCCAACGTACCGGGGCTGGTGCACGACCAGAGCGCTACCGGGGCCACGCTGTTCATCGAGCCGATGTTCGTGGTGGAGCTGGGCAACGACCTAAAGCAGCTCCGCGCGCGGGAACAACAGGAAATTGCCCGTATTTTGCAGGCGCTGTCCGACCAGATCGCGCCGCATGCGGAGGGCATCTTCGCCAACATCGAGCTGCTCACGCATCTGGATTTTGCTTTTGCCAAGGGGCTGCTGGCGCGGGAGATGCGCGCCAGCCTGCCGAAGATGAACACCCGCGGCTACCTCAAGATCGTGCGCGGGCGGCATCCCCTCATCGACCCGGACAAGGTCGTGCCCAGCGATCTATGGCTGGGCGACCAGTTTACCACGCTCATCATCACCGGCCCCAACACCGGCGGCAAAACCGTGACGCTAAAGACCGTGGGCCTGTTCACCCTCATGGCGCAGAGCGGCCTGCACGTGCCCGCGGAGCTGGGCACGGAGCTAAGCGTCTTTGGCCGGGTATACGCCGACATCGGCGACGAGCAGAGCATCGAGCAGTCGTTGAGCACCTTCTCCTCGCACATGACCAACATCGTCGAGATCGTTTCCTGCGTTCAGGACAACGACCTGGTGCTCTTTGACGAGCTGGGCGCAGGCACCGATCCCACCGAGGGCGCGGCGCTTGCGCAGAGCATCCTCTCCAGCCTGCTGGAGCGCAAGGTGCGCACCATGGCCACCACCCACTACAGCGAGCTCAAGGCCTTTGCCCTGAGCACTCCCGGCGTGGAGAACGCCAGCGTGGAGTTTGACGTCGAATCGCTCCGGCCCACCTACCGCCTCTCCATCGGGATTCCGGGCAAGAGCAACGCCTTTGACATCTCCCGAAAGCTCGGCCTGCCCGAACGGCTGATTGACGGGGCCAAGGCGCTGCTTTCCAAGGAGGATATCCGCTTCGAGGACGTGATCGCCAACGCCGAGTATCACCGCCAGATCGCCGAGCGCGAGCGGGAAATCGCCGAGGAAACCCGGCGCGAGACGGTCAAGCTACGCGACGAGGCCGAGCGGCTGCGCCGCGAAATCGAGCAGAGCCGCGACAAGAGCCTCAAGAAGGCCAAGGACGAGGCCCGCCGCGTGATGGAAAACGCCCGGCGCGAGGCCGACGGCATCATCCGCGAGCTCAAGGCCATGAAAAAGCAGGCCCAGACCCCGGAGCACGAGGTCCAGCGCCTCAAAAAGCGCATGGAGGACGGCATCGACGCCCTCAGCGAGGGACTGAGCGAAAAGAGCGCCGTCAACTTCACCCCGCCCAAGAGCGTGCGTCCCGGCGACAGCGTGGAGATCGTGCATCTGGGCACGAAGGGCACGGTGCTCTCCCCCGCCGACCGCAACGGCGAAGTGCAGATTCAGGCCGGCATCATCAAGATGAAGGCGCACATCAGCCAGCTACGGCTGGTAGAGGCGGACAAGCCCAGGCAGAGCCGCGTGATGAACCGCGTATCCGCCGCCAAGCCCGCCGTGCCCATGGAGGTGGACGTGCGCGGCATGACCCTGGACGAGGCCATCGCCGCCGTGGACATCTATCTGGCGGACGCCACGCTGGCCGGGCTCAACGAGGTCAGCATCATCCACGGCAAGGGCACCGGCGTGTTGCGCACGGGCATCCAGCGCCATCTGCGCACGCATATGAATGTGAAAAAATACCGCGACGGCATGTACGGCGAAGGCGAGCAGGGCGTGACCGTCGTAACCCTGAAATAACGCGAAAGGTGGGACAGACCCCATGTCTGAAAAGCAACGCATCCTGTTGGTGGACGACGATCCCAACATCAGCCACCTGGTCCGGCTCTATTTGGAAAAGGAAGGCTTTGACGTAACCGAATCCGCGCGCGGAGACGAGGCGCTGGAGGCTTTCCGGCGCGAATCGCCGGCCCTGGTGCTTCTGGACGTGATGCTGCCCGGCATGGACGGCCTGCAGGTGCTCAAGGAAATCCGCAAAACCAGCAAGGTGCCTGTCATCATGCTCACGGCGCGGGATGAAACGTTTGACAAAGTGCTGGGGCTGGAGCTGGGCGCGGATGACTACGTGACCAAGCCCTTTGAAACCAAGGAGCTGGTGGCGCGCGTCAAGGCCGTATTGCGCCGCGCGCCCGCCGAAAGCGCCCCCGCCTCCGGGGACGAGGACGACACCCTGCGCTATCCGGGGTTGACGGTGAGCCTGGCGCGCTATGAGGTGACGTATGAAGGCCGCGAGCTGGAAATGCCGCCCAAGGAGCTGGAGGTGCTGTTCTACCTGGCCTCGCATCCCAACATGGTCTTTACCCGCGAACAGCTTCTGGAACGCGTGTGGGGCTTTGACTTTTTCGGCGACAGCCGCACCGTGGACGTGCACATCAAGCGCCTGCGTGAAAAGCTGCCGGAGTGCGAAAAATACGGCTGGGAAATTCATACCGTGTGGCGCGTGGGCTACAAATTTGAGTACAAGGCCAACTGACGGTTTCCCGGAGAGGATGACCCCATGTTTCAAACCATGTTTGACCGGCTGCTGGCGCTGTTCATGTGCGTCATTCTGCTGGTCGTACTCATCAGCGGCGCGTTTTCCCTGTTTTCCATCCGTTCGGCCATGATTGACAGCCGCATGGAAGGCCTTCTGTCGCAAGCGCGCGAGATCGCCTTTCTGGCCAGCCGGGTGGATGACAGCACCATCGCGGACTATCTCAACATCCAGTCCTCCACCATGGCCTACCTGCAATGGAAGGCGCGCACCGTCTACGAGGACTACGGCGCCTACATCCTCATCGTGGACCGCAACGGCCGCGTGATGGACAATATGCAGTCCGCCATCGAAGGCAGCGTGGACGCCTTGCAGACGCTGGATGCGGAGGACATGTCCGCCGCGCTCATCGAGGTGCTCAGCGGCCGCGAGGTCCAGACGCAGATCACCCACGATTCGCAGGGGCCCGTATTCACCGTGGCCGTTCCCTGGATTCAGGACGATACGGTGCTGGGCGCGGTGTTCATCCACACCAGCTCTCAAATCATCGAGGCGGAATACCACGGCCTCTTGCTCCAAATCGGCATCGGTTTCGCCTTTGCGGCGCTGGCAGCCATCATCGGCACGGCGTTCTACACCCGCGGCATCGTAAAGCCCCTCACCGTCATCACCGGCGCCGCCGAGGAGATGAGCCGCGGCCGCCTCAACGCCCGCGCCCAGGTGACGGGCGTCAACGAGGTGCGCCAGCTGGCCGGGGCATTCAACGTCATGGCCGAGAAGCTCGAGCAGGTGGAGGAAAGCCGCCGCGAATTTGTCGCCAACGTCAGCCACGAGCTTCGCTCCCCTGTAACCAGCATTCACGGCTTTGTGGAAGGAATGCTGGACGGTACGATTCCGCAGGAGGAATACCCGCGCTATCTGCAGATCGTCTTTGACGAGACCAACCGCATGAAGCGCCTCATCGCCGACCTTCTGCAGCTGAGCCGGATGGACAAGGGCGTGGACAAGCTGGTCCTGACCGATTTTGATATCAACGAGCTCATCCGCCGCGTGCTCATCGGCCGGATGAACGACATCGAGGAGAAATCCCTCAACGTGCAGATTGACTTCTACACCGAGCCATGCCTGGTGCGCGCCGACAGCGACCGCATTTCCCAGGTTGTGCACAACATCGTGGACAATGCCCTCAAGTTCGTCTTTGAGAAAGGGAGCTTGACAATCCGCACGTCCTTGTTGCATGATAGTACGGTAGCCGTCGTGATCCTAAACGATGGGGCGCCCATCGCGCCGGAGGATCGAGAGCACCTGTTTGAGCGTTTCTATAAAGCGGACAAGGCCCACACCTCCGGCAAGGGGACGGGGCTGGGGCTGAGCATCTGCAAGCAGATCATGGATATGCACCGTCAAACCATTGAGGTGCTGCCGCTGGAAAGCGGAGCGGGCTTCCGCTTCACGCTGCAGCTGTCGCACAGGCAGGAGCCGCAGAAGCTGGAATCGCGCTGAGCCCCGAAAGGCACAAAGGAGGACTGAGGATGGAACGTCACATCTTTTTGGTGGGTATGCCCGGCAGCGGAAAAAGTGCCCTGGGGCGCCGCGTGGCCCAAAAGCTGCAGATCCCCTATCTGGATACGGACGTCTATCTGACCGAAACCACGGGCATGAATACCGCGCAGCTCTATACCACCTTTGGTGAGCAGGCCTTCCGCGACGGCGAAACGCGCCTATTGCAGCAGCTTGTCAACGCCACGCCGGGTATCATTTCCACCGGCGGCGGCGTGTGCCTGCGCGAGGAAAACCGGCGCCTGATGCGCAACCATGGCCTGATTGTGCTCATCGACCGCCCCATTGACGACATCATGCTGGATATCCGCGCCGAAAAACGGCCGTTTCTGGCGCAGAAGGGCCGCGAGGAAATCGAGCGCATCTACAACGAGCGCATGCCGATCTACAAGAGTGCCGCTGATGTGGTGATGGACAACGGCAACGGCTTCCACAACGGCCTGGCCTCGCTGGAGGAGATCGTGCGGCGGTATGCCTGACGGGAATCCGCCCCCGCCTGCCGGAGCCTCCCGGGAAGCAGGCGGGTTCCGCGCTGTCCTTCGGTTGTTCCCGTTCTCCTAAGAATCCTGCACGCCGGCGGAAGCTCCGCCGGCCTTTGAATGTCTCGGAAAGGATGTTCTTATTTGACTGCGCTGTTGATTCTGATTTATGTAGCCTTTATCAGCCTGGGCTTGCCGGATTCGCTGCTGGGGTCGGTCTGGCCTGCCATGCACGTCGATCTGGGAGCGGACCTTTCCCTGGCGGGCGTGCTCGGCGCCGTGGTTTGCGCCGGCACGGTGCTCAGCGGGCTGTTCAGCGCACGCCTGATTGCGCGCTTCGGCACGGCGCGCGTGACCGCCGTGAGCGTGCTGATGACCGCCGCCGCCATGCTGGGAATGGCGCTGAGCCGCTCGTTTGCTTTCACGCTGCTTTTGTGCGTGCCGCTGGGATTGGGCGGCGGTGCGGTAGACGCGGCGCTCAACAACTTCGTGGCCCTTCACTATCGCGCGCAGCACATGAACTGGCTGCACTGCTTTTGGGGGCTGGGCGCCACGCTGGGGCCGGCCGTGATCGGCCTGCTGCTACGGCTGACGGGCCAGTGGCGCGGCGGCTATCTGGGGATGGCGGCGGCCCAATGCGTACTGGCCGCGGTGATGTTTGCCTCGCTGCCGCTATGGCGCAAGGTGGAGGGCGGCACGGCCGGTCGGGACGATGATTCCGGCGCGCGGCCGATGCGCCTGCGCGAAGTGCTGGCCCTGCCCCTGGCCGGGCCGGTGCTGGTGTCGCTGCTGGCCTACTGCGGCGCGGAAAGCGTGATGAACCTGTGGTGCGCAAGCTACCTGGTCGGTGCGCGCGGCATTTCGGCGGACACAGCCGCGTCATGGGTCTCCCTGTTTTTTCTGGGAATTACACTGGGGCGCATGCTGGCGGGTTTTCTCGCCGCGCGCATGCGCCCGGCGCAGCTCGTGCGGGTCGGCGTCCTCTGTTCCATCGCGGGCATCGCGCTGCTGCTCATGCCGCTGGACGGCCTGCTGCCGGTCGCCTGCCTGCTGGTCGGGCTTGGGTTTGCGCCTGTCTATCCCTCCATGCTGCACCGCACGCCGGTCATCTTCGGACAGCAGGCCAGCCAGAGCGTGATGGGCATTCAGATGGCCTTTGCCTACATCGGAAGCACGCTCATGCCCCCTCTGGCCGGTGCGCTGACGCATCTGACAGGCATGGGTTTTCTCCCGCTTTTCGTGCTGGGACTGGTCGCGGTGCTGCTGATTCTGAGCGAGCATGTGAACCGCCGCCTGTGCGCGAGAGACAGGCAGACGGCTGCATGAGGGCATTGAAAAAGCCGGCGCGGTTTTGCGAATCGCGCCGGCTTTTGTTATTCAAAGTTTTCAAAGCGCCTGCACCAGACGTACTTCGAAATAGCGCTGTTTTGCGCGCCTTTGACATAGGTGCAGAGCAGGTCCCGGATGTAGGGCGGCATCACGCGGTTGAATTTGACCTCCAGAATCATCTCGTCATGATCGAATGTGGGGACGGTGGGCACATAGGGGTTGAAGATATCGATGGAGCCAAGACCCGTGTGCAGCTGCTTATCAAAGGTGATGCGCACTTCCTCGGCGGGATGCACATACGCCTCGCGCACATAGTCTACGATGACCACAGGATGCAGGCCGTTGATCGCCATTTCCCGGTAGACGTCGCGCAGCAAGCCGCTTCGCGTGCGCTCCAGACCCGTAGGGTCGGCGGCGATGAGCTGCTCGGCCAGAAGCTTGGGAATGGCGATGGAACGCTTGGAGATCAGCTGGCCCACCTTGGTTTTGCACTCCATGCGAATGAGTTTGTCCGAAAAGTTGTAGATGCGGATGCGGAACTTGTCGCGGTCCTTGACGCCGTTGATCTTGTCCAGCAGGGCGTCGTTGAAGCGCGTATCGAAGTAGAGCGAACGGATGTGGTATTCGTTGTTCTCATCGCCGTTCCGATCGCGCCAGAGCACCCGGTCCAGCGCCCGGCTGAGCACCTGGTATTCCAGCGGCGATATGAAGAACTTCAGCTCATGCCGCAGAGGTACGGAAATCGCCATGGCGTTTTCCTCCTTTACGCGCCGACCTCGCTCTGGCAGGCGACCAGCGTGGCGTCATGGACACCCTCGATATCCAGCATGCGGGTGACCACCTCGGTGCGCTCGCTGATGCGCACCTCATAGGTCATCTCCGCGCCCGCGCGAGTGAGGGTCTTGGAGCGCAGCTTGCTGCTGCGCACGCTGCGGTTGAGCTCGCTCTGGATGGCCGCCTCGCAGAACTCGTCATAGTGCACCACCAGCAGATAAGCGTTGGGCGTGGTGAGCTTGGCAAAGGAAATCACGAACATCAGGATGGCGATGCACAGCACCACGATCACCGCGATCAAATGCAGACCTGCGCCCAGCAGGATGCCCATCGTCAGCGCCCAGAACATATAGGCCGTGTCCAGCGGGTCCTTGACGGCGGTACGGAAACGCACGATGCTCAACGCACCCACCATGCCCATGGAAAGCGCGATATCGTTTTTGATGCACATGACCACAGGGGTGGTGATGAGGGTGAGCATGATCAGCGTCAGTGTAAACGAAGGGCTATAGAGCACGCCGCGATACGTCTTTCGGTAGACGATGGCAATTACAATACCGATCAGAAATCCCAGTCCCAGCGCGATAAACAGGTCGCTGGGCACGATGGATTTGAACTGAGCAGCCAGGCCCGTGGCCTCAACGATGGAGCTGGCGCTGGTGGCAAGGGACAGGGCGGTGGATGTCATGGGCGGGTAACCTCCTTCGTGGCTTGAACCAATAGAATACCTGACAGCAGGGGCTTTGTCAACCGGCGGGGATCAGCCCCATTTTACTCCTTCGGTCACTTTGGCGTCGGGGGGCAGCTCCGGCTTGGGACCAAAGTAGATGAGCATCTGATCATCGGTAAGCTCCCATTTTTCCTGCACCATTTCATAGAAATAGGTGGGGCGCTTCTTGAGGACGTTGCGCGTGTAGTCCAGACGGGTGTTCCAGTAGCGCATCGCGCCCTCCGGCGTGGTGGGCGAATCCATGTTGATGTTCTTGTCGTTCTCCTCGGCCCAGCGCGCAAAGTGCAGCGACATTTCCGGCTCCAGGGTAGCGGCCATCTCGTCAAAGAGCTCCGTCATAAACTCGGTGGTGAACACCTGATAGATCTCGCCCAGACGGGTGAGGAACTTGTGGAGCATCTCCTCGTTTTCCAGCAGCTTGCGGATCAGCGTGTTATTGATGTTCTGCTGGCCTGCGCCCGATTCCTTCAGGTAGCTGGTGGGACTGTCAAAGCCGGACTGGAACAGGCCGTAGTCCGCGTCGTAGAAAATCCACTTCCACTTCTGCCCCTCCCCGTCCAGCTTGTAGAAGCGGATGTTGCCGGGGTCGGAGTTGCCGAAGAACATCTCAAAGGCCATGTAGTCGAAGTAGTTGTCCACGTCGATGTTGTCCAGGATGTACTGCAGATCCTCCTCGTTGGTGCCGGGCGAGGACGCCTCCACCTTCTTGATCATGGCCTTGTATTCCTGATTGCTGCCATAATTGACGGTGCCGCTGGCCTCCAGAATGTCCATGTTGTCGGCCTCCTCCAGCGAGAGGCCCTCGTGCTGTGCGACAAAGAAGCGGTCCACGCGCTCGCGCAGGTTGTAATGGCCCCAGTACACGCCGTTGAGGTAGACCACCACGGGCCTCCATTCCTGGTAGAGCACGTCGCTGGGATTGTCGCTGACCTCGTTGAAGCGCTTGATCAGCTGGCTCTGGAACGCGTCGTTGAAGCGCGTCCACACGCTGTCGTTGCCGCCCATGCGCAGCACAAAGCTCTTGTACTGGGTGAAGGGCAGGTCCTCAAAGAGCTGCGCGTCAAAATACTTATTGCCGTACTTGGCCTTGGCGCGCACCTTGAAGGTCTTTTGCGGCATATCCAGGCTGTACTGGCCCTGCAGGCCGAACTCGCAGTCCTGGTCAATGAGGGTATTGCCCTCCTTGTCGTAAAACTCCACATGTCCGGGACGCGCTTCCTTGCCGACCGTGCGGTAAAGCGGGTATTCGCCCGTGGTCAGCTTGAAGGGCAGCTTGCCGGGCTCCTTGTAGAGCTCGCCGCCAATGGCCAGCATGCCGTCCTCCTCATTCCACAGCTCGTCGGGTTCGGTGACCAGGCTGACGATGGGGAACGCGTGATAGAGGTTCATCAGGTAGGTGGCAGTCACGGTTTCGCTGGGCTGCAGCGTTCCGCTGGGGTCGAATGCGCGGGCGCGCAGCACGGTCACCTTGTTGAAGGTCAGGGTATCACCTTCGTAGCGGATGCCGTTTTCCTCCGTGGGAATGGAGGCGTCGGTGGTGTAATAGACCACGGTGCCCTCCGGCACATTGATGGTCACTTCGATTTCGCCTTTATATTCGCCGCCGGGCAGGGACAGGGAGGGATTTTCGGTATAGCCGTAGTATCCCGAGCCGTTTTCCGCGCCGGGCGTGGGAACGTCGTAGTAATAAAAGCCGCTCTGGCCAAGAGTGCGGCCGTAGCTGTGGTCTGTGGGGATGAGGCTCAAAGGGATGCGGTCCAAAACGCGGCCCGTC
>CHCFC05602__coassemble_323_pt1 | contig 24859 bp, 27 predicted proteins | sample CHCFC05602__metabat2_high_PE_021 | metagenome-assembled genome bin CHCFC05602
TAAGACTGTTGAAAATAGCAGGTAAGCTCCTTGTCTCTCATAAATGGCAGCCATTTTTGGATCTCCTCAATGGCAATGGTCGGAGCATCCTCCCATGGCAGGGCAGGATCAAATGTCACTTTCCTTTCGAGCAATGGGAAGCGTAAATTCTCCGTTGAAAAATCGCGGCTCATTCCCTTTATGCCCCACCCATTTAGACTTATCGAAACAGATCCATCCAATCCCTCGGCAGGCGGTTCCCACGTAATGCGCACCACAGGGACGGCATCCACCTCCGGTACCACGATGGGCACGTCTACAGACACCGTATCGCCTTTTTCAAGCTGGTTAGGCGCGCCATGTTCGACAACATATTCTCCCGTCCAGCGCTGTGGCAGCGTTTCCCGCAGTTCTTTGATCGAAACGTAGTCGGCTGCGGCCAGTGAACCCGGACACAAGGCCGTCATCGCCGTCATCAGCAGGGCTGCAATAAGGATGTACATGCGCTTTTTCATATGGCAAAACCTCCTCGGCGATTGAGATGAACAGCATCATTGCTTGTTCTGTCTATTATGACAAAGCCGGGAGGCAATTGGTTCATGGCATATAAAATTTTTCTTTTTCCATACAGAAACGCCCGGCAGTCCTCTCCGGCCGCCGGGCGTTTTGGTTTTCCAAAGGGAAGGCTTACTTCTTGGTCAGGTACTTGCGCATATCAATGGCGCAGGCGATCAGGATGACCAGACCCTTGATGATGTAGGTGGTGTTGCCGCTGATGCCAAGGAAGGTCATGCCGCTCATGATGAGCTGCATCAGCACCACGCCCAGCACCACGCCGCTGATCTTACCGATGCCGCCTACGAACGACACGCCACCGATGACGCAGGCCGCGATGGCGTCCAGCTCGTAGTTGAGGCCGATGGTGCCGGTGGAGGCGCCCATGCGCGCGGCCTCGATGAAGCCGGTGTAGCCGTAGGTGACGCCGGCCAGCGCGAACACGCCGATGATGACCATCGTCACGTTGACGCCGGAAACGCGGGCCGCCTCCTCATTGGAGCCGACGGCGAACATGTTCTTGCCGAAGGTGGTCTTGTTCCAGATGAACCACATGATGGCCGTGACGATGATGGCAAAGGCCACATAGCTCATCACCGGGGTATTGCCCAGACGGAACATGGGCTTGATGACCAGTTCAGAGGTATAGCTTTCATCCAGATTGGAAATCTGCGCCGCGTTGCTCAGCGTCAGGTAGAGGCCGTAGGTGATCAGCTGCGTGGACAGCGTGACGATGAAGGGATGCAGCTTGAACTTGGCCACGCAGAAGCCGTTGACCAGGCCCACGATGCCGCCGACCAGCATAACCACCACCAGCACGATCACGACCGGCCAGGGGCCCATGCCCGCCAGGAAGCGGTTAGCCAGGTCCGCCTTTTGCAGCAGGATGGCTGAAACGAACGCGCCCAGGCCCACCACGCGGCCGGCCGAGAGGTCGGTGCCGGTGAGGATGATGGCGCCCGCGATGCCAAGCGCAATCGGCAGACGCGTCGCCGTGAGCTGGATGATGTTGACGATGGACGCCGTAGCCAGGAAGGCCGGGCGCTGAATCTGGATGTAAATGACCATCAGCAGGATGATGATGATCATCGCGTGGTCCAAAAGCCAGTTGCCGATGACGCGCCAGCGGTCGCGCGCGTCCATTTCGCGCAGTTGGTTTACCTTTTTGTTTGCGTCGGGCTTGATTTCAGACATGCTATTCGGCCTCCCTTAGACGTATTTCGCAGCCAGCGTCATGATCTCTTCCTGCGTGGTGGCGTCGGCCTGTACCTCGCCGGCAAGCCGCCCGCCGGACATCACCAGGATGCGGTCGCACACGCCCAGCAGTTCCGGCATTTCAGAGGAAACCATGATGACGGATTTGCCCGCACGGGCCATATCCATGATGAGCTGGTAAATCTCATACTTGGCGCCCACGTCGATGCCGCGCGTAGGCTCATCCAGCAGGAAGATTTCGGGCTCGGTAAGCATCCAGCGGCCGAAGATGACCTTCTGCTGGTTGCCGCCGCTGAGGGAACGGATCTGCGTCTGCTGGGTCGGCGTCTTGATGTGCATGGCGTTGATGGACCAGTTGGTGCGCTCCTGCATGGTCCGGTTGCTGAGGTAGAGGTGATTTTTCAGATACTTTTTCAGGCTGGAAATCACCGTGTTGTCGCGCACGGACATGATGGCGAAGATGCCGGTGGCGCGGCGCTCCTCCGTAACCATGGCAAAGCCGTTTTTGATGGACTCCTTGGGGCTGCGGTTATGGATGGGATTGCCGTTCATCCACAGCTTGCCGCGCTTGCGGGTGGCGCTTCCGAAGATGTTTTCCAAAAGCTCGGTGCGCCCGGAGCCGTCCAGGCCGGCCACGCCCAGGATTTCGCCCTTCTTGAGCTCGAAAGACACGTCCTTGAGCCCGGAGTACATGGCCGTGAGATCCTCCACCTTGAGGACCACGTCGCTCCCCACCTCATAGTCCTTCGGGGGGAAGCGGTTGGTCAGCTCGCGGCCCACCATGAGGCGGATGATCTCGTTCATGGTGAGCTCCTTTGCGGGACGCGTGGCAATCCACTGACCGTCGCGCATGATGGTGACCTCGTCGGAGATTCGCAGAATCTCCTCCATTTTGTGGGAGATATAGACGATGCCGCAGCCGCGGTCGCGCAGCATGTTGATGATTCGGAAAAGATGCTCTACTTCCTGCTCGGTCAGCGAGGAGGTCGGCTCGTCAAAGACGATGACCTTGGCGTTGAAGGATACCGCCTTGGCGATTTCCACCATCTGCCGCTGCGATACGGGCATGGTGCTCATGATGGTCTTGGGATTGACGCTGATGCCCAGCTCCTCAAAGACCTTCATGGTATCGGCGTACATCTGCTTTTCCGAAATGGCGGGGGTTCCCTTGATCTTGGGATAGCGACCCAGCCAGATATTGTCCATTACGTTGCGGCGAAGGGCCTGGTTGAGCTCCTGATGCACCATGGCGACGCCGTTGTCCAGCGCCTCGCGCGAGGAGCGGAAGTTGACCTCCTTGCCGTCGAGAAAGATTTTGCCTTCGTCCTTGTTGTAGATTCCGAAGAGGCACTTCATCAGGGTGGATTTTCCGGCGCCGTTTTCGCCCATCAACGCATGGACCGTACCCGCCTTCACCGTAAGGGATACGTTGTCCAGCGCCTTTACGCCCGGAAAGCTCTTGCTGATGTGCTCCATCTGCAACAGCTCGCGCTTGGGAGCGCCGTCCGTGGTGCGAGTGGCCTGTTGTTCCATCTCCGCCCTCTCCTTCCTTGCTGAGTTTCCCCGCGCGCACCGCTGACGGCATGCACACGCGCCGTCAGCGATGCGCGCGGGGATTGGTGATACCGAAGCGGAGGGGCTTTCGCCCCTCCGTCAATGGTTCGGCCTGTGGTGTTCTCACTCGCCGGTGTACACAGCATAGGGGATAACGACCTTCCAGCCGTCCTCAACGGTGAAGTTCTCGTTGAGGCCCTCGTACATGTCGTTACCAGCGATCATGTTGGCGGCGATGGTGGCGATGGCTTCCGCCATGCCCTCGGCATCCTGCTTGATGGTGCCGGCCATGGTGCCAGCGTCGATGGCGGCCACGGCATCCGCGGTGGCGTCCACGCCGAACACGGGGATGGTGGTGGTGCCTTCGCCATTGTTGTAGCCAGCCTGCTGCAGCGCCTGCATGGCGCCCAGGGCCATCTCGTCGTTGTTGGCGATAACCAGCTCAACCATGTTGCCAGCATCCATGTTGTACTGAGCCAGGATGGTGGTCATGTAGTCCTGCGCAACCTGACGGCTCCAGGTGCCGGCCTGGTCCACGAGGTACTTCTGGGCATTGCTCTCGTCGTAGAACTTGAGGGCGGGCTTGCCGGCGGCAACCAGCTTGGCATCAGCGTTCTCCTGGCCATACTTGGTGCGCGCGATGGCTTCCTGGTTGTCTTCCTGACCCTTGAACATCACGTAGCTGATCACGCCGTCGCCGTTGAGGTCATAGGCGTCGTAGTTGGCCAGCAGGTAGTCGCCGATCATGTCGCCCTGCATGATGCCAGCCTGCTCGTAGTTGGTGCCCACGAAGCAGCACTTATCATAGCTCTTGACTACGTCCTCGGAAACGGAGCGGTTGAAGAACAGCAGCGGGATGCCCGCAGCCTTGGCCTGGTCCACCACGTTCTGGGCGATGCCGTCCGCGCCGGTCTCAACGATGTTCACGGCCAGCAGGTCGGTGCCGGTGGCGATGGCGGTGGTGATCTGGTCGGTCTGAGTGGTCTGGGTGGCGTTGCCGTCCTGGTCCACATAGCTGATGCCGGCCTCATCGAACTTGGCATTCAGCGCGGTGCGCACGCTGGCGAGGTAGGTATCGCTCATCGTGTACCAGAAGACCTGTGCATTGCCTTCGGCCAGCGCGACGCTGCCCATGCCCAGGACCATGGTCAGAGCCAGAACCAGAGCAAGAATCTTTTTCATGGGAATCAAACTCCTTTGCTGTATGAATTTATTTTCTCGCGGCACGCCGCGATCAAATCCGTTAACGTTGTGCATATATTATATCGGATGAATGTGACAAAAGCAAGACGCTATGGAAAAACTTCAAAAAAAGAACGCAATATGCCATCATCCGAACATTCCTTCCAAAATAAACCGGAAGCCGCACAAGAGAAGCATTTATTGTATAAACGGAAAAAGGGGGTTTGAAACGCGATAGATAAAAAAACCTCCGGGCAGCCTGAGCAGATGAAATGCTCAAGCCGACCGGAAGCCGTGTTGACGGTACAGAGAATTACGGATGCATCACTTTGGGCTTTACGCGCCGCAAAAGGGGAATGAGCACCGCGCCCAGCACCACGCCGCTGAGCCCCTGCACCAGGTTGGGGACCACGGCGCCGGCGGCGGCAGCCAGGCCATAGCCCAGCAGCAGCCATTCCGTCACGAAGTATCCGGCCACCATGACCCCTTCGGCCACAGCCAGCAGCACGACGGTCAGCCAGTAGGGGCGTCCGGCGCGCAGGGCGTATACGGCCAAGGCGGCCACCAGCCCCTTGATCACAAAGGTGGGCAGGATATAGAGCGTATAGCCGCCCAGCAGGTCTGCCAGAGCACTGCCGATGGCGGCGGCGGGCACGCTGGCCCATCCCAGCAGGGACGCGCCCAGCAGGATGAAGCCGTCGCCCAGATGGATGTATCCCTGGGTGATGGAAACGGGCAGCTTAAAGAAGTAGGTAGCCACAAAGACCAACGCGGCCATCATGCCGCCAAAGGCCAGCTTCAGCGTTTGATCGCCGGAATTTTTGCGCATAAAATACAGCCCTCTTTATAAAGAGATGAGAAACAGCCTTCCTGTCATTTTGGATGGCGCGTCCGCCGAAGGCCCCCGCGCTTTGGGAAGGCCGGCTTCAGCCCTGGGACCGGAGATCGCTGAGATGGCGGTCCTCCTCGGCGGCGATGCGCTCCAGCGCCTCCTTCGCCTCGGGCGAGGTGGCCAGAGACGCAAACTCCCGGTACTTGCTGGCGGACAGCTCCTCGGCGAGCATCGCAAAGCGCAGCATGGCCTCCACATCCTGCAGAAGCCCCGCCCGCGCCGCGCCCATGAGCCCGCCTTCAAAGAGGATGTTGTCCGCGGCGGCGGCCAGCGCAATGCGCCGGTCATCAGACAGGCCGTCACTGCCGCCCAGGGCGCGGAACTGGGACAGATGCTCCTGCTCATCGGCGCGCATCAGCGTCAGATGATCGTAGAGCGGTTCGCTTTGACGGCCCAGCTGCTCCATCAGCGAGAGGGCGCGGGTATACAGCTGTATGGCGGAGGATTCCATTTCACATGCCATGAAAAGGGCCTCCTGCGCGGTGGCGACCTGCACTTCGTTCACTCCTTCCGGACGGCGTGGCGGGATGGGGGGTCAGGCCTGCTGGAGATACTCGTTGAGCTTCTTTACCAGCGCGTCGGGGTCGGAACCATGGGCGGCGCAGGCGTCGGCGATGGATTCGGCGGTGGCGTGCGGGCAGCCCAGGCAGTGCATGCCAAACTCCATGAAAATATGCGCGGTGCCGCGGTTGAGGCTGAGCACTTCGCCGATGGACATTTGCTTGGTAACGGTCATCGGGGATTTCCTCCTTGTTTTCAATGCTTTGCGGTCCCCTGCGGGGACGTGGATATCTTACCATCGGCGAAGGGGCTTGTCAATGTGGGGAAAGGATTGGACACCTCCGCAAATCTGTACTGGGAAAAGCCCGCCGCCTGTGATATACTGCGCAGGGGGGAGCGTTTTACAGAAAGAAGGTATTTTTATGCCCAACGAACCCTTTGTATATGAAACCGCGCTGGATATGTGCTCGGTGGATTTTACCGGCCACTGGCAGCCGGGAGCGGTGTTTCGCGCCATGCAGGAGGCGGCGGACGGCCACTGCCACGTGCTGGACCTGACCTTTGAACATCTGCGCGAGCTGGGGGTGGCATGGGTGCTCAGCCGCGCGCATCTGCACATGGAGGATTATCCCATCCTGGGGCAGCGCGTAACGGTGCGTACCTGGCCCGGAAAGACCAAGCACATGTTCTTTCCGCGCTATTTCACCTTTGAGGCGGAAGGAAAGACGCTCGGATGCGCGTCCACGCTCTTTGTGCTGATGGACCTGGAAGAGCGGAAAATCGCCCCGGCCTCGCGGCTGGGAAAACCCATGCCCGAATTTGACATCCCGGCGCCGCTGCCCTTTCCCGGCAATCTGCGCGCGCTGGACGGCGCGGTGATGCGCCATGATTACCTGCCCGTCTATACCGATCTGGACATGAACCAGCATGTGAACAACACCCGCTATGTGGACTGGTTCATGAACCAGTTCCCCGTGGAAAAGCACCGCCGGCAAATGCTGGGTGACCTGCTGGTGCATTACAACGCCGAGGTTATCCCGGAGGAGAAGCTGACCATGGAGGTGTGCGCGGCGCAGAACGCAAGCGTGCTGCGCGGCCTCAACGGGGATACCGTGTGCTTTGCCGTGGAGGGCACATGGCGCGACCGGCCCTGAATCCCTATTGCGAAGCGGTGAAAACCGTCGTATAATGAAGCCATCACCACGCGCGGAAAGGAGATGCGCGCATGAAACAATCCCATCGCCCGACGGCGGAAGCCTTCGAGCGCCTTTGCGCACCCTATTCCGGCATGGTATACCGCCACTGCCTGCATATGCTGGGCAATCCCCATGAGGCCGAGGATGCGGCGCAGGAAAGCATGCTGCGCGCCTTTCGCGCCTTTGACGCCTTCCGGGGCGACGCGGTGGCCTCGTGGCTGTTTCGCATCGCGCACAATACGTGCCTGGACATCTTGAAGAGCGCGCGCGTCCGCCGCGAAAGCCTGACGCTGGACGACCCGGAGCGCACGGACCCCGCCGATCCGGAGCCCACGCCTGATGAAGTGTACCTTCACGACGCGGATGTCGGACGCATGCGCAGCGCCGTGGCCTCGCTGCCTGAGGAGCAGCAGCTGCTCATCGGCCTGTTTTACGGGCAGCAGATGGGCTACGCTGAAATCGCGCGGGCCACGGGCCTTCGGGAGGGCACGGTCAAAAGCCGGCTGAGCCGCGCCCGGGCTGCGCTTGAGAAGAAGCTGGCAGCGTCGGAATAAAACAGGGAACCTTTTCACATCACGCTCGTTTATTCCAAACGAAAGGAGGCACGCGCATGCACCGGGACATGGAATCAAACAGCGCCTTGGAGCAGGCGCTCTGCCGCCTGTATCAGTCGGAAGAGCCGCCCGCCGGATTTGAAACCGGCTGGCGCGCCGCCGTCAGACGGGAGGAGAGCATGATGAGAATGGCCGAAAAGAGTACAAGACGGCCCCTGTGGCGGGCCATCGTGCCGGCGTGCGCGGCGCTGGTGCTGGTGGCGGGCAGCCTGTGGGCGGGAACGCTGGATATGGGCCTGGAGGCCGCCCCTTCGAAAAAGGACGCGGCGACCAACGCGGGATATGCGAATACCGCTTCCTTCACCTCGGCCAGCGCGCCCAACGCCATGATGGCGCGGTCTGCCGATACCGCCGTCTATGACCTGTACGTGGCCGAGGAGAGCGGCGCGTCCACCGGCGGAACAAGTGCCGCGGATGCCGGAACGGAGGCGTCTGCCGGTCAGAAGCTGGTGCGCACCGCCAGCCTGACGCTTCGCACCACGGCCTTTGAAGCCGATCTGGAAAGCGTGCAGGCCCTGCTGGAAAGCCTGGGCGGCTATGTGGAAAATCTCTATGAGTACGGCGACGTGGAGAGCGGCGATACGCGTACCGCCAGCCTGAGCGTGCGCGTGCCGTCGGAAAACCTGGATGCGTTCCTCTCCGGCGTGGAGGGCGTGGGACGGGTGACCGACCGCTCTGAAAGCGTTACGGACATGACCGTGCAGTACACGGACAATCAGGCCCGACTGGATACCCTGTACGCCAAGATGGAGCGTCTCAACCAGCTGATGGCGCAGGCGCAGGAGGTTTCGGACCTGATCGAGCTGGAAAGCGCCATCGCCGATACGCAGTACGAGATCGAACGCTACGAAACCTCGCAGCGCAGCATCGACCGCCGCGTGGACATGAGCGCCGTGAGCGTGACCTTGCTGGAGGATACCCCTGCCCAAAGCGCGACGGCGGAGGACGTCGGCCTGGGCGAGCGCCTCGGCGCCGCGCTGAACGCGTCGCTGAGATGGCTGGGCGGCTTCCTGCGCAACATGCTGGTATTCATCACGATGGCTCTGCCGGTTGCCGTGCCTGTGGCCGTAATCGCGGTGGCCGCATGGCTGATCGTGCGCAGCCGGCGTTCACGCCCCCCAAAGGATGATTCCAAGGAGGAATGACCCATGAAACGGCTGTCCATCCTGCTGGCTGCAATGCTGCTGATCGCGTCCGCCGGGCAGGCGGAGACGCTTGAGCCCGTCGTCACACCCGCGGCGGAGCTGACGGAGGCGCTGGAAACCACCATCCGCGCTACGGGCACGGAGAGCGTGCCGCTGCCGGCGGATATCGTGGTGCTTACGCTGTGCGTGCAGGGCTCCGGCGACAACGTGACCACCGCGCAGGACAAGGCGGAGCAGGTGATGCAGAGCCTCCGCGACGCGCTGGCGCAGATGGGCATTCCCGAGCATGACGCACAGACCGCCTACTATGGCGTGGAAACGGTGTACAACTATCAGTACTCCAAGCTGGGAGAAAAGGAGACAGCCTCCGGCTATACCGTATCCATCGACCTGTCGGTCAGGCTGGACGATCCGGCGCGCGTGGGCGAGGTGATTGACGCGGCCATCCGCACCGGCGCGCAGAACAGCTACGGCCTGGCCTACGAAAGCTCGGAAACAAAGAGCGCCTATTTCCAGGCGCTGGACGCCGCCACCGCCGACGCCATGGCGCAGGCAAAGGTGCTGGCGGAGGCGTCCGGCCTCCAGCTGGACCGGCTGGTGAGCGTCACCGAGGTGCAAAGCGACGAATCGACCGTCATGGCCGCGAGCGTCAGCGCCGAAACGCCCGTGCATCCGCACCTGTCCGTCACCGCGACGGTCGAGGTGTGCTATACGGCGCATCCCTGAGGACATGAAATCTGCGTCCGGCGGCTTTTGCCGCCGGGCGCTTTCTGGTGGTCAAACGGGGGCCGGTGTGGTATACTAGGCGGGAAAGGCGGTGACGGCATGCGTTTTACCAAGATGGAAGGCGCCGGAAACGACTATCTTTACATCAACGGCTTTGAGGAGCAGGTGGATGACCCGGCGGCCCTGAGCATCAGGATGAGCCGGCAGCATTTCGGCTGCGGGTCGGACGGGCTGATTCTCATTCTGCCCGGCGATACGGCGGATTTCCGGATGCGCATGTTCAATAATGACGGCAGCGAAAGCGGCATGTGCGGAAACGGCATCCGCTGCGTGGCCAAGTACTGCCACGACCGGGGCCTGACGGACAAAACCGAGTTTACCGTGGAATCCGGCGGGGAGATCAAGCTGCTGCGCCTGACGCTGGCGCCGGACGGTACCACGCAAAGCGTGCGCGTGGATATGGGCGCGCCCCAGCTGGATGGCGCGAAAATTCCTTCCGCCGCTGTGGGATGCCCGGTGATCGGGCATCCGGTGAAGGTGGGGGAACGCACCTATGCCTTCACGCTGGTCAACATGGGCAACCCCCACGCCGTGTGCTTTGTGGAGGACCCGGATGCCGCCCCGGTCACCACGGACGGGCCGGTGCTGGAGCATCATGCGGATTTCCCGGAGCGCATCAACGTGGAGTTTGTGAAGGTGGAGGACCGCGAACACCTGCGCATGCGCGTGTGGGAGCGCGGCACGGGCGAGACGCTGGCCTGCGGCACGGGCGCATGCGCGGCAGCGGTGGCGGCGTGCCTCAACGGCCTGTGCGGCCGCAGCGTGACGGTGACGGTGCCCGGCGGCACGCTCCAAATCGAATGGAGCGAGGACGACGGACACGTATATCTGACGGGGCCGGCTACCTTCGTATATGACGGCGTATGGCTTCAAGAGTAAGAGAGGATGGAGAAAAGCATGCTCAAGGTCAATCCCAACTATGAAAAGCTGCCCGGCAGCTATCTGTTTGCCGAGATCGCTCGCCGGGTGAAGGAATACACGCAGGCCAACCCTGGCGCCGACGTGATCCGCCTGGGCATCGGCGATGTGACGCGGCCGCTCGCCCCCGCCGTGGTGGAGGCGTTTGAGAAGGCGGCGCGGGAGATGGGCTGCGCGGAAACCTTCCACGGCTATGGCCCGGACTACGGCTATGACTTTCTGGTCAACGCCATCATTGAAAACGACTACCGCGCGCTGGGCGTGGAGGTGGCCTTTGACGAGGTGTTCGTCTCCGACGGGGCCAAGTGCGACGTGAGCAACGTGCAGGAGCTCTTCAGCGACGACGCGGTCGTCGCCGTGACCGACCCCGTCTACCCCGTGTATGTCGATTCCAACGCCATGGCGGGCCGCGCCGGGACCTACGCGGGCGACCGATGGGACCGGCTGGCGTATTTGCCCTGCAACGCGGAAAACGGCTTTGTGCCGCCGCTGCCGGACCGGCCCGTGGACGTGATCTATCTGTGCTACCCCAACAACCCCACCGGCACCACGCTCACCCGCGCGCAGCTCAAGGTCTATGTGGACTACGCCAAGGAAAACGGCTGCATCATCGTCTACGACGCGGCGTACAAGGCCTTTGTCACCACCGACGCCCCGCGCAGCATCTATGAGATCGAGGGCGCGAAGGACGTGGCCATCGAATGCTGCAGCTATTCCAAGACCGCCGGATTCACCGGCACGCGCTGCGGCTGGATGGTCATTCCCCACGGCGTGCACGGCCTGGGCGCGAGCGGTCAGCCCGTGGAGCTCAACCAGATGTGGAAGCGCCGCATGGGCAGCAAGTTCAACGGCGTGAGCTATCCCGTGCAGCGCGCCGCCGCCGCCGTCTATACCCCGGATGGCATGGCCCAGTGCATGGAGACCATCCGCTACTACCTGCGCAACGCCGCCATCATCCGCGAGGGGCTGATCCGGGCGGGATATGAGGTCTATGGCGGCGTGGATGCGCCCTATGTGTGGATGCGCACGCCCGCGGGCATGGACAGCTGGACCTTCTTTGACCGCCTGCTGCAGGGGGCCAACGTGGTCGGCACCCCCGGCGCGGGCTTCGGCCCCTGCGGCGAGGGCTATTTCCGTCTGACGGCATTCAACACGCTGGAAAAGACGCAGGAGGCGCTTGCACGCATTCAGCGCGGCTTCTGATTGAGCACGTGCGCGACCGGACGGGCCGCGCACGTTTTTTGCGGGGGGCTGCCCCTGCGCAGAGGAGGATGAAATGAACGGGCTTTGGCTGATGCTTCCCTTCCTGGCGGTGCGGTTCCTTCTGCCGCTTGCGCTGGGGCGGAAGGCGCTACGGCGCGCTGCGCGCTTTGCGCCCATGCGGGGCGGCGAGAAGATCGCCTATGCGGTGTATCAGGCCGCGACAGTGGCGATCTTCGTTTGCCTGGGGTTTCTGACGGTGCGGTGGGACGGCACATGGACCTCCCTTGCGGGGGGCGTGTGCTATGCCGGGGGGGCTGGGCCTGTGTACCGCCGCCATGGTCGCGTTCTATGCGCCCGACGGCAGGGGGCTGAACACCAACGGCGTGTACCGACTCTCCCGCCATCCGATGTATGTGGGGTATTTCGTGTGCTTTGTGGGCATGGCGCTGCTGGTGCGGTCGCCTGTGCTGCTGGGCGTGGTGCTGATCTTCCAAGTTGCCGCCCACTGGATGGTGCTCGCGGAGGAGCGCTGGTGTCTGGAGACGTTTGGGGATGACTATGCGCGCTATATGCGTAGCGTCCATCGGTATCTGTAAGGGCCCCTGCGGTATTTGCGCTGACGAAGGAGGCAAGGGGAATGGCCTGTTTTTCGTATCAGGGAAAATCCGTTTTCTATGAGGAATGCGGCCAGGGGACGCCGCTCATTTTCCTGCACGGCAACACGGCTTCCTCAAAGCTGTTTTTGCCCATCCTTGCGCTCTACAGCGGGCGGTATCGGTGCATCTGTCCGGATTTTCTGGGCAACGGGCAGTCCGACAGGGTGGAGGCGTTTCCAACCGACCTGTGGCAGGATGAAGGACGGCAGGCCATCGCGCTCATCCGGCATCTCAACTGCGGCAAAGCCTGTCTGGTGGGGACCAGCGGCGGCGCGTGGGCGGCCCTGAACGCGGCGCTGGAATGTCCGGAGCTGGTATGCGCCGTGGTTGCGGACAGCTTTGACGGGCGCACGCTGCACGACGGCTTTGCGGAGGAACTGGCGGCGGAGCGGGAAGCCGCCAAGGCGGACGCGAACGCGAGGGCCTTTTACGAATGGTGTCAGGGCGAGGACTGGGAAAAGGTCGTCGCGCTCGATACCGAGGCGCTGACCCGGTGCGCGCGGGAGGGGCGACCGCTCTTTCACAGGCCGCTGGAGGAGATCCAGGCGCCCGTTTTGCTGATGGGAAGCAGGGAGGACCGCATGTGCCGGAAAAACCTTGAGGAGGAGTACCGGGCCATGGCCGCCCGGATGCCCGGCGCGTCTGTCCACATGATGAGACAGGGCGGGCATCCGGCTCTCCTTACCAACGCGGCGGAGGCGGCGGAGGCGGCGCTTGAATTTCTGGACGCCTGCCGGCAGTCTGAAAACGGGGAAGGAGAGCGTTGACCGCTTGCCGCTTTGTTCTGAGGTGATGCTTTTTGATTTGACCACTGGTCAGGTCCTATGCAAAAACCCTTCCGTGGCTGCCGATACCACGGAAGGGCCTTTGCTTATGTTTTGGGAATTACGTTTTGCTCAAACGGCCAGGCTCAGTTGTCCGTCGCGGCATGGGTGCCGGCCAGACGGCCAAACACGCAGAAGTCCACGATCGCGTTTCCGCCCAGGCGGTTGCCGCCGTGGATGCCGCCCACGATTTCACCGGCGCAGTAGAGGCCCTCGATGATGGAGCCGTCGGCGCGCAGCGCGTGGGTCTCGGTGTCGATGCGCACGCCGCCCATGGTGTGGTGCACGGCGGGCTTGCGCTGATAAGCCACGTAGTACGGGCCTTCGATCGTCTCGGCCCAGCTCGTGCGGCCGAACTCGTCCACGTCGCCAGCCTTGGTGTGGGCGTTGAACGCCTCAACCGTCTCGGCCAGCGTATCGGCGGGCACGCCCATCTGCTCGGCCAGCCCCTCCAGAGAGGTGTCGATCATGTAGCCGTAGAGGTTGTTGTCCAGGTAGTACTGCAGGGTCTGCTTGCCCAGGCTGTACACCTCGTTGGGGTCCTCGCAGCTGAAGATGTAGTACACCAGACCGTCGGGCTGGGCGATCATGGCCTTCGCCATCTCGTCGCGGCGGCCGTCCTCGCGCACGAAGCGCTCGCCGTTCTTGTTGATGAAGCAGTTCGCGGAGGTGATGTCGAAGGTGGCGCCGGTCTGCGGGTTGCAGAAGGGCAGCAGCTGGATCTGGTCCATATCCACCAGCTCCGCGCCCACGGCCTCGGCCATGAAGATGCCGTCGCCGGTGACGCCGGGCATGTTGGAGGTGGTCAGCGAGGGTCCGAGGTCGGGCCACTTTTCGCCCTCGCAGTACTTCTGGCGCAGCTCCACGTTGCCCGCGAAGCCGCCGGTCGCCAGGATGACGCCCTTGTTGGCCATGAGGGTCACGGCGTTGCCGTCCCGGCCGACAGCGTTCACGCCAACCACCTTGTCGCCGTCGGTAATGAGGCTCTTACCGGTGGTGTCCATGATGATCTGCACGTTGTCACGGCCGTCGAGGGTATTGGTGAAGGCCTTGATATAGCCCGTGCCGTTGGGGGTGGTGGCGCCGTGGGTACGCGGATAGAGGGAGCCGCCGCCCAGAGTCACGAAGTCGTTGAACTCCATGCCCATGCTCTCCAGCCACTCCAGCGCGGGGTAGGCGCCGGCGGTGAGCACCTTGACCAGGTCCAGATCGGCGATCTTGTCGCCGCCGTTCCAGGTCTGCAGGGCAAACCAGTTGGCGCTGTCAAAGAGGGTCTTGTCGGTTTTCTTGTAGGCTTCAAACTCCAGACGGACGGCTTCCTGCAGCTCGGCATGCTCCTCGCTGACAGGTTCCTCGGCCAGCGCGTCCTCCACCAGCGAATCCTGGTCGCCGGAGATCTCGGCGTAGTCCTGCAGGTCGGGGTCGGGCGCGTTGTAGATGCCGCCGGCAACGATGGAGTTGCCGCCCAGGAAGCCGGTCTTTTCAATCAGGATGACGGATGCGCCTTCGTCGGATGCGCTCACGGCCGCGGCCAGACCCGCGCCACCGCCGCCGACGATGATGACGTCGGCCGTCATGGTGACATCCTCAGCGGGGGCCTTTTCAAGCTCCTTGCTGAAGGCGCCCTCGGTATCGCCGGCCTGCTTGAGGCAATCCTGCACAGCCGCGATCAGCACACGGCTGGACACGGTGGCACCGGTGATGGTATCCACGGCCGTGGTCTGGTTCTCCACGATCGCGGCGGGAATTTTCTCAAATACGGGGTCGGTTACGCCGGGGGTTTCCACCTGATCGACCACATCAACAGAGGTGATGGCGCTGTCGGTCACGGTCACTTCCACCGTCATGGGTCCATGCATGGCGGTCATGGTCGAGGTGTAGGTGCCAGGCGTCAACACACCCTCCGCCTGTACGCTCACGCAGCCGAAGACCAGCGCCAGCGTCAGCAGGCATACGAGTACTTTTCTCATGGAACTTCCTCCTAATCCGTCTTGCTTTGGGGAAGAAAGGCCGGTCGGCAGCCGGTCTTCATCCTTGATAAAATTATAACAAAATCAGCTTATTTATACAAGTAGTTTGGTGTATAAAACTAATCGGATGTATCAACGGGGCTTGACGGAGGGATATTACCGTGCTATAGTGTACTTGTTCAATAAGTACACTATAGCACAAAGGAGGCGCGGCGTGGACATCATCATCAGCAGCAATACCAACATGCCCATCTACGAGCAGATCACCTCGCAGATCAAGGCGATGATTATGTCGGGGACGCTCCATACCGGGGACCCCATCCCTTCCATGCGGGCGCTGGCAAAATCACTTCACGTGAGCGTCATTACGGTGCAAAAGGCGTATGAGGATTTGCAGCGCGACGGTTTCATCGAAACCACGGTGGGGCGCGGAAGCTTCGTATCGGCCCGCAACCGGGACTTTTATCAGGAGGAGCGGCAGCGCCAAGCGGAGGCCCATCTGGAGGCGGCGGCCGGCATCGGCCGGCAGAGCGGCATTTCGCTCGAAAAGCTGGTGGAGCTGCTCACACTGTTTTATCAGGAGGGACCATGATGACGGAAATGGCGTTGACGGTGCAGGGGCTTTGCAAAGCGTATCCCCGCTTCCATCTGGAGAACGTAACCCTGCATGTGCCGCGCGGCACGGTTGTGGGGCTGATCGGCGAAAACGGCGCGGGCAAGAGCACGCTGATCAGCGCGGCGCTGGGCCTGGTGAAAAAGGACGCGGGTACGGTGAGCGTGCTGGGAAAGGAGACGCCGGACGCGGAAACGCTCGGGCAGGTGGGCGTGGTGTTTGACGGGAACAACTTTCCCGACGTGCTATCGCCCGCGAAGCTGGGGCGCGTCCTCAAGCGCATCTATCCCTCCTGGGACGAACCCAGGTATGCCGCGCTGCTGGAGCGGCTGGGGGTGCCGCAGGACCAGAAGCTGAGCGAGATGTCCAAGGGCACGCGCACGAAGCTGTCCATCGTCACGGCGCTTTCGCACGGGTCAAGGCTTCTGGTGCTGGACGAGCCCACCAGCGGGCTGGACCCGGTGGTGAGAGACGATATTCTGGACCTGCTGTGGGAGTTTGTGCAGGACGAGCAAAACGCCGTGCTGATCTCCTCCCACATCACCAGCGACCTGGAGAAAGTGGCGGACTATATCGTGTTCCTGCATCAGGGGCGGGTGGTGTTTGAAAAGCCCAAGGACGAGCTGCGCTACGGCTGGGGCATGCTGCGCTGCGGCGCCGAGCGCCTTCGCACCCTGGACCCGGCGGACATCGTGGCCTGGCGGCGGCAGGACTACGAATGCGAGGTGCTGCTTTCTGACCGGGACGCGGCGCGCAAAAAATACCCCGACGCGCTGATCGACCCCGCCACCATCGACGAAATCATGCTCATGCACATCAGGGGGGAAAAGCCATGAAGGGCCTGTTGCTCAAGGACTATTACCTCATCCGGGACGGGATGGTGATTCTGCTTTTGACCTTTGTCGCGGTGGGCGCGGGGCTTGCGTTTCTGACCTCGCCGTGGGTGCTGATCGTGGTGGCGGGCGCCACAATCAGCTTTCAGGGCGCGATGACCGTCCAGAGCGACCGAAGCAGCCAGTGGGACCGTTTTTCGGCGACGCTGCCCCTTCCCCGGAGCACGGTGGTTTCTGAAAAATACGTGCTGTATCTGCTCCTGTGCGCGCTGGGTATGGCGCTGGGGCTTGCGGTGGGAGGGATTGCGGCGGCGCTGGGCCGCGCGCCCGACCCGGAGGAGCTCTATCTGTACGCCAGCACGGCCGTAATCGTCTGCCTGATGACGGGCAGCGTGAACCTGCCCTGCACGTTTGTGCTCACGGCGGAAAAAAGCCTGGCCGGCATCATCCTGTGCGATATCCTGGTATCGGCCCTGTTTGCAGGCGGCATTTTTGCGCTGCGGCAGGTGATGGATGTAAAGCTGCACATGCGCGCCGTGCTGGGCATGGGCGCGGCCCTCAGCGCGCTGTGCTACGGGATCTCGTGGATCATCGCGGCCCGGCAGTTGCCGATGCGGGATGTGTAGCTACTTGTGATACCGCTCCCCGGCGTTGATCTTGGCCGCGCGGAAGAGCTGCTCCAGCAGCATCACCCGGGCCAGCTGGTGGGGAAAGGTCATGCGGCTCATGCTCATGCGCTCGTCGGCGCGCCGGAGCACCGACGGGTGCAGGCCCAGCGAGCCTCCAATCACAAAGACGATATGGCTTTTGCCCTGAGTGAACAGGCCGTCCAGCCGGGCGGCCAGCTCAGGGCTTTCGTATTGCCTGGCGTCCACGCACAGGGCAATCACATGGTCCCGGTCCGAAAGGCGCGCCAGGATGCGCTCGCCCTCGCGGCGCAGCGCCATCTCGTTTTGCGCCTCGCCGGGCTGGGCAGGCTCCGGCTCGTCGGGCACCTCGACCACGGTCACGGGCATCAGCCGGCGCAGGCGCTTGAGATACTCGGCGGCGGCATCGGCAAAGAAGCGCTCGCGCAGCTTGCCCACACAGATGACGGTTACGGGCATGGCGTATCCTCCACGATGGTAAAGAGCGTCGCATCCACCCGCACGTCGCGGAACAGCCGCTCAAAATAGGCGGCCTCGCCCTGCGGCAGGTGAAGCGTACACAGGCCGTCCTGCAGGGTCACGGCGGAGACCGCGTGCTCGTGGCCCCGCGCATCCACGATGCGCACGCCGGACCGAAGCGCGCCCGCATCCTCCGCGGCGCACAAAAGCGCCACGCCGCGCGGCCCCAGGTCCATCACTTCATCCATCAGCCTCAGCTGCATTGCGCGCCCTCCTATGCCATGGTGTAGAGATAGCTTGCCCGGTAACGCGCCGCCACATGAAGCGTCACGTCGCACCCCACCCGCGCGCCCGCATCCGTCAGGGCGGCGTGCGTGGTGCGGTAGGCCAGGTCGGGCGTGTTATTCTCGCTGCTCAGATGGCCCAGCAGCAGGTGACGGGTACCGCTTTCCGCCAGACAGACGGCGGCCTCCGCGCCGCTCTGATTGCTCAGATGGCCCTTTTTGCCAAGGATGCGCGTCTTGAGCCGCTGGGGGTAGTGCGGGTTGTGCCGGAGCAGGTCGGGGTCATGGTTGCTTTCCAGCAGCACCAGGTCCGCGCCGGTCACGGCGTCGCGCACCTCCTGGGAAAAGTAGCCCAGGTCCGTGGCCACGGCCACGCTATGGTCCCGCGCAAAGATGCGGTATCCCACGGGGTCGGCCGCGTCATGCGGGATGGAGAAGGGAGCGATCTCCAGATCGTTGAGGAAAAAGCTCTCACCCGCGCGGATGACGATGCGGCGCTCCGGCGCCAGCTCGCCCACGGCGCCGTCCATGCCCTCCCAGGTGCCTTCGGTGGCATAGACGGGCAGGCCCAGCCGGCGGGAGAGCACGCCCACGCCCTTGACGTGGTCGCTGTGCTCATGGGTGATGAGCAGCGCTTTGAGGCCCGCCGGGTCCAGACCCGCGGCGCACAGCGCGTCCAGCACCTGACGGCCGCTCATGCCGCAGTCCACCAGCAGCGCGCCCCGGTCGGTGGCGAAGTAGACGGCGTTCCCGCTGGAACCGCTGAAAAGGGTGCAGAAGGTAATCAAAGCGAAAGGCTCCTTGCTTGGATGTCGGGCGGGGCAGTCCCCGCGCGGGTCCTATTGTACCATTTTTCGCGCATGAGGGAAAGGGGGGCCTTCCTTCCTGCATGCGGCGGCGCCGGGCGGCATATCCTTGTTCCACTCCCCCGCAAAAAAACGACAAGGAGGAACGGGCGTGACGCTGGCGGAGCTTCGCACCAAAGAGGTGATCGACGTGCATGACGGCAAGCGTCTGGGCCGGGTGATGGATATTGAGTTCTGCACGGCGGACAGCCGCGTGACCGCTCTGGTGGTGCCGGCGGAAACCTCGTTCCTTCAAAGCCTGCGCGGCGAAAAATGCGGCCTGGTCATCCCCTGGGAGGACATCCAGCGCATCGGGGACGACGTGATTCTGGTGTCCACCAAATGCAGCTGCGCCTGCCGCCAGGACGGGACCCACTGGGAATAGGCGTCCCGATGTGCGTATGCGCCCGGCTTCCCGCGCAAGCGGGAGGCCGGGCGCATTGCTTTTCATGTTCAAAAGCATTATAATGGCAGTGCCCAATCAACCAACAGGGAAAGGCAGAGAACAATGGATATTTTGAACTATTTGCAAGGCATGGCCGTGCAGCACGGCCCCAGCGGGCACGAGGCGGAGGTGTCCGGCTGGCTGAAGGCGCGCTTTGAACCGCTGTGCGACAGCGTCAGCGTCGATCCGCTCTACAATGTGATCGCGCTGAAAAAAGCGACCGCGCCCACCAAGGACGGCTCTCCCGCGCCCCGCGTGATGCTGGCGGCCCATCAGGACGAAATCGCCCTCATGGTGGCGGACATTTTGCCCGACGGCTCGCTGCGCATGGGACAGGTGGGCGGCGTGGACCCGCGCATCCTGCCCGCCTCCACCGTTACCGTGCATGCCACGGGCGGCAGGGACGGCACGGTGAAGCTGCTGGGCGTGGTGGGCTCCACCCCGCCGCACCTGCTCAACGCCGCCGACCGCGAGCACAACTACAAGCGGGAAGATCTGTTCGTGGACCTGGGCATGCCTGTGGAAAAGGTGCGGGCGCAGGTCCGCGTGGGCGACCTGATCACCCTGAACGGCCCGGCGACCCCGCTGCTCAACGACCGCTGCGCCGCCAAAACCATGGATGACCGCGCCTGCGTGGCCTGCCTTCTGGAGGCGGCCGAGCGGCTGCAAAAGATGAGCCACATCTGCGATATCTACTTTGTGGCCACCTCTCAGGAGGAGGTGGGCTCCAAGGGCGCAACCGTCGCTGCCCACGCCATCGACCCGGACCTGGCCGTGGCGCTGGACGTGACGCACGCCACCATTCCCCAGAGCCGGCCGGACACCACCGTGCCGCTGGACGCGCCTGCCGCGACCTACGGGCCCTTTGTGCAGCACAAGCTGCTGGAGCGCCTGAAAAAGGCCGCCAGGGACCACGGCATCAAGCTCAACACCGAGCATGCGGAGCGCTTCACCTATACCGACCTGGACAATATCCAGATCGCGCGCGAGGGCGTGCCGTGCGTGCTGATCGACCTGCCGCTGAAATACATGCACACCACGGTGGAACTTCTGGACATGAATGTCATCCGCGAATGCGGCAGGCTGCTGGCCCATTTCCTGGGCGACCTGGACGAAGGGTGGAATGAAGCGCTATGGAGCTGAAACAGCTTTGTGAACTGCAGGGCATCAGCGGCCGCGAGGAACTGGTGCGCGCCGCCATCTATGAGACGTGCGTGGGCGTGCTGGGCAGGGAAAACGTGACCATCGACCGCGTGGGCAACGTGATCGCCCACAAGCAGGGGCGCGATGCGGAAGCGCCGCATGTGATGGTATCCGCCCACATGGACGAGGTGGGCCTGATGGTGATTTCCGCCACGGACGAGGGGCTTTTGCATGTGCGGCCCATCGGCGGCATCGACCCGCGGGTGCTGGTGTCCAAGCGCGTCAAGGTGGGCTATGCCGTGCCGGAAAAGGACGGCAAGCCCGCTCAGGAGCCGCTCAATGGCGTCATCGGCGCCATGGCCATCCACCAGCAGACCGCCGAGGACCGCAAGCGCGTGCTGCCCATCGACCAGCTGTACGTGGACATCGGCGCCAAGGACAAGGACGAGGCGCTGGAAAAGGCGCCGGCGGGCACGCCCATCACCTTTGACACCGCCTTCACGCCCTTTGGCGACGGGCGGATTCTGGCGCGCGCCCTGGATGACCGCATCGGCTGCTACAACATGCTGCGCCTGCTTACCTGTGACGTGCGCGGCGATACGGATTTTGTGTTCACCTGCCAGGAGGAGGTCGGCTGCCGCGGCGCGGCGGGCGCGGCCTTCCGCCTGATGCCGGACGTCGGAATCGCGCTGGAGGGTACCACCGCCAACGATATGGGCGACACGCCCGCCGTGCATCACGTGTGCCGCGTGGGTCACGGCGCGACGGTCAGTTTCATGGACAACGCCTCCATCGCCAATCCCGAACTGTTTAAGGAGATGCTCGCCCTGGCGGAGCGGGAGAGCATCCCCCATCAGGTCAAGATGAGCGTCAGCGGCGGAAACGAGGGCGGCACCATGCAGCGCACCGGCGCGGGTGTGCGCACCTGCGTGCTCAGCGTGCCCTGCCGCTACATCCACAGCCCGTCCACCGTGTGCGCCGCGTCGGATATCGAGGCGCAGTACCGCCTGGCCAAGGCATTTTTGGAGAAATAAAATAGAGAGGTGCATTTTCGATGTTTGAACTCATCAGGCAGCTGGTGAATCTCTATGGCGCGACCGGGCGCGAGGCCGGCGTGGCCGACGCCGTGGAGGCGCTTGTCAGGGACCATGTCGATTCCATCCGCCGCGACGCGCTGGGCAACCTCATCTGTGAAAAGCGCGGCACGGACCCCGACGGCAAGCGCATCATGCTCTCGGCACACATGGATCACATCGGCTTTATCGTGGTCGCCGTGGAAAAGGAAGGCTACCTGCGGGTGATGCCCGTGGGCGGCGTGGGTCTGGCCGTGAGCCGTACCCGCCATGTCAGCTTCCAAAACGGCGTGCAGGGCGTGATCGTGCAGGAGCCTGTGCGCGAGGGAGAGACCCCCGCCATGAAGCACATGTTCATCGACATCGGCGCGGCGGACGAATCCGAGGCCCTCTCCATGATCAGCCTGGGCGATGTGGCCGTATATGCCAATGACTGCTTCCGCCTGGGCGAGCACCGCGTGGCTGCGCCCGCCATGGACGACCGCGTGGCCTGCGCCCTGCTGGTGAGCGTGATGCAGGCCCTGCCCAAGACCCGAAACACCGTGATCGCCGTGTTCTCCACGCAGGAGGAGGTCGGCTGCCGCGGCGCCAAGACCGCCGCCTACAGCGTGGACCCGGACATCGGCATCGCGCTGGACGTGACGGCCAACGGCGACACCCCTGAAACCAAGCTGCCCGCCATCAGGCTGGGCGAGGGCGCGGCGGTCAAGATCATGGACCGCGGCAGCATCTCCAACCCCGACCTGGTGCGTGAGCTGCTGGCGGCGGGCGAGCGCGCGGGGGTCAGGACCCAGCGCGAGGTGCTGCCCTTCGGCGGCACGGACGCCATGGCCATGCAGGTTTCGCGCAGCGGCGTGATCGCGGGCACGGTGAGCATCCCCTGCCGCTATGTGCACAGCGCCTGCGAGGTGATCGACCTGCGCGACGTGGAGGCCGCCCGCGCGCTGCTGCTGGAATACCTCAAATGACATAAGGAATGAAAAATCGGGCCTGCGCTTCGGCGCGGGTCCGGTTCAGCTTGTCGGAAACGTCCGGCTGCGCCGGCCTTTTCCGCCAGATGCTTAAGAAATGTTTGCGTACAGGGGCGCAAACGCCCCGCCCGCTCGGCAAAGCCGGGCGATACGAATCCACTTTGGAGGGCGTGCGGCCCTCCAAGCCTCCCGAAAGGGTTTGTCAGCGGTTTGAATCGGGCCCGCGCTTCGGCGCGGGTCCGATTTTTGCATGCGCCGGAGTACCGGCGCTATGCTTCGGACGCTTCTCCGCCCTGCGGGGCGGAGGGCGCCAGCGCCTCAAGCAGCGCCAGACACCGCTCCCGCTCGCTGCTGCCCAGGGGCGTGAGAAAATACAGCGGCCGTTCCAGCGCAAAATCCGTCACGTCAAGCACGGCGAGACCGGCTTCATCCGCCAGCACACCTTCGTAGAGAAAGGTGACGGCGTCGATGGCGGCCAGGGCCGCCTTGATCAGCCCGAAGCTGCCCAGCTCCACTGTGCGCGCGAAGGCGGACAGGTCCATGCCGCGGGCAAACAGCGCGCTTTCCAGCACCGCGCGCGTGCCCGATCCCTGCTCGCGCACCAGCAGCGGGCAGGCGCACAGGTCGTTCATCGTGCAGGGCTTTCCCGCCAGCGGATGCCCTGCGCGGGCCGCCGCCACAAACCGTGCGGTGCGCCACCGGTGCGGCTCAAACAGCGCGCGGTCAAACAGCCCCTCCACCAGCGCACAGTCCAGCTCGCCTTCCAGCATGCGCCGGGTGAGCGTCTGCGTATTGCCTACGCATACCTGCGGCGCCTGCCCCGACGCAAGCACCCCGGCCAGCGGCTTTGGAAGATAGTAATCCGCGATGGACAGCGTCGCGCCCAGGCGCAGGGGCGGCACGCCGGCGGCCATGCGCTGCATGAGGCGGCGCTCGTTGACCAGCTCAATCTGTACGTGCTTTTTGAGCTCCTCGCCTGCGGGCGTCAGCCGCACGCCGCGTCCGCGCGTGTCTACCAGCCGCCGGCCGAAATGCTCCTCCAGCCGGTGAATCTGCTGCGTCACGGCGGGCTGGGTCAGATGCAGGCACTCTGCTGCGCGCGTGTAGCTGCCCAGCCGGGCCACTTCCAGAAAGGTAAGAATCTTTGCGTCCAGCATCGTATATCCCTCCGCAGAAAGTATAACATAAATTTATGATAGATTCAAAATCAACATTTTACTTTATGGAACTTTGCGGGTACAATGGACCGGCAAAGAAACGGAGGGATTTGGATATGCAAAGGATGGAAAAGTACGCAAGCGTGGTGCCGGGCCTTCTGATCGCGGTGGCGGTGGCGGCCGCGGCACGGTTTCTGGAGAGGCTTCTGCCCATCCACCTCATCGGCGCATCGGTGATCGCACTCTTTATCGGCATGGGGCTCAACGCCCTGCGCAAGCCGTCTGCGCTGGTGGCCGGGGGCCTCAGGTTCACCTCCAAGCGGGTGCTGAAGCTGGCCATCATTTTGCTGGGCGCCTCGCTGAGCATGGGGGACATCCTCACCGTGGGCAAACTGTCGCTGATGGTGATGTGCTTTACGCTGCTGACCTGCTTTGGCGGCGGCTATCTGGTGGGGCGCAGCCTGGGGCTTAACTGGAAGCTGAGCAACCTGATTTCCGCGGGCACGGGCATCTGCGGCGGGTCGGCCATCGCGGCCATCGCCCCCGTGATCGACGCGCAGGACCGCGACATCGCCTATGCCATGTCCGCCACGTTCCTGTTCGATATGGTCATGATTCTGATGTTTCCCTTCCTGGGGCACTGGCTGGGTATGAGCGACATGGCCTACGGCCTGTGGGCGGGCACCGCAGTCAACGATACCTCCAGCGTGGTGGCGGCGGGCTATGCCTTCAGCGAGGCGGCGGGCGACTTTGCCACCATGGTCAAGCTCACGCGCACGCTGTCCATCATCCCCACGGTGCTGATTTTCTCCGTCATTAACGTGCGTGAAAAGTGCCGCCTGAACGTGGCCGTGGAGGGCGAGCGGGTCAACGTGCTCACGCTGTTCCCGTGGTTCATTCTGGGCTTCCTGGGCCTGGCGCTTTTCAACAGCGTGGGGGTGATCCCCGCCGCGGTTTCCGCCTTCCTCAAGGACCTGAGCAAGTTCCTCATGGTGGCCGCGCTGGCCGCCATTGGCCTGAATACCGATTTCCGTGAAATGCAAAAAGCGGGCCTGCGCCCCATGCTGCACGGATTCATCATCTCCGCGCTGGTGGTGGTGGTGGCCCTGCTGGTGGAAATGGCGATGGGGCTGGTGTAAGCTCAGCCCTTGACGGCGCCCGCCATGACGCCGCTGACGATATATTTCTGGCACAGGAAG
>CHCFC05602__coassemble_329_pt1 | contig 24660 bp, 22 predicted proteins | sample CHCFC05602__metabat2_high_PE_021 | metagenome-assembled genome bin CHCFC05602
GCGATTCCGCCGGAGAATGTAAATTTATGAAAACTTTATCCATTGAATTGACATGTGAAAATTTGCATGCTATCATACACTTACAACAAAGGGACAGGCGCATACAGGCGAAAAAGCCCTATGTCCGTCCTTTGCGCAGTCCTCCCCCGACGGGGAGACAAATGACGAAACGGAGGAAACCAACATGAAAAAGCTTTTGGCCATCGTTCTGGCCCTGGCGCTGTGCCTCGGCATGGTCACCATGGCGACCGCTGAAACCACCAAGTATAAGATCGGCGTGCTCGTGCCCGCCGTGACCCACGGCTGGGTGGGCGGCATCACCTACAACGCCGAGCAGTACTGCAAGGAGCTGGAGGCCGCCGGCACCATCGAGTACAAGCTTCTCACCTCCAGCAATGCCGAGGAAATGACCGCCCAGTTTGACGAGGTCATCCTCTGGGGCGCCCAGGCTATCGTGGTTGCTCCCCAGTGGACCGGCATGGAAGTGGCCGCCCAGAACGCCATCGACCAGGGCATCACCGTCGTGGCCTTCGATATGGACATCCCCGCCGAGGGCATCTACAAGGTGACCGGCGACAACGAGAGCATGGGCGTTGCCAGCGCGAACTACATCGTTGAGAAGATCGGCACCACCGGCACCGTCGTGGCCCTGCCCGTGCCTACCTCCGGCTCCGTGTCCGAGCTGCGCATGAAGGGCTTCACCGACACCATGGCCGAGATCGCTCCCGACGTGGAGATCATCGAGTACGCCACCGCCTTCACCCGTGAGGATGGCCTGAAGGACATGGCGGACATCCTGACCGCCAACCCCGAGATCGACGCCGTCTACAGCCTGGATGACGAGACCACCATCGGCGCCCTGCAGGCCATCGAGGATGCCGGCCGCACCGACATCAAGGCCATCACCGGCGGCGGCGGATGCCAGGAGTACTTCAACATCATCAAGGAAAAGGCCGACGAGATCCATGCCTGCTCCGCGCTCTACAGCCCCCTGATGATCCGGGACTGCCTGGACGTGGCCCTGAGCGTGCTGGGCGGCGAGACTGTTGACGCCGTGAAGGTTATCCCCTCTCAGATCGTGGACGCCACCAACGTGGACGAATACATCGATCCCAGCAACACCATCTATTGATTTCCCTCTCTTTCAAAAGGGGCCGTGGCCGGTGCCATGGCCCTTTTCCCCGGTTATAAGAGGATTTTGAGAACGGATGTGAACAAATGAACCTCTCCATGCGTGGGATCGTGAAATCCTTCGGCGCGAACGACGTGTTGAAAGCCGTCGATTTTTCGCTTCGCGGCGGGGAAATCTGCGCGCTGCTGGGCGAGAACGGCGCGGGCAAAAGCACGCTGATGAACATTCTGGGCGGCGTGCTCCGGCCCGACGCAGGGCAGATTTTGCTGGACGACAAGCCGCAGACTTTCCAAAACCCCGGTCAGTCGCTGGACGCGGGGATTGCCTTCATCCATCAGGAACTGAACCTCATCAACGACCTCCCGATCTATGAAAACATGTTCATCGGCCGGGAGCTGAAAAAGAAAAACGGCTTTCTGGACCATCCGCGCATGATCGCGGAAACCCGGAAGGTATTTGAGCGCATGTCGCTCGATCTGGACCCCCGCACCATGGTGCGCGACCTGGACGCCTCCTACAAGCAGATCGTGGAGATTTCCCGCGCGCTACTGATGAACGCCCAGATCATCATTATGGACGAGCCCACCACCTCGCTGACCGACCCGGAGATCGAGCACGTATTTGAGATCCTGCGCACGCTGAAAAAGCAGAACGTGGGCATCGTCTTTATTTCCCACAAGCTGCGCGAGGTCATGGAAATCTGCGACCGCTACACGGTCCTGCGCGACGGCGTGATGGTGTCGGAAGGCTATGTCAAAGACGTGACCACCGATCTGCTGGCCCGCGACATGGTGGGCCACGAGGTGCGAAACGAGCCCCTGAACCGCAGCGCAAAGCTCGGGGACGAGGTGCTCCGCCTGGAGGATCTGACCCAGGAGCCGCACTACCGCCACATCAGCCTGAGCGTGCGCGCGGGCGAGGTGCTGGGCGTCACGGGCCTGCTGGGCGACGGCCGCAGCGAGATCTTCCGCACCGTCTTTGGCGATGCGGGAAAATATCAGGGCAGCATCGTCGTGGGCGGCAAGCCCGTGCAGATGCACTCCACCCAGCAGGCGCTGGCGCTGGGCATCGGCTATGTGCCGCGCAACCGCAAGGAAAACGGCATCATCAAGGACATGAACATCCTGGAAAACGGCTCCATCGTGACCTGGCCCCGCCTGACCCGCCGGGGACTGATCGACCACAGGGCGCAGCGCGAGGAATTTGATCGCCAGCGCCGGGAGCTGCACATCAAGATGGAAAGGCCTGAGGACCCCATTACCAGCCTGTCCGGCGGCAACCAGCAGAAGGTGGTGCTGGCCAAGTGGCTCAGCGCCAATCCGTCGCTGCTGATTCTGGACAACCCCACGCAGGGCGTGGACGTGGGCGCGAAAGAGGAGATCTACGACATCATTCTGCGCCTGGCCGATCAGGGCGTGGCCGTGGTGGTGCTCTCCAACGAGGCGCAGGAGATCATCCGCGTGTGCGACCGCGCGCTGGTGCTGTACCACGGCGATATCCAGGCCGAGGTCAAGGGCGAAACCATGAACGAACACGAAATGATGCGGCTGGCAACCGGCGGCTGAACGCAGGCGAGAGGAGTAAACAGGCATGACGCAAGTGACGAACCGGCAGACCCTTCTTGAAAAGGTCGGCCGCAAATGGAAGTCCGATCCCATCTTTTCCACGGGCCTGGTGCTGGCCCTGATGGTGATTCTTCAGACCGTGGCGCTGGGCTTCGACTACGAATCCTTCGGCGCGTGGTTTACCAACTGGGGCAAGAACTGGATCAACATCCTGCGCAACAACGCCGGCGTGGGCATCGTGGCCCTGGGCATGACCTTTGTCATCATCTCCGGCGGCATCGACCTGGCCGTGGGCTCCACGATGGTTGCCATCGGCGCGGTCATCATGGTCTTTATCAACCAGTATCCCGACGGCCTGCTCACCGCCGTCGGCATTACCGGTGTGCCGGCCTACGCCATCGGCATCGTCGCAGGCGTGATCTTCGGCTGCCTGCTGGGCGGCATCAGCGGCGTATTGATCGCCCGTAGCAAACTGCCGGCCTTCATCGCCACGCTGGGCATGATGAAGATTCTGCGCAGCGTGACCCAGCAGGTCATGCAGACCGCGGCGGTCAAGGTGCCCAGCGGCTTCCTTGCCATCTCCAACACCAAGATCGGCGGCGAGGTCATTTTGCCCATCCTCTACTGGCTGGTGGCGGCGGTGATTCTGCATATCGTGTCGCGCTATACGCCCTTCGGCCGCCATGTGTACGCCGTGGGCTCCAACGAGCGCACCGCGCGCCTCTCCGGCGTGAACGTGGAGCGCGTCAAGGGCCTCATCTATGTGCTCATGGGCGCGCTGGTGGCCGTGACGGCGGTCATCCAGGTATCGCGCATCGGCAGCATGGACTATGCCAACGCCGGCAGCGGCTATGAGATGGACGCCATCGCCGCGGTCGTGGTCGGCGGCACCAGCATGAGCGGCGGCCGCGGCTCCATTCTGGGCACGGTGCTGGGCATGCTGATTATCGCCGTGATGAACAACCTGCTCAACCTCATGGGCGTGCCGCCCTTCCTGCGCGAGGCGTTCAAGGGCTTCATCGTGATCGCCGCGGTGCTCCTGCAAAAGAAGGAAGCCGCCGCCTGACGGCCTGTTAAAGAAAGGAAGACAAGCATGCTCAATATCGGTATCATCGGCTGCGGCAAGATCGCGCAGGTGCGCCATCTGCCCGAATATGAACAGAACCCCGGCGCACGCATCGCCGGGCTGTACGACCTGAATCAGGAGCGCGCGCAGGCGCTGGCGGCGCAGTACGGCGCAAAGGCGTATGAGAGCTACGAGGCGCTCCTGGCCGACCCGGCCATCGATGCGGTGAGCGTGTGCTCATCCAACGTCAGCCATGCGGAAATCGCCGTGGCGGCGCTGGAGGCAGGCAAGCATGTGCTGTGCGAAAAGCCCATGGCCACCACTTTGGAGGACTGCGAGCGCATGGTCGCCGCCGCGAAAAAGAGCGGCAAGTACCTCATGATCGACCAGAACCAGCGCCTGGCGGGCGCGCACCGGAAGGCCCGCGAGCTCATCCGCGCCGGCGCCATCGGAAAGCCGCTCACCTTCCGCACGGCGTTCCGCCACGGTGGGCCGGAGACATGGAGCGTGGACCCGGGCAAAAGCACCTGGTTCTTTGACAAGAAGCGCGCGGCCATGGGCGCCATGGCGGACCTGGGCGTGCACAAGACCGACCTGATTCAGTTCCTGCTGGACCAGGTGGTGGTGGAAACCACGGCGAGCCTAAGCACGCTGGACAAGAAATTCGCCGACGGCAGCCCCATCACCGTGGACGACAACGCCGTGTGCATCTACCGCATGAGCGGCGGGGCCGTCGGAACCATGACCGCCTCCTGGACCAACTATGGCCCGGAGGACAACTCCACCGTGATCAACGGCACCGAGGGCGTGCTGCGCATCTATGACGACCCGGTGCATACGCTGGTGCTCATCCGCCGCGACGGGACCGTCGAGAACTTTGACGTGGACCAGATTCAGACCAACGACAACCAGACCAAGTCCGGCATCATCGACCTGTTCGTGGACTGCCTGAACGACCCGTCCCGCGAGGGCATCGGCGCCGAGAGCGTGCTGCCGGCCATGCGCGCGGTGTTCGCCAGCATTGAGTCGTCCGAGACGGGGCGCGCCGTGCGGGTCAACGAGTGAGGGGTGCAGCCATGGAAAAGCGCATCATCGCGGTCAACTCCAACTGCTATCACGGCTATTCCATGGAGGAGGCCATCGAGGGCATCCGCCGCGCGGGCTTTCACTACATCGAGCTGACGGCCACCAAGGGCTGGACCGAGCATGTCTTTCCCGACATGCCCTTCGAGCGCCTGCTGGCCATTCAGGACGAGCTGGAGGCGGCGCAGATCCGCCCCTTCGCCATGAGCGGGCACTGCAACCTCATGGACCCCGAACGCATCCCGGACTTTGTGAAAAACATCCGGCTGGCCGCGTTTTTCGGCTGCGACTACATCGTCTCCTCCATCGGGGAGGCGCACCTCAGGGACAACGCCGTGGCCGACAACGAAACCGTGGCCCAGAGCATCCGCGCGCTCCTTCCCCACCTGGAGCGCTACGGGCTAAGGCTGGTTCTGGAAACGCACGGCCATGACCACGGCACGGGCGCGGCGCTGTCCGACATCGTGCGGCGCGTCGGGTCCGACCGGGTGAAAATCAACTACGATACCGCCAACGTCATCTTCTACGGCGGGGTGGACCCCGTGGCCGACCTGCGGGCCTGCGTGAGCGACGTGGCCTACCTGCATCTCAAGGACAAGGCCGGCGCGGCGGACGTGTGGGACTTCCCGGCGCTGGGCAAGGGCTGGGTGGATTTCCCCGGCATCTTCCGCACGCTGGAGGAGGCGGGCGATACAAGCCCCTTCAGCATCGAGATCGAGTTCACCCAGGCGGGGGCGAAGGATCTGGCCGAAGTCAACCAGGCCGTGCAGGACAGCGCGGACTATCTGCGCGCGCACGGCTTTGAGCTCTAAGGAGGCAGGGGCATGAGAATCGCGCTGGTGGGCCTCGGAGGCATGGGCAGCACGCACTACCTCAACTATCTTCACATCCCGCAGGCCCAGGTCGTGGCCGCGGTGGGGCAGGGCGAGAAGGACCGCGCCCGCGCCGCCGGATGGGGCCTGCCCCTGTATGCCACGCTGACAGAGCTGTGCGCCGTGGAACGGGTGGAGCTGGCGGACATCTGCGCGCCCACCTTCCTGCACAAACCGCTGGCGCTGGAGGCATTCGGGCTCGGGCTGCATGTGATTACCGAAAAGCCCGCCGCGCTGTCCCTGGCGGATGCGCAGGAGATGTACGAGGCGGCGGACCGCGCGGGAAAGCAGCTGTACGTGGCGCAGGTTTTGCAATTCACCCGCGAGGTGGAGACGCTGCATCAGGTGATTGCGGACGGGCGGTACGGCAAGCCCCTGGACGCCTGCTTTGAGCGCCTGTCGGCCCGGCCGGGCTGGGTGCAGGGGAGCTGGCTGTTTGAGAAGGAGAAAAGCGGCCTTCTACCCTTTGATCTGCACATCCATGATCTGGATATGATGGTCAGCGTGTTCGGCGGGCCCCAAAGCATGGACTATACCAGCTGCGGCGGCCCGGATGCGCCCTGCCGGGAGCAGTACCGCTTTCGCTACACGTTTGCGGACGGTGTCACCGCCAGCGCTGAAGCTGCGTGGTTCAACGCCTGCCTGCCCTTCACGGCCCGGTGGCGCGTGTACTTCGAGCGCGGGCTGCTGGTGTGCGACGGCGGCCTGACCGGCTACGGCGCGGACGGGAACGTCACCGCCTTTGACGTAGAGGACCCCGTGAAGGTGGAATGCGGCGCCAACCTGCCGCCCAGCGGCTGGTTCCTGCGCGAGCTTTCGCACTTTGTGGAGCGCGCGGGGGAAAACCGTCCCTCCGAGCGGGTGCCGCGTACCCAGGTGCTCGGCGTGCTCAGGACCCTGGAAAAGATCGTGTGAGGCCGCTGCGGCGGGCCTTTGGGCGCGGGAGGAAGGAAACGCTTCCTTTCCGCGCCTTTTCGCGCAATTTCCGCCTTTTGGGCTGCTGTGGCGGTTGACAAGCATTTGGCAACAAACTATAATATGCATGTTGGAAACTTCCGTCTGTTTGTCGTGCCCAAAAACAGTCAGGCGGCTCTTTCAAAACATACAAGTTTAGGAGGGAACCCCAATGGCAACCAAGATGACCGTTGACGGCAATACTGCCGTAAGCCACGTTGCATATGCGTTCAGCGACGTGGCGGCCATTTACCCCATCACCCCTTCCTCCCCCATGGCGGAAGTGGTCGATGAATGGGCGGCGCGTGGTACGAAGAACCTCTTCGGCCAGACCGTTCACGTAAGCGAGATGCAGTCCGAGGCGGGCGCGGCGGGCGCCGTGCACGGCAGCCTGGCGGCCGGCGCGCTGACCACCACCTTCACTGCCAGCCAGGGCCTTCTGCTGATGATTCCCAACATGTACAAGATCTCCGGCGAGCTGCTGCCCTGCGTGTTCCACGTGAGCGCCCGCGCGCTGGCCGCGCACGCCCTGAGCATCTTTGGCGACCACGCCGACGTGATGGCCTGCCGCCAGACCGGCTTTGCCATGCTGGCCTCCAACAGCGTGCAGGAAGCCATGGACATGGCGCTGGTGGCGCATCTGTCCACCCTGGAGAGCAGCGTTCCCTTCCTGCATTACTTCGACGGCTTCCGCACCAGCCATGAGGTGCAGAAGATCGACGCCATCGACTACAAGGACATCGAGCCCCTGGTGCCCTGGGACAAGGTCCGTGCCTTCCGCGCCCGCGCCCTCAACCCCGATCATCCGCATCAGGCCGGCACCGCGCAGAACCCCGACATCTACTTCCAGAACCGTGAGGCGGCCAACAAGTTCTACAACGCCACCCCCGCCATCGTGGAAGAGGTCATGAAGAAGGTCAGCGCGCTGGTGGGCCGCGAGTACAAGCTGTTCAACTATGTCGGCGCCCCCGACGCCGAGCGCGTGATCATCGCCATGGGCAGCGGCTGCGAGACCATCGAGGAGACCATCAACTACCTCAACAAGAAGGGCGAGAAGCTGGGCCTGATCAAGGTGCATCTCTACCGTCCCTTCAGCGCCGAGCGCCTGCTGGAGGCCATTCCCGCCACCTGCAAGAAGATCGCCGTGCTCGACCGCACCAAGGAGCCCGGCTCTTTGGGCGAGCCCCTCTACGAGGACGTGTGCTCCGCGCTCTATGAGCACGGCAAGACCGACGTCGAGGTCATCGGCGGCCGCTACGGCCTGGGCTCCAAGGAGTTCAACCCCACCATGGTCAAGGCCGTGTATGACAACCTGTCCGGCGCCATGAAGAACCATTTCACCGTGGGCATCGAGGACGACGTGACCGGCACCAGCCTGCCCCTGGGCGAGCAGCTCATCACCGCGCCCGACGGTACCGTGTGCTGCATGTTCTACGGCCTTGGTTCCGACGGCACCGTAGGCGCCAACAAGAACAGCATCAAGATCATCGGCGACCACACCGACATGTACGCGCAGGGCTACTTCAGCTATGACTCCAAGAAGTCCGGCGGCCTGACCGTCAGCCACCTGCGCTTCGGCAAGACGCCCATCCAGAGCACCTACCTCATCGACGCGGCCGACTTCGTGGCCTGCCACAACCCCAGCTATGTCACCAAGTACGACATGGTCAGCAAGGTCAAGGACGGCGGCGTGTTCCTGCTCAACAGCCCCTGGAGCGCCGAGGAGATGGACAAGCAGCTGCCCGCCAAGATGAAGCGGCAGCTGGCCAAGAAGCATGTGCGCTTCTACAACATCGACGCCATCGACCTGGCCCTGAAGGTGGGCATGGGCAACCGCATCAACACCATCATGCAGGCCGCGTTCTTCAAGCTGGCCGAGGTCATCCCCTACGAGCAGGCCGATGAGTACATGAAGGCCTATGCCAAGAAGACCTACGGCAAGAAGGGCGACGCCATCGTCAAGAAGAACTGGGACGCCATCGACATCGCCATCTCCGGCCTGGTCGAGATCCCCGTGCCCGCCGAGTGGGCCAATGCCACCACCGGCGCGGTGCCCGTCAAGGTCGAGGCCACCGAGTACTTCGACGAGGTCATCCAGCCCATCCTCGCGCAGGAAGGCGACAAGCTGCCCGTGTCCAAGCTGGATCCGGCCGGCGTCGTGCCCACCGGCACCACCAAGTACGAAAAGCGCGGCATCGCCGTCATGGTGCCCGAGTGGCAGATCGACAACTGCATCCAGTGCTGCCAGTGCGCCATGGTCTGCCCGCACGCCTGCATCCGCCCCTACATGGTGGACGACGAGGGCAAGGCCAACGCGCCCGAGACGTTCGCCACCAAGCCGGCGCTGGGCCCGAAGTTCAAGGGCCTGACCTTCCGCATGCAGGTTTCCCCGCTGGATTGCACCGGCTGCGAGAACTGCGCGCAGGTCTGCCCGGCGAAGAACAAGGCGCTGGTCATGAAGCCTCTGGCCACCCAGACCGCCGAGGAGAAGAACTGGGAGTACGCCCAGACGCTGCCTGAGTTCAAGGGCGAGGCGCATCCCAAGACCATCAAGGACGCCCAGCTGAAGAAGCCGCTCTTTGAGTTCTCCGGCGCCTGCGCGGGCTGCGGCGAAACCCCGTATGTGAAGCTTGTCACCCAGCTGTTCGGCGACCGCATGATCGTTGCCAACGCCACGGGCTGCTCCTCCATCTACGGCGGCTCCGCCCCCACCTGCCCCTACACCACCAACGAGGAAGGCCATGGTCCCGCCTGGGCCAACAGCCTCTTCGAGGACAACGCCGAGTTCGGCTTCGGCATGAACCTGGCCTACAACCAGCGCCGCGCCAAGCTGGCTGACACCGTGCGCGCCCTCATCGCCGTGGACTACTGCTGGGATGAGATCAAGGCCGCGGGTCAGAACTGGCTGGACAACATGAACGAGGGCAAGGCTTCCAAGGCCGCCGGCAAGGCGCTGCTTGAGAAGTGCAAGGAAGGCATCGTCGAGGGCTGCACCTGCGAGGCCTGCACGCTGGCCCGCGAGGTCGTCGACAGCGCCGACCTGCTGACCAAGAAGTCCTTCTGGATCTTCGGCGGCGACGGCTGGGCCTACGATATCGGCTACGGCGGACTGGACCACGTGCTGGCCCAGAACCAGGATGTCAACGTCCTCGTGCTGGATACCGAGGTGTACTCCAACACCGGCGGACAGTCCTCCAAGTCCACCCCGACCGGCTCCATCGCCAAGTTCGCTGCCAGCGGCAAGCGGACCAAGAAGAAGGATCTGGGCATGATGGCCATGAGCTACGGCTATGTGTATGTGGCGTGTGTCGCCATGAGCAACCCCGCTCAGGTCGTCAAGGCCATGGTCGAGGCCGAGGCCTATCATGGCCCGTCCCTGATCATCGCCTACGCGCCCTGCATCAACCATGGCATCAACATGGGCATGGCGCAGGCCGAGATCAAGAAGGCGGTCGAGTGCGGCTACTGGACCATCTACCGCTACAACCCCGACCTGGCCGAGCAGGGCAAGAACCCGCTCACCCTGGACTCCAAGGAGCCCAAGGCCGAGGGCTATCAGGACTTCATCAAGGGCGAGGTTCGCTACGCGTCCCTGGCCAAGATGTTCCCCGATGTGGCGCAGGACCTGTTCCAGAAGAACGAGGCCGACGCCATGGCCAAGTACGCCAAGTACAAGAGCCTGGCCGAATAATCCCATACGGCTTTTCCGGGGCCGCCCTTCGGGGCGGCCCTTTGGCGTGCCTGCTCCCGCCGTTTTCCAAAAAACAACAGGAATGGCCACAGACATCCGTGGCCGGTTATGGTATAATGAACCTATCATCAAGCCGGAGGAGGGCGTAGCGGATGACACAGGGCAGCGCACTGCTCAAACCCATGCGGGCGGACAGCCTGCTGCGCCCGGAAACGGCGCGGGCCATACCTGAAAAGGTGGCCGTCGCGTCAGTGCCGGCGAGCGGTTCCCCCCTGATGCACCCGCCTACGTTTGCGCCCCGACCGACTCCGGTGCGGCAGGAAAAACCGGCTGACGAACTGGACCGGCTGTGGGAAAATCTGTCCTGGCTGCAAACGCAGGCCCCGGCGGAGGAGGACCCGGAGGACGACGGCGAGGACGCCGTGCCTACGGACCAGATGCCCGTGCCCGCCCCGGTGCCGCTGGAACCGCTCCTGTCCGGACGGCCGCACCGCCGCACGCGTTGGGTGTGGCTGGGCATGCTGGCGGCCGCTGCGGCGGTGGGATGTGTGCTGTGGCGGCTGGACTGGCTGCCGTTTTGAAGAGCGCCCCGACGGTTTCGCCGGAGCTTCGGTCTCAACAGCGTTTTCCCGGCCTTGCCGAAGGCCGGGTTTTTGGCGTGCGCCCGATTGTATGCATGCGGATAAGGTGGTATAATAGCCATGGTATGGAAATGCGTCAACAGGATGATGACAAAACGGAAAAGCCCGGCTGCGGCCCGTGCGGGACGCCGGTGTTGACCGGCCTGACGGAGCTGCGCCGCGCATGGGCCCGTGCGACAGATACAGAAAGGAGGATGCCCAATGCTGACAACCCCCTGGGGCGAACGTCTGGATGAAAGCCGCATCCTCACCGAATACCCGCGTCCGCAGATGCGGCGCGACAGCTATCTCAACCTCAACGGCCGTTGGGAATACGCCATCACCGGCAGCGATGAGTCGCCTCAAAGCTGGGACGGGACCATTCTGGTGCCCTTTTCACCGGAGAGCGCCCTGAGCGGCGTGGGCCGCACGCTGGAACCCGGGCAGACGCTGTGGTACCGCCGCGAGCTTACCGTGCCGGAGGGGTTCCTCCCGCGGGACGGACGGCTGCTGCTGCATTTCGGCGCGGTGGACCAGGAGGCCGCCGTGTATCTCAACGGCGTGCTGCTGGGCCGGCACATGGGCGGCTACAACGCTTTTACGCTGGATGCGACGGATGCGCTCGGCCCGCGCAACACCCTCGTGGTGCGCGTACATGACGATACGGACGCGAGCTTTCACAGCCGGGGAAAGCAGAAAACCCGACGGGGCGGCATCTGGTACACGCCGCAGAGCGGCATCTGGCAGACGGTGTGGATGGAGGCCGTGCCCCGGCATTATATTGAAAGCCTGCGCATCGTGCCGCTGTTCGACCAGTCGGCGGTGGAGGTGACGGTACGCTGCGCCCAGCCCCTGCAATGCGAAGCGACCGTGGACGGCCGCACCGTGCCCTTCACCAGCGGCGAGGCGGCGCGCATCCCCATGCCGGATTTCCGCGCCTGGAGCCCGGAGGACCCCTACCTGTACGACCTGTCCGTCACGCTGGGCGAGGACCGGGTGGAAAGCTACTTCGGCATGCGCAAGATCGAGGTGCGCGCGGACCGGGGCGGGGTAAAGCGCCTGTTTCTGAACGGAGAGCCGTATTTCCAGAGCGGATTGCTGGATCAGGGCTACTGGCCCGACGGCCTGTATACCGCCCCCAGCGACGAGGCGCTCATCTTCGACATCCAAACCGCCAAAGCCATGGGCTTCAACATGCTGCGCAAGCATATCAAGGTTGAGCCCATGCGCTGGTACTATCACTGCGACCGTCTGGGCATGCTGGTGTGGCAGGACATGCCCTCCGGCGGAGGAAAATACCGCTTTTCCACCGTCACCCTGCCGTTGATCACCGGCCTTCACCGGCGCGACAACCGCTACCGGGCCTTTGCGCGCGCCTCGGCCCAGGGTCGCGCCGAATATATGGACGAGCTGGAGGAGATGGTAGGCCAGCTTTTCAACGCGCCCAGCGTGGCGCTTTGGGTGCCGTTCAACGAGGGCTGGGGGCAGTTTGACAGCACGCTTGTGATGGAGCGTCTGCGTGCCCTGGACCCAACCCGCCCCGTGGACCCCGCCAGCGGCTGGCACGATCAGGGCGCGGGCGACCTGCGGAGCCTGCACGTGTATTTCAAGCCCTTCCGCTTCCGGTACGACCGGCGCGGCCGCGCGCTGGCCCTGAGCGAATTTGGGGGCTATAACCTGCGAGTGGACGGCCATTGCTTCAACCAGAAGGACTACGGCTACCGTCGCCTGCCGGATGCCGCCGCGCTGTGGCGGGATTTTGCGCGCCTCTATGAGTGCGAGGTGCTCCCCGCCGTTCCGCGGGGGCTGTGCGCGGCGGTCTATACACAGCTGAGCGACGTGGAGGACGAGCTCAACGGGCTGATGACCTACGACCGCCGCGTGGTCAAGCTGGACGCCGAGGACGTGCGCGAGCTCAACGAGCGCCTGCGGGAAGCGTCGCCCAGAACATGACGGTTTTGTCTGGTTTCATGACATGAATCCCCTGTCGTCCGGGCATACTGCTCCTATCATGCCGTAAAGGAGCGCGCCCTATGAGCGACAGGAATGCTGAACACAACCCCTTGAAACGAAACACCCTTCTTTTGCTGCTGAGCGCCGCGGTGCTCCTGGCCATCGCCGCGGCCACGCTGCTATTGCCGGGCAGCGCGTCCGCGCCGGATGAGCTTCCGCCGGCCCAGGCCGTGGACGCGGGCGATACGGTGCGTGTGGCGGAAGGGTGCGAGCTGCTGCAAACGCTGACCTATACCCGCTGCGAGCATGTCGTCACCCGCCGGGTCACGGCCCCGGCCGAACTCTACGGCAAAACGCTGGATGAGGTGGCGGCGCTCTATCCCGAATGGCGCATCACCGAATTCGGGGCCAGTCTGATCAAAATGGAACAGCAGCCGGATATGTTCTGCCCGGACCACATGGTGCTGATGCCCAACGGTGCGGGCGTTCTTTGCGTGTTTCAAAACAAATACGGAGACGGCCTGGCGCTGGTGAACGAATTGACGCTTGAACTGGACGACCTGCCCAGCGCGGTGCAGGAGGACCTGCGCCGCGGCATGGGCTTTTCAACGCTTGCGGAGCTGGAACAATGGCTGGAAAGCGTGGAGTCGTAAGCCATGCTCGCCATCTATATCCGAAGCCTGGTGCTGGTGTGCTTCGCCGTGCTGGCCATGCGGCTGATGGGCAAGCGTCAGGTGGGACAGCTTCAGCCCTTTGAACTGGTTGTCGCCATCATGATCGCCGATCTGGCCTCCACCCCCATGGAAAGCCTGGATATCCCTCTGTGGCGCGGCATCATCCCGCTGGCGGCCACGGTCACGCTGCACCAGCTCTTTACGCTGCTGTCGCTCAAGAGCCAGCGCATGCGCGCGTTTTTCAGCGGCACCCCCACGGTAGTCATCCATCAGGGCAAGATCGACGCCAAGGCGCTGGAGCGGCTGTGCTTCAACCTCAACGACCTTCTGGAGGAATTGCGCACCGGCGGCATCCTCTCGCCCACGGATGTGGGCACGGCCATCATGGAAACCAGCGGCAAGCTCAGCGTGTTTCCCCGCTCCAGCCAGCGCCCCGTGACCCCTGCCGACATGGGGCTGGAAACGCAATATGAGGGCATTCCCCTCACTCTGGTGATGGACGGCAAGGTGGAGCGGAACAACCTGCCCCTGTGCGGCAAGGACGAGGGCTGGCTGCTTGCCCAGCTGAAAAAGCTGGGCTATCCGGACGTGCGCAAGGTGCTTTTGTGCTACCTGGACACCGACGGGCAGATGACCGTGCACGGCTTTGGGGAAAAGCCGCCCGTCCGCGGCAGCGCGCTCACGCCTGAGGAGGTGTGCTGGTAATGCGGCGGGCCGTTACGCTCATCGTGGTGCTCACGGTGCTCTGCCTCGGCCTGGGGCTGTGGCTGGACCTGACCCAGCGGCATACGGCGCGCGAATACCTGGACGCGCTGGACGTGATCCGCACGGAGGTGCTGGAAAGCCGCATGGAAGCGGCGGCGCATGAGCAGGCCTACCTGCACGCGCGCTGGCAGTATGACGCCGGCTGGCTGAACTTCCTCATCGGCCACCACCATACGCGGGCCGTCACATCCGCCATGCTGCACCTGTCCACGGCGCTGGAGCAGCGCTGGCAGGATGAGAGCCTGCGCGCGCTGGATGAGGCCGTCGATGCGCTCAGCGAGGTGGAAAGCAGCGATTTTGCTACGCTGGAAAATATTCTGTAATAGATTTGTCGGAAAGACGACATGCTTTTCCTTAAGTTTTCCACATTTTCTCCTAGAAATGACCCTGAAAATCCACAATGGGACCATATGTGGAAAAGTTGATATGCATCGGGACACAGGAAGCGGGTTTTCCACATGCGAAGCCCTTTTCAGCCAGAAAAAGGGCTTTTTGCGTGGAAAACCATGTGGAAAATGTGGGAAACTTATGTATGGCGCATGCGGCGCTGCATAAAAACCCGGCGCCGCCTGACCGCCACACGCCTGTGGGGCGAAAACGGAAAAACAGCTGAAAATCCTTGCTGAAAAAGGCTTTCGCGCCTTGCTGAAAGCTTCGGGAGCCGTGGCGGGCTTGTCCTTTCTGGCTCTTTTTTGGCGCGTAGGCGCATATCCTTGCGGGACGGTCAAAGGAGGAATGCCGCATGCGCCAATTGCTACATAAAATTGTAACAAAAAAGACGGAAAGATTTCGCGCCTGCCTGCTGCTGGCGCTGCTGATTGCCGCAGGAGGCCTGGCGCTGGGCGGAAGGGAGGCCCCGCCCACCGTCGCCGCTCCGGCGGAGGCGCCCCAGCCCGGCGCGCTCAGCGGCCTGACCGTAGCGCTGGACCCCGGGCACGGAGGCTATGACGGCGGCGCACGGGCCCAGGACAGCGGTCGCTGGGAAAAGGACGTGGCGCTGGAGATCGCCCTTGAGGTGGAAAAGGCGCTTGTGGACCGAGGCGCGCAGGTCGTTCTGACGCGGCGCGAGGATGTGTGTCTGGCGGACGGCGATACCGCGAGCAAGACCCGCAAGCGGGAGGATCTGCAAAAGCGCATCGACATCGCCGAAGCGGCGGACGCGGATGTGCTTTTGAGCATTCACCTGAACGAGTACCGCAGCCGCGAGGAAAGCGGGCCGCAGGTGTTTTATCAGCACGGCAGCGACCGGGGGCGGCTGCTGGCCGGAGCGCTGCAGCAGGCGCTGCTGGACGGCCTCAATCCGCCCAGGGAACGCGCCGCGCTGGCCGGGGACTACTATGTGCTGGGTGGTGAGATGCCCTCGGTGCTGGTGGAGTGCGGCTTTTTGAGCAACCCCACGGAGGAGGCGCTTTTGCTGGACCCCGCCTATCAGCAGAAGATCGGTAAGGCCATCGCGGACGGGCTGGAAACCTATGGGGAACTGCTTTTGCGCACGGGGCAGGAGGATGCCGCCTGACGTCCAAAGATGCTTGTTTCCATGCTCAAGCCATGCTATGATGGTAAGGTACGACCGTTCTACGAAAGCAGGTGCCGCTATGCCGGATTCTCTTTTGCCAAAGCCCTTTTCCCTTCAGGAGGCAAAGCTGAAAAACCCGCTCGCCCTGGCCTACCTGGGCGACACCGTGTGGGACCTGCTCATCCGGCAAAGGCTGCTGGCGGGCGGGCTGCCGGCGGGCGCGCTGCACCGCCGGGCCATCCTGCTGGCCAATGCCGGCGCCCAGGCAGAGGCCGCCGCGCGCATCGAATCCGCGCTCTCCCCGGAGGAGGCGGACGTCATGCGCCGCGGCCAGAACGCGCACGCCCATCACCGCGCACCCAAAAATCAGGACCCGGTCAACTATAGCCGCGCCACAGGGCTGGAGGCGCTCATGGGGTACCTCTACCTGACCGGACAAACCGCAAGGATTGCCGAATTGTTTGACATTGGCGTACCAATCCTATAAAATAAGATGTTAAGCTGTTGAGTGGGAGGCGATGACGCATGCCGGAGAAACGCCAGCGCGTGGTGCTGGTCAGGCATACCCTGGAACCGGAGGCCCTGACCGCGCTGGGCGCGCGCCTGTGCTATGCCGGAGGCGATGTGGACAGGCTCTTGAAAGCCATCGAGGAAAAGGATCAGCGGGCCTTTGTGGAGCGCGTGATGGCCATGGGGCATGAGAGCGTGCTGGAGCATGTGAGCTTCACCTTCCTGATTGAGGGCGTGAGCCGTGTGCTGCTGGCGCAGCTCACGCGGCACCGCATCGCCAGCTTCAGCGTGCAGAGCCAGCGCTATGTCAGCTACGCCGGCGGGTTTGGCTACATCGTGCCTCCCGCCATCCGTGCGCTGGGCCCTGAGGCGGAGGCGGAATATCACGCCCAGATGGCGCAGATGCAGGCGTGGTATGAGGGCTGGCAGAAGCGCCTGGGCGACGCAGGGGAGAAGAGCAACGAGGACGCCCGCTTCGTGCTTCCCGGCGCATGCGAGACGCGCGTGCTTTTAACCATGAATGCGCGCGAACTCCGGCATTTTTTCTCGCTTCGCATGTGCAGCCGCGCCCAGTGGGAGATCCGCGAGCTGGCGGGCGCAATGTTCGACCTGTGCTGCCGGGAGGCGCCCGCCCTGTTCAGGGACGCGGGGCCCGGTTGCCTGCGCGGCGCATGCCCGGAGGGGGAAAAGTCCTGCGGAAAGCAGGCGCAGATCCGCAAGGCGCGGCAGGAATATCTTGAGCGGCAAGGGCTCAAATAAGGAACAGGAGACGGAGATATGGCATTTTACAAGGACATGAAGCATAAAACCCGGCAGGAAAAGCGGGTGGAAGCCGCGGCGCGCGGCGGTTTTGAGGACGAGGGCGCGGGCTACCGCAAGGGCGGCGCCCAGAAGGGGCGCGGCAGCCGCTCCGCGCAAGGGCGCGGCGGCGAGCGGGAGCAGGCCGGGCGCGCGCAGGAGGCGCGGCGCGGCCAGAGCCGCACGGGCGCGGACAAGCCGCGCAGGGCCGAGCAGGCGCGCCCCGCGGGCTACCGGCACAACGCGGTGCGCCAGACGCCCGGCGGCGAGCGGCCGGCGCAGGGGCGCGAGTCCAAGCGTCCCGAAAGGCAGAGCGGCGGCTTCCGCTTCGCTACCGGCACGGCCAGCCGCTACACCGCCCGCGGCGAAAATACCACCCCGCGCCCCTACGGCGAGCAGCGCCAGGCGCGCATGGCCGAGCAGGAGCGGCGCTACGAGCAGTTCCGCTACACCCCGCCTGCCGCTGCGGAGCGCGTGGAGGATCACGGGTACGAGGAAGCGGAGAACCTGCTCAGCGGGCGCAACCCCATCCGCGAGGCGCTCAAGAGCGGGCGCGACATCGAGCGGCTGCTGGTGGCGCGCGGCGAACTGAGCGGCTCGGCCCGCGAGATCGTGCAGATGGCCAAGGAGCGCCGCGTGCCCGTCAAGGAGGTGGACCGCGCCCGGCTGGACGCCATCACTCGCAACCACCAGGGCATGCTGGCCTTTGCCTCGGCCTACCGCTACAGCACCGTGGAGGACATGCTGGACCTGGCGCGCGAGCGCGGCGAAGCGCCGTTTTTGATTTTGCTGGACGGTATCACCGATCCCCATAACCTGGGCGCGATCATCCGCACGGCGGAGTGCGCGGGCGCGCATGGCGTGATCGTGCAGGAGCGCCGCGCCGTGGGCCTGACCCCCGCCGCGGTGAAGGCCAGCGCGGGCGCGGTGGAATACCTGCCCGTGGCGCGCGTGACCAACCTGACCAGCACGATTGAGCGCCTCAAGCGCGAGGGCATCTGGACCTACGCCGCCGACATGGCCGGCGAGGACTACGCCTCCCTCGACCTGACCGGACCTATCGCGCTGGTCATCGGCGCGGAGGGCGAGGGCGTGAGCCGCCGCGTGCTGGAAAGCTGCGACCGCGCCGTGTCCGTACCCATCCGCGGCAAGCTGGACAGCCTCAACGCCAGCGTGGCCGCGGGCGTGCTGATGTACGCGGTGCTGCGCGCCCGCTGAGTGCGATGAAGCCGCTTTTGTACGTGGACGGTTACAACATCATCGGAGCGTGGCCTAGGGCGCAGCGCGAGGGCTGGCCGCTGGACGAATGCCGCGACCGGCTGATTCACCTCCTGCAGGACTATGCAGGCTATACGGGGCAGGAGGTGTGGCTGGTGTTTGACGGCTACAAGGCCGAACGCCCCCTGCGCAGCGTGGAGGAGCGCGACGGCCTGACCGTGGTGTATACGCGCCACGGGGAGACGGCCGACCATTACATCGAGCGTATGTGCCAGCTGCTGCCCCGTTACCGCGAGGCGCGCGTGGCCACCAGCGACTATACCGAGCAGACGCTCATCCTGGGCCGGGGCGCTACGCGGCTGAGCGCGCGGGAATTGTGGCGCGAGCTGGAAGCCGAGCGCTCCCATGGCCGGGGCCGGCATCAGACGCCCGGCGCGCAGCGGCGCACGCCGCTCTCCGCAGCGCTTACCGAAGAACAGTATGCCGCATTGGACCGGCTGAGAAGGCAAAAATAAAGGCAGGTGAGATTCCCATGACCGAACCCCGAAACGGGTACACCCCGGACGAAATGGAGCCGGAGGTGGACTACGGACGCGAGGAGGCGGACCAGAATGACGGGCTGGAGATGGACAGCTCGTGGGAAAGCGTGCTGGACAAGCGCTTTGCCGACATGGCCGACGAGCAGGTCGTGGGCCTGGCCCAGCAGGGCGACAGCGTGGCCGTGGAGTACCTGCTGAGCAAGTACAAAAACTTTGTGCGCTCCAAGGCGCGCAGCTATTTCCTGATCGGTGCGGATCATGAGGACATCGTGCAGGAAGGCATGATCGGCCTGTTCAAGGCCATCCGCGACTATCAGGCCGAGCGGCTGAGCAGCTTCCGCGCCTTTGCGGAATTGTGCATCACGCGGCAGATCATCACGGCCATCAAAACCGCCACCCGGCAGAAGCATGTGCCCCTCAACAGCTATGTGTCCCTCAACAAGCCCATCTACGACGAGGAGAGCGACCGCACGCTCATGGACGTCATCGTGGAGGGACGGGCGCAGAACCCGGAGGAGCTGATCATCGGACGGGAAAACCTCGTTTCCTTCCGCGATCAGGTGGACCGCGTGCTCAGCGGGCTGGAGCAGGACGTGCTCAACGCCTATCTGGACGGCAAGAGCTATCAGGAGATTGCCGACAAACTGGGCCGCCATGTCAAATCCATCGACAACGCCCTGCAGCGCGTGAAGCGCAAGATGGAAAAATTCCTGGAGGAAGCCAAATCCCAGGACGACTGAGGCGCGCCCCGCCCGCCGGAAAGGAGCCCCGCTTTGCCCAGCGAGATTACCGATTTTCTAAGCAGCATCACGCTGCCCAGCGACCTTGCCGTGCCCGCCGAGATCTACGAGCTGATCGCCCAGGCGGCACGGTACTGGTTTTTGCTGCTGATGGCGATCATCGTCTGGCGCAGCTTCCGCTGGTACCGGCGCGACAGGCGGCAGGCCAAAAAGCGCCTGAAGCTGTTGCCGGACGCGGGCTTTGTGGGCGAGATGGTGGTCATCGAGGGAAATGAGGCGCTCAAGCGGGGACAGGCCCTGCCCGTGCCGCGAGAAGGCACGCTGGGCACGCTGCGCACCAACGACCTGTGTGTGCCGGTGGAGGGCGTGGCCCGGCGGCACCTGTGGTTCCGCTTTGACGAGGGCGAGGGCCTGCGCATCGAACCCATGCGAGGCCAGACCGCCAGCGTGGACGGCGAGCCCTTCAAAAGCCGCCGCGAGCCCCTGTACATGGCCCACGGCTCACGCCTGTACGTAGGCAAGGCCCAGCTGCGCCTTAGGCTGTTCGCGGGCTTTGAGGGAACGGGCTACGCCCCGCGCCGCGACGGCGAAGGCTCCGGATCGGAGGGACAGGCCCAGCCGCCCGAGCAGGCGCAGGCCGCCGCCATGACGCAGCAGCAGGCCATGCAGCAGTGGATGGCGCAGCAGCAGTACATGATGCAGCAGCAGCTCTGGCAGCAGCAGGCCTATCAGCAGTGGCTGATGCAGCAGGCCGCCCTGCAGCAGGCCGCCGGCCGGAACGGGCAGGCGGAGGAAGGCGCGGACGGGGAGGAAGCGGAGCCGCCCGTGCGGGATGACAGCATCTTCATGCGGCCTGCCGGAGAGCGGGCGCCCGCGCTGCCGCAGGAGATGGAAGCGGAGCCGGATGAGGCGGAAGGCGTGGAGCCGTCCGATGAATCCTCGCCGGAGGGAGGCGACTGGCCTTATGCGCCCAGCCCGCACAGCGACGCGGAATGGGAGGATCTGGCCTATTTCGGCGACGAGATGGACGAGGACCTGACCGATGCCGCCGCTCCACCCCGCAGCGCCTACGTGGGCCATGACGAGGCCGAGCGCGCCAAGCGCAAGGTATGGGACAGGTACTTCGGGGGAGGGCGCGGACGATGAGCAGACGTTCACAGGCCCGCGCCGAGGCGCGCCGGGCCGCGCAGTCCGCGCGCAGGCAGCGCCGCCGCCCGGACCGCATGCTGCTATCGGCCATCATGCTGTTTTTCTTCACCGCGTTTCTCCTGGTGTCGTTTAACGGCGAGCTGGAATGGGAGGGCTTTGCGCTGGCGGTGATCGTGCCGGTGCTCATCCGCCTGTCCACGATGTGGCTTCCGCGCTTCTTTCCCGCGGACAAGCTGCTTCTGGCCATCGCCAACTTCCTGTGCGCGCTGGGCGTTCTCATCCTCTACACCACCGACCGCGGTGCGGGCACCTCGCGCGGCATCCAGCAGGCCATCTATTACGGCGCAGGCATCATCGCCATGCTGGCCTGCATCTTCGTGGTGCGCTACGTGCGGCGCTGGGGATTTCTGATCAAGGTGATCATGCTGGGTGCGGCGGCGCTGCTGGCCCTGCCGCTGGCCATCGGCACCGAGCAGAACGGCGCGACCAACTGGATCAACATCGGAGGGACCAGCGTGCAGCCCAGCGAGCTGGTCAAGCTGGCCCTTTTGCTGATTTTGAGCTGGTACATGTCGCGCAGGCGCTTTTTGCCGTGGTTCGCGTTTGCGGTGTTTTCGCTCCTGGTGCTGATGCTGCAGCAGGACCTGGGCACGGCGCTGATCTACTATGCCACCACGCTGTTCCTCTTTTACGCCTCCACCGGTAACCTGCCCCTGACGGGCCTGGGGCTGGTGGGCGCGGGCGGGGCGGCAGCGCTGGGCTATGCGATGTTCGCCCACGTGAAAAAGCGCGTGGCCATCTGGCGCAATCCCTGGATCTACTATGAAACCAGCGGATATCAGATCGTGCAGATGCTCATGGCCATCGCCTCCGGCGGGCTGTTCGGCGTGGGCCTGGGCCTGGGTGCGCCGCGGGTGATTCCCGTGTACTTTACCGACTGCATCTTCGCTGTCATCTGCGAGCAGTTCGGCGTGATCTTCGGCGCGCTGGTGCTGGCGATGTACGTAATCCTCATCCTGCGCGGCGTGTCCATTGCCTCGGCGGCGCGCAGCAGCTTTCACGCGCTGCTGGCCATGGGCGCCACCGTCATGCTGGGCATTCAGACGTTTATCATCATCGGCGGCGTTCTCAAGCTCATCCCCCTCACGGGCGTGACCATGCCCTTCGTCAGCTACGGCGGCACCTCGCTGGTCAGCTGCATGGGCCTGATCGGGCTGATTCAGGGCGTGGCCAGCGTCAACCAGGACGATTTGGCCTACGATTATGAAATCAGCCATACCCTGCAGGAGGAAGCCATGATGCCCGAGGCGGACAGAGAGTGAGGTGCAAATGAAACAGCAGAAACTGCGCTTTCGCGTGCTGGCCTTTGTGGTGATCGGCCTTTTGACGCTGGCCGGGGTGTACGGGGTGTATTCCGTATCCACCTACGGCAGCCGCTGGATCTCCAGCACGCGCAACACGCGCTACCGCAGCGCCAAGAGCAGCGTCATTCCCGGCGACATCATCGACCGCCGGGGCGTGGTGGTGGCCACCACCGACGAAAACGGCGACCGCGTCTACCAGAGCAACATTTTGAGCCGGTCCAGCATGGTGCATTTGCTGGGCGATGACGAGGGCAACATCGCCAACGGCGTGGAGTCGTTCCAGGCCAATTACCTGCTGGGCTTTGAGACGAGCCTCACCGAGCGCGTGACCGCCTTTCTCAGCGGCGAAACCCGCCGCGGCGACAACGTGACCATCACCGCCGACAGCCGGCTGTGCACCGAGATCGTCAATATCTTCCGCAACACCTCCAATCTCAAGGGCAAATGCGGCGCGGTGGTCGTGATGAACTACAAGACCGGCGAGGTGCTGGCGCTGGTCAGCCTGCCGGTGTATGATCCGCAGAACATCACCGACCAGATCCGCAACTCCAGCCAGCACCCGTTCTGGAACCGGGCTCTGCAGGGCACTTTGCCTCCCGGCTCCACGTTCAAGATCATCACCGCGGTGGCGGCGCTGGAAAACCTGCCCGATGCCGAGACGCATGTGTTCACCTGCACGGGCGCCACGCAGGTGATGGACCACGTGATCCACGACTACAACATGGACCAGCATGGCGACATCACGCTGGACAAGGCCTTCCGCGTCAGCTGCAACAACGCCTTCGCCCAGGCCGCGCTCATGATGGGCGATACCGCGCTTAGGCGCATGGCGGAATCCTTCGGCTTCAACGACAACTTCCTCTTCCGCGACCTGGTGGTGGAGAACAGCGTCTACCCCACCGAAAACCGCAACAGCTTTGAAATCGCCTGGAGCGGCGCGGGACAGAGCCAGGTGGTGGCCACGCCCATGCACATGTGCATGGTGGCGGCGGCCATCGCCAACGACGGCGTCATGATGGAGCCGCGGCTGCTCAGCCTGGTGGAAAGCCCCACGGGCAATGTGCGCCTGCGCTATTCGCAGAAGGTATACCGCACCGCCTGCTCCCCAGAGCTGGCGGAGATCATCGACGGCTACATGAAGGACGTGGTCAGGAGCGGCACCGGCACGCGCGCGCAGGTGAGCGGCCTGACCATCGCCGGCAAGACCGGCAGCGCCGAGGGCTCGGACAACGGCGTTGACGTGACGCACGCCTGGTTTGTGGGCTATATCGACAGCGATCAGTACCCCTATGCCATCAGCGTCCTGGTGGAAAACGGCGGCAGCGGCGGCAGCGTGGCCGCGCCCGTGGCCCGTCAGGTATTCGAGTACCTGCGCGACAATCTGCCCAGCTAAGGGGGCGTACCAATGAATGTGGTCATCAAGGACATCGCCAGGGCGGCGGGCGTATCCACGGCGACGGTCTCCAACGTGCTCAACGGCCGCAAAAACGTGAGCGACGCCACGCGCGAGCGCGTGCTGCGCATCTGCGAGGAGATGGACTATCAGGTCAACCACGCGGGCCGCGCCCTCAAAAGCGGCGAGAGCAAGACCATCCTGTTCAACTTCAGCGATTTCGACCGCGAATTCTACCTCAAGATCATCCATGGCATCAGCGATTATGTCTATTCCCGCCAGTATGATCTGATCATCTGTACCAGCGGCTCGTGCGACCGCTTCATGTCCAAGAGCTTTACCAGCGGCTGCATCATGCTGGACAAGAGCTGCAACGATCAGCTGCTCAAGCGCAAGGCCCGCAAGGGCTATCCCATCGTGGCCCTGGACCGGATTCTGGACGAGCCAAACGTCAAGTGCCTGCTGGTCAACAACTATCCTCCCATGTGCGAGCTCATGCGGGGGCTGGTGGCCCGCGGCTTGCGCAACTTCGCCTTTCTGGGCGGCGTCAACACGCTGGACAATCGCGAGCGCTATCAGGCGTTTCTCGACGTGCTCGCGGAAAACGGCATTCCCTTTCATCCGGAAAGCTACCTCACCGGCGATTACCGCGAAAAAAGCGGCTATCAGGCGGCAAAGCTCCTGCTCATCGGCGAGCGGCTGCCGCAGGCGCTGGTCTGCGCCAACGACAACATGGCCATCGGAGCCATGCGCGCCTTCCGCGAGGCGGGCGTGCGCATCCCTGATGACGTGGCCGTGACGGGCTTTGACGACACGCCCCTGGCCGAGCTGCTGGGGCTTACCACTGTGGCCATCCCCAACTACGAACGCGGGTATCTTGCGGCGCAGCACCTCATCGCCAATATCGAGGGGGGCCAGAGCTACGAGACGTTCAAGATCCAGGCGCGTGTGGTCTGGCGCACCTCGGTGGGAGAAGCGAAGCCCTGAGGGCACGGCGCTCACATGGCAAAAAACCGGTATCCTTCCAGGGTGCCGGTTAATATTTTACATATTAATTT